>Ga0209997_10000042_pt1 | contig 33189 bp, 37 predicted proteins | sample CR04metaG_FD_182079 | JGI IMG/M metagenome (GOLD analysis project Ga0209997, IMG submission 182079) | Deep subsurface microbial communities from Mariana Trench to uncover new lineages of life (NeLLi) - CR04 metaG (SPAdes) (version 2) | ecosystem: Environmental > Aquatic > Marine > Ocean trench...
AGTACATGACTGTTTTACAATTGCCGAAATTATTGACACTGAAGACTTAGGATTCTTTGAAAAAGGAGAAGGAGTTGTAGCTGTTCGTGAGGGTAGAACCAAATTAAATTCAGACATTTCAATTAACCCATCAGGTGGTCTTAAATCAAAAGGACACCCAATAGGAGCTACAGGTGTTGGGCAAGTAGTAGAAGTATTTGATCAATTAACAGGAAAGGCAGGAGAACGAACAGTCAAAGATGCAAAAATTGGTCTAACTCATAACTTTGGTGCAACTGGAGCAAGTTGCGCTGTTCATGTATTCCAGAGTGTGTAAAATGTCTGTTGAAGAGCAACTTATTGAAAATGCTAAACAAGGTAAACTCCTAACTCACAAATGTACCAATTGTGGCTATCTTCATTTATCTACCGCCTATTATTGCCTAAAATGCGGCAGTAAGGGATTTGAGGATGTCCTTTTAGAGGGTACAGGCACAATTGCTACTTATACCATAATTACCGTCGCTCCTGCAGGCTTTGAAAAATATACTCCATATGCATTTGTTGTGATGCTTTTAGATAATGTTGAATTAAGAATTTCAGGATTTATGCCCGATATTGCTACCCCTGCTGAACTCCCTGTTGGAACCAGAGCTAAAATTACTGGTTTTGATGAAAGAGGAATTGTCATAGAAAAGCAGTAAAATAATTTAGTAAAATTATTAAAAAAAATTATAATCGATTCTTAATTATTTTATATTCGTGATCATATTCATGTCTGTAGAAGTAACATGTGGAAAATGTGGTGAAAAGATCACAAAAATGAAAATGCTCAAATCTCTAAAAGATGTAATGAAACCTTACAACAGAAAGTGTCCTTCATGTGGAACAACATTATCAGTCTCTGAATTTTCTCTTGATGTTCAAAAAAAATGATCTAATTTTCAGAAAAATAATCTCAACCGATCAAGAAATGATCCAAACGCATTAAAAAATGATCTAATTTTTAAAAAAAATAATCCAAACCCCAAATTTTGATCAAATTTTCTAAAAAACTAACAAGTCACAAGTCTTAATTACTCCTTTTTTTAGTCTTGAATATGGATATGATGGGAGAGCTAGAAGAAATAACGAAAGGTAGCATTCTTCAATCAACATCAAAACGAGTTAGAATGATCTTTTCTGTCATGGCAAGTCCTAACAGAATAGATATCTTGAGAATTTTAAATTCCAAGGGTCCTTTGACCTACTCTGAATTAAAATCCCTTGCTGGATTTAAATCAAAAAAAGAGAGTGGTAAATTTGCATACCATCTAAGAAAATTATTAAGACAGTCACTTGTTGCATTAAACAAATCTGAAAGACGTTATACAATCACAAATCTCGGAAAACTTGTTTTGAGCTTGGCTAGACAAATTGAAGAAAGATCTATTATTGAAAGTGGAAAAATGTATGTTAGAACATCTCAAGAATCTATTGAGGAATTTAATTCCCATAAAATCATCCAATCCCTTGTTAGAGAAGGAAGTCTTCCATTAGAACTAGCCCAAAAAATTACTGAAGAAGTTGAAAATAGAATTTACAAATATCAGACTACATATCTTACTGGCGCATTAATACGAGAAATGGTCAACTCTGTACTCTTAGAGCATGGTCATGAAGAATATCGCAATAAACTGGCACGCCTAGGCATGCCTGTGTATAATGTCCAAGAAATGCTCACAAACCTAGACAATGTAGGTAATGGCGCAGATGACTTGTTATTTACTACCGGTCAGAAAGTATTTGCAGAGCATCTCCTAACTAACCTCTTACCAAAAGATGTTGCAGATTCTCACCTTTCTGGAGACTTGCACATAACAAATCCTGGTATTTGGTCAATGATTCCAGATACAATTTTTGTAAATGTAAAAGAGCTCATTGAAGATGGAATTATTCTTGGTGGAAAGTATCTTGATGTGTCAAGAGTACCATCATCAAAATCCCTTGATGATATTACCTCTTCTTTGTCTATAATCATATCTTTACTTTCAAAAGAAGCTTCACAAGAAATTGTACTTGATGGAATAGTTTCGTTGTTTAGTAAACATTCAAAGAACATTGAAGAACTTGAACAAAAATTAACAAATGTATTTGCTACTGCATCTACAACTCCAAATTACAATAGAACGAGGACTAATGTTTCGTTTAGACTTACTTTAGGATCTGACACAAAAATTATTAATGCAGTAATTAACGCATACAAAAATTATACAAAGATAACACCAATTCCAAAGATTGGGTTGATCATCGATTGTTCTAAAGGAAAAATTACTGATGTTTCAGAGAGAGCAGCTGAAATAATTTCAATTGGAGGAAAGATAACATTTGCCAAAGATCAAAGTTCAAGTTATGGGATTACAAATGCTACAACTAAAAATGCCAGACCACTTGCTATTACCTTGCAGTCTGTTTCAATAAACCTTCCAAGACTTGCATTTGAATCAAACAAAGATGAAACTTACTTTAGAGCAAGACTCGCACTGCTTATGAAACCCGCATTATCCTCTATGGCCTTAAGAAAGAAAGATATCTCTGATCTTACAAGAAGAGGATTGAATCCTATCCTTGCAAAGAACACCCAATATATGCAAAGAAGTTCAATCTCACTTGTTATCAATCTCGTAGGCCTAAAAGAGGCAATCTTTAACATCCTAGGTTACAAAGACAACAAAGACGGCAGAGCAATACTTCATAAAGTAATAGATACAGCAGTAGACGTTGCCGCCAAAAAAGGTAAGGAAATAGGCGATCCAGTCCATATATCCATGATTGAGACTGATGGATCTAGAAGATTTACTACCCTTGATGGTGAAAAATACGGTAAGAATTCTGCCCTAAATATTGGGGATATTGATTCCTACTCACAAGGCATAATCCTTGATGCCTCTAAAGTTGGTGGATATACCAACAAAAGTGATGAAATTATAGAGTGCAATAAATTATCAAAGATTCTAAATGGTGGCCTATCAGTTACTCTACAAATTGCAGATGATGCTCAAATTGCTGATATCAAAAAGTCAATAGAAAAGACAGCAGAATTGACAAATTCATTCAAACCAGTAAAAAGCATTGCTATCTGTGGTGAGTGTGGATTCAAGGACGAACCATTTACAGACAAATGTCCAAAGTGTAAGTCACCATACATAGTCTGAAATTCGTAATTTCAAAACTAGATACGATCATTTTATATAAATTTTGAATATTTATTGTGATACGATCATTGTAAAATTGAATATATTGTGTCTATATGAATTTCATAATAGCACTGTTAAAAAAATTGACTAGTGAAAGGGACAAGATCAAAACTTTTCGAGCACATAAGTTATATCCACATTAATTCTAACCCTTGCGGGGAGATTATAATTGGATAATTCACAAATAGAAAGTAGTATCAATGAGATCCGTAAGCGCAATGGCGCAGTAACGGCTTTCAATGAAGATAAAATTTCAAATGCCATCTTCAAGGCATTAGCAGCCACATCTAAAGCCGATCGTGCGCTGGCAGATCAACTAGCAAATAAAGTTGTACAAAAATTAGTTGAGCAAGGATTCACCAACACAAGAGCACCTAGCGTTGAGGATATTCAAGATATTGTAGAATCCACTCTTATTGACAGTGGTAATAGTGATATCGCAAAAGCATATATCGTTTACAGACACGAGAGAAGAAAATTAAGAGATGAAAAGATGAAAGTATTAAACACCAAGATTTTGGATCCAGTTTCTAAGAAATTCGATTTAAATTCTCTTAGAGTTTTAGCATCAAGATATCTCTTCAGAAATGGAAAAAATGAAATTATTGAAACTCCAACTCAAATGTTTGAGAGAGTTGCAATTTTGGTAGGAATAGGCGATATTCTTTATGATGCTCAAGTCTTTGAGAAATCAGGAAATACAACTCAAAATATTGAAGAAGCAGAAAGCTATCTTGAAAAATTAGACAACTTTGACTATAAATTCAAAGTTGGAGAATATTTTCTCAACAAGTGGCATTTTAGATCGCTTATCAATCACTATACCACACTTGCAAACAATGGTCAGATGAAGGTCAGCTTTAAGGAATTACTGACACTAATTGCAGCCAAGAAATTTGATAGATATGCAGATAGAATCACAGAGTATTTGGATCTGATGACGTCTCAGGATTTCCTTCCAAACTCCCCTACCATGATGAATGCAGGTGGTAGACTAGGACAACTCTCAGCATGTTTTGTGCTTGGAATGGAAGATGGAATGGAACAAATCATGAAATCAACATCCGATGCAGCATTAATTTTCAAATCTGGAGGAGGTGTTGGAATCAATTACTCTGATCTTCGTGAAGAAGGAGATATTGTTGCATCAACATCTGGTGTTGCATCAGGACCAGTATCTTTCATGAACATCATAAACACCGTCACTGAAGTTGTAAAACAAGGCGGAAAAAGAAGAGGTGCAAATATGGGAATCATTGAAGCATGGCATCCAGATGTTGAAAAATTTATTACAACTAAAACTCAACCTGGGGTTCTTGAGAATTTTAATGTCAGTGTTGGAATCTGGGAAGACTTTTGGCACTCCCTTGTAAACACAAAAGACGGCAATTACATGCTACGTAGTCCACGTAATAAAAAACCAGTTAAAGAAATCAGTTCACACCAATTAATTGATTTGATAGCATTATCTGCATGGAAGAGCGCAGAGCCTGGTTTGATCTTCTTTGATCAAATTAACAAGTACAATGTATTTGCAAAAGCAAGACAAGCTCCACTAAGAGCAACAAATCCATGTGGAGAACAAAGCCTTTATCCTTACGAATCATGCAACCTAGGTTCTATCAATTTGGCAAATCTTGTAAAAAGAAAAGCAGATGGAGAATATGAATTTGATTGGCAAAGATATGAAGAAACAATTAGAAAAACAACTAGGTTCTTGGATAATATCATCGATGTGAATAATTATCCCGTAGATGAGATCGACGTTGCATCAAAAGAATCTCGTAGAATTGGATTAGGTGTAATGGGTGTTGCAGACCTGTTATACAAATTATGTATTCCATACAATTCCCCTGAAGGGTACGATCTTCAATCAAAACTATCTGAAGCACTAACATACTATTCAATGGAGGAAAGCGTTGCCCTCGCAAAGACTCGTGGCGAATTCCCGCTATGCCCAAAAACTGAATATCCTGAAGGAAAGATTCCAATTGCTGGATACTTTGAAAAACCAAAAGAGTCACACTCCTATGAGTGGGATGCTCTAATTGAGAAAATCAAAAAGTATGGAATTAGAAATGTATTGAATACAACAGTAGCGCCAACAGGGACACTATCTATGATAGCTGACTGTTCAAATGGAATGGAGCCAGCATTTGCACTTGTTTTTGAAAAAAGAGTAACCGTAGGCAGATTCTTCTATACAAACAAGATCGTTGAGCAAACACTAAAAGAAAATGGCCTGTACAGTGATGAAATGCTTGCAAAGATTGCAGACAACTACGGGTCATTGAAAGGAATTCCTGAAATCCCAGAGTGGATGCAAAAAGTCTTTGTCACTGCCATGGATATCCATTGGGCTGATCATCTTATGGCACAAGCTGTTTGGCAAAACTGGATTGGAAATGCTATTGCCAAGACAATCAACATGCCATATGACGTTACTGCAGAGGATGTAAAGTCAGCATACTTGTTGGCCCATGAGTTGGGACTCAAGGGAATTACGGTATATCGTGATGGCTCTAGACATAAACAAGTACTTCACATGACCAGTGAAAATGCAAAAAAAACATTTGATGTAGTTCCAACCCAGCATGTTACTGACTATGTAAGTGCTACAATCACAAATCCATACATAAAATCACAGGTAAATGCAGCATTGGAAATCAAAGTTCATGAGGAAGAAATTTTAGCCGAACCACAAAGACAAGAAGTGTCTGAAGAGCGTCAATGCCCAACATGTAAGAGCAATCTTGTCTTTGTAGAGGGATGTAGTCTCTGTATCGAATGTGGATACAGCGGTTGTACATCTGGATAGATTATACGATCACAACTTTTTTACTTTCTTTTATTTTCCAATCAGCATGGACAAGAAAATTCTAGGCGTGGTTGCAGGCATAGTAGTAATTATTGCAGTAGCAGCTATAGTTTTGACCTTACCAAGTTCAGAAATTATTCCTACTCAAAAAACTAATGAAAAAATCGGTCTTGTAATTAATTCACCAAATCAATCCATATCATTACAACAACTTGATGAAATTTATTCAGATGCATCATCCACTGGAATAGGTAGAAGCAATGTATACCTATTTTGGAATATTATCGAACCTCAACGAGGAGAATTTGATTGGAGTCAATCAGATGTTATGATGGGATTAAATGAAAAAAATGATCTCAAAGTAACACTCTTCTTTTCAGTAATTAACGGTGAAACACTTGGACCCTTTCCAGCATGGATAGGAAAACCATCACTCAACTCTATTGGAGAAGAAAGACTCGTAAGTGTTCTTGATGAAATTCTCTCACGATACAATATAGTGGATTCTGTAATTATTGCTGGTGAGACAGAATCTCAATTTAGATATCATGAACAAAACATTCCAGTATACAAGGAGCTATTTTCGGGAGTTTATGAAAAACTAAAAGAGAAACATCCTGATGTAAAGTTTGGAAATTTGTTTGCGTTACATAATGTGTTGAACAAAAACTTGGCACACATCGTAACTGATTTAGCAATTGGTGATTTTGTTGCATTTTCATACTTTCCAGTTGACACATTAAATGATATTGTAAAAACTCCAATGCAAGCTAGACAAGATCTTCAAAAATCATTTACGCTAGCTCAAGGAAAAAAAGTGGCCTTTGTTGAGATAAGCTGGGCAACATCTGAATTTGTAGGGGGAAATGATGTCTCTCAGAAAGAATTTTTGGAAAAATTATTTGAATTTTATTCAGAGAATGAATCAGAAATAGAGTTTTTAACATGGTACAGGCAGCATGACAGACCAGAAGGAACTTGTGTTACTGAGCAGCAAGATATTGGAGATACAAGTATTAACATAGGCGGAGGATCTGGTCTTGGAAGCAGCGAGTTTGTAATGGAGAGATTAAACCATTACATTTGCAGTTCTGGAATGATAGATGTCAATGGAAACCCCAAGCCTAGCTGGAATGAATTTAAAACTCAAATTGAATTGGTAAACTAAAATGATTTCTCTAATTTTAGCTGAATCCTCCTTAGAGCTAGTACCTAAAGAATTGAATTCACATCCATCAGTAATTTCACATGCACAAAAACTCGGCAAGAAACCCTCTGAAATTTTACTTGACAATTCTTGGCATTTTGCTGCAATGAAGGGAATTAAAGATGAAATAAAACGAGGAAGACCAGACCTTGTTCATTTCTCTATATTGGAAGCAACAACCATTCCATTGTACAAAAAAAATAAAATTAAAATCTATATTCACACAATTGATGATAAGGTAATCTATTTTGGAGATAATGTTAACATTCCAAAATCATATCATAGATTTGAAGGCTTGATTGAAAAATTATTTTTAGACAAAACTATTGAATCTAATGGAAATGTATTATTAGAAATCAAAGAGAAATCATTTTCAGATCTAATTGATGAGATCAAACCCTCAAAAATAGTTGGATTTTCAACTAAAGGAAAAAAAAATTCGTTTGAAAATACTATCTCAGAAATATCTGAGGATTGCTGCCTAGTCATTGGTGGATATCAAAAGGGACATTTCTCTGATACGGTGCAAAGCAGAATTAATCAACTAATTTCAGTAGGGGATTCTTCTTTGGAGGCTCATGTTGTGGTGGCACGACTACTTTATGAATACGAAAAAACCATTTTTATGTAGGAAATTTTGTTTTCTTTTTTGTGCAGTCATAGTATAGCCTGGTTAGTATTCGGGGTTTCCAACCCTGTGACGCGGGTCCGAATCCCGCTGACTGCATTTTTTCAAATACGAAGCAATTTTTAGGTAAACTATGAACAACAGATGTGAAGCCTGCTGTTAAAAAAATCGGTCTTGAAAGGATGCAAATTCTAATTACCAATGCAATTTCAAATGCTAAAACAAATCCAAAACTTTCTCAAAGACAGGCTTATCTTGCACGACGAATTAGTACAAGACATAACATCCGAATGCCTTATGATCTCAGAATTGTATTTTGTAAAAAATGCAAATCATTCATCGCTCCAGGAATAAATTCTAAAATTAGATTAGGAAGAGCATCTGTTAAATCGATCAGAATTACATGTAACTTTTGTGGTCATACTTATCGCAAAATAATATCTCAATAACCTTCATCTTGTTAAATATTGGAATTTATTTTAAAACTCTAATTATTTTCATCAAGCCCACATGAAAAAAATTTTAATTAGTAAACAAAAAATCATATTAAAAAATTTTGTTAGATAGCATCTGCATCTGTTTTCCCATCTTTGATCTTTACTAATTTATCTAGACTATAGGTAAAGACTACTCCATCCCCTTTTTCACCTGTATTTGCAGTTTTTTGTATAGTGTTTACTATCTTTTCTTCATTTTCATCTGTACAGAGAATTTCTATTTTGACTTTAGGAATGAAATCACTTGTCTTGTTTTTTACTCCTTCGTGAGCTTTATGAATTCCTGTGATTTGGACTTGATAAGAAGAAAAAGTTGGAATTCCGTCTTTTGCCAAGGCATCTTGTACTTCATGTAAAACTGAACTTCTAATGATAGCCTCAATTTTTATCATGACTATGCCTATTTGGTACGGGGATAAAACTTTTTCTTAATTTCATATGATGCCACATAAATTTCTCTATGATGAAATTCCTGATTGAATATTAAATATAAAAATCTAAACTTTTTTGTTTTCCTGAAACTCCGATCTATTCATTTTATACATGAATATGTAAAAGAAAATATGCTGAATGTTTCAATGATTTATAAGACGATTCCAGATTTTTTTACTTTATGGCAAAAGTAAACGATGTATCACCTGATGTTTTGATAAATAGGTTAGCAGACTTTTTAAAAAATGAAGATATTCCTGCCCCTTCTTGGATTCCATTTGTAAAAACAGGAGCTCATGCAGACAAACCACCTCAAAATAGAGACTGGTGGTATATCAGATGTGCTTCAATTATGAGAAAAATTTACCTACATGGTCCTATTGGAATTAATGAATTAAGAAATGTATATGGTGGAGGCAGACCATCCGGATACGGAGCTGCACATCACAAAGATGCAAGCGGTGCAATAATTCGTAATGCAATCCAAGGATTAGAAAAATTAGGTTTTGTTGAAAAAGTTGAAAAGAAAGGACGTGTAATTTCCAAACAAGGAATGCAAAAACTTGATCGATTAGCAACAGAAATTCTGAAAGAATTAATTGCTGAAAATCCTAAATTAAAGATTTATTCTTAGATTTGATATGAGTTATCCTGATTCTAATGAATCACAAGAAAAACAAGTAAACGAAGAAGAGTTTAACGCAAAAAAAGAAAATATTTTAAAACAAATTCTTACGTCTGAGGCAAGATCTAGACTAAACAATATCAAAATGGTAAAACCTGAATTTTCAAACGTTGTAGAACAATATCTAATTGGAATGGCAACTCAGGGAAAGATGCCTTCTCAGATAACTGACGAACAACTCAAAAAAATACTGTTATCAATTCAACAACCAAAACGAGATTTTAAGATAAACCGTATCTGATCCCAGACAAAATATAATTATGGGTTATAGACCAAAATACTCATGAAAGCCGTAGTTTACAATGAATACGCACCAGATGATAATTATGCTAAAATCCTTAAAGTCCAGGATATTGATGAACCAAAACCAAAAGCAGATGAAGTGGTCTTTACGGTTAAAGCAGCTTCTCTAAATTACAATGATATTTGGGGAATGCGAGGTCAACCCGTTCCTGTTCCATTACCACATGTTTCTGGATCAGATGCGGCAGGAGATGTAATTGCAGTTGGAGAGGATGTAAAAAATATCAAAGTTGGAGACAAAGTAGTTTCTCACTCTAACATGTCATGCAGGGTTTGCAAAGCATGTACTGATGGAAGAGAATTTGATTGTGTTAAAAGATTAATTTGGGGATTTCAAACCGGCCCAACGTGGGGTGCATTTCAAGAAGTAACCCATTTACCAGAAGTAAATATTTCAAAAATTCCAGAAAATGTTTCCTATGATGAAGCAGCGGCTGCGTCCATGACGTTACTAACATCATGGCATATGCTTGTTGGCAGGGCAAAGATTAGACCAGGTCAAACTGTTTTAATTATGGGTGGAGGTTCTGGAGTAGGAAGCTTTGGAATTCAAATAGCAAAATTATACAACTGTGATGTAATTGCAACTGCAAGTCCAGATAAGCTAGAAAAATGTCTTGAAATTGGAGCAGACTATGCTGTAGATCATAGAAAAGAAGATTGGCATAAAGAAGTAAGAGCTATCACAAAAGAATTAGCAAAGAAGAAAGGTGAAGCTCCTGGAATTGATGTTTCATTTGATCACATTGGTCAAACTCATTGGAACAAACAACTATCATTACTAAAGTATGGTGCAACATTGGTATCCTGTGGTGCAACTACAGGATATGATGCAATGACTGACCTAAGACAGGTATTCTTTAAAGGAACCAACATCTTAGGATCAACTCAAGGTTCAAAGGCTGAGCTTGACCAAGCACTCTATTGGATGGGAGAAAGAAAGATCAAAGCAACAATAGACTCTGTTTATTCCTTTGAGCAAGCAGCTGAGGGCCATACAAAGATGCTAACCGGAAAGAGCCTTTTTGGCAAAATCTTAATCAAGCCAGAAGGCGCATAGCCCATTAATGACACAGCTTTTCCGAAGTTTAATTTTTGTTCCAGGAAACAATTCTAAATTTTTAGAAAAAGCTAAGCAATTAGAAGCAGATATTGTCTGTTTTGATTTAGAAGATTCCGTTCCTGATAAAGAAAAAAAACAGGCAAGAAAACTAATCAAAACTGTTTTAAAATCACATTTAGAATATTTCTCTTCAATATTTGTTAGAATCAATTCACCAATATCTGGCAAAATACCAGACGATCTCAAAGAAATAGTTCAAAAAGGAATTGATGGAATAGTTATTCCAAAGGTAAACAATGTATCAGAGTTAAAAAGAATTGAAAAAAATTTACAATCTCTAGAAAAAACTCGCAAGCTAAAAACAATCCAAATTATTCCTTCAATTGAATCAGCCGAGGGTGTAGTCAATGCCTATTCCATTGCCTCATATAGTAAACGAGTATCAGCAGTGGTTTTTGGAGTATTTGATCTGTTAAATGACTTGGGAATAGAATACACCAAAGATCCTGAAGGTTCAAAATATTCTAGAGCTAAAATTGCAGTTGATGCAAAAGCTGCAGGAGTTGCATCAATTGATGCTATTTGGCAAGATCTAAAAGACATCAAAGGACTTGAAAAAGATTGTACTACAGGAAAAAGTTTAGGGTTTACTGGGAAAAGTCTAATCCATCCAGATCAAATTTCTACTACACATAAAATTTTCTATCCATCAAAATTAGAAATTCTATGGGCTGAAAAAGTTTGTAAATCCTATTTAGAATCAGTAAAAAAAGGAAAAGGTGCAACAACTGTTGAAGGAAAAATGATTGACGAAGTTCATTTTAAACAAGCTGAAGCAATTCTTAAAATTGCAAAATAAATTATTTTTTAACAAAAAATTTTTTTTAAATTGGTACTAATTCTTGTTTAAACTCTAAAAAAGGAATAGAATAAAGATAAGAAAGACCAAATAAAGAAGAATTGGCAAACTTACTAGATCCAAGCATAATAATCACTAGAATGTATGAGTCTGGAAAATTTAGCGATATGTTAAATTATTGCTCAAAACTACTTGAAAAAAATCCAAATGACTTGATAGCTTTACAAAATTCTGCATTGTCTCTTTTACATTTAGAAAAATTTTCAGAGGCTATTTCCTTTAGTGATAAGGTTCTAAAACAAAACAAATTTGACAATTATGCTTTGATTATTAAGATTCATGCCCTTGAAAATTTGAGAAAATACAATGAAGTGCTCAGTTGCAGTGAATCTATTCTAGCAAAAAACAAAGATGATACCTGGGCTTTAAACAGCAGTGGACTTGCATTAAACGAGTTAAGCAAGTTTAAAGAGGCTATAGAATTTTATAATAAAACTTTGAAAATTGATGCTAAAAATATTACAGCCTTAATGAATAAGGCCATTTCTCTGAGTTTTTTGGGTGAATACCAGCAATCTATTGAGTGCTATGACAGGGCTCAAATTATTGATCCTTCCTTGAAAGAGTTGGCAATTACTAAATCAAGAGAATATGAAAAATTGGGTCTAGAGGATGAAGCCTTTTTAGCAGCACAGGGCGTACTGATCAAAGATATGGAAAAAATCAAATCTGATGCAAAAGATAACAAGTGTTCTGTTTTTCACCAATTTTGTCAAAGTGAATTTGAAGAAAAAGAATTAAAAAAGTAACAAATAGTTCGACTAGAACAACAAGAAAAATAAATTGCAAATTAGAATCAAAACAAAAATTACACAAATTATCTTAAATTAACTATCCAAAATTTATTTTAAGATAATTTAAATCAAAAAATTATACTTGACCCGATTTCCAGGTTTCATTAAATCGTTTAATGGCCTCTTGATATGCCTTTATAGAGTCATCTCCAGAAGTACTCAAAAATTTTTCCCACTGATCATTAAATTTTTTCATTGAATCAACATTGGTCTTTTTAAAAATATTTTCAATAAGATTATTTTGTTGCTCAATGTATTTAGGTCCAATATCTTCCCACGTTTGTTCCCAACTTGCAGTAACTTTTTTCAATAATTGGGAATCTGATTCTATTGCTTTCTGACAGGCATCATGATAAGTCATCAATGTGTCATTTGTGGCTTTTTGCCATTGAGCAAGTGATTCTTTCCACATATCTAATGCGGCGTTATAGTTTGTCCAAGCTTTATCAAATTCTATTTTTTTTGACGTAGTTTTTGTTTGCTTTTTTGGATTTGGAGCAGCTTTTTTAACAGATTTCTTTTTTTGCCTAGTCTTTTTCTTGGCAACCATAAAATAGATTAGAAATAGTAGATGTTAAATCTTTCAATAATTCTAAGATTTTACAATTCCAAATTTTTACAATTTAGAGGCCTTGCTGAAACTTGGAGTATGTATTTTGTGTTTGTTTTTAAATAGATTATAGTGATGTTCGCAAAGATTTCTTTTCTCCTTAAACCCTATACTTACTGTTTCAATAACCTTTGATTTACACTCTGAAATACTACACTGCAATAATGCTTATGATTAACTTTTTACTAATAAAATTTTGAAATTATATAATTACCAATGATGCTAAATTTTTATGATTGGTTAATTTTTAGAAAATCATGTCCGAAGATGACAAAGGAAAAAGATTTCTCGAATTAATTGATGAACAAAATAATTTACAGTGGAGTATTATTGAACAATTAACTTTACTGATTAATGCGAAATGGAATTCTTCTGAAATTCAAAATAAACTCAAATCATTGGTAGAAAAGCACTCCATGATAACTAAAGAACTTAACAGCCTTGATGTAGGTAACAATATTTTATAGGGCAGAATCTACCATTAAAGCAATAAACAATACTGCCAAGTAAGGACTAGAAAATTTGAACAATGTCCAAGCTGCTTTTTCCATGGGCTTTGTCATAACCCAAGATGATAAAGCAACCATTACTGCGCCTGAAGCAATTGCAGTCCACAAATAAACTGACCCTACCATTGATTCATTATTTTCTGTTAACATGAAGAATGGTATTATTGAAAATAAAACCATAACTAAAGTAGAAATTGCAATTATTCTAGAGGATGTTTTTTCAGATTGGACAGCAGTTAACATAGGCACGTTTACTTTATTGTAATCTTCTTTAAAATGTAAAGTTAAAGCCCAAATGTGCATTGGAATCCAAATAAACACCAATCCTGCCATTACTAGACCCATTGTCCATAAGTCTGACATTGTAACTGCTACCCATCCAACCAGGGGAGGAGAACCACCACATAATCCTCCTAAAATAATATTTGTTCTAGACCTTCGTTTTAATATATAAGAATAAACAATAATATTATTTGCCAACCCAAATGCAATAAAGGCAGTTGCCCAAAGCCCTTGCTCTAGTGTAGTTGTAAATGAAATTGCAAATGCAAGTACAAGTGAAATACCTGCTAAAACCAATCCAAAATTCCTTGCCTTTTCTGCAGGATAGATTCGTTTTGAAGGTAATGGTCTATTTTTTGTTCTCTCCATTATTGCATCAATATCCCTATCATGATAGTTGGTCAAAGTATTTGCTGCGGCTGATCCTGCTGCAACTGAAAATAACGCAAATGCCCAAGTTGCAAGAGAGACCTGAATATTGAAAATATTAGATGCCGTTAAGATTGCCCCAAACGTAGTAAACACCAACAAATACCATATCTTAGGCTTTGTCAATTCATAGTATACAGCAACACGTGATTCAAATTTTTGTTTCTGCATTACTATTACTTCTCCCCTGATGGCATATATGGGATTTCCTTTTGTCTTGATTTCATTTCTATAAATGATTCTGATGATTGAATACCATCTATTCGTCCTATATGCTCTGAAACCATTTTATGCATTTGATCCAATGATTTTGAATACATGGTGACTAAAATATCAAATCGTCCAGTAACCTCGGCAACCTCTCTTACCCCATCTATCTTGAATAGTTCTTCCATTACATGATCGCGTTTTTTTGTATCCATATTAATTCCTGTCAAAGCCTTTACAGTATACCCAAGTTCTTCATGGTTTACAACTATTGTAAAACGTTCGATTAGTTTTCGTTTAACAAGTCTCTTTATTCTTGAATATACAACTGAAGAATTGACATTGATTTTTTTTGATAATCGAGGAATGGAAATTGATGCATCATTTGTTAATTCTGATAAAATCTGTAAATCAAGGTCATCAACTTTTGCCGTTTAAAACACCTGAACCAAAATAGATTTCTACAACTTATAAAGTTATTATTGAAAAAATTACAAAAATTATCTAAATTTTTCCTTTTTTGTATAACATTTCTGCTAACAATACTGCACCTTTTGCTGATCCCATTTTTTTATTGTGAGAGAATAACATGTACTTTAGGCCATTATCAAATAGTTCTTCTTTCTCAACTCTACCAATTGTTGTAGTCATCCCACCTCCAACCTCTCTTTCCATTCTTGGTTGAGGTCTTGTAGGATCTTCATGGAAGGCATAGTATTCTTTAGGTGATGAAGGTAAACCAGCTACTGAAATTGACTTGTTGTATTCATCATAAGTTTTTTTTGCGGCAATCGGATCAATTTCTTTTTCAGTCTCTACAAAGACAGATTCTGTATGTCCATCAATTACTGGAACACGTGTACAAGTACAACTTACTTTAATATCTGCATCTTCAATCTTTCCATCTACTAGTTTACCTAAAATTTTTCTTGTTTCCCTTTTTACCTTTTCTTCCTCTTTTGGGATGTATGGTATAATATTATCCATAATTCCCATCGCAGATACTCCAGATTTCCCTCCACCGGAAATTGCCTGCATTGAGGTCATCAAAACTTTTTTTACGCCATATTTGTCTAGCAATGGTTTAAGAGTAATTGCTAGACCAGTTGTAGTACAATTTGGTAATGGTGCCACCCATCCCTTCCAGTTTCTGTTCTTTTTTTGTATGTCGAGTAATTCTGCTTGCTCATCATTTATTCCTGGAATAAGAATTGGAACATCGTCTTCATATCTATAAGCAGAACTAGTTGAAATAACTGGGACATCAGCTGCCATTTTAGTTTCAATATCTCGTGCAGCTTCAGATTCTACGGCTGAAAAAACCAGATCTAATTGTGATGTGTCTAATTCATCAATTTTTAAAACTGGCATATCTTTGATGTATTCAGGAATTTCTCCGCCTACATCCCACACAACAATTCCGCCTGGTTCCCTTATTGCATCGAGGTATTTTTTTCCCGCAGAACGTTCTGATGCAGCAATCTGTGTGACTTTAAACCATGGATGGTTATGCAATGAATGAACAAATTCTTGGCCTACTGAACCAGTAACTCCAATAATAGCCACACGTTTTTTATCCATAAGCAAAATCCCTTAATTCAATTAATAATCGTTATCTGAATTTAACCAAAACATACTATATTAGGAAATGTTATTCCCAAGCGTGAAACTCGATTTAGCCATATCTTCACACAAACCCGTATCCCATGGAGGACTTTATTCAATTGCCACTCCAAGTCTGGAAATATTGGATTTTAGCTCAAACATCAATCCACTTGGTCCAAGTCCAAATGTGTTTAAAACTATCAAAAACCACTTGAATACCTTACAAATCTATCCTGATCCTGAATCTCTTGACCTTAGGAAAAACCTCCAAAGGTATACCAAAATTCCATCATCTCAAATTGTTGTGGGAAATGGTGCTACAGAAATTATCTATAATTTTTGTAAGGCATTTCTTTCTCAGAAAACTCCTGTTTTGATACCAATTCCAACTTTTGGGGAATATGAGGCTGGTGCAAAACTTGCTGGTGCAAAAGTTAAATTTTTTAAAACAATGGATCTGAAAAAAGATATTGACAATTTTATTTCTAAACTTCCAAAAAATGGTTGTGTTTTCATTTGTAATCCAAATAATCCTACAGGTTACATACTTTCTAAAAATTATCTAAAAAAAATTGTTATAGCCGCAAATAAGAAAAACACTTTAGTTTTTGTTGATGAATGTTTTATAGAGCTAGTGCCAGATTATAATGAATCAATAATTTTGTCTGTAAAAAAATTACATAACTTGTTTATTTTACGGTCATTAACAAAATCATATGGGCTGGCAGGAATTCGTATTGGTTATGGTGTTGGAACAAAGAAAATGGTTTCTATTTTGAACCTAATTAAAATTCCTTGGAATGTCTCTGGATTGGCTCAACATGCAGCGTCTGCTGCTATCTCAACTCCAAATTATTTAGATAAAACAAAAAAAATAATCCAGACTGAGTTAAATTATCTTAAAAAAAATATTTCTAAATTAGAAAATTTTCATTGTTATGATTCTGTCACTAACTTTATTTTAATAAAATCAAAATTAAGTTCATCAAAACTTAAACAAAAATTACTAAAAAATAATATTTTGATTCGTGATTGCAGTAATTTTCGTGGATTAAATAATAATTACATTAGGGTTGCTGTAAAAACAAGAAAAGAAAATCAAAGGCTTGTACAAGCTTTGGGAGAACTATGAAATCATTAATGATTCAAGGAACCTCCTCAGGAGCTGGAAAATCTACTCTAGTTACGGCTTTGTGCAGAATATTTAGCAACAAGGGATTTTCAGTAGCACCATTCAAGTCACAAAACATGTCCAATTACGCCTACAAGGGAGATGGATTTGAGATATCACGTGCTCAGGCAATTCAAGCTTTGGGGGCTAGATGTGAAATTACACCCGATCTTAACCCAATTATGCTAAAACCTCTTGGAAATTATTATAGCCATGTATATCTACGAGGCAAGAAATTCAAAAAAATGCATGCAACGGAGTATTACCAAAAATTTGTAAGAACTCAAGGATTAAAGATTGCCGTAGAGTCTCTTCAAAATCTTCAACAAAATTATGATCTTGTAATTTTGGAAGGTGCAGGTTCCCCCGCAGAAATTAATTTAGATAAATTCGACATAGCAAACATGAAGATGGCTGAAAAAGCAAACTCACCAGTATTACTTATTACTGATATTGATAGAGGAGGATCTTTTGCAAGCATTGTTGGAACTTTGGCTCTTTTAGAAAAAAAATATCAAAAACTAATTAAAGGTTTTGTTATTAATAAATTCCGAGGAGATGTAAAAATCCTCAAACCAGGATTTAGAAAACTTAAAGAAAAAACAAAAAAACCTGTTTTTGGTGTGATACCAATGTCAGATTTTGATCTTCCCGAAGAAGATTCATTGAATGTAAAAGCAAAGAATATCGCTTGGAGTAGAAAAAACTTGGATAAAATAGACAGAGAGATTGATAAACTAAGCAAATTGGTATATTCAAATTTGAATATTAAAGAAATTGAGAGGTTAATAAAATGATTATTGAATCGATAGCCATAATATTTTTTGCACTTACAATTGATTTTACCTTAGGTGATCCAAAAAATAAATTTCATCCAACAGCATGGATAGGATCCTTGATTGCCAAAATAACTCCCTCTTTGAAAAACTCATCAAATACTTTAGAGAAACTAGGGGGAATTATTCTAATTATAATTTCAAGTGCAATTGTTGCCTCATTAATAATTCTCTTGGATACTGGAATTAACATGATTACAACGGACTATCTTTCAATCATAATTTCAATAATTGTGGGTGGAATTCTTCTAAAAACCACAATTGCAATAAAGGGAATGGAAAAACATGCCTTAGCAGTTGTAAACTCGTTAGAAAATAACAATATCATATCTGCGCGAAACAATTTGTCCATGATTGTAAAGCGAAATACCAAGGATTTGGATGAAAACCACGTTTTCTCAGGAGTAGTTGAAAGTATCAGCGAAAATACAGTTGATGGTATTACTGGACCTCTTTTCTATTTTGGATTATTTGGATTGCCAGGAGCATTTGTCTACCGTGTAATCAACACAGCTGATTCCATGATTGGTTACAGGACAAATATTTTTAAAAACATAGGCTGGTTTGCCGCAAATTGTGATACATTTTTGAATTATATCCCATCTAGACTTACAGGTTTTGTAATGATTTTTAGTGCAATGATTCTTGGATATGATTGGAAAAGATCCTACAAAATAATGATTCGGGATGGAGGAAAAACTAAAAGTCCAAACGCTGGATACCCAATGGCTGCCATTGCAGGGGCATTAGGAACAAGATTTGAAAAAATTGATCATTATTTTCTTGGTGATGGTAAAGTCTCATTTTCTAAAGAACATGTAAAGTCAACTATTACTTTAATGAAAGTTACATCCATTATTTTTTGTGGAATTGTAGTGGTACCAATTGTGTTATTACTCTCTTATTTGGGATGGTGGATTCATGCTTAAAGAAATCGGTTCTGTCTTTTCATTTTTGACAATAATTCCAACTGCTAGTTCAAATCTTGAAACTGTGGCAAAATACATGTATCTATTTCCAATTGTTGGAATTGCAATTGGTTTACTTGTTGGTTCAATAGGATTTGGTCTGTCTTTCTTTTTAGATCCTTTGATTGTAAGTTTGTTGGTAGTTGCTTCTCTTACTTTGATAACTGGTATTCATCATATTGATGGTTTAGCAGATTTTGCAGATGGCTTAATGAAAAAAGGTACTAAAGAAAAAAAACTTGCAGCAATGAAAGATCTGGCAACAGGTTCAGCTGGGATTGTTGCAATCGTTTTGTATCTTGTAGGGCTGATTGTCGCAATATCACTCTCAACAGGATTTGAATTGTTTTTGGCAATTTTTCTAAGTGAAATAATGGCCAAATTTTCAATGGTTTTAATGGCTAGTTTAGGGAAATCTGCCTCTATGGGCTCAAATTCTCCATTTGTTAGGCTTATGAAAAATCGGAAAAAACTTGCGGTTACAACAATTATCACATTAATCCCGCTGATTGTTCTTGGTGGTACTACTGGCTTGATTATTTTTGTGGCAGGTACAACTTTGACACTATTTTTAGTTGCAATATCAACTCGAAGTTTTGGAGGGATTACGGGGGATGTTTTAGGTTCAACAAATGAACTTTCCCGCCTAGCTTCTCTTTTGGTATTTGTTTCAATATGATTGGAATTATAATGGCTGGAGGTAAGGGCAGTCGAATGAAGTTAGCAGAAGAAAAATTATTACTGAAATACAAAAAACCTATCATTTTACGAGTTAATGAAGCATTGTGTGATTCTGATTGTTTTTCTAAAATTATTTTTATCACAAGTCCAAATTCTCCAAAAACAAAAAAATTGTTACAAGAAAATAATTATGAAATTTTTGAAACATCTGGAATGGGTTACGTAGAAGATCTTAACTTAGTTCTTAAATCATTAAATGATTCTGTTTTTATTACTTCAGCTGATTTACCTCTTCTAGACAGTGAAATAATTAAAAAAATTGTAAATCTTTATAGTCTAAATAATACATGGACAACAATTCTTGTCACAAAATTTTTTTTAGAATCATTAGGAATTTCCTCAGATTATGATATTACTTTTGAAAACCAAATTTGTAACTATACAGGAATTTCTATGATTAACTCGAAGAAGATTTCTAATCTAGAAAATATTGAGGAGAACTTTGTAATTGTTGATGATAAAAGAATTGCATTTAATGTTAATACAAAACAAGATTATGACTTACTCAGCACTACCTAAAATTTTACCATTAATTTTTGCTTTAGAGCCTCTTGGTTCTGCAATGGTATTGCCACATGAGTTACAAGCAACAGTGGTTGTTGCATGAGAATATACAACTTGCTGCTCTCCACACTCACCACAGTCCACTTTTTGGAATTTGCTTGATGGTTTAGGAATTTCAATATGATCTTTTTTCATGCCGCTATCAACTCAAATTTCTTAATTCTAATACCTTGTTTATTGTATTTCTTTTTACATACGGTACACATCATTATAGGCGTGACTTTCTTTGTAACTTTTGCAGGCTTGGCAAGTTTTGGGAATTTTTGTCCACCATACCCATGCTTGCGCTCTGCATGCCTGCGTTCCCCTCGTGCAGAGCCTCGTCTTTTCCCAGCTTTGTAAATTGATACTTTCTGTTCAGTATGCGTTTTACATTTTGGACAATACTTGCGCATGGTCTTGGGAATGTTCATATCACAAAAACCGACTCCACGGTAATTTAAGCATTCAATCTATAATAGGCGCAAAGTGCAAAAAAATTTGTGGCTAGCAACCTAGCTAAATCAATTTCTTTATTAAATTCAGTAGCAATGGGTGACAAGAAAGCGGATCTTGTGTTAAAAAACTGTTCTTTGATATCGGTGTACACTAGAGAAATTATTCCAAAATCACAGATTTCAATTGTAGGAGACAGAATTGCCTATGTTGGTCCTGACGCTAATCATACAATCAGTCCGAAAACAGCTGTTATCGATGTAAAAGGAAAGTATGTTGGTCCTGGTTTTGCTGATCCTCATATTCACATTGATCAATTTGTGTTGCCCTCAGAACTTGCAAAAAAATCTCTTCTCTGTGGAGTTACATCTCTTTTTTCTGATCCAATTGACATTGTAAGCGCAACTGGATACAAAGGATTTCAGGAATTTCTAAAACTAGGAGAAAATTTACCCATTAGAATTTTTCAAGTTGTTCCAGGAGGTCTTCCTGTTGATCGTAAATTTAGTAACAGTAAAACTCTTACATTATCACAAGAGAAAGCTGCAATCAAATATCGTAATGTCATTGGTTTAGGTGAAGTTTTTTCTTGGACAAAAGTTACACTACGAGATTCAAAGACAATGAAATCTTTATCGACAATGATTGAAAATGATTGCATCATAAACGGTCACACTGCAGGTGCCAGTGGAAAAAAATTAAACGCATATGTTTCATCTGGAATTTTATCTTGTCATGAACCTACTAACTTTGATCAAGTTTTAGAAAGACTTCGTTTAGGAATGTGGATAATGATTCGAGAGGGATCTATAAGACGTGATCTAAGAGTAATTATTCCAGAGGTATTATCTAATGGAATTAATCTTAATCGTCTGATGTTTTGTTCTGATGGCCTTGATCCATTAGACATTACAAAATATGGGCATATTGATCATTGTATTAATGAGTCAATAAAACTTGGATTGGAACCTATAGATGCCATAACTATGGCCTCAAGGAATTGCTTTGATTATTATAACATGGGAAAAGATTTGGGAGGAATTGCACCTGGGAAGTTAGCAGATATTATAATTTTTAACGATTTGAAATCTATTAAACCCTCTAAAGTCTTTGTAGGGGGAAAATTAGTTGTCTCAAATGGAAGCATTGTTGCTCCAATAAAAAAGAGAGCTATTCCTTCATGGATTAAAAATACTGTAAAACTAAAAAAATTCTCTTGTAAAGATTTTGAAATTAGAACAAAAAAGAAGAAAGTTAGAGTAAATACAATATTTTTGCAAAATGAGATTATCACAAAATTAAGTTCAGCAGAATTAGATATCTCCAATGGAAACGTCTTGTCTTCAATTGATAAGGATGTGTGGAAAGTCGCCGCATTTGATAGAATCCATGGAACAAAAAATCATGTTGTTGGTTTTCTAGAAAATTTTGGGGCAGACATTGGTGCCTTTGCCTCAACTTGGAGTTTTCATGAGAATGATTTGATTGTTATTGGTTCAAATGATTCTGATATGGCTTTGGCAGCAAACACACTTCGAAAAACTCAAGGAGGATTGGTTGTTGTAAAATCAGGAAAAATACAAGCATTGTTACAATTAAAACTAGCAGGAATTATCTCTATTGACTCTTTTGAAAAAGTTTCATCAAACTTTGAACAAATCAATAATACTATAGTTGATTCTGGATGCAAATTTTCAAGACCACACCTAATTCCACTTTTCTTACCCTTTTTGGCTCTTCCATCAATACGAATACTTTCTAGAGGAATCGTCGATGTTAAGAAAAGATTATTCCTCAATCCAATCTGTTAAGTAATGTTAAATAGGGGTTTCAGGGGATTGAATCTGAATCTTAATGGCGTCAATTCAACAAGGACCAAATGGACCTATCTTAGTTCTCAAAGAAAGTGCTTTACAACAAAAAGGCAAAGATGCTCAGCAAAATAACATAGCTGCTGCAAAATTGGTTTCAGCCTTGGTCAAAAGCAGTTTAGGCCCACGAGGTTTAGACAAAATGTTAGTTGACTCCATGGGAGATGTTACTATTACAAATGATGGTGCAACCATCTTAAAAGAAATTGATGTTCAACATCCAGCCGCAAAAATGATGATTGAAATCGCAAAAACTGTTGATAATGAAGTTGGAGATGGAACCACATCTTCTGTAGTTTTTGGAGGTACCCTTTTAGCAAAAGCCGAAGATCTTCTGAAAAAAGATGTTCATGCCTCAGTAATTATTGATGGTTATCAAGCAGCATCTGAAAAAACTTTAGAAATCTATTCAGAAATGGCAAAGAAAATCAAACCTGATGATAAAGAATCTCTTTTGAAAATTGCAATAACTAGTATGCAATCTAAATTAGTTTCCGAAGACAGCGGTATACTTTCTAAAGTTGTTGTGGAAGCTATCTTAAGTATTGTTTCCAAGAAAGGTGATATCTACTCCGTAGATCTAGATGATATCAAAGTAGAAAAGAAAACAGGCGGGTCTATACAAGATACCCAAATTATCAAAGGAATAGTTCTAGACAAAGAAATTGTTCATAGTGGTATGCCAACAAGAATCGAACATGCAAAAATTGCTCTTTTGAACACTGCACTTGAAATTGAAAAAACCGAACTAAGTTCTGAAATTCGAATTACTGATCCTTCACAAATGCAGATGTTTCTAGAAGAAGAAAACAGAATGTTGAAAACAATGGTTGATAAACTTCATGATCTTGGTTGCAATGTTTTAATTTGTCAGAAAGGAATTGATGATATTGCACAACATTACCTTGCAAAATATGGAATTTTGGCTATACGTCGTGTAAAAGAAAGCGATATGACAAAACTTGGTAAAGCTACAGGTGGACGCGTTTCATCAAGTCTAGATGATCTTGGAGAAAAAGATCTAGGTTCAGCAAGTATAGTTCATCAAAAGAAAGTTGAATCTGACAAATGGGTCTTTGTTGAAGGTTGTAAAAATCCACTATCTGTAACCCTACTAATCAGAGGAGGTTCTCAAAGAGTTATTGATGAGGTAGATCGTTCCATTCATGACGCTCTTATGGTAGTAAAGGATGTAATTGAAAAACCTGAGATTGTTGCAGGTGGGGGAGCCCCAGAAGCATATGCTGCTGCGCTACTCAAAGATTGGGCCAATAACTTTGATGGAAGAGAACAACTTGCCATTAAAAAATATGCCGAGGCGCTAGAAATTATTCCTCTTACAATAGCAGAGAATGCAGGAATGGATCCTATTGATACTATGGCAAAACTTAGGGCAAAACAAAGTCAAGGAAGAAAATGGACTGGAATTGATGCAAGAAATACAAAGATTGCAGATATGCTATCAATCGACGTAGTCGAACCAATTGTTGTAAAAGAGCAAATCATCAAGTCTGCAACAGAAGCAGCCTGTATGCTTCTTAGAATTGACGATGTTATAGCTACTTCCGGTGCACCATAAGGCCAACAGAAAATTTTCCTGAAAACTTAAGCATTCCAACACAATAGATTCACTGTGTATAAGATCGGAATAGATCTTGGTGGAACTAAAACTGAAGGAATTTTACTTGATGATTCTCTAAATGTTATTCAAAGAACTAGAATATCAACCCCACGAAACAATTATCCTGAAATCATAAATCAAATCACCTTTCTTGTAGATGGTCTTTCTAAAAACATCAAAGATTTTACTGTTGGAGTTTGTACACCTGGTGCAATATCGAAAAAAACTGGTTTTTTAAAAAATAGTAATACTCAATGTTTGATTGGAAAGCCATTAAAACAAGATTTAGAGAAAAAACTAGACAAAAAAATCTCAATGGAAAATGATGCTAATTGTTTTGCAATGTCTGAAGCAAATATGGGTTCAGCAAAAAACCATTCAGTTGTTTTTGGTGTAATTATGGGAACAGGGATAGGAGGAGGAATAGTAATTGATGGTAAAATTCATCATGGCAGAACAAACATTGCAGGAGAATGGGGTCATCATACTTTACACCAAAAGGGGAACAAATGCTATTGTGGTAAACAAGGCTGCGTTGAAACCTACATCAGTGGGCCTGCATTAGAGCAACGGTGGGAAGAAATGACGGGAAAAAAAGAGTCTTTATCAGAAATAGTAAAAGATTTAGAGGCTCCTCAATTTTACCAATGGAAGCAAGAATTTTTAGATAATTTTGGGACCGGTCTTGCAAATGTTATAGATATACTTGATCCTGATGTTATTGTGCTTGGGGGAGGACTTTCAAATATCGACTTTCTTTATTCTGATGGAGCCAAAAATGTGTATGAAAAAGTCTTCAGTGATCTTGTAGATACACCTATCTTGAAAAATAATCTTGGAGATTCTGCAGGAGTATTTGGTGCTGCTTTGCTAAACTAGTTTATTGAATACATCTTTTTATGAACTCTAATTTCAAAATCTTTGCTAGAGAATTTTTACTATATTTTATTTAAACCAAGTTTGTAATAGAGTGGTTTTACTAAAACCAAAATGAGAATTACTTTAATTATCTGAATATTTTAATTGGATTTTCAAAATTTTATCTATGATTTCATTTACATTAGCACTCAATTCAGTGGTTACCAAAATCAAACCAGCTCCTTCAATTGGAATGGTTACTCTGTAAATTTTTTCATATTTTGCCATTGCAAATATGGGTTTTCCAATTTTAGAAACAGTCTTTTTTCTAGTCGACCATCTATATATCGCCTGAGTTAATGAGATTTCAGTTTCTTCTCTTGTAAGATAATTGTCTACACCTGGTTTCATTTTTTCGTACAATTCTCCATAATCATAAATCGCTACATAACGAATTTCATTATCACAACTTAGAATTTCATTACAAATTTTCTCATATTCCACAAAGAGTCATTTTTGAACTCAAATAATAATTACAGCTAACAATATGAAACTGAATAAATTTCACTTACTGGGGCTCAATAGTAGCTGGAGGTTTACTTGAAATTGCATACGATACCCATGTTACATCTTCAATTTCGTTTGTAATTCTATTGCTCATTTTTTCTAATAATCCATGTGGAAGTCGTGTCCAATCTGCAGTCATTGCATCAATGGAGTCTACAACTCTTATCATTACAATATTTCCATATTTTCTTTCGTCGCCAACTACCCCTACTGCTTTATCATCCCCTACTGAGGCATAAGCTTGCCAAACATTTTCATAAATATTTGCTTCCATCAACTCCTCTTCAACAATTTTACTTGCAAGTTTGGAGATCTGAAGCTTTTTTGGAGTTATTTCTCCAATAATTCGTACAGCAAGCCCAGGTCCAGGAAATGGATGTCGCATGAACAGTTTTTCTGGAACCCCTAAAACTTTTGCTATCTCTCTTACCTCGTCTTTGTATAATTCCCTAAGAGGCTCTAAAATATCCAATTTTAACCATTCAGGAAGCCCTCCTACATTATGATGTGTTTTTATCACGGCAGCTGGACCTTTAGAAACTCCACTTTCTATCACGTCTGGATACAATGTACCTTGGGCTAACCATTTGAAAGGCCCTTTTTTTTCAGCAAATTCCGTAAAGACAGAAATGAATTCTTCACCTACAATCTTTCTTTTTTTCTCCGGATCTTCTACTCCCTTTAACTTATTCAGGAAAGATTCTCCGGCCTCTATAACTGTAAAATTTACTTTGAAATTATTTTTAAACATCTCCTCCACTTCTTTTTCTTCACCTAGTCTCAAAAGTCCGTTATTTACAAAAACACACTTTAGTCTATCGCCAATTGCTTTATGTATTAACAAAGCAACAACGGTTGAATCTATTCCGCCACTTACCCCACATAAAACATTTCCATCAATTTTTGAAAGCTTTTCAACTTCAGATTCTATGAATCCTTTCATATTCCAATCCTGATTTGCACCACAAACTTTCAAAACAAAATTTTTGAGAATTTCAGTTCCTTGCTCTGTATGAACTACTTCGGGATGAAACTGAATTCCATAAATGGATTTTTCATCAGAAGCAATAGCAGCAGCCTTGGACTGCTTGGTATGGCCTATTACTTGAAATCCTTGTGGAATTTCTTCTGCTTCATCTCCATGACTCATCCAGGCTCTAACAGATTCACCTACTCCGTTTAGAAGATCTTTATCGTTATCAATTGTAAGTAATGATGAACCATATTCTTTGTTTGCTTTTTTTATTTTTCCACCATATTTATTTACAATTAATTGATGACCATAACAAATTCCAAGAAGAGGTAAGTTCATATCAAAAATTCCTTCTTCTGGAATAGGTGCATCTGTATTATACACACTGGATGGACCTCCTGAAAAAATTATTCCCTTTGGATTATGCTTTTGTAAATCTTCTAAAGTAATATTATATGGAACAAGTTCAGCAAAAACTGAAAACTCACGAATTCGCCTACAAATGAGATGACTGTACTGCGAACCAAAATCTAAAACAACAATTTTATCCATGTGATCACTTTTTGATGTTTTCTAGCATACGTGTAAGGGACCAGCCTGCTGTGTTAATAATTTCATTCACTCTTTCTTTTTCCTTATAGTTTTTGATTATTATTTCGCGAATGTCTGTACCATTTTTATTTATAACATAATTAATAATGGAATCTTTTGATATTTTTCCATTATCTACATCCAACGTATCCTTTCGCTTCATTTCTCCAATAATTCTATCTAAAAAGAATGACTTGAAAGGTGGAACATCTGCAGCAATTTTCATATCATCTTCCAAAATTATCTCAACTTGTTCTGGAGTAACAAAGGCATTTGCAATAATTTTACCATCATTTCCACTAGTTATCGGAATAGATTTTTTCTCAATCTTTTCTTTATCTTCAAACGATTTTTTTGTATCAAGAGAGGACGCTTTCGTAAAACTGGATTCTTTTAAAATGGAATCCAAAACTAATAGTCTTCTTTCAAGTATTTCTATCGATTGAGTATGTTTGTCGATTTGTTTAACTAAATCTTCTCTCCACCTGGCAATTTCTTTAATTTGTTCCTCGGAATGTTTCATATTTGGACTCTAGTAGATATGGCTATTAAATGCATTCTAGGCAATTATGCTATCTAGATTACCGTATGGGATCTTTTTAAATCCAGTAATAGTACTAGAGGTTGTAAATAATTCAGATTTAGTTTTTAATGCAAGCCACTCTAACAAAGATCTACCTTTTTTTAATTTTTTTAATTTGATTTTTCTCCCTGATGGTTTTGTATTTGAATATTTTCCGATTCTTTTTCCAAAATCCATCCCAAACAAAATAATTTTTTTTGCATTAAAATAACTTGCAAGAAAAACTGCCCTATCGCCATCAGTAAAACCACCAAAATTTTGTATTTTACCAAAGGGCTTGGTCTGAGTTGTTCCTACACAATTTTTGAAATTTCTAATCCAATTTAGTTTAGAAATGTTATCTCCATGGGCATGAACAACAAAAATTGTCTTAGACTTTCCAATTCTTTTCAAAGTTTCTTCATCCCCATCAAGATCAGTTACAATAATGTCTGGTTTAATTCCATTATCAATCACTGGTTTGATTGCACTATCTGCAACAATTATTACCGTTTTTTTAAAGTGCTGCAAAACCGGAATAGCATAAGATAAGGAAGGACCAGCACCAATTACGAAAACATTTTGGTTTTCGATTAATTCATGAATTTTTTTAATATAATTTTTGTCTCCGAGTATGGAATCTAACAATAAAGCAGATTCGGTATCTTTTTTCTTGTTATAATTGAATTCATTTAGAATTTCCCTATATCTTGAATCCCATCCTGAAATCATCATATGACTCAAATTAGTATGGTTCATCATAAACCATATGACCAAACTTGGAAATGTAGGCGTGGGAGGAAAAAATCCTATTCGTATTATGGGGATTTTAAACACTAGTCCTGAGTCATTTTATAAAAAATCCATAAAAACTACAAAACAAAATATTTCAAACACAATAAAAAAGATGGAACTTGATGGAGCTGATTTTATTGATGTTGGTGGAATGTCAACTGCTCCCTATTTATCCACACTAGTTTCTGAAAAATTAGAATTTAATCGAATTTCAAATGCAATAAAAATTATTCAAAATGTTTCAAACCTTCCTATTTCTGTAGATACATGCAGAGCATGTGTAGCAAAATCTGCATTGGACCTAGGAGTTGATATCATAAATGATATTTCTGGTTTAAAATATGATAATAAGATGATTGATGTTATTTCAAATTATTATCCGTCATTAATTTTGTGTTCATTTGATACTAAAAGAGTATCTGGAAATCAAACTACAACAAAAAATCTTCTAAAGCAAAGCATTGACATTTTAAAAAAAATTGGATTTCCTTCAAATAAAATAGTTTTAGATCCTGCAATTGGATTTTTTAGAAAATCTGGAAAAGGTTCCTTTTTTACTAAAATAAGATCTGATGGGTTTGTAAGGGATCTTCAGGTTATACAAAACTTAAGGTCAATTAAACAAAAATACCCAATTTTGATCTCAGTTTCAAACAAGTCCTTTATTGGAAAACTCTTGGGAAAAGAAAATCCAAATGAACGACTATTTGGATCTATTGCAGCAGAGGTAGTATCTGTTCTAAACGGTGCTGATATAATCCGGACTCATAATGTTTTAGAGACAAAAGATGCAGTTGTGGTAGCCTCAAAATTATCTAAAAGAAACAAAGGCTTATAATCAATATTTGACCCTCTTTACAAGGTTCAGTTGGAATTTAAAGAAGGGTTAACTTTTGATGACGTTCTTCTTGTGCCCAAGTATTCTGATATCACCAGCAGATCTCAAACCAATTTAAGCACAAAACTATCTCGAAATATCTCACTTAACATCCCATTTATCAGCGCCAACATGGATACTGTCACGGAATCTGCAATGGCAATAGTCATGGCTCGTGCAGGAGGAATAGGAATTATTCACAGATTTTTAGCCATTCAAGAACAAGCAAACGAGGTTCTTAAAGTTAAAAGATCTGGAAGTGTCATTATAGAAAATCCATACATAATCAATCAAGATAAAACTGTACAAGATGCCATTAATTATGCAGAAGAAAAAGAAGTCTCTGGACTTTTAGTAGTAGACTCTGACTCTAAACTTGCAGGGATTGTAACCGATAGAGATCTATTATTTGAAACAAATGCTACTACTCTAATCAAAGATGTAATGACTAAAGATGTCGTTACCGCTAAACCTGGAACAAGTCCAGAAGAAGCCAAAGAAATTTTGCACAAACACAGAAAAGAAAAATTACCAATTGTGGATGAATCTGGTTCCATTAAGGGCCTCATCACTAGTAAAGACATTACAAATGTTGAGGACTATCCTTCAGCATCAAAGGACAAAAAAGGAAGACCTCTTGTTGGTGCTGCAGTTGGAGTAAAAGGTGACTTTTTGGAAAGAACAGAGGCTCTTTTGGATGCTGGAACAGATGTACTAGTAGTAGACATTGCACATGGTCACAGCGAAAATGCAATTAATACCGTTAGAAATATCAAAAAAGCATTTCCTGACTGTGAATTAATTGCAGGAAACATTGCTACAGCCAAGGGAGCTGAGGATTTAATCAATGCTGGAGTGGATGCAGTCAAGGTAGGGGTAGGGTCAGGTTCAATTTGTATAACTCGAGTAATTACTGGATCTGGTGTACCACAATTGACCGCAGTACTGGATTGCGCCAAGATTGGCCGTGATCATGGAATTCCAATAATTTCAGATGGCGGAACAAGAACATCAGGTGATGCTACCAAAGCATTAGCTGCTGGAGCATCTTCTGTAATGATAGGAGGCATGTTAGGGGGAACAGATGAATCTCCAGGTACTGTACTGACCAAAAATGGAAAACGTTTCAAGATTTACCGAGGGATGGCTTCTCTTGGAGCTTCCTTAGGAAGAAATTCAAAAGAAACAGGTTCAGTTTCCTTTGATGATGATCTTAATGATTATGTTGCAGAAGGGGTAGATGCAATGGTTCCATACAAAGGAACAGTAACGGACATTCTCAAACAGTTAACAGGGGGTGTACGTTCTGGTTTAAGTTATTGTGGTGCTCATACTATTCTTCAAATGCAAGACAATGCAGAATTTATTAAAATGTCAAGAGCTGGTTTTGCAGAAAGCCAACCTCATGATGTTTCAGTAATGTAGATAATTTTTTAAGCGGTGTAGGGAGACGTTTCATAATGTTCGCAACTAGAACCATGATAGGCCTAATAGTAGGCAGTGCAATTATTGGGATTGGAGTTTACTCTTTAGTTACTAGCTTTGGATTTTACACAATTGATGTTGATGAAACTTTTGAAATTGGAGAAGCAACATCTTATCAAATTACCGCAAATAAAGGCGCTCAACAACAAATGAAGATTACTGGAGAAAAATTTGATCTAAAGTCGTCCAGTCCTGGCGGTGATCTAGAAATTCCCTTAACAGCCTTTACAAAGGAAACTACACTAAATTGGGTACATTTAGAAGATGGTGTAACAAGAATACAAATTCAAAATACAGGTCCTTCTGAATTACATATACAGGCAACTCTTAATGTGACATCGGATCCAATAATGTTTACTTATCACTTTCTAGTTATCATATCCGGATTAATAATAATTGGATTTAGTATGGGATTTACCATAAGAAAACCAAAAGGATTTTAGTTCAATTTCGCAGAAGGGTATGAACCCAGAATTTTCATAAATATTGTTTCCTTTTTGATTTTCTCAAGCATCTCTGAGATTTGGAGATTTTTTGCATGGCCTTCAAAATCGACAAAAAAATTGTATTCCCAGTTTGTTGATTTTGTCGGTCTTGATTCAATTTTAGTTAAATTGATGTTGAAATCATGGAAATTTTTTATTATTCTGTAAAGAGCACCAGGCTCATGTTTTATGGAAAATATTATGGAGGTCTTGTCGTTTCCAGTTTCTCCACTGGTTTTTTTGGATAAAACTAGGAATCTAGTGTAATTATTGAGATTGTTGGAAATATTTTCTGATATTACTGGCATATTGTAAATCTCTGAAGCTGTTTTGCTTGCAATACATGAAACATTGATTTTGTTTATTTCTTTGATTATTCTTACACTTCCTGCAGTATCATAAGTTGGAACAGTTTTCATATGGTATTTTTGAATGAAATCTCTACACTGTCCTAATGCTTGGGTATGAGAATATACAGTATCGACTTCTTCTAATTTCCCATTTCCAATTAAACAATGCTCAATTCTGTGATAAATTTCACCCATAGCGTGTAGAGGTGTTGAATATAACAAATCATAACTTTCTCCAACGCTACCTTCCAACGAATTTTCAACTGGCAAAACTGAATAATCTGCATTATCAGAGTTAGTGTTTTTTAAAACTTCCGCAAATGTTGAAAGTGGTATTGTTTCAATCTCCTCGGTAAAAAATGATCTTGCTGCAGCTTCACTATATGCTCCTCGCTCCCCTTGGAACGCTACCTTTATCATTTCTTATTCTCTCAGGCGAAAAAAACTACTGTTACCAAAGTTTGATGAAAGTTTTCTTTCATCAATCCATGAACATTCAGTACATTTTATGGCATCACGCATTGGCACAACCTTTCCACCACATTTTCTACATTTTGTAAATAATACTCCTAGATGTGGCTCATCAATTGTTGCATGTATGGTTCCATTAAGATGATTTAAAATTTTTAGAGTAACAATATCCGTAACCAAAGCGATATTTTTTCTCCTAATATTTCGTGTTGAACAAATGCACTCTACTTTTGATGTTGTTGGCTTTTCATTAATGTAATCAATTGATACTGCAATCATTGAAGACATTACTGCAGCCACAGTACCAATCACAGTATCACCTACCTGTGGTATGGATAACATCTTGGGATGCTTTATTCGTGCTATGCGAGTTGTTTTGTCTAGGATTTTCTCTCCAACAGTAGATGCACGTACCATATCACCATCGTCAAAAGTATTGTATCCAGCCTCATATTCTTCAATTGATGCGATTTCATCCCCAGGAAATGTTGCTGTTTCAGACATGTTGTGATTTCCATTTTTATGATTATAATTGTTTATGGTACTTGTATTAGGCAATCATATAACCACAAAACAATTCAAAAAACCATGAAGGCCTTAGTATATGATGAGTATACTACAGATGATGATTTTTCCAAAATTTTAAAAATTAAAGATATTCCTGAACCTAAACCACGACCAAATGAAGTAATTTTTAGGGTAAAATTTGCTGCACTGAACTATGATGATATTTGGGGCATGAGAGGAAAACCACTGGCAATACCT
>Ga0209997_10000044_pt1 | contig 32861 bp, 37 predicted proteins | sample CR04metaG_FD_182079 | JGI IMG/M metagenome (GOLD analysis project Ga0209997, IMG submission 182079) | Deep subsurface microbial communities from Mariana Trench to uncover new lineages of life (NeLLi) - CR04 metaG (SPAdes) (version 2) | ecosystem: Environmental > Aquatic > Marine > Ocean trench...
TGCCGCGGCCACCGGTTTCATGCTCAACAACGATCTGCTGATCGTGACCGGCGCGCTGGTGGGAAGCAGTGGTGCCATCCTCAGCTACATCATGTGCCGCGCGATGAACCGCAAATTCCTGGCAGTCATCGCCGGAGGGTTTGGCACCACCACGGGCACCGTCGTGGGCGCCCCCGCCGCGGAAGGCGAGCAGGGGGAGGTCGTGGCCGTGGAAGCGCCCGAGGTGGCCGGTTTGCTGGCGGAAGCCAAGGAAGTCATGATCATTCCGGGATATGGCATGGCGGTCGCCCAGGCCCAGCATATCGTGTACGAATTGACGAAGACGCTCCGGGCCAAAAAAGTCAACGTGCGCTTCGGCATTCATCCCGTTGCCGGGCGCATGCCGGGGCATATGAACGTCCTGCTGGCGGAAGCCCGGGTGCCCTACGATATCGTTTTCGAAATGGATGAGATCAACGGCGACTTTCCCAATGTCGATGTTGCGGTGGTCATCGGCGCCAACGACATCGTAAATCCTTCCGCCCAGACCGATCCGAACAGCCCGATTGCCGGTATGCCGGTCCTCGAGTGCTGGAAAGCCAAAATCACCATCGTGCTGAAACGCAGTATGGCGACCGGCTATGCCGGCGTACAGAATCCCCTGTTCTTCAAAGAGAACACCCGCATGCTGTTCGGCGACGCCGGAACCACCCTGGATGCGGTGTTCAAAGCGCTCTAAGCCAGCATGATGCCGGGCCCAAAGTAACCACCGATGCCTGCCCTGAGCTTGTCGAAGGGAACACAGATAAACACGGGTGAAAACTAGATCCTCCTCCCCTTTTAAAGGGGAGGCTTGAAGGGGTTGATATCAACCACCCCTAATCCCTCCTTGAAAAGGAGGGGGACCAGTTTGTCATTCTGAGTCCTTCGATAAACTCCACGAAGAATCTGTTTTTGTATATTACCCACGGAGATACTCCGCGCCTTAACCCTGAGCGGGCCAAGTGGTGTATCATGCCCGGAACATGAACAACAAAAACAACATTTATCTGGGGATGTTCCTGCTGGGGATGACCGGCATCCTGATTGGCGTCGTCCTGGAAAGTCTCGTGGCCGCATTGATCGCCGGGGCGCTGGGGATCTTCATCGGCGGCTTCGTCGGCTGGCTGGGCGGACGGCGCTACCTGATCATCATCTGCCTGGGCGCGGTGATCGGCGCCGTTCTGGGATACCCGGCCGGCGACCAGGACATCCTCATCATGGCCGCTGGCTCCGGCGCCGCCATCTCCGGATTCTTCGCCAACTTCGTGGAAATGTTCCGCAGAAAAAAATGACCGGCGAAGCGCCGGAGCTTACTTTGCTGAGGCGGAATGGCACAATTGCATTGTTATCTTCGCATTCATGGTTTTTGGCTACAAAAATAATGAGTGGCTCCCACTTTTTCAAGGCTTTATTTCTCCTCCCCTTGGTAAGGGGAGGACTAAGGAGGAGTTATGAATAACCTCCCCTGTATCCCCTCCTTGCCAAGCAGGGCCAGCGTGACGCTGGACCCAGCCGGCAATGCCCGAAGGAAATTTGCCACCGGCGGCTCGCCGGTCCCCTTATGGGGAGAGGGGAGGGTGAGGGGTGGATTCATGAACAACCTTTCCGATACCATTTTAATAATCCTGATGTTGTTGGCCGCTTCGGTTGGCCAGGCATTCGCCCAGAGTGAAAATAGGGTCTTGATTCCTGCCGGGGAATTTCAGATGGGGTCCAACGCCTCGGAAGACGAAACCCCGCACACCGTCCGCCTGTCCGCTTTCTATATCGACATCCACGAAGTCACCCAGGAACAGTTTGAAAAAATCATGGGGAACAATCCGTCCGACTTTAACGGCCAAAACCTGCCGGTGGAGCAGGTGACCTGGTACGAGGCGCGGGATTACTGCAAGGCCGTCGGCAAACGATTGCCCACTGAAGCGGAATGGGAAAAAGCCGCGCGTGGAAAAACCGGCACGCGTTATTACTGGGGAGATACGATCGACGGTGATTACGCCTGGTACTGGCACAACTCGAAGCGCACCAGCCATCCCGTCGGTTCCAAAAAGCCCAACGCCCTGGGCCTGCACGATATGCTGGGCAACGTCTGGGAATGGGTGGCCGACTATTATGACGACCGCTACTATGTCATCGGCCCGAAAGGAAATCCGAAAGGGCCCTTCACCAGCAAGTACCGTAGCATCCGCGGCGGCTCGTGGCGCGACCTGCCGGATTTTCTGCGCACCACCCGCAGAAATTACGACCTGCCCGCCGGCCGCTTCAACCACATCGGCTTCCGGTGTGCCAAATCCGCAGATTAAATTTTCAGGTGTACAGGTCGGCGACGAAGTTGCCGTAGCCGTTGTAGAACTGGGTGAGGCGGATTTCGCCGGTGCCGATCATTTCCTCTTTGGTCTGCGGCCAGCGTGGATGCGGCACGCTGGGATCGACGTTGGCGGTGAATCCGTATTCGTGCGGCTGTAACGTGTTCCAGAAAGTCTGCGGTTTGTAGTCGATCAACTCGATGCGCTGAATCGCCTTGATGCTTTTGAAGCCGTACTTCCACGGCACCACCAGCCTGACCGGCGCGCCGTGCTGTTTCGGCAGGGGGTGACCGTAAATGCCGGTCGCCAGGATGGTTAGCTCGTTCATCGCCTCTTTCACTGTGAGCGCCTCGACATACGGCCAGGGTTGCCAGAACGCCAATTGACCCTGCGCGGTGAACGGCTCGTGAAACGAAACCATGCGCACGTATTTCGCTTTGGATAGCGGTTGCACCTGGTCGAGCAGAGCTTTCAATGGAAATCCCGTCCACGGCACCGCCATCGCCCACGCCTCCACGCACCGGAGACGATAAAACCGTTCTTCCAGATGAAAGGTTTTGAGCAGGTCGTCCAGGTCGTAGGTTTTCGGATTCTCGACCAGCCCCGTCACCTCCACCTGCCACGGCCGCGTTTTGAGTTTCTGCGCGTGGTGGTGGACGTCCTCCTTGACTTCGCTGAACTCGTAATAATTGTTGTAGCTGGCCGCCACCGCCTCGTTGGTAATCCGGCGGTCCATTTTGTAACGGGTCACGCGCGTGGCGGGGTACAGTGTTTTTTCAAGCGCGGTGAGGTTCGTTTCCGGACGGGCGTTGACCACCTCATTGGACCCCGGCGCGCACCCGGACATCATCAGGCCGGTGGAAAACGCCCCGATCCATCCTATCGCCTGCAGCGCCTCGCGCCGGTTCAGGAAGATCGACTCCGGCGTGAGTTCCTCTTCCGGCATTTCCCAGCCTTTGGGGATTTGGATGTGATGACTCATAGTTATAGCTCCCCCATGTAAAGGGGATTGGGGGGATTCCCCCTTATTTCTCCGGGACCCAGTCGTCGATGCCTTTCAGGTACGGTTTGGAACCTTTCACGATGGGCAGTGCGATCACTTCCGGAACGTCGTAGCTGTGGTGCTCCACCACCCACTTCTCCAGTGCCTCGAACCGGTCGGCACGGGTTTTCACGATCAATAGAATTTCATCGTCGACGCACAACTTGTTTTCCCAGTAGTAGGTCGACTTCACCCCCGGCACGCTGTTAACGCAGAACGCCAGCTTGGCCTCGACCAGTCCGCGGCTGAGGGTGTCGGCTTCCTCCTGCGAAGAGGCGGTGATCAATACAACGATATGCGAATCCATGAACCTCCGCAATCAGAAAATATATTTCAGCAGAACGAATCCTAAAAACAACAGCACGATGAACAAGATGCTGAGCAGGTTGAAATATTTGTCGATGAACGCTTTGACCGGCGCGCCGAACTTGTAAATCAATGCCGCGACGATAAAAAAGCGCGCCGACCGGCTGACCAAAGACGCCAGCACGAAGACGGGAAAATTGATCTGGAACGCCCCCGCGGCTATCGTAAACACCTTGTACGGAAGCGGCGTGAACCCGGCCGCGGCCACCGCCCAGGCGTTGTATTCTTCGTACCAGCTCCCTATTTTATCGAACTGTTCCTGAAAATGATAGAACTCGACGATGCGGGTGCCGATCAGGTCCATGAACTGCCATCCCAGAAGATAGCCGAACATACCGCCCAGCACCGAGGCCACCGAACACACCGCCGCGAACCGAAACGCTTTCAACGGCACCGCCACCGCCATCGCAATCAGGAGGACGTCCGGGGGAATCGGGAAAAAAGAGGATTCGGCGAATGCCAGAATCGCCAGCGCAGGGAGTGCATGTTTGGTGGCCGACCAGCGCAGAACCCAGTCGTAGGTTTTCCGGAGCAATCGCATGGCCGCCTTTCATCGGTCAAATGGCTTAACAGGGTAACATGGCGGGGAAAACGGCTAAAGCAGATTCATCGGGTCGACGTCGACCGTGATCCTGGTTTTGCCGGAGGCGAGTTTGCGGAGTTGCTGGTTGTCCAGGCACCGGGCGACCAGCGACTGAAGGCGCTCCGTGTCCTTAGAGCGCAGGATCAGGTGCCAGCGAAAGCGGTTGTTGATGCGGTACATCGCGGCACGGGAGGGTCCCAGTAATTCCACGCCGGGGGATTGCCGGACGGGTTCCGACAACACCTGTTGGAGATGGTTCACCGCCCGTTCCCCTTCGGGTTCGGTTTCGCTTTCGATTGCCAGCGCCACCAGCCGGGTGAACGGCGGATAGTTCAATTGTTCACGCAAGCCTATCTCTTTTGCAAAAAATCCGTTGTAATCGTGCCGGGGTACGAAATCGAACACGTAATGGTCCGGGTTGTGCGCCTGGACGATGACGGTTCCCGGCACCTTACCGCGCCCGGCGCGGCCCGCCACCTGCGTCAATAATTGAAAGGTGCGTTCGCTCGAGCGGAAGTCGGGAATGTGCAGGGATAAATCGGCGTACACCACCCCGACCAGCGTCACGTTGGGGAAGTGGTGGCCTTTGGTGATCATCTGCGTGCCGATCAGGATATCGATGTCTCCGGCGCGCATGTCTTTATAAACGTTCTCGAACGAAGCGCGGGTGCGCATGGTGTCGCGATCCATGCGTTTGATGCGCGCCTTCGGGAACAGCGCCCGCGTTTCCTCCTCCAGTTTTTGCGTGCCGAATCCGCTGAAGCGGATGACCTCGCCGCCGCATTCGGTGCAGGCTCCCGGCATGGGCGCGCTGAAGTCGCAGTAATGACAGCGCAGGGTTTTGGAGTTGCCGTGGAAGGTGAGCGACACACTGCACCGGAGACAGTCGAACACGAACCCGCATTTGCGGCATACGACGTAGTTCGCGGTGCCGCGCCGGTTGAGAAACAGAAAGATCTGTTCTTTTTGCTCGAGGCGGTCGATCATCGCCTGTTTCAGGGGAATCGAAAAGATTGAATAGTTTTTGGCCTCGTCGCGTTCCCTGCGCATGTCGACGATACGGACCACCGGGAGCAGGCGGTCGCCGATCCGATCCGCCAGCGTCAGGTAGTGGTACTCACCGGTCGCGGCTTTGCGGTACGATTCCAGAGAGGGTGTAGCGGACCCGAGGATCACCACCGCACCCGCGGCCTGTGCCCGTGCGATGGCCGTTTCGCGCGCGTGGTAGCGTGGCACGCTGTCCTGTTTGTAGGAGGTGTCGTGTTCTTCGTCGATGATCAGCACGCCCAGGTTTTTGAAGGGCGCGAACACCGCCGACCGCGCGCCGACCACGATGGAGACCTGTTCCTCGCGGATCTTTTTCCATTCCAGGTAACGCTCGATGTTGGTCAGGCCGCTGTGGAGGATGGCGACGTTCGATCCGAAGCGCCGCTGGAAGCGGTTCACGGTCTGCGGCGTCAGCGAGATTTCCGGCACCAGCATGATGGCGGTTTTGCCCGCGTCGAGCGCCTTCTGAATGGCGCGCATGTACACCTCGGTTTTACCGCTTCCGGTCACGCCGTGCAGGAGAAAGGTTTTGTACTCGGATGCATTAATGGATTGGACCAGCGCCTGAAATACCGTTTGCTGTTCATCGGTAAACACCTGCGGCGCTTCCGGGTTCCATTCGGGGTCCATTTCCCGGATGGCAGCGCGTTCCTGTTTGACGGCGAATGTTTTGGCCAGTCCCTTGCGCTTGAGTTCCCTGAGCGGCGCCGAATAACCGGGTAGCGTTTTGGCCAGCTCCGAAATGAGAAACTCTCTGCCCGTCAGCAAATCAAAAAGCTCGCGTTGTTTCGGACTGCGTTTGAGAAATTTTTCAATTTCCTGCGGCGTCCGGTTATTGAGCGTGAGGCAGGCTTTTTTATCGGTGGTGTAGGTGACGGATTTTTTCTGAATGCGCACCTCGGAGGACAGGTGCCCCTGTTTCACCAATTGCGTCAGGGTATAGGCGCTGAACTGTTTGCGGAGCGTTTTTTGAATCTGTTTTTTATTGAGCGAGGTTTTGTTATGGATGGCGAGTAGAATTTTGAGCGCGTTGAGGGGAAGAGAACGTTCTGCCAACGCGGTTTCTCCGGTGTCGGTCAGATAAAAAATTTCGTGATGGTCTTCATCGAGGCCGCCGGGAAGCGCGGCTTTGATCACCTCGCCCCAACCCGCGTTGTAATAATCCGCCACCCACCGGGTGAGCGCCAGCAATTCTTCCGAGATGACCGGCACCCCATCCGGCAAATCTTCGATGAGCTTGAGTTCGAATCCCGCCTCGCAGGAATCGGTCAGGCCGACCACGGTGCCGGTGATTTTGCGGGGGCCGAACGGAGCCCGCACGCGCGTTCCAAGGTGGACCTGTCCCTGAAACTCTTCCGGAATGCCATAGGTGAACGCCTCTTTGAGCGGCAGGTTGAACACCACCTGGGCATAGGCGGGTGCCGGGGGCGCTTCTTCCGAGGGTAATGAATTCTGCCGGGCGACGGTTGGAGGGGTCATTGGGGATGCACCTTTCAGGCGGATTGTATCAGAAAACCGGCCCGCTACATGCGGGGCGAACTTTTAAAGTCTCCCCTCCTTTTAAAGGAGGGATTGGGTGTGGTTAATAATCTTCCCCTCCTCTGAAAGGCGGCCTGATATTCCCCCTTTGTGAAGGGGGCTAGGGGGATTTGAGCCCCTCTTGTTAAAGAGGGCCGGGCAAGGCCCGGGTGGCGAATCGCTGCGGATAATTTTAAAACCCTGAATTGCGCCCAACGATCATCGGTGGTGGTCAACCATCGGCCAGTCCCCTCCCCCGGTAAGGGGTTGACAGCAGGGGACAATTCCACTAGTCTTTTCATTTTTCCAACGATCCCCGGGCCGTTATTTTACGGTGAGTTCTTTATGGATCGGACGATATTTTGCGGAGGTGCGGCTCGTGAAAGTAGGAGATACCATCAAATTCGATTTCGCCGGCAAGAAGAAGGAAGGCGTGGTGGCCAAACTGTTTCCCAATTCCGTTCATCTGAAGGTGGATTTCGAGCGGGACAAGGGAAAAATCGTCAAACGCAAACTGAGCGAAGTCGGCGCGGGGAAAGATAAAAAGGACAAAAAGGGTAAAAAATAATCTGGGGCTTCTCTCCGGCTCCCGGGTTTTCTAGAAGTATATTTTGATTTTAGCCTTTTTCCTCAAGGCTTCCAGGTACGGCCTTTTTTTCTTGTCGATTTCCCCGTCCAGCAACAGCTTACGGATATTTTCCTTTTCTGTTTCCAGAGAGCCGTTGACCGCGGCCTTTTTATCCGTGACCTTCAGAATTTGAAATCCGTGTTTGGTTCGGAAGATTTCACTGACCTGCCCCACCTCGAGTTGGAAAGCCAGCTTGGCGAAGGGGCCGAACATGCGGTCCTTCGTGAAGAATCCTAAATCCCCCCCGCGTTTGGCGAGAGAATCCTGAGAGTGCAATTGGGCCAGCTCCGCGAAGTCGCCGCCTTTCTTCAACTTGCCCAGGATTTTCTTCAGAGCTTCCTGGGCTTTCCGTTCTCCCTGGGTCCGGTCTTTGGGATCGCCCTTGATTAAAATGACGCTGGCTCGGCGTTGTTCCGTACTGGAAAACCGGTTGGAATTTTTTCTGAAATAGGCTTCGACCTGGTCATCGGTGATCTGGATCCCTCCACCCAACTCCCGGCGCAACACCGCGTCGATCAACAAATCGTCCTTGAGTTCGTGTCGGTATTGGTCGAGTGTGAGTTCGCGTTTTTTCAGCTCCGCCTGAAACTCTTTTTCCGAGTTGAAATTTTTCTTCACCGAATCCAACTCCGCCTGAACCAGCGAATCGGAAACCTGGATGCCCATCTGGTTCGCTTTTTCCAGCAGGAGATTCCGGTTGATCTGGTCCTGCAGGTATTTTTTAGCGGCGACTTTTTCCTGGCCCCGCGTCAGGGGAATGCCCCGTTGTTTGTAGCGTTTGACCGTCCGGGTGAGGGCGGTCCAGATCGACGATTTTTTAATATCGGCTCCATTCACCTTCGCCAGGACTGCGGGCAGGGCGATGCTGGGTTGTACGCCGTGCTCGTGGCCGCTATGCGCCCACACCGGGGACACCGATGCGGCGGCCCAACACAACGTTAATATCAGTAATAACCGGGCCTTACCAATGGTCAAGTGCTTCATTTGGGTATCCTTGCGGTTCGGTGGCTGGTGATCGGGTTTGTGGGAGTTGACTCTCGAACGCTAACATAAAACTTTGGACGGGGGGATGTCAACCCGTTTTGGAGAAATGACCTTTGCATATGTGGCGGACTGGGGACCTCAGAGGTACCGAGAAAATAGACCGGATCACAGGATAAACCGGATTCTCCAAAACCCCTCTGCCCTCACGGGAAGCACCCATGGGGTGACGGGCAGGGTGGAAGGGCGGTTTTTATCGGAGGGGCAGGACGGTGCGGAACCCGTAAATATTGTTTTGCATATCGGGCGCATTGCGGGCCCGCTGGGTGGCCCCAACGCCGTCGATGTTATTGACCCAGGAGCCGCCGCGCAGAACCTTCATGCCTGCGGCTTCGGGACCCTCCGGGTCCAGCTCCGGGCTGACCCGGTAATAATCCTTGTCGTACCAGTCGAGGCACCACTCCCAGACGTTGCCAGCCATATTGAGCGCGCCGAAGGGACTGGCCCCGGAAGCGTAATAATTGACCGGCGCGGTGAATTCGTATTGGTCTTCCATTCCGTATACGTTGACGAAATAGAGTTTCGATCCCTTAGCTTCTTTGGCTCCCCAGGGGTAGGGACGTCCGTCGTTGCCGCGCGCGGCTTTTTCCCATTCCGCCTCGGTGGGCAGTCGGCGGCCCTTCCAGCGGGCATAGGCCATGGTGTCGAACCAGCTGACGCCCACCACCGGCTGGTTGGGCTGATTGAACCGCTCATCGTCCCAGTATTTGGGTTTGGGATAGCCGGTGGCGTCCATAAATTTTTTGTACACCGCGTTGCTGACTTCGTATTTGTCGATGAAAAATGCCGAGGTGTACACGAAGTGCATCGGCTTCTGGTCTTCGGCCTCGCTGGAAGACAGCCCCATTTGAAAATAACCTTCGGGCACGTACACCATTCCAAGAGGTGGGTTAGGGACCGCCCACGCGGGGGAAACCCAGGCGGCAAACAGCACCAGACACCCGCACAACATTTGGAATTGAAATTTTTTTAAGGCGAGAGGTTCAGGGTCGGAAATCATGGAGCATCGAAAAAGCCGATATAGGTGACCAGTTGGGTCTCGGGGTCAAGGTGGAGATCCTGTTCGATATTTTCAAATTCGATCCACTTGTAATGGCCGTTCCAGCAATTCAGCGTGATGACGGAATTGCCGTACCAGTCCGTGCAGTGGTTCAGAAAAACGGGTGCATTGCACCGGTTGCAAAGACCATGAATTTCGATTGTATTTCCTTGTGCAAGCATCTTTGATCCGTAGGGTCACGAGTAAGTCTCGATAATTCCAGATAGTTTCTAGTATGAATAAAAAAAGAAACTCTGCAAGTAAAAATTGGAAATTTTAATATTTTCAAATTAGAATAAAGCTCAATTTGTCAAGTGTTTTCTTACCCGCCGGGCTTCCGGTGCCCGGCAATAAGAGGGTATACAAAGGGAAATGGTATTCTTGAAAACCCCAGCGTAAGCGCGGAACTTCACGCTGAACGCTCGTCGGCCGGCGATTCTATTTGGGGCGGAAGCGGAAATCCGGCCTGCCGGAAAAGCGCGGTGAGGGCCTCCAGCGGCAGGCCAATGATGTTGGATTTGGACCCCTCCCAGGATTCGACCAGAAAGGATCCCTTTCCCTGAATGGCATAGGCTCCGGCCTTGTCGAGGGGTTCGCCGGTGGCGACGTAGGATCGGATTTCCTCGCGTGACACGGACTGGATCGCCACGGTGGAGGCCACGGTGGTTTCGTGTTCCTCCCCGTCCGGGGTGATCAACACCACTCCGGTGACGACCCGATGCCGTTTTCCCGCAAGTTTTAAAAGAATGCGGCAGGCGTCTTCTGCATCCGCAGGCTGGCCGATGATCTCCCGGCCCAGCACCACCATGGTGTCGGCTCCCAGAACGTAAGTCCCGGGGTGTTGCCGGGCGACCCGGCGGGCCTTGTCGCGGGCGGTATTCCGGGCGTTTTGCTCGGGGGTCAGCGCCGGGTCGGTGGTTTCCTCCACGTGGGAGGGGCTCACCTCGAACTCCAGGCCCAGCGAGCGCAACAGTTCCGAGCGCCGGGGCGAGCGGGAAGCCAGGATCAATTTTTTGGGGGCAGAGGGCATAAGGCGTCTGGAAATTTTTACAAAAATAATTTAGACTATCCAGCATTCCAACGGCAAGCAACAATTACCGGTTCCTGTGTTTCGGGAGCCTTGGATTTTTACCGAGGGGTATGCATGGTAGGTTTTTCTTATCAGATTCAGGTTCGCCATATTGTGGTGGACAAAAAAGAAGTTGCGGAACTGTTAAAAGGGACCATCGACGAAGTGAAAACGGCCGCCGGCCGGATTCAAATGTTGATGCGGCTGGCCGGAAAGTACAGCCTGTGCTCCACCAAAGAGGACGGCGGCAATCTGGGTTGGATCGAGTTGTCGTCGGACGATCCCCGTATCAGGAAGTACGAACCCAAATTGAAGAATGCGGAGCTGGAGCAGATCATTCGTCAGGGGGTCAAGGATATGGTCCTCAACCGCGGCGAAGTGCTCGGTCCGGTGCAGACGCAGGAAGGTTTTCACCTCGTCATGGTCACCAACGAATTCGGTTCCGACCGGTCGACGGCGTTTACCGGTTCAGCGCTTTAAGCCGGTTTTTGTTCCACAGCCACCGCCGGGACGGCCGGTTCATGATCCACGAAATTGTACGCGAAGTATCCGGAGCCTGTCGAAGGGTGACAAGGGAGAAGCCCCCTGATTGGATTTCAGGGTTCAAAGGTTTTTTTCCGGCGCAAAATCTGTCCGGTTCCTGCGTGCACCAGCATCTTCAGCTCGAAAGGATAAGTCCGGCAGACGTTCACGAATTTATCCACCGCGTCGTTTTTTGCTTCCGACTCGTCCGGCGCCTCCAGCGCGATTTCCCAGGCATATTTCAGTGTAGGGATGCGCTCAAAGCAGGCTTCTTCAAGGCGCAGAAGCAGTTCGCTTTCTATGCCCTCGTCCAGACCGTGCCATTCAGTTGCCACCAAAATATTGTACGTTGCCAAAAATCCTCCTAGCCATAATCGTACCTGCGGAATGGCCGTATCTTATCACAGGATGGGCGGCGAATCGCCACGGATAACTTTAAATCCCAGCCTTGCACAGGGGACTCATCGATTGCCTTGGAATGTCAGCCAGTTGCCAGCGGGGGCTACCCCGCATTGCGCCCAACGATCATCGAAGGCCGTCAACGGTCAGCAATCTCCCTCCCCCGGTGGGGGGCGGGCCACAGGCGGCATAGGCCGGCTACGAGGCTTCCCAGAATGCAGTGGGTGAGGGCGGAAATGGCCCCCGGCACGGTGGCCAGCCCAAAGGCGGCAAAATTATTCCGCGCCAGTTCCGTCGCCAGGCCGGAGTTCTGCATGCCCACCTCCACCGAAATCGTCCGGGCGTCCCGGTCGCGGATCCGGAGGCTCCGGGCCAACCCGTAGCCCAGCAGGAATCCCATAAAATGCAGGATCACCACCGCCCCCAGGAGAGACGCGCCGCTCTCCAGAATGGCATTCTTTTTGGCCGCGAGAATGAAATCGACAATCAACACGATGGACAATACCGCCAGAAACGGCGTGTAAGCGGTGATCCGCGCCACCCATCCGTGAAAAAAATGATTGAGGGCGATACCCCCGGTCACCGGCAAAATCACCACCTGGAAGGTGCGGATCAACAGGCCGAGGGTGTCCACCTCGACGGCTGTTCCGGTCAGCGTCTCCGAAACCGACTGTACCAGCCACGTGGTCAGCAGAGGGGTCATGAGTACCGCCAGTATAGTCGAGCAGGTGGTGAGGGTAACCGACAGCGCGATATTGAGCCGCGCGATGAAGCAGACCACGTTCGACGCCGTGCCGCCCGGACAACACCCGACCAGCACCAGCCCAATGACGAAGTCGATGGGCAGTTGAAATACCCGCGCCAGGCCGAAAGCCAAAAACGGCATGACGAGGTATTGCAAACCCACCCCCACAAGAACAGTGCCGGGGATCTCCAGAATCCGCGCGAAATCCCGTGCGGTCAGCGTCAACCCCATGCTGAGCATGATGATGCCCAGGAACCAGGGGATCCACGCCGGTTGAAACCAGGTGGCCGTGGCGGGCTCCCACAGCGCCAGGCCGGCACCCAGCACCACCCACATCGGGAAGGCATTGGCCAGTGCGATAAAAAGTTTTTCGGTTTTATTCAGGCCGGGCAAGGCCCGGGGCTGATTTTGTCCCGTGATTTGGGTGTCCTCTGTGGTGTTTAGCTCCCTCTTCTCCGAAGGGGGCCGGGAGGCTTCTTCATTTAGCTTTTGTAGTTGCCCCATTTATGGGGCGGTTTTAACAACACTCGATGAATCGAGCAACTACTAAATCAAGGAAAGAGGTTATGTGGGGTCCGGCGTCACGCTGGGCGGCGGGTCATTCCGTCCTTTGGACGATGATGCTGGAGTAGGCCTGATTGCTGTCTTCATACGCCTGGTAGCGGATGATTTTCATATCCTTGAACGCGTTCACCAGTTCGTTGGGTTGCAACAGCCATTTGGGATTGAACCGGGCGTGCTTCAGGTGGTCGAGGTTGTAGGTTTCGATGATGGCCATGCCGCCGGGCTTGAGCGCCTGATTGAGTTGCGGCCACAGGTCCCTCTGCATGTAGTACATCAGGAGAATCACGTCGTAGGCGTTTTTCTCCAGCCGGTGGTTTTCCAGATCCACCACCCGCGTTTCAATTTTCACGTTGTGGTGTTCGGCGAGTTGGTGCGCCTTGGCGAGCCCTTTGGGGGAGATGTCGAGGCCCACCACCTCATACCCCTGCGTGGCGAGATACACTCCGTTTCGGCCCTCGCCCATGGCGATGTCCAGCGCCCTGCCCCTGGGAAGCAGATGGATGTTCTGGGTGAGAAACGGCACCGGTTCTTTTCCGAAAATATAGACCTCGGTGTCATATTTTTGGTCCCAGCGGTCCTTGTCGCGCGGTTTGGCGTCCCCGGAAGGAACCCCCGCCAGGGCGGTAACTATCAGAAAACCCAAGGTGTTCAGCAGAAATTTTTTAAGGGGGGAATCGAGACTCATAAGCGCCTCCGGTTCGATAGGATGGCGCAAATTGTACTCCAACTCCCCACCCTGTCAAGCCAATTAACCGTTTACACGGGAGGGTGGTAAATTGTAAACTTGGATGAAATATACCCATTCATGCGGAGTTAAAATTTTGCGGAGGTTTTTCATGCGGCGGCGAGTTATCGGATGGTTCATACTGATGGTTTTCGGATTCCAGGCGTTTCTTGTGTCCACCCTGTGGGCGGACGGTACCGCTTCGAACCAACCGGTGGCGAAATCCGCCGACCGGCGGTATCTGGATTTCGGCGATGGCACCATCCTCGACAAGAAATTCAATCTCATGTGGATGAAGCTCGATTATTGGCAGATTGAAAAGAAGTGGTTGAACTGGTACACCGCCAACGAATTCGCACAACGCATGAACAATAAAAAATTCGCAGGCTACGACGACTGGCGTCTGCCCACCCCCGAGGAAGCCCTCATGCTCTACGACCGGCGCAAGCGCAACCTCGACAAGGATGGCGACAAGGTGTTCATCGACCGCATTTTCCCGAAAGGCGGCGGCTGGGGCACTTGGACCAGTTCCGAGAAGGGCCAGCAGGCGGTCGTCATTTCCTACAAGGACGAAGGCGGCCAGGCCTACCAGGACAAAATCAAGGGCCCCGACGCGTTTCTCCGCCTGGTGCGCGGCCCCGTCTCCTGAGTTCCTGTGTCCGGAGCTCCCATAAGGCCTTCATGGAATTCACATGAATTCCTGGAAAAAGAAAAAGAAGCGCCGTTCGGGGATGGCCTGTGCGGCGACGCGGCCGTGTCCGGTGAGTTGCTGTTGAGCGACAGTGGTTTCACCGATGCCCGGCACAAAGTTGGAATAAACCGAGCCGTGTAGTTGCCAAAATAGAATGGCATTATGGGGAACTGTTTCCAAATATCGGCTTTATCGTAACCCATCTAAACTGGCGATCCAAGCGAGGCGTTCGAATTTACAATAAACGGGAAACCGCCGAGCAATGGATCCAGGAAGGCCAAATCGCCCTGACGTGGACATGGCTTTTCTGTCATACTTTCCGGGACAATGAAGTCCGCCTACCACTATTCGCTTTAGCCTGCAATCTTGAAAACTTTATCTATAAAGGAGTGAATTATGAAAACGATGCTTAAAAACAAATCTTCTTTTTTGGTCATTCTTTCTTTGTTAGTGATGTTGTCGGGTGTGGCCTGTACAAACGATAAGGATGAGGACCCCCTGATGAAAGAAGGCGAAAAGACGGATACAGAGGGGACCTCTAAGGACACTATGATGAAAGAAGGCGAAAAGACGGATACAGAAGGGACCCCTGACACTATGATGAAAGAAGGCGAAAAGACGGATACAGAAGGGACCCCTGACACTATGATGAAAGAAGGTGAAAAGACGGATACAGAAGGGACCCCTAAAGATACTATGGTGAAAGAAGGCGAAAAGATGAAATAAACTCGGCCGCCGCCAGACTCTTTTGGGGCGATAATACCTGAAAACCGATTTTGAAATGGGCAAACCTGCCACCTGCCGTGCAAGGGATTGGCTTAAATAAACCTGGTAGAGGGCAAAGGGGTCCTGTGATCGGCCGTCACTTTCCAGGTCATCAAATGATGGGTGGGTAGGCGCTGTACTGCCAACAGCAGGTGGAATATAGGGCAGAGCACTAATTTCGCTTTTTTCGCAGTAGAGACACAGAAAAACTTCCCGCCTCTATTGACACCCCGCCACTCAGGGCATTAATTAATCAACCGACGCCGGGGGCCTTCGGGCTTCCGGTATTTTTTGGGATTGATTTACACCTAATCTTCCCCTTCAATCCCTTTAATCCATGGTTGGTAAAGCACCGCTCTCCAATCATTTCCCAAAGACGGCTGATCCCCGATGGAAAGATCGCAATCTCGTGCAACATTGGAGCGGGAAACATCACCTTTATCGATGTAGCATCAAAAAAAGCCTTTCATACTAGGGCCACCGGGAAAAAAGCCAACACGGCAGTATTTCCCACCGCCGATCTGAACCTCACAACGAAGGTCGACACTCTGTGGCCTGAAGGCGCCGCCATTCCGGACGGCTCGGTCGGCATTTGCCAGTCAGGGGGACACAGGGAAGCATTGCATGGTAAAATCGCCGAACAGGCAACCGGGTTCCCTCGTTCCATCTGGGATCGGGGGAAGCCCCTTTTAGCTATGGCGATGCGCAATTCCATTCTATTTCTGGCGGGGATCGGTGTGCTGATTTTCCTGAGCGGACCCCAGGCCCGGGCGTTTCATCTGGATGAGTACGCCCCGCGCGTTCCTCAAGACCAGCTGGAAGACATCCAGGAAAACGAAAGTCCTTTTGAATCCTCCGCGGCACATATTGAAGCGGGCAGGAAAGTTTATTTCGGCAATGGAATGTGCGTGAGCTGTCATCTGCAGGACGGGAAAGGCCAATTCATGCCCGGTCACGCGCCCCGCAATTTCACCGATCCCCAATGGCAGGATATCCGCACCGACGGGGAACTCATGTGGGTGCTGAGAAACGGCAGTCCCGGCACGGGCATGCCCCGGCGCGTCGGTATTATCATCACCGAAGAGGAGGGCTGGAACGTCATCCATTTCATCCGCACGTTTCGGGCTCAATGACATCATAGTTACCGAAACCGGTTGAAATCGGGCGCCTGAATTGTTCTTTGGTTTGCTCCCGGTTGCAGGGAACGGATTACAGGGATATGATAATTCCATTCGGCGTCAAAAATCGCTATCCCCAAAAATTCTCCAGCGCTCTTCTCTCCCTTTCCGGGAAGGATAATTCAGGGGGGATTAAAAAACCAACTGAGGAGGGTCAACCATGAAGCCTGTTTATTATTTTGCACTGTGCGTTGTTTTTCTTTTCGCTTGCTCTGAAGAAAAAAAAGAACAACCCGCTGAATCTAAAACAGATAAAGCTCCCGTTGTGGCCGAGGACACTTCGTTTTATGATGCTGTGCCGGAGATGACCCATCCGGCGGATAACCCCTGGTCCAAAGAGAAAGAAGAGCTGGGGAAACTGCTGTACTTCGATCCCAGGCTTTCCGGCGACAACACCATGAGTTGCGCCACCTGCCATCACCCGGATAAAGGCTGGACCGACGGCCTGCCGCGCGCCATCGGATTCGGCGGCAAGGAGTTGGGACGCCACTCGCCAACGGTGATCAACAGCGGATACTTTGATGTCCAGTTCTGGGACGGCCGCGCGCCTACGCTGGAAGCACAGGCCAAAGGTCCCATTGAGGCTCCCGACGAGATGAACCAGAACATCGAGGAGCTGATCGGCGAACTCAACGCCATCCCGGGCTATAAAGAGCGGTTCGCGCAGGTGTTCGGCGAGTCGGGCATCACGCTCGACAATATCGCCAAAGCGATCGCCACTTTCGAGCGGTCGGTGGTTTCCAAAAACTCCGCCTACGATAAATACATAGCCGGGGATAAAGAAGAGATGTCGGCTTCCGCCGTCAACGGTATGGACCTGTTCTTCAGCAAGGCCAAATGCGTTCTCTGTCATAACGGCCCGGCGTTCACCGACAGCGGTTTTCATAACATCGGCGTCCAACAGCACGGTCCGTTGAAGGAGGATTTGGGACGGTTCAACGTGTCCAAAGACGATTTCGACAAAGGCGCGTTCAAAACACCGGGACTGCGCAGTGTGTCGCAAACCGCGCCCTATATGCACGACGGCAGTAAAGCGACACTGAAAGACGTGCTGGAATTCTACAACCGGGGCGGCGACGTGGCGGAAAACCGGAGCGCTTTTATCACGCCGCTGGAGCTGAACGATCAGGAAGTGCTGGATCTGGTCGCGTTTCTGAAGGCGCTCGACGGCGAACCCCTCAAGGTCGCCATGCCCGAACTTCCGGGGATGACCGACGCCGGTGAAAAATGAGGTGGTGAAGTGCGAACCCATATTGGCAGGCGTTGGGTGACGTCATGGCCGGTCGTTTTGTTATCGATGGGGCTGGCCGGGCTGGTTCTCTCCGGTCCCGCGTTGGCCAAGCATGAAATGGGCCATGATGAGACATCGGGCATCTGCCCGCAACCGCGCAACACCGTCACGGCTCCGGACGAGTTTCTGCAACTGAAGAATCCGCTCACGCCGACGCCGCGGAATATTCTGGCTGGCAAAACCCTGTTTCAGGTGGACGCCAAGCCCAGCGCCTGCCGGATCTGCCATGGCATCAGCGGCAATGGACTGGGCATCCTGTTCCATCAGGTCAAGCCCAAGCCGAGAAATTTCACCTGTGTCTATACCATGGAGGGCATTCCCGATGGGCAGTTGTTCTGGATCATCAAAAACGGTTCGCCGGGAACCGCCATGCCGTCGTTCAGTTACCTCGAGGATGACCAGGTGTGGCAGTTAATCCTGTACCTCAGCAGCTTTTCCAAAAAGGAATAGTTGCCAATTTTTATGGGATGGTCAAATGAACATTAAAGCAACGTGGGTTTTCGTTTTAACGGGTCTCATGATTTTTTGGGGAGGGGCGGAGCCGGAGTCTTCACAGGCCGTCGAGGTTTCCTCCGCAGAGAATCTGCAATGGGCCGTGCATCAGGGCCGGGCGCATGGCGGCCGTCACGAACGTCACCAGTTGCATCACGGCATGGGCCGCGCCGGGAGCGGCATTTGCCCCCAAACCCGGGTCACGCCCCAGGCGCCTGACAAATTTCTGAAACTGAAAAACCCGGTCGAATCCAATTCAGAAAATTTCATCAAGGGGGAATCGCTCTACCAGTGGACGTCGGAACCCAGCCCGTGCAAGGTGTGCCACGGACCGACCGGCAACGGCTTCGGCATGATGGCGCAGGGACTGGCCGCCCTGCCGCGCAATTTCACCTGTTCGCAAACCATGAAGGCTGTTTCCGACGGGCAGATGTTCTGGATCATCAAGAACGGTTCGCCCGCCACCGGCATGCCCGCCTATAAATTTTTGTCCGACCACGAAATCTGGAAACTGATTCTCTATATCCGGCATTTCGAGCAGAAGAAAACCGGCGCTCAATAATTGGAGCGGCGTTTCTCGAATTTGTGGGAGTGGATCACCTTGCGCGCGTCCTCCGCCAGTTGCTTCAACCCTTGCCGGTTGATTTCCCCGATCTTTTCCTTCCAATTATTTTCATTGAAATCCGTAGCGGTTTCGTTGGCGGGAACCGTCAGCAGCTTTCGCTGGCGGACGAGATAGATCCGTGCGCGGTTGCGGAATTGAATGAACCCGGGGCGTTCATCCACCACCTCGCGGCGAAAGACGAGCAGGAGATCGACGTCGTATTTTTTCCCCAGGCGGTCCAGCGCCTTGCGCGTCACCGGTCCGATGAAGTCCTCCCCCAGGGCCGCAGGGGCGATGCGGGCCGGATCGATTTTGCGCAGGGTGCGTTTCAAGGTGGCGGGATCGCCGAGAATCGAATCGAATTTTCCGGCGGCAGGGTCGGGACGGTTCCAAATGACGGTCAGGGACTGCGGGAAGTGAATCATTTTGACCGCGGAATCGGAAACCCGGGCCTCAAACACGTCGGCAAAGATCGCGCCGGGCATTAAAAGGGCGCCCACCATAATCGTTGTCACCCACATTGCGATCGCACGTTGCATCTGCTCTCCTTCACCGGATGGTGAGTTTTTTGTATTTGGAGCGGCGGTTTTCCTCGCGCCCGCCGAGTTCTTTTTTCCGGGTTTCCTGATAAGCCTCGAAGTTGCCCTCGAACCATCTTACCTTGCTTTCCCCTTCGAATACCAAAAGATGCGTGCAGATGCGGTCGAGGAAAAACCGGTCATGCGCAATCACCATCACGCATCCGTTGAAATTGAGGATGGCGTTCTCGAGATTGCCGAGCGTGGTGACGTCGAGATCGTTCGACGGTTCGTCGAGCAGGAGCACGTTGCCGCCGCGCCTCAGCAGTTTGGCGAGATGAACGCGGTTGCGTTCGCCGCCGGAGAGGTCGCCCACTTTCTTCTGCTGGTCCGAGCCCTTGAAGTTGAACCGCCCGACATACGACCGGGCGTTGAGATTACTGCCGGCGATTTCGATCCGATCGTCGCCGCCGGAGATTTCCTCGTACACGGTTTTGCTGCCATCCAGATCGTGCCGGTGCTGGTCGACGTAGGAGAGCGCCACGCTCGGTCCCAATTCCAGTGACCCGCCGTCGGGTTGTTCTTCACCGACGATCATGCGGAACAGGGTGGTCTTGCCGGTGCCGTTGGGGCCGATCAGCCCGACCACCGCACCGCGCGGCACCGCGAAACTCAGGCCGTCGATCAGCAGATTGTCGCCGTACCCCTTCTGCAGGTTTTCCGCGACGATGACTTTCTCGCCGAGGGGCGGGCCGGGCTGGATCTGGATGTCGAGCGAGTTTTCCTCGACTTGAGTTTTCCGGGCGGCGAGTTTTTCGTACTCGCTGATGCGCGCCTTATTTTTGGTGCGGCGCGCGCTGGGGGTGGACTTCAACCATTCGAGTTCCTTCGCCAGCCGTTTCTGCAGGCTGGATTCGGTTTTCTCGCGTTGCGCCAGTTGCGCGGATTTCTGTGCCAGCCATGAGGAGTAATTGCCTTCGAACGGGATGCCCTTGCCGCCGGTAAGTTCCAGAATCCATTGGGTGATGTTATTGAGAAAATACCGGTCGTGTGTGGAGACAATCACGTTGCCGGGGTAGTCGCGCAGGGTTTCTTCCAGCCATTGCACGGTTTCCGCATCGAGGTGGTTGGTCGGCTCGTCGAGGAGGAGGATGTCCGGTTTCTGGAGCAGGAGGCGGCACAGGGCGACGCGCCGGGCCTCGCCGCCGGAGAGGGTGCCGGTTTTCTGATCGTCGGGCGGCAGGACCAGCGCATCCATCGCCACGTCGATCTGGCGGTCCAGTTGCCAGCCGTCGGCGGCATCGATGGCGTCTTGCAGGCGTCCCATTTTTTCCATGGCCTTTTCCATCTCGTCGTCGGACATGGGATGGGCCATGCTGGCGGAGACTTCGTTGAACTCGTCGATCATCCGCTTGATGTCGGCGAAGGCTTCCTCCACGGATTCCCGTACGGTTGTGTCGGCATCGAGTTCCGGTTCCTGCGGCATGAACCCGATGCGGGTGCCGGGCAGTGGTTCGGCGCGGCCGTCGTGTTCCTTGTCCTCTCCCGCCATGATGCGGAGCAGGGTTGATTTTCCGGTGCCGTTTTCGCCGACGAAGCCGATTTTGGCGCCGTGGTAAAAGAACAGGTTGATGTTTTCAAAAACCTTTTTGGACCCGTAGGTCTTGCTGAGCCCGCTGATTGAAAAAATATATTCTCCGGCCATGTCGTCGTTGGGCGTTTTTCTTTAGGGGTTAAGAAGGTTCGGTCTTTTGTAGAATTACGAAATCCTTACCGTTGTTGAGGATGATATCAAAATCGTGGTGCTGTGCAATCCATTCGAAGGTTTTCGGGCCGTAAAAGCTGATATGGGTGGGATCGCGCTTGTAATACCAGTCGAGAAATCCCTTAAGGTCCGGGTGTCCGTTCTGCGCCGGATAGAATTGCGTCATCACTGCACAGTAGCCGCGTGGGGACAGCAGGGGGACGATTTTTTTTAATTCTTCGCCGGGCAGCTTGAGGTGCTCGAAGGTTTCCGTGGAGAGGATCAAGTCGTACACCGAGCCCTCTTTGAGTTCGGGGAAAAAATAAGGATCGTATCCTTCCGCCTCGAAACCGGCCCGCTCCAGCAGGGTTTTCAGGACGGGTTCGTATCCGCACCCGTAGTCGAGCACGGTTTGGACGTCCGGGCAGTGGTCCTGAATGATGTCTATTTTCTCCTGGAACATATTGACGTAACCTTCGTTCTCGAGGCTGTTTTCGTGTTTGAGGTAGCGTTCGATCTCCTTTTCCGGCGTGACAAAAAAGCGGGAAGGCACAAAAATGAGCCGGCACAACGGACACAGGTGGTACTCGCGCTGGTCGGCCTTGATTAAAAACTCCGTGGGGGAATGGCAGAGGGGACAGTTCATACGATGAATTGTGCCATATTCCGGCGGCTGTTGCCCACCGATTTAGTTTGATGGAGTTTTAGACTGGAGCCTTATTTTGCCCCTGCCGCTTTGAGCAGTTTGGCGATCCGTTCGGTTTTTGCCACGCTGAGGGCCGTTTTCCCCTCTTTGTTTTGATGATTCACATGGCCGCCATGTTTCAGCAGGGCCTCCAGGATCTCCTCACGACCGTCATAAGAGGCCAGAATTAATGGAATTGTGCCTTCATTGTTTGGGCCGTCAACATTGACGCCTTGGTCCAGTAAGGCTTGTACCGTTGCGGCGTCCCCATTAACTGTAGCATCTATCAGCGCCTGACCCTTGTTCGCAGGGGCGGCTGGCGTTGAAAGAGGGGACATTAAAAATCCAACAAATACCGCAATAAGAAAAACTGGGAATTTTGAGGGAAATATTCGATTCGGTTCCATATTCCCGGTCCATTAATAGGGATAAAGTCCGCTGAACGGGGCCAGCTCTAAAGGTATCTTATTTATTAGTGTAAGGCCATCCGCGTAAAATTTCCCTTCGTTTTAAGGCAGGGTTTGTGATAATTTGACCCCTTCACGGATTTTTTATTTTTATGGAGGCGTTGGAATGGCGAAATATATCAACGGGAACGGGATTCGTCCGGGCTTTGTCATTGTATACAATAAGGAACTGTACCGAGTGATGACCGCGGAACACCGCACCCCCGGTAACAAGCGGGCTTTCTGCCAGGCCAAACTGCGGAACCTGAAAAACGGGACGCAGACCGAGGTCAAGTTCCGCGCCGATGAAGATATCGAGCGGGTCACCCTCGAACAGGCTGAAATGGAATACCTGTATTCCGACGCTTCCGGTTACTGCTTCATGAACAGCGAGACCTACGAACAGATGTTCATCGATGACGAGATCATCGGCGACGCCAAACAGTTTCTCCTGCCCAACACCAAGGTGAAGATCGAGTTTCACGAAGACAAGCCCATCGGCCTCGAACTTCCGGAAACGGTGGATTTGACCGTCGAGGAAACCGAGCCCCAGATGAAGGGCGCCACCGCCTCGGGAAGCGGCAAGCCCGCCACCCTGGAAACCGGGCTGGTGGTCACCGTGCCCCAGTTTGTGGACGTCGGGGAGAAGGTGCGGGTATCCACTTCGTCGGGCGACTATCTCGAGCGGGTCAAAAATTAATCGCCGGGTCATCCGGGAGATGGGAATTTAATCCATCCGCTGGTTTGAAAACGTCATTTCCTCTTTTTAATTTGGTTGAAAACACGAATTGTAATATCAACCTGCCGCTATTGAATTGACAGAAATTAACAGTTAAAATAAAGTATTCGGGATTGTCCTCAATTTTTAATTTTCCTGCCCATTATCTTCTTTAGGAACATCTTCCATGCTGGAAGCCGCAAACTCAGTCGATCCTTTAAGCCTTCTTGAAATGGTTTCCCGCTCCACTCCGGTGGCCAAAGGGGTTCTGTTGCTGCTCCTTGTGTTTTCCGTGGTGTCCTGGGCCATTATATTGACCAAGTTTTTCATCTTCCGGCGGGCGCGCAAGGAAGACCTGATGTTTTTGCAGATTTTTTCCAAAAGCGACAGCCTGACGAATATTTACAATTTCTGCAAGGAACTGAAATTCAGCCCCATCGCCCGCGTGTTTTTGGCGGGGTATCATGAGTTGTATGTGTACAAGGAAATAGGCCGCTCGCGTTCGAAGAGCCTCCAGGGACGGCCGTTGAATTTGAATTCCAAAGATCTCAAGGGCGTTTCCCTGGCGTTGACCAAGTCCATCAATCACGAGATTGAAAAGCTGGGGCACCGGCTGGAATTTCTGGCGACGACCGGCAGTACCACGCCCTTTATCGGACTGTTCGGCACGGTTTGGGGCATCATGCATGCGTTCCGCCTGATCGGCATGAAGGGTTCCGCCAGTATCGGCGGCGTGGCGCCCGGTATCGCCGAAGCCTTGATTGCCACCGCCGCCGGATTGGTGGCCGCGATTCCCGCTGTCGTGTTTTTCAATTATCTGAACAGCCGGATTCAGGGGTTCCATCACCGCCTGGAAGACTTCAGCGGGGATTTCGTTTTCATGGTGGAAAAGGATTTTATGAATTCATCGAGCGATGCGGTGCCGATGGAGGAGTTGTAAATGGAACGAAGAAAATCCAGCCGTCTGATGTCGGAAATCAATGTCACTCCTTTTGTGGACGTGATGCTGGTGCTGCTGGTGATCTTTATGATTACCACGCCGCTCATGCAACATGGCATGGACCTCCAGCTCCCGCAGGAAAGTACCGGGATGGTGGATGTCAAGGATGTGCCCACCGTATCCGTGCGAAGCAATAAAACGATTTACTGGAACAAGGAAAAAATGGCGACCCTTGTGTCCCTCACTGAAAAGCTGACCGAGTATGTGAACCGTCAGAAAGACGGCGCTGTTTATTTCAGGGCGGACCGAAGTCTGGATTACGGTTTTGTCATCAAAGTCATGGCCACCATTCGCCGCGCCGGGGTCCAGAATATCGGGATGATGACCGAACCCAGCCAATGAGATCCACGCAGTTCCCCGTCATCGATTTTAACCAGATGCTGGTGGTGTCCGTTTTCTTCCACTTCTTTTTGTTTACGGTAATGATGCTCTTTCCCCAGACCCAGAACATCGTCAAACGCATCAAGCCGGTGTTCATGGTCAGCCTGATCGGCGTGCCGATGGAACCGGAAGCGGTGCCGGCGCCTGAAAAGCCGGTTCCCAAAAAATCCGCAACCACCGAGGCCCTGGTTTCCAAGCTGGACCAGTTGGCCAAGTTGGATAAAAAAGTTCCGCAGAAAAAAGTGGTGGTGTCCAAGAAACCGCTGCTGGAGGACACCTTTCAGGAGTTGGAATCCCTGCAGAAGAAAAAGATTCCCAAAAAAAATATAAAGGCGCTGGTGGTTCCGGCGCCCGTGGAAAGGGTTCTGGAGGGTTTCGAAGACATCAAGATGAAAACGCAGGCGGAGAAGATTAAAAAGCCGACCCGGAAAAAAATCGCCAAGGAAGATTTAACGCTCAAAGAATTAGAGTTCGAACAATTATCCAAAAAAACCGCCGCCAGCCGTCCCAAGGAAAAATCCAAAACATCCTCCAATTTGTTGAAGGAACTTGAGGAACTGGACCGGTTGAACAAGCAGGCCCGCGCGGCGTTGGACAACCCCAAAGTCAGGAAACCCAAGCCCGATTCCAAAACCGCCCAATTGTTGAAGGAGCTGGAGTCGATCAAAAAGAGAAGTGTCCAGCTTAAAATCGATACCAGCAAACTGTCCTCCCGCCATTCCCAAAAGTTCAAATCCGCAATCCGCAACCTGAAGATGGCGGGCATTCAGAAGAAATCGGCAGGCCCGGCGGCCACCGGCGATTTGGGAGATCCCGGCGCCGATGTGCTTTCCAAATACGTCGGCGACGTTTATGCCAAAGTGTATGCCAACTGGAAGGACCCTCTGGGGGGCGGGAACGGGATGGTCCGGATTTCCTTTTCGGTATTTCCACGAGGCAACATTGCGATGCCGAAAATTCTGAAAAGCTCTGGCGACCGCAAGCTGGATAACCTGGCGATTCGTGCCATTAAAAACGCGGTTCCCCTGCCTCCTTTTCCCAAGGAGATCAAGGAACCCAATTTACCGTTGATCTTTGAATTTACCTATGTGCATTCAAAAAGCTAAATACCTGTTGATATTCATTTTAGCGGCCCTGGTCCTGGGGTTTCCGCCGAATCCCGCTCAGGCGGAATCAGATATTTTTGTCGAGTTGTCCAAGGAAACCCAAAGCGAGGTGAATATCGCCGTGCCTGGCTTCATGCCTTTAGTCGGGGAGGCGGACGAGGATCTGGCGGAAAAGACCCGGAGTATTCTGGAAAACGATCTGAGCCTGTTCGAACTGTTCGTTCCGGTGAAGCACAACCTCTATTCCGGGATCGAGGGCGAAATCCAAACCGGGCGCCTGAATTACGCCGCCTGGAGCCAGCTGGGAGTGCAATGGTTGATCAAGGGCCAGTACCAGAAAAGCATCTCCGGAGAAAAATACAAGTTCGTGTTTCGCCTGTATGATGTCGTCAACGAGCAATTCCTGCTGGGGAAAAGGTATCAGGGCCGGAAGAGTTATATGCGGAAAATGATGCACCGGTTTGCCGATGAAGTGATGGAACAATTGACCGGCAAACGGGGCGTCGCCGATACCCGCCTGGCGTTTCTGTCACGCACCCCGCAGGGCAAGGAAATGTATGTGGTGGATTTCGACGGCGCCAATGTAAAAAAACTGACGGATGAACGATCGATCATCCTGGCCCCGGACTGGTCGCCCGACGGCCGTTCCATCGTTTATACGTCCTATCAGGACCACAACCCCGATTTGATTCTGCTGGCCACCAACGGTTCCCGCCGCCGGCCCCTGTTGAAACTGCCGGGGATCAATTCGGCGCCGGCCTGGTCGCCCGACGGCACTAAAATTTCGCTGGTGCTCAGCAAGGACAGCAATTCGGAAATCTACGTGTTAAACCGGTGGCGCAAACTCACCCGTCTGACCCGCCATTTCAACATCGACACCTCGCCCACCTGGTCGCCCGACGGCAAAAGGATCGCCTTCACCTCCGACCGGTCGGGAACGGGACGTCCGCAAATCTATATCATGGATGGTGAAAGCGGGGACCGCACCGGGGTGATGCGCATCACCTTTCAGTCCCGGTACAATGACAATCCCGCATGGTCGCCGGATGGCGATAAAATCGCCTACACTTCGCTGATCAAAGGCCGATTCCAAATCAAAATGTATCATCTCGAGACCCGTGAAACCACCGCTGTCACCACGGGACCCGGAAGCAAAGAGGAGCCGACCTGGTCGCCCGACGGCCTGTTTTTGGCGTATCGAATGACCCGGGGCAGATCATCTTCCATTCATATCAAGCGTGTCGGCGGCAAGAAAAGCCGGCAGCTCACCTTCCTCCCTGAAGGAGGCACGAGCCCGACCTGGTCTCCGTACCCAAAAAAATAAATTGATTTTTAAGGAGTTAACCTATGGGGTCTTGTAATTTTTACATTAACTGGTAACATAATGAAGCGTTGATTGGGTCTTGAAAATCAATCAGCTATAGTCCTATAATTATATAGATTTAAAAAGAGCCACCCCGGTTCTCACCCATGGATTTTCAGGTTCGGCAACCTCAAATCAAAAAGGCCTTTTGAAAATGTGCATATTTGGGCAATTCTATATTTAAGGGTTCTGGGCCGGCCCGGACCCGCCCCTTAAAGAAGATTGGTATAAGAATGATGATTGGGAAACGTTATTTAATGATGATTTTGAATTCAAAAGAGGTAGTTATGATTAAAATCAAGAACACCATGCATTCCAATTTGTTTTTTGGGATGGCTTTGTTTTTGGGATTTCTCCTGATGTGGGGTTGTTCCAAGAATGTGGCCCCCCCGGATGTGGAAGCACCACTGGCCCCGGTGGTGGAGCAGATTCCTGACTCTGAACCCGAAGAGACCCTACCTGAACTCGTTCAGGAAGAGGGTTTTGGAATTTTGGAAGATGATTCCGGAATCCAAGAGGGCGGATTCGTCGATGTCGAGCCCGAGCCGATTGAAGAAATCGCCGAAGTGATCCCGGAGCCCGAGCCCGTTCAGGAGTTTATCCCGGAACCGGAACCGGAATTTGTCACGGAGCCGGTAGAGGAAGTGATGGAGGAGCCTCAAGTCATGCAAATGCAGGATGAGGTGTTTGTTGCGCCGGCAGCGGAAACGGAACCCGTGCAGGAAGCACGCGTCCTTCCTTTCGAGGATGAAAAGCAATTGCAGGACATCCATTTTGAGTACGATCGTGACAATTTGGACAGTCAGACCAAGACGATCCTTCGGTCCAATTCGGAATGGTTGCAGCAAAATCCCAATGCCCGAGTGGAAATTCAGGGACATGCGGATGAACGAGGCTCCAATAATTACAACCTGGGTCTCGGAGAACGCCGTGCTTTGCAGACCAAGAAATACCTGATCTCTTTGGGTGTGGATGAAAGCCGGCTGTATACCATCAGTTATGGGGAAGAGAAACCCTTCTGTTTCCAAAGCAATGAAAACTGTTGGTGGGAGAATCGGCGAGCGCATTTCACAGTTGCTGATTAGTCGGCAGTTTTAGCAGTTTCAAAAAAAATAGCTCATAAGGAGCGGCCGCAACAGGGTATACTTGTTGCGGCTGTTTTTTTTTCATGTCGGGCCACCTGCATTGGCCCGGGAATCATGTTTGCCTGTACATTCTTCTATATCATCGGGAAAAAACCATGAGAATGAAATCCGTTACTGCGTCCTGTATCGTGTGTGCCTGCCTGGGTTTGTTGGCCTCCGAAGCGTCTGCCCAGTTATTCGGAGGCGACAACAACAAATGGGAAAGGATTTTGCTGGAAATCAAAAAACTCAACACCCGGATTGTGGAGAAAGTGATTCCCCAAATCGATCGCATCAACTCGGACATCAAAAAAATTAAAATCGAAATCAGCCGGGTCAAAACCGAGGTCCGAAATGTCAGGTCGGGAAACAATAACCTGAGCGAGCAAATAGACACTTTGTCGAATATGATTCCGGGGATTCAGAGTTCCATGGAGCAGAGCCAGGTGCGGGCCATGCAGCAGATTCAGGCTCTGGGCAAACGCCTGGAACAACTGGATGCAATCAAACAGGAGGTCGCCACCCAACTTGAGAGCTTGAAAGACAGCATGGCCAAGGATATGGAACAAATTGCCGAGTTAAATCAAGGCGCTTTCCAGGGATTGATTAAAAGTAATGAGAAACACTTAAGGAATCAAAATGCCCGGGTGGATAAATCCATCGCCATCATGACGGAGATGGCGAAAGGAGGCGCCAACACCAGCGAAGCACTGGCCGTTCTGCAGGCCGGGCTGGTCGAAAACAGCAAAGCCCGTAGCGAGCAGAATAAAAAGATCATCGACATTCTTTCCAAAAGCCTGAAGGAACAGCAAGCCGCCGCAATCGAGATAGACGCACTCGGCGGCAACCAGGCCAAATCCGATGAAAACGTCCGGTATGCCCGGGAAACCATGGTGGCTCTCAAGGGTATTCTGGATAAAAGGCTGGCGGAGATTGACAAAACCCAGCAGGCCCTGCAGGCGCAAAATGATCAGGCCATGCAGGACGCCGATTTGATCAAACAAAACCTCCAGATCACGGATCAGAAAATCAACAAGCTGGCCGAAGGCTTGCAGGCCATTCACAATCAGGGAATCGATACCACCAAATCGATGTTGACCAATGCCAGCGAGGTGAACCAGAAAATCGACGAAAACCGGGCCGAGGTCAAACTGACCAGCGAAAAAATAACCAAACTCATTGAAATCCTGAAAGCCATTGCCGAAAAGCAGGGCAAGCTGGAGCAACTCCTTGCATCGCAGGGCGGCAAGGGCGGCAACAAAAAACTGATGGATGTCCTGGCGGATCTGAAGCGCAAAGCCAACGTTAATATATCCCGAAACGATCGTATTTTGAAAAAATTGAAAGGTTCCAGGTAACCGCCGGAATACTCTCCAAGGATAGCCTGCTTATGAAAGTGTCGGCCATCATACCCGCCGCCGGACTGGGGCTCCGAATGGGCTCCGATATTCCCAAACAGTTTTTACTCCTGGACGGCAAACCGATTCTCCATCACACGCTGTCCGCGCTGGAGCGATGTTCCGCCGTCGACGAAATCGTCCTGGTGGTGTCGGAAAAGGAAGTCGAGCCGACCCGCAAACAGATGACGGACGCCCACCCCAAAGTGGCGAAGGTCATCGTTGGTGGGAAGGAGCGCCAGGACTCCGTCGGCAACGGTTTGCAGAGTCTGGATCTTGCAACCGATATCGTGATCGTGCACGACGGCGTCCGCCCGTTCGTCTCGCCGGACCTGATCAACGCAACCATCGAAGCCGCCCTTGAATGTGGAGCGGCGATCACCGCGATTCCGGTGACAGATACCCTCAAAAAAGTGAATGCCGACGGCCGGGTCGATCGCACGGTCGACCGCGAAGGCCTGTGGCGCGTCCAAACGCCGCAAACCTTTCGGGTCTCGCTCTTGAAAGAGGCCTTTGCCAAGGCACGGGCCGATCGATTCTATGGCACCGACGAAGGGGCGTTGATCGAATACCTGGGCAAGGAAGTGAAAGTGATTGCCGGCTCGGAGTTCAACATCAAAATAACCCAAACCGAAGACCTGGCCCTGGCGGAAACCATCGCCGCACAAGTAAAAGCCAACGGACCCGGAGCGCGGGCGGGGAGCCTCTCGTGATCAAGAATATCCTGGTTCTCTTCGCCGGTCTGCTCAGCCTGGTGTATCTGGTGAACCCCACCGCCGGCGTGCTTGAACTGATTCCCGATAATTTGCCCATCATCGGCAACCTCGACGAGGCGGCGGCCTGCGCCCTCATTCTGGCGGCATTCCGCTATTACGGCATCGACCTGACCTCCTTTCTCGGCCGGGGAGTGAAAGGCCGCTCCCAATCATCCGGCAGGAAAGAGGATCCGGGGTCCCCGCCGTCCTGAAAAAATTCTTACTCCCTCACCCCATCCCCGGCATCTAACCCTTGTGATTCGCTGGTCCCTCATCAAATTTATCTTTAAAACCCTGATTCGCCAATTGCTAGGAAGGAGAATTGCCATGCTGGAAGTAGGTAGCGCAGCGCCCGATTTTCTGGTCAACGACCACAATGGAAACCGGGTCACGTTGAAGGATTTCCGAGGGAAAAAAGTTATCCTCTGGTTTTACCCGAAAGCCGATACCCCCGGCTGCACCATGGAGGGCAAGGGATTTCGCGACGATTACGCTAAGTTCCAGGAAAAGGGCACCGTGGTTTTGGGCGTCAGCTTGGACAGCGAGGCGGAGAACAAAGCCTTCGCGGAAAAATTCGATTTTTCCTATCCTCTGCTGTGCGACGTCGGGCGGGAAATTGCGATGGCCTACCACGCCATTCAAAGCAAGGAGGACGCCTACGCCTCCCGCATTTCCTATGTGATCGGCGAAGACGGAAAAATCCTGGAAGCCATCGAAAAGGTGGACACCGCATCCCATTCCAAAGACCTCTGCTCCCGCCTGTGAGGGCCGGTCTATCGTTAAATTTCGCCTCCCGTCCCGCGCGGGTCTTGACCTGCCGGGAACATGAGGCTATTATTCTGGTCTTTCCAACCCCCACCGCGGAGTAATGATGGCTTATAAGGATTACCTCGATTCCGTTCACAAGCTGAATCCCCAGGCAAAAAAGCGGAAAAAATCCCTCCTCAAAAGGCGCGTCAATCAGGTTGATTTCGCAAAAATCAAAAACGTGGCCGATCTGGTCGATGCGTTTCAGGGCGCCTCCATCCAGGCTCGCAACGTCGGCCAGTGCGCCGATATCTTTGAGCGTATGCTGAAGGATAAAGAGCGCCCCACCATCATGCTGGGTCTGGCGGGACCGCTCATTGCCGCCGGATTGCGCAAGGTCATCCGCGATCTGATTCACCACAACATGGTAGACGTGGTGGTTTCCACCGGCGCGATTCTGTATCAGGATTTTTACGCCGCCATGGGTGCCGGGCATTATTACGGCAGCCCGCAGGCCGACGACCGGGAACTCAGGGACCTGTTGATCAACCGCATCTACGACACTTATGTCGACGAGGAAAAATTCGCCCAGTTTGATACCCTGATCGGCCAGTTCGCCGACAGTCTGCCCGCCCGCAAATACTCCAGCCGGGAATTCATCCACCGTCTTTCCAAAACCATTGACGACAAGGACTCGATTCTCGTGACCGCCCGCAAAAAAGGCGTGCCCATTTTCTGCCCGGCGCTCAACGATTCCAGCATCGGCATCGGTCTGACCGAGCATTACTTCGTCGCCAAAAAGGAAGGACGCGAACCGATCACCATCGACTCGATCCGTGACAATTATGAAATCACGCAGATTGTGGTGAAATCCAAAAGAACCGCGGCGTTTTACGTGGCGGGCGGCGTTCCCAAAAATTACATCAACGATTCGATTGTGATGAGTTATATCTTCGGCAAATACACCGGCGGGCACAAGTATGCGATTCAGATGACCACCGACGTGCCGCATTGGGGAGGCCTCAGCGGCAGTACCCTGGCCGAGGCCCAGTCCTGGGGCAAGGTCAGCAAGCAGGCCAATTTCAGTATGGCCTTTATCGAGCCCAGCGTGTCCCTGCCGCTGGTGTTCGGGTCCGCCTTCCAGAAAAAAACCCACAAAGGCCGCAGCCGCCTGGCATTCAAATGGTCCGGTGACGAACTCAAAGAGATGAAAGTCAAAAAGTAGACCTCACTCTTATTAACCCATATTGCCCATTTAAAAAGAAGTTATCCCGACTATTATAGTGGGAGGAAGGCTTAAAATAGGGCGATTTCAGGGTTTTCAATGAAAATCGGGGGGATCCAATGGGTGAAAGAGAAAAAAGGGCTTTACGGGTTAATTTTTAAGGAAAATTAAATTTGTATGACCATGGGTCTCAACTTACTCTAAATCCTATAAGAGTTTTAAAAATTTTGTACTCACCGATCTCAAAGGATTTTAAGTGTAAAATGAAAAAATTAACTTTGGATGCATTGTTACAATCTATAAATGAGGATTCTATCGTAAATAACTTGATACAGTCCTCGCCAGTGTGTCACAAAATTTTTGATCCAGATTTCAAATTGCAGTTTATGAGTAATAGTGGTGTAGTCGCTCTTCAGATTGAAAATGTCGAGGATTATTATGGACATACTTTTCCTACTGATTCTGCACCAAAATTTACTCGTGATATCTTTAATGAACATATGCGTCTCGCCGCTAAGGGGGAGACGAATACAATTGAATATTCTTTTGAAGTAGATGGAAATGTTATTTGGTTCAGAACTACACTCAGTCCATTTTTTAATACTGATGGTAATCTCATATATATCAAAGCAGATTCTATGGATATCACCAGTACGAAAGAAACCGAGGAAAGTTTGGTTCAGGCCAAAATAGAAGCTGAAAAATCGAATTCAGCCAAAAGTGAATTTCTTTCCCGGATGAGCCATGAACTGCGAACGCCCTTGAACGGCATCCTCGGTTTCGCACAAATCATGGATCTCGATTCCACGAAAAATTTAGATGAGGGGAATCGGGAAAATATCCAACACATCCTGAAAGCGGGTCAACACCTGAAACTGTTGATCGACGAAGTGCTGGATTTATCCAGGCTCGAATCCGGAAATGTTGAACTGGCGTTGGAAAATTTCCCCGTCGGTCCCGTGATCCAGGAGATTATTTCGCAGATGGAACCTCTTCGAAAATCATTTGGGGTCCGTATTG
>Ga0209997_10000045_pt1 | contig 32772 bp, 26 predicted proteins | sample CR04metaG_FD_182079 | JGI IMG/M metagenome (GOLD analysis project Ga0209997, IMG submission 182079) | Deep subsurface microbial communities from Mariana Trench to uncover new lineages of life (NeLLi) - CR04 metaG (SPAdes) (version 2) | ecosystem: Environmental > Aquatic > Marine > Ocean trench...
GCGGTTGACAGCATCTCAGGAGTCCGCAAAGCACCTTTATGATCTCGACGATACAATGATGGCTGATTACGCCGACACCCAGCGTCTTGTAGGTGAAAGCCAGTCGCCTGTAATCATAGTGATGTTTAACCGTGTTGGCGGCAAGTACATACTGCGCAGGAAAGGCAGCGAGGTCTCTGTCGAACCGGTGCCCGCCTTGTATCAGCAGATGAAATCGGTCTCTCACACTATCGTGGGGATTTTTGAAATAATCTCGCCATACTTCGCCAGCACTGAGATTGATAACTGGAGACCCAAGCTTACGGAATACAACAAGATGCTTAAAGAAGCGCTCTCAGCGCTCAAGGACGTCGGTATGCCGCCCGATGTGGAAAAGCGCTGCCGGACCATCCTGGAAGGCGGAGTCAAGTTCACCGATGAGGCTTTAAAAACCGGCACCTTCAGCTCTGAAGGATATTCGAAATATACGAAATCTGTATGGCCAGCTATAGCGAAGAATATCGAACTTGCGGGAAAGCTACAAGTCGATCACTTCGAGGACGTGCTTGAGAAATGGCGTAAGGAAATGGGTGAGGAGGAATGGTCGAGATTATACGCTATTGTAGGCACTGCCTGGGCGATGCGCCGCGAGAACGTCCACTTTCAGATACTAGCCCAGATGATGGGACGCGATGCCGTGAATGACCGTCTGATTATAGCAGAAAGCATCCAAGACCCCACTGAGGACGATTTAATCATGCTGCTCGGTCGTGTTATTAATGACCGTGACTTGGCAGTGCATGTATTCGGCGAGAAATTAAAGTATAGGATGGATGTTGAGCTTATAGGCGAAGCCATACGAGAGGAGACTTTGAAACGATCTACTCCGCATCACCCTGCTATCGACATGAAATGGGAACCATATGAAGAACATAAAATGCCAAATGAAGAGTGAGTTTTCAACGATGAGAAAGAAAAAGTATATTAGCTCTACGATACCGATAATCATGGCGCTTATTGGTTTGCTGTTTACAGCGGGTTTGGCGGTTGGGGAAACCAAGTCTGACTGGATAACTGGTTTCCCCCGTGAAAACATTAATGTAAAAGAGTGGCCTGGTGGGAAAAAAGTGGCTGTCTGCTTCGTTTTGTACGTGGAAGTATGGGGCTTTGGCCACGGCCCAAACTTCAGGCCTGATATGGTTACACGTAATCCGGATCTAGTGGACGAAGCATTTCGGCAATATGCGGTTCATTGGGGTATTCCGAGAGTAGGAAGACTTTTCAAAGACCAAGGGGTACCTTTGAGCATTGCTTTGAATGCTCTATTTCCGGGGAATCATCCTGAACTATGGAAACAATTTAGATCTCTTGTTCCTGAAGCTCCGATAGTAGCACACGGTATGAACAACTCAACGGATCTGCTACCGCTTGGACGTGGACTAGATGCGCAAGAGGACTATATTAAGCGTACACTCGATCTGATTGAGAAGGAAACGGGGATACGTCCGAAAGGGTGGACCAGTCCTAGTGTTTACCCGAATGCTGATACGTTCCGTGCGTCTGCTGCAGAAGGTCTCTTGTATTCGCTTGACGGTATGGATTCTGATATTCTTTCAAAGCTGAATACACCCGACGGATCCCTGGTATTGATTCCCTATCCGGCGGTAACTGTCGACATGGGTCAGTTCCTGACACGCCTTAAACAACCAACGGATATGGAAAAGCTATGGATTGATTATATCACCGAGCTTGCGAGAGAAGCTGATGCCAATCCCGAGGGTAACGCCACAGTAGTAGCTATAGGCATCCATCCGTTTGTGGTTGGAACGCCTGACGGGGCTGCGGCGATGAGGCGTGTAATAGAACAACTAAAAAAGGAAAATCTTGTTTGGCTCACCGATGTTGAAGCGATTATGAATGCGTCGGGTGTAAAAAAATAATAGAGGAAGGAGGAATATTTATTATGCAAGAAAATAGAATACCAAAGATTTTTGTAATTATCATTTCGCTATTTTCAGTATTTGTAGTTCAAACAGCATTGGCGGAACAGCTGGTCCGTTACGAAAAAACGATTACACTTGAAGCCGCGATAGAAATTGCGCAGATTGCTTTAAAAGCCAGCCGTGCCAACGGAGCAACAAACGTGGCAATTGCTGTCGTTGACAGTGCAGCGCGCCCCCTTGTCGTACTTCGTGATGATAATGCCACCGAACACCCTGTAACAGCGGCAGAACGTAAGGCGTGGACAGCTGCAAACTACCGAAGCTCGACAAAGGATGTACTCGCTAGGATCAAAAAAGGCGCGGGTGACGATTCAGAGCTTGTTTATACAAAAGAGTCCCTTTTTCTGATGGGAGGAGTGCCAATTATGGATGGAGAGGTGGTAGTGGGAGCTGTTGGTGTAGCCGGAAATCCGTCGGGGTTCCTGGATGATGACGTTGCGACAAAAGCGGCAAAAGCCTTTGAGCAAATGCTTAACTCTAACAAATCTAAATAAATATAGAAAATGCCGTATAAATACTAGTAGCTGAGTTCATGAATTGTGAATTTTTTTTATCCTATTATAATCGTTTCTCGTTTGATAAGATTTCGGATGTTAAATAGAAATGGCATTATAGTTGAGCAGTGGATGTTGAGCTAAGTGGTATTAAATATATCGCTTCTCGATATGGAAACTAAGCCCTGGGCTAAGACCGGGGAATGCACAGAACATAACTTGAGGATATAGTATATGAGTCGCCCGCTGTGTTTACTTCATACCATACTTTTAGCAGGTTTTTTTGTTTTTTTTACAAATTTGGCGAATGCCCAAATAGATCCCTGGATTCAGAGCACTTTATACGATCCCAGGAAGTGGGATACGGCCGGTCAGTATACGGCTACATATTGGCTTCATCCCCCGGAATGGACACCTGATCAGGGCTGGGGGGTGTTTTCAGGTAAATGGCGTACGGCAGGGGCATTAACTGGAAGCTGGGGTGGTTTAAGAGACAGACTCGCGAAACATGGGGTTCAGCTTATTACTGCCTATTTCGGTCAGTTAGCGGCTAATCCTGCTGGAGGAGAAAAGCAGGGCGAATCATGGAAAGGCGATATCGGTACCAGCATATTCCTTGACTTGGAAAGGCTCCTTAATTGGAAAAGAGGTTATTTTATCGTGTCATTTTCTTATATAAATCCGGGTAAAAGTCTTTCTCCTGACTTTATTGAAAATCAATTTCCAGTTCAGCTCCATACAGGTGACGAAGACGGTGCTGCACGTCTTGTACATCTGGCATTCGGACAACAGCTTTTTGATAATAAAGCCGAGATAGTACTCGGACGGATTATAACAGGACATGACTTCGCGTCGCTCAGGCTCGCATGCACGTCTATAAACCAGGCCATCTGCACTAACCCAATCGCAGCAATTCAAAGTATATCTTTTCCCACTAGTCCTTCGGCAGTATGGGGTGCAAGGTTAAAAGTTAAACCGGGAACCAACTGGTATGGGCAAGTGGGTTCATACCTGGTATTTGAGGACTTCCACGATCCTGATGATCACGGTTTTAATTTCTCAATCCCGAACGGATCGGGTGTGTTAACTTTAGGGGAATTCGGCTACATTACAGGCAATTATCAAAATATACCGGGGCTGCCGGGCAAGTATAAGATAGGTGCCTATTACGATAGTGAGAGGCTTCAGGAATTGTCTACCGACCGAAATGTCCGGGGTACTTGGGGCTTATATATTATGGGAGAGCAGATGCTCTACTCTGAAAACAGTGACTATTCCGAGGGGCTTTCGGCTTTTTTGGCGTTAAGTTATGCTCCGGAGAACCGTAATAAAATTACTTTTATGTCTGCAGGTGGCCTTAGCTATCAAGGGGTATTGCCGAGCAGATCAGAGGATATATTTGCATTTATTTTTGCATATGGATTATACAGCAACGACCTGGCAGAGTTCGAGCGCAATAACGATTTGCAAGTCCAGGACTATGAGATCATATTGGAGCTAAACTACAGGATACAGATTGCGCCATGGTTATTTTTCACACCGGATATTCAGGTCGTAATCAATCCTGACGGACGTAGCGACATTAATGATGCACTTGTTATAGGATTTGGTGTTGGAACTGTGTTGTGATGATGTAGAGAGTCTATAGAGTTACGAAATCAATTGAACATTGCGTTTAGAACTACGAAAGCGATAACAGAAGCAAAGCCCACAATAAGAGATGAATTGATTAAAAACCACAGGATATGAACCCACCTTTTCTTCGATTCACAAAGATAGTGATATAAAAAAGCCGTGACAAAAACTAATACTATCATTGGCAGCAGTGAGGATATCCATACAATCCAAAATATATACCTTTGCTCGTTAGAGTATCCGGTCATATACATTACAATAAGAAGCGATAAAATGGATGCAATTACTGTATTGAGTAGACCGAAGATGAATGTGCGTTTTAGTTTTGTCATTGGAACCTTAATCTTCTCCTTTTTGTTAGATGCTAAAGAATTTATTCGTATAGTTCAAATGCCTCTGTTTTCCCGGGGGCAATATATTCAACAAGGATTGATTCTTGTCCCAGATCATTTCTTAGTTGCATCACTAAATTATTGATTTTCTCCTGGAACTTTTTCTTTGGCTCTTCCCAGCTGCAGCAATTGATGATTGTAATAACGAGGCTTCTTTCCTTTTTGCCGTTATGAATCCCAGTTGATTCCTGCATAGTAGCGCCGTTAAAATGGTTAACTAAAATTTTTTCAACATCTCCTACCTCATATTCTCTTTGCAGTCTCTTTGAACTAAGACTAATGTATAGGCGCGTAATAGCAGTATTGGTGCTTGAAGCGTCATTTGTTAGAGGAGGAGTTGCACAGGACTGTAAAATCAATATTGCGCTTGAAACTATTATTACAGCTAGTAGTAATGAAGGTGGTATTCTTCTCATGAGATTATTCTAAATTAATTTGGCCTCTGGTTGATATAACGTGTAAGATTACCCAGCCAAGATTATACTTAATAAAAAGTTTAATATTAGAGAGGGTGGAAAATGAGAAATATTCTTTTGTTGCTAATAATTGGGCTATCAATCAGTGTTGGTTCATGCTCAGCATTATTTGCGCCAGCGGAGCCTACTGCGACAGATGAATTAGAGCCAAGGGTAGAGCCTGAGAGCTATGATTCCAGATATCCTCCTGAAATTGAAGAAGAAATCGAGTCTGATGAAGCACCTTTAGAGACGGAGGAAATGGAGCAGCAGCCGCTTTTTAAATAGAGGTTTTTATAAATCCCCCTAATTTTTGGGCACGAGTTCTATCTCAAACATCTTTGGCCAGAGCTTCCCTGTCACAAATAGACTGCCTTTGTCAGAATTAAAGGCGATGCCGTTTAGAACATCGACCCGGTTCTTCTTATCCTCTTTGTTTAGGAGTCCACTAAGGTCGATCCACGCTGTGACGCGGCCGGTTTTTGGGTTTATCCTAGCTATCTTTTCGGTCCCCCATATATTTGCGTATATTTCACCGTTTATATATTCGAGTTCGTTTAACTTACTAACTTTTCCATTATCTCCATATACTTCTAATGTGCCGACTACTTTAAATGTATTTGGATCCATAAAATAGAGAACAGCACTGCCATCGCTAATAATTAGATATTTGCCGTCGTATGTGATTCCCCACCCTTGAGTTTGATAACTAAATTTCTTTATCAGCTTCAAAGTTTTCTTGTCATAGACAAAACCCGTTTTAGAACGCCAGGTTAGTTGAATTATCTTATTTTCGATTATTGCGATGCCTTCTCCAAAATAGTTGTCCGGCAATTCATGTGACTTGAGGGTCTTCCCTGTCTTAAGGTCGACTATTTTGACAGCTGAGCGCCCATTAAGCCCTGTACTTTCATATAGGACTCCCTTATCAAAAATGAGTCCTTGGGTGAAGGAGTTTGTGTTGTGAGGATAGGTGTTTACTATTTTGTAACCAAAAACCGGGGTATCGATCTTTTCATTAGCATAGGAAGAATTTGTAAATGCTACCAGGTAGTCGGAATGCCAAAATGAGAAGCAAATGACTAATCCTAATATTACAGTAGAACATTTGAGAGATCTGATCAAAGTTGTAGAAAATTTCATAATCTTCACGTCGTAATTAGAAAATACGAAAAATTAGTATTCATATAATAGCCTAACTCTGTCAAAATTTCCTTATTTAGTGTAAATTAGGAAGTGGTACGGGGGGAATTCATAAACCTTTCTTTAGGGGATTCTAAGTGCATAGGAAACAGGTATTTTCCTGGTTTTTCATAGCGATATTTCTCTTGCTCATATATATTTTCTATCAAATACTGAGCCCGTTTATCCTTGCACTTTTTTGGGGTGCTGTAATTACACTTACTCTATACCCTGTACACAAACGACTTACTAAACTATTGAGAAACCGAAAGAGTATATCGGCTCTAATAATGACTGTAGTTGCAACATTCCTTGTAATATTGCCCCTTGTGTTTATTTCGGCTACCGTCGCTGTGGATATGTTTGATATTTACCAAGGGCTTACTGATAATCTCGAAGTCTCGGAATTGAAATCAAAACTAGAAAAGTTAAAGGGCCTAGTTCCGGTCACAGTGTTAGAAGAATTAGAGAAGAGGCTTCAAATAGGGGAGCTAAATATTCACCAGATGGCTGTTAAGGGCTTAGGATCTGTTAGCGGTTATGTAATTAACGAGGTTCAATCAGCTGCAACAAATCTTACTGGTCTTCTTATTAACTTTGGTATGATGATATTTGCATTATTTTTCTTTTTCCGTGATGGCGATGGTATGCTGGAACGCATCAAATATTTAATTCCTATGAAAGACGAGCAAAAGGACGAAATTTTTAAGAAATTTTATGACACTCTGAATGCTGTTATTTTAGGAGTTATGGTTACGGCAGCTATTCAAGGTATACTCCAAGGGCTTTTTTTCTGGATATTAGGGATCTCCTATTCAGTGTTAGGTGGAGTTCTTACTTTTGTATTCGCTCTTATTCCGATAGCTGGAGCTGTAATAGTATGGCTTCCTGTCGGGTTATATCTCGTTTTTACCGGTAGTATTTATACTGGAATAGCAGTACTTATTTTTGGTGGACTGGTAGTAAGTTCTGTTGATAATTTCCTTAAACCGATGATTATCGGGGGCAAGGTTAAACTTTCGACCCTTTTTCTGGTTCTAACAATTTTTGGAAGCTTATCTGTTTTCGGATTTACCGGAATAATCATAGGCCCTATTCTCTTAGCTATTTTTATGAGTTTTATAGATATTTATAAGAGTGAATATCTGGAGTCTTCTGATTAAGAATTTATTTCTGGAAACCAACTGAGAATTATAAATCCTTTCTAATTGATTTAAGTTTCTGAATTACAATTGCACAATAATTAGTGGAGAAAATTTGACAAATTTTTGTATGTAAGATAATTTTTAGCACAGTCTAAAAATACAATTTAACTATACTAAAGATAAATATTGATATCACGCTCTCTTTAGTATGCATTTGGAGGTTGAGAGTGATGAAGGAGTTTCTCAAAAGAAATATGTGTTCAGTAGCAAAAGTATTCATGCCAATATTTGTTCTAGTGCTTTTATTGTCCGGTACAACCAATGTTTTTGGAGTTGGTGGGATTTCGAATTCAAAAGTTATCGTTCCCAGTACTGATACAGTACCAAAAAAACATGTTGAATTTGAACCATTTTTCTCATTTGAGTTTGTAGATGATAGGGATAACACGTTCAGACTGGGTGGCGGGGCGAGGCTAACATTAGGAGTGCTTAATAACTTGGAGCTTGGCGTAAATATCAATTATCTCAATCATGAAAATTCTGATTTAATAGATACAGTTAATGATTTTGGTGATATAGAGGCGGGTCTTAAATTCAGATTTTTGGATCAAGGTGAAAAATATCCTTTCTCTTTGGCTTATCAGGGAGGAGTTTCTTTCCCTACGAGTGGAGGGGATGCTCCTTGGTTTATTGAGCTCGGAGGACTTATATTAACAAAGAACTTCTCCGAAGAGTTATCAATGGATGCAGATTTTGTATTTGGAATAGTTGAAGATGACGGATGGAACTTTATTTCCAATATTGGATTTGGATATTACCTAGTTTCGTGGTTTCAAGCTGTAATTGAGGGTGCTTACGCATATGAAGATACAGACGGCGAAGAGAGTATACAGGTTGTTAATATAACTCCCGGGTTTACATCACCGGTGACCGACTGGTTTACGATTATAGTTGGGGTTACGCCTGATATTTATAGTAAGAACACGGAAAAGGAAGTTGTTATTACAACTGCCTTCACCTTTCTTTTCTAATGTTTTTTACTTGACAGGTTGTTGTATAGACAATATCATTTTTAGATAGGTCTAAATTCTATTTAGGAGATTTGAAATGTATACAGAATCTATAGAAGATTACTTAAAAGCAATTTATGAAATACAAAAAGAGCAGGGGAAGGTATCAACTAATTCGCTTTCTGACAAATTAAATGTTGCGCCGGCATCTGTTACGAGCATGATAAAAAAACTTTCTGAGAAAAAACTCATTACACACAAGCGCTACCAGGGTGTAAAACTTACTAAAGCCGGGCAGATGATTTCGCTTGAGGTAATCAGGCACCATCGTTTGATTGAGCTATACCTGGCGGAAGCCCTTGGTGTGCCTTGGGACCAGGTGCATGAGGAAGCTGAAAAGTGGGAACATGTATTGTCAGAAGATCTTGAAGATCGCATGGACGCCGTTCTCGGTCATCCGACTAGAGACCCTCACGGCTCTCCTATTCCAAGCCGTGACGGTACGATCACTGAACTTGATTCTGTTCCATTGGCTGATCTAAGGCCCGGTCAGAGTGCGGTAGTGGTTGAAGTGAGTGATCATGATCCTGATCTTCTAAGATATGTTGGCAAAATGGGACTATATCCCAAGACAAAACTTAAAGTACTTTCAATTGAACCTTTTAACGGTCCAATAAAGATAGAGGTTGAAGATTCAGAGCATGTTTTAGGCTCGGGAGCAGCTCAGTACGTTTTTGTTACTGAGGTTGAATTATCCCAGTCTGAAATGACTTAGTTTGAGAATAAAGAGGAATTATGAAAATGAGATCAAGAAAATTAAACCTAACTAACTGGTTCCTTAAAACGGCGTTAGTTGTTTTACTTTTAATCCCGTTTACTCCGAGCTCCGCGCATATAGTTGCCCAAGAGCCTTGGCATCCTGTAGCTCAGGCTTACTTGAGAGCTATATTTTACGCTAACCTAAAACCGATAAACTGGGATTTGATAGCTGAGGAATACGAAAAGCAAATTGCGGAGCCAGGATATAAATCAAAAACAGTCTACGACTTAATAGCCGTTATTGAGAAAACCGATAAGACTGATCACGTGGAATCTATCCGAAAAGCTATAGAGGATAAGGATCCCAGGGCGTTTTATTCTTCCTCCACACGCGCTTTATCTCATTATATTCGCTACCATTTAGAGGAGGCGGATTCTAAAATAGACAAGCCTGGTGTAGCGCTTAATGATGTATTGGAGGCAAAGCGTTTGTACAGGGCACTCGAGGATTTTATTGAACAAGTAGACCAGGAAGCTTACGATCAAATGGGCAGATCGTGGTTGAGCCTGACCTCGAGCGTTGGAAGCGCGGGGGTGATGGAAATCGGTGTATTGAAACCTGATGAGCCTAATTTCCGAAAAGTAAGCGGCTATATTACGCAATACCTTAAGACTAATTACGAATTCCGGGATTTTAGTGATCAAGATACGCTCTTGCCCTTACCGAAGTATAAATCCAGCTCAAACGGCAAGGTAGAGATTGCTCCTTGGCTTCCCCCGGGCAGCAACCTGAACGATCAACGTCCACTGCCGAGACTAGTGCTGAACTTCGAGGCCAGGGGGCTTGATGAAAAGGACCTTTTTCTTGTCGCTTACGGAGATATGTTGTTTGACTCACCTGAGATCTTTGGCGAGCCTGCCCGCAGTTTCGGCATAGCGTGCAGCACTTGTCATAACCGAAGCGATATCAATCAGAGCTTCATGATCCCAGGTGTTAGTGAGAGAGCCGGTTCTGCCGACGTAGACAGCCACTTGTTCAACTCGAGATTCAATGATCACAAGAACGATTCACTCGATATTCCAAGCCTTAGAGGACTCAGGTTTACAGCTCCTTATGGGAGAGACGGCCGGTTTGCGAGTCTACGTGAGTTCACCCGGAATGTAATGGTGAACGAATTTGGGGGCAGGGAGCCGACGCCGTTTATGCTGGACGCTATTGTAACCTACATGCTCGAATTTGACTGGCTTCCTTCAATGTATTTGGAACCTGACGGTATCCTGAACGATAAAGCTTCTGCTTCTGCTAAAAGGGGTGAGAAGATTTTTAACACCGAGTATAAGTCTATGGGCGGGAGAGCTTGCAGCACATGCCATATTCCAAGTTCTAATTTTTTAGATGGGTTGCGCCACGATATCACCTCCGGCAACTCGTCCGGTCCGGGTGCGAGAGATACGTTCTTTGATACTCCGACCCTTATAAATGTCAAGCACACGGGGCCTTATTTGCACAACGGGTCGCTTGAAACCCTCGGTGATGTTGTGCAGTGGTTCAATGTGCGCTTTGAACTCGGCCTTAAAGAGAGGCAGAAAGCGGATTTGACTTCATACCTGGAAACTGTTGGAACCGGTGAAGAGCCGTATGAGGTCTTTGATAACGATAACACTCAGTTCTTGTTGGACTGGTCTGAGCTCTCTACATTCCTAACCACCTTAGACACGCTTATCCCTGCAGAGGATGAATATCACACAAAACTGCTAATTCAAACTGTATCATCTGATTTACGTCTTGACGCAAGCGGGCTTCAGGACAGGAGTCAGGCTCCTAAGGTTTACGCATTGGCTGATAAATTAGATGAGATTCTGGTTGCTGTTGAGGCTCAGGACTGGGAGAAATCACAAACATTATGGACCGAATACAAAACAATGGAAGTAGAATACGGATCGGAGTTTAAATAACTCCCGGGAGTTTTAAATGAGACACTTTACGATTCTATGGTTTATTATTACCGCGCTTATCATATCCGTTGCCGGATATGATAAGGAGGCGTTTAGCTTAAACGAGGAAGCTAAAAAGGATGATCCGCTGGTGTTGGCTTTTATTCCCCAGGAAAATCCTGAGAAGCTGATAGGCGATATCGAGATTATTATCGAATACCTTCAAAAGGAAATGGGTGTACCAGTGAAGGGATATGTTACACAGGACCATGCGGCTGCGGTTGAAGCCCTTCGAAACGGAGAGGCGGATATATCGTTTATGGGCGGGCTGCCGTATGTGCTGGCGCACGAAATAATCGGCGCCGAGGTAATACTTTCTGAGGTATACAGGGGCAGCCCTACATACAGAGCACGAATCTTCGTGCTTAGGGACAGCGGCATTGAAAAAGTTGAGGACTTAAAAGGTAAAAGTATTGCTTTTGCGGACCCGTTATCGGAATCCGGTTTTATATATCCTCTGGAAATCATGGTTGAAGCCGGTCTTCTAAAACGCGGCGATGACCCAAAGGAGGTGTTTAGTAATGTGTATTTCGCCGGAGGGTACCAGCAGGCGATTCAGGCGCTCGCCAACGGTTTGGTCGACGCAGCAGGGGTAAGCCAGTTTGCAGATCTCTTACTAACACCCGAGCAGCTTCCGAAAATCACATGGATTGCAGAGTCAAAGCCTATTCCATCGCACCTTGTCTGTGTACGGAAAGGGCTTGATAAAGAACGTGTTGATGCGTTTAAGCAGGCGATGCTTAAACTTAATCAGCCTGAGAACAAGCATCTCCTGAAATATGTATATAGCCCCGACGGCTATATAGAGGCCAGTCACTCGGACTATAAATCTGTTGAGGTAATAGCCCGTCAGTACGGGTTTTTGAACTAATAATAGAGGAAATCATATGGAATTGAGTTCAAATGTAGAAGATAAAAGCAATTTAAGGGAAATTGGTAAAGCTCAGGCCGAAAACGCGATTTCAATCAGGGATGTCAAGTTTCGCTATACTAACCGGAGTCCCTATGTTTTGAATATTGAAAACCTTAGAATCCAAAAAGGCGAAAGGGTCTCAATAATCGGACCGAGCGGAGCCGGAAAGACTACGCTTATGCGCCTTATAAACGGGGTTATTGAGCATGAATCCGGGGAAGTAAAGATTTTGGGAAAAACATTTGACGGCGGCTCTAAAAAAAGCAGGGGTTTTAGAAAACGTATAGGGTTTATTTACCAGAATTTTAATTTAATAGACAGGGCATCCGTTTTCGAGAACGTTTTATGGGGTAGAGTAGCTTATATCAATCCGCTTTTTAGTCTGATCGGCTGGTTTTCTGAGCGTGATAAACAGGCGGCTCTTAATGCAATAGAGGAAGTGAATCTAACTCAGCATATGAATCAGCGAACTGATACGCTGAGCGGCGGTCAGATGCAGCGTGTCGCGATTGCCCGCGTACTGGTGCAGGAGCCTGAGATAATACTGGCGGATGAGCCTGTCAGTAATCTGGACCCAGCGCTTACTGATGACATTTTGAACCTCCTTGCTGAGGTAAGTGAAAACCACAAGGTAACACTTATCATGAATTTACATCAGACAGATCTTGCACAACGCTCAGCTGAAAGGATAATAGGACTCCGCAGCGGAGAGATAGTCTACGACAGCTCTCAAGAAAGGCTTTTTAATCATGTGCCTAAATCTTTATTCGATCCTGAAGTTACGTCTCTGAAAATGCCCAAGAACCGGAACTAGGTATAAGGAAGGTATCCCAATAGCTATTGAATATCCTCGTTCTTCGATACCTCAAAGTCTTTTACGCTTCGGCGGGATCCTTTTTATTGTCGTATTGATAGCCTGGTCTTTCACCGGCTTGGATATTGATCTTAACAAGCTCCTGACAAGTTTCCCCCGCATGGTTGATTTCATAGGGCGTATGTTCCCGCCTAATACCGCTGTTGCAAAGACTGTATTGGCCTCCACGCTTGAGACTCTGCAGATGGCTTTTGCGGGCACTGTTATAAGCGCTCTGGTCTCTTTTCCCTTGGGCTTGCTCGGTGCTGAGAACCTATCCCCCAGCTGGGTACACCAGCCTGTAAAGGGGTTTCTGAGTATTCTTAGGGCGATTCCGATAATTTTGCTCGCGCTTATGTTTGTAAGCACGGTCGGACTCGGGCCTTTCCCCGGGGTACTGGCACTTGCGGTCCATTCAACGGGCATGCTGGGCAAGTTTTACGCAGAGGCTTTTGAAAACGCAAGTTCAGGCCCGCTCGAAGCTCTTGAAAGCTCGGGAGCCAACTGGATTCAGAAAGTCCGTTTCGGAGTGCTGACACAAGTGGCGCCTGATCTGGTGCGCGACACGCTTTTTAGATTCGAGTTGAATCTCAGGGAGTCTTTGATCTTAGGTCTTGTGGGAGCAGGGGGGATCGGATTCTACATTCAACTATACATTCGTTCCTTTCAGTATGATAAAGTGGCGACGCTAACCATAGTGCTTCTTGTTATTGTTGTTCTCGTGGAGCAGTTAAGCGTAGCTATTCGAAAGAGGCTAAGATAGGGTTGGCGAATAAGGGGGGTGTTGTTTCACAAAGCTAAGGGGCGTATAAGGAAATGTGGAATTAAATCCGCCGCTGAATAAGGAAGTTATCCTTGGTCAATCCGGCTCAGTTAAATTTTCCTTTCTTTTTTTCATTAACTGCATAATAAAGAAAAGTAGAATAATGCCTTTATTGTCATCGTCATCATCTTTTAGAGATTGTATATAGTCCATATTGTCCTTTACAGACTCATCTTCCGGAGAGATTTGAAGCGCTGTCCTTAGAACGTCCAGCGCGTCGTCAAACCACCCTTTTTCTGCCAATGATAACGCTAGGGAATTATAGGCGGGAATAAACCCCGGTGAAGCCACTAATAATTCCTTGAATTTTGCGGCTGATTCATCTATCCAACCAAAGTCAAAATAACAGTTGCCAATTGATAGGAGTGCCCAATTATCTGTCGGACATTGCTCTAAATGCTTCCTGAATTCAATAAGCGCCTCTCTTGTCCATCCCATGTCGAAGTAGCATAAACCTAGTTGATAGAAAATCTCATCTTTTATATAGTCAAGTTCGGAATCTGAGGCCAGACATTCTTCAAATTTCTTAAGAGCATCTTCGTATAGCCCCGTTGTCCTGTAAACAAGTGCCAAGTGCCATTTGGCAAAGACGTATTCGGGGTCAATTTCAAGTGCTTGTTCAAAAGAATCTATAGACTCGCTGTGTCTCCCCATTCGAGAGAGTGTAATGCCTAACTGTGTCCAGATATACGAGTCTTCTGAGTTTAAATTAAGAGTTTTTCTGAAATAGTGTATCGAAGTTTCAAAGTCTTCCATCGCATCATAAGTGAGAGCGATCGAAAGATATACATCGGGGTCTTTAGGTGCAACCTCAATTGCTTTAGTAAGTTCTTTAAGTGCTTCTTCGAAACGTCCAGCCTCTTTAAAATCGTCGGCTTTGTTCAGCAGTCTTTCAAGCCTGCCCATTTTGTGCTCCGTATCCTTTCGGCATTTAAATCCTGTAAAGAATATGTTCTGATACTGCCGTTGTCAACAGTTGAGACTTTATCGTATATGCGTTATTTTGGACATCTGTAACGATGCTGCATGGAAATACACTATAAGATTTATACTATCGGGCACTGTATGTCTTGCGGCAATTGCTCAACCTAATGCGAAATGGGGATTGATGTAAGAGCGTATGCTCAGCAGGGAAAGAATATAGTGCGCGCCCCCTGCGTGGGATGTGGGGTCTGCAGTGCAGTTTGCCCAAGAGGGGTACTAAAACTAGAAAACGGTAAAACCTATGACGACCACTTTGAGGGCTCTGCAAGACCAATTCAGGTCTTCATTGATTCTATGAAATATGTGCCGTAATAAGCTGTAATCTCTCAATAATAATGGCCAGTCTGTAAAACTCTATGGCTTAACTGAGCCTCACTCTATTGAACCGTTACTCAAAACCAATTAGACTCCAAGCGTCAATGGATGAAACTATTCAAGTTGCGATTCCGATACCTGGGGATGAGTATTATTCCTATAAAGTCCCTGAACACCTAAAGGATGGGGTTAAAATCGGAAAGCGGGTACTTGTACCCTTTCGGAATAGAAGGTCTATAGGATTTATCGTAGGTACGGGTGATCCCCCTCCGGATATAAAACTAAGAGATATAATAGATATTATTGACGAAGAGCCTTTATTTGATCACAAGAGGCTTGAGTTTCTCAGATGGGTTTCTACTTACTACATTACTTCACTTGGCATTGTGCTGAAAGCAGCTCATCCAGGAGGTCTGGGTGTGAGTCTCAAGCGCCTGATCAGAATTACAGAAAATGGAATTAAAGCACTCGATGCTCAGAGGCTTATAAGACATGAAACCCTTGTTTTGAACACAATATATAATGCGGGTGAAATTACATCCCAAAAACTATTGAATCTCGTAGAAAACACCTCTAATGAACTTATTAATTCTCTTAAACGAAGGGGTTTAATAGAGATTGAGTATGAACTTGTCTCAGACCCTAAGGTTAAGACAGAGAAGATCATAGTTGCAGGTGACGGCGCCAGCCTTCAAAGTAAATCTCTTCATAGAAAGCACGCTAAGGCCGAGATTCTCGAATTTATCCTTACCCACAGAAGGGTTCCCCTTACAGATTTAAAGGAGATTTTTGGAAATGTGGGTGCTCATTTGTCCTGGCTTGAAGAGAAAGAGTTTGTAAAAATCGAGCATCAGGAAATATCGAGAGATCCATTCTCAGGAATTGACGTCTCAGGTGAAAATCCCCATAAACTGACTCTAGATCAAGACGTTGCCTATAAAAAAATATCTGACGCGGTGGATAGCCAAGAATTTAGCCCATTTTTACTCCACGGGGTGACAGGGAGCGGAAAAACAGAGGTCTATCTCCGCGCTATTGGAAAGGTTATTAAACAAGGTAAAGAGGCCCTAGTACTTGTACCTGAAATATCTCTTACTCCTCAGCTTGTAAAAAGGTTCAGGTCTCGTTTTGGCAATCAAGTGACAGTGATTCACAGTGCCCTTTCTGATGGAGAGAGATTTGATGCATGGCGGATGGCAAGCAGGGGTGAAGTGAAGGTGGTGATTGGGGCGAGATCGGCTATATTCGCACCTTTAAACAATATAGGAATTATCATTGTGGATGAAGAGCATGAGACTAGTTATAAACAAGAGGAGGCTCCCGCCTATAATGCGCGGGATCTGTCGCTTGTACTTGGCAGAATGACTGGATCGGTAGTAGTGCTTGGGTCTGCCACGCCATCTGTAGAATCCTACAGCAACGCTTTAAAGAATAGATACGGTTATCTCTCACTTCCTCTTAGAGTAGAGGATAAATCTCTTCCTGAGATAACAGTAGTTGATATGAAGAATGAGTCGGGTGCTATATTCTCGGAAGCTCTAAAAGAATCCATAATCAAAAACTATGAAGATGGTAAGCAGACCATTTTATTCCTTAACCGCAGGGGCTATTCGAGTTTAATGATATGCCCTTCCTGCGGTGATATTCTTAAATGTCCTAACTGCACTGTTTCTCTTACCTATCATGCGGGAGATGATTCTATAAGGTGCCACATGTGTGGGCTTTCTGAAAAATTGGCTACCGATTGCGTCAAGTGTGGAGGGCAAGTGAGAGGGCTTGGTATAGGGACCCAGAAAGTGGAGGAGGAAATAAAACGGATACTGCCTGGAGCTACTCTGGCTAGAATGGATAGAGATACTACAAGCGGGAAAAATAAACTCCTGAGACTATACTCAAGGCTTGAGCGTGGTGAGATTGACGTCCTTATAGGCACACAAATGGTGGCCAAGGGGCATGATCTTCCAGGAGTGACTTTAGTTGGGGTAATTTCGGCTGATATATCTCTTGGCATACCGGATTTCCGCTCAGGCGAGAGGACATTTCAGCTAGTCACCCAGGTTGCGGGGCGCTCGGGGCGGGGCGATCATCCAGGAAGTGTTATTGTCCAGACCTATAACCCAGATCATCCGAGTATTAAATTTGCCACTCATCACGACAGTAAGGGATTTCTAGAACAGGAAATAAAACTAAGAGAAGAACTTCTATATCCGCCATTCTCCAGGCTGGTTAATGTAAGGATCTCGGGAAGGTTTGAGTCTGAAACGGAGGGTCTGGCTATAGACTCGGAGCGGATCGCCCGTAAAATGGTCTCAAAGCTACCCATGGGCTCTCTTGAAATACTAGGACCCTCTCCTTGCCCAATATATAAAATAAGGAACCGCTACCGTTTTCAGATACTCCTTAAATCTTCTAATGCTGCCGTTCTTCATAATTTTTCTAAGCAGCTCATTAAGCTGATATCAAAGAGATCAAGCAAAGTCAGGTTCTCAATAGATGTAGACCCGTTTTATTTTAGTTGATTTAATCTCTATCATATGTCTCTATAGCGGATGTGCTTAAAGACATAACTTTGTGGTAGAATCTTATAATAGAATTTATTGTACGTATTTGGTGGGTATAATTCATTTGCGGGGGGCTAAGATATGCCTAAAAAACAAAGTAGGGCTCGGAGAAGAAAGAAAAAGCCTGAGATAGATTTAAGTGATCTCAGAAGGGCAGGTGAACATTTTATCACCGGTGCGGCCGAGTGTATAGTGGGAGCTGGATTCGCCATAAAAGGCGCAAGAGATCTTCTCAACAATGAAGAGGGCAGAAAGTTCTTAAGGGATTTACCTTCCAAAGCTGCGGATAAAGGGTTTGAGCTCCTAAATGAGGTATCTGAGCATTTAAAGGAAAGGGAAAAAAGTAAATCCAAGGGATCCGGAAGAAATAGAGGCAGGAAGATAGAAGTTGAATAGAGTTTTACCCAACCCGGACAATGCAAGGAATGTCTTAGAACGTTATAAAGAAATACATAAGAGAATATCCTCTAAAAAAAAGGATATTCTTAATATACTCTCATCATACAGCTGTTTCCTTGGTCGAGTAATTTTAACAGATCCCATCATACTGGACTATTTAAGCCAATCAAAAAATACTAAGAATAAAAAGACCCCAAAACAATTTCTAAAAGAGACAGGTTCAATAAGAAAGAGCTCCACTTCAGGGGAAATTCTTGGGTCGCAATTAAGACAGTATAAGTACAGAGAGTTTTCAAGAATCATATACCGGGACATAATGGGGCTTAGCCCTTTTAGTGATATTATGGAGGAGCTTTCGGACCTTGCGAGTGCTATTGTTGAATCCACATACAGGTTTTACAGTGAGGAGTTAGATACAAAGACGTACGGAGAATTTGTGGTATTAGGTATGGGAAAGCTTGGGGGAAGAGAGTTAAATCTGAGCTCTGATATTGACCTGATTTATTTATACCGTGATAAGGGAGACCCGGGACCATTTTTTAAGCTTGCCGAGAGGATTACTAAAACTTTAAGCGCTGTAACGGAGGATGGGTTTCTATACAGGGTTGATTTAGCACTTCGTCCAGGTGGGAGTAAAAGTACGGTTGCAGTGCCTATAGACGGCGCGGTGGAGCATTACTATTACTGGGGTGATACCTGGGAAAGGGCTGCAATGATAAAAGCAGGGCCAATTGCAGGAGATCTTGAGCTGGGTGTAGAGTTTGTTAGAGAAATCGAGCAGTTTGTGTATAAGAAGTTCCTTGATTATAACTCGATCGAGGAATTAAAGGATATGAAAACCAAGCTTGATAAGCTTCAAAAAAAGCGTGATGTTAAGCTCGGCAAAGGTGGCATAAGGGAAATTGAATTCTTTATACAGGCACTTCAACTCGTAAATGGTGGTAAGGTTAAAGCTCTCAGGGAGAGAAATTCACTACTAGCCCTTAAAAAGCTTCGGCATTTGAATGTTATAGATGAAAAAGTATTTGAATCCTTAACATCTTCATATCTCTTTCTTAGAAAAGTTGAGCACTCGATTCAGCTGGTTGATGAAAGACAAACTCATAAAATTCCAGGATCAGCTGAGGATATTGAAATTCTGGCCAAGAGGTGCGGGTTAAAAGGGAAAAAAGAATTTGAAGAATTCTATAGAGAGAACACCTCATCGGTTTCTAGTATATATAAGAGTCTCTTTTTTGAACCTTCTCAAAAAACTGAGGAGGTCGGGAAAGAGTTTTGGGAGCTTGCCGACTTTTTAACAGTAGGAAATATTGAAGAGGTCGAGGCGGTAGAGAATCTAAGAAAATTAGGATTTAGAAATCCCGAAATCGCAATTGATTTATTATCCAAATTGCTTGATCCCGAACTGGGCGCTTTAACTCAAGGTGGCAGGTTGAATGCCAGAAAAGTGATCCCGGCTTTTTTAAGAAAGATACTAAAATCCTTTGATCCCGATTCTGCACTGGTAAATCTTGAAAGGTTCATCTCGGGGATTGGTTGGCGCTCATCAATATATGCTGTTCTTCTAGAAAATCCTGATATTATCAAGCTCCTAGCCAGACTATTTTCTACCAGCGGTTATCTTTCGAACTTTCTTATCAGACACCCCGAGTATCTAGATGTTATAACGTTAAGGGATGTAAGAGCCGAGTTTGCCTCTAAGGAAGATATGCTTGAGAGCCTTCAAGCGAGCATAGGAGATGCCAAAGATTTTGAAGATAAGCTAGATACGATAAGAAGGTTCAGACATGTTGAGACTCTTAAAATATGTCTCAGGGATTTAAATGGAGAGGTTGACCCCTTTTATGTTGGCAAATACCTTTCCATGGTAGCTGAGGCTATTCTGGAAGTCGGGCTTGAGTTGGCATGGGATATAGTGAAGCATAGTAAAAAAGGCAAGAATAAAAGAATGCAAATGCTAATCCTCGGTATGGGGAAATTGGGCGGACGAGAGATGAGTTATAATTCCGATCTCGATGTAATTTTTATTTATGAGGGAAATGATCATGAATTTTATTCTAAGCTCGGACAGAAGGTTATTTCGGTTCTCTCAGTACCTACAGGAGAGGGCTTTGCCTATAAAATGGATATGGGTCTCAGGCCCTCAGGCAGATCCGGAGCTCTGGTAACTTCGTTTGATTCGTTTAAGAAGTACCATGAAGATAGCGCTCAGATATGGGAGAGACAGGCGTTAATAAGGGCTATACCTGCCGCAGGCAATTGGGAATTAGGTGTTAAAGTTATGAAGACCGTAAAACATTTCGTATATGAAAAATCTTTTCCCAAGGATTTTTATAAAGAGATTCATCGCCTGCGTTCTAGAATGGAAAAAGAACTTGCAAAAGAAACTGCCCATAAGGTCAATATAAAGACCGGGAGGGGAGGAACTGTTGATATAGAGTTTCTTGTCCAGATGCTTCAGTTAAAATACGGGGGTGAGTATGAAAACGTAAGAGTTCAGAATACTATAGATGCACTTTTTGGTCTTAGGTATAGTGGTTTAATGGAAGATGGGGAATTTAAGATATTAAAAGAGGGGCTTTTTTTCTTAAGGAAGATGGAAAACTTGCTGAGACTTCTTCATGACCGCTCAATTAATGAACTATATGAGAGTGATTTCCAGAAATTGGCTTCTGAACTGGATATGAAAAACGAGGGGCAAAAATTAAGAGAGGAATACATCTCTAGAACCAATAAGATTAGAGAAATATATGATAAATATTTCCTATAAATCTTCTAGTGACTCAAAATAATTAGCAAAGGAAGATTCTGATGACTGAATTTAAAAGCTGCATTTTTATAATGGCCGATGGTGCTAGAGCTGATGTATTCTCCGAACTCCTAAATAGCGGGGATTTGCCCAATATTTCTAAATATCTAGTCGAAAAAGGATGTTATAAAGAAGCTGTTACCGTGTTTCCATCAACTACTGGTCCTGCATACACGCCCTATATATTTGGGAAATATCCCGGACGATGTAATTTGCCGGGTATAAGGTGGTTAGACAGGGATGCGTATAATGACAAACTCTTATCATTTGACCGCTTCAGAAGCTATATAGGACTGGAAACATATTTTATGAATAGAGATGTTTCCCTAGATTATCAGACATTATTTGAAATATTTCCAAGAAACGTGAACATTTTTAATGAGCTTTCAAGAGGTGCGGGCTTTAAAAATGATAAGACTCTTTTTTCGAAGCTCTACTATAAGGTGAAGAGCCACTTTACCGATAAAAGTGATGAAGTTGACCTAGTGGCACGACGAATCCTTTTACAATCTTTAAAAGAATATCCTGATTTTATTTACGCTGTATTCTTAGGAATAGATACATATTCTCATCTAAACCATCCCTTTCACAAAAAGGTTATTAACTCTTATAGAAGGATTGATGAAATGATAGGGCTTCTTGCAAAAAATCTGGAAAGTGAAGGAAGGCTTGAAGAAACCTTAATTATAGTTGCAAGTGACCATGGTCTAACTCAGACCCACTCGCACTTTGATTCACTTGAATTTATGAATCACCAGGGCTATAAAACGTTTTATTATCCAAACGTGTTTAAACATTTTACTGATGCTGATGCTGCAAGCTTAATATCAGGTAATGCGATGGCTAATATTTATGTGAAGAGCAAAGATGGGTGGGGGAGGAAATCTACTTTTGAGGAACTGGCGGGCCTCGTGGATAATTTCATTGAAAGGCCTGAGGTAGATATAGTTGCAGGCCTTGATCACAAAGGCCGCTCAAGAATTAAAAGTACTATGGGTGAGGCGGTAACGTGGCTTGATAATGACGGTAATATAAACTATCAAAAAATTAAAGGTGACCCTTTTAATTATAACGGCATGCCCAAGAAAATGAGTTCTGAAGAAGCGTTGGCCTATAGTTTTAATACCGAATATCCAGATGCTCTATTACAGATAATACAGCTTTTAGAATCCCCAAGAACAGGTGACTTAATATTGAGTGCAAGCCCTGGATATGATCTAAGGGCTAAGCACGAGAATCCGGAACACCTCTCATCACACGGCGCACTGTTTAGAGATCATATGTTAGTACCTCTGGTTATGAACGCAAAAGTCAATAAAGAATTCATAAGAACGGTGGATATATTCCCCACAATACTGAGTTTGCTAGGGCATCCTATACCCAATAATATAGACGGGATTAGCTTGGTTGATTGATAAAGCTTTATTACTGAGAAAAAATTGCTCTGAATGCTGCTTCTGATACAAAAAGGGCTACTACGCCCCAGAGGAAGTAGCGCCATATTTCTTTAAAAACTTTTACAAGGCCTCCCTTTTGTGCTGTGTTGCTTTCTATAGTGGGGATGGAAATTTTCTCGAGGTTGGATTCTTTAGGGTCTATATTAACTGCGAATTTGTATGTATTTTCTCCCTTTTCTTCCACGCTATAAATTCCCGGGAGCTGTGTATTGTCGAACTCAGGAGCTCCAAAACTCAGTTTAAACTCCTGCCCTGACGGATCAATTACGATCGTGCTTTCAGTGTCTTGTAGGATTTCAATATTCACGGTCTCGTCGATTAAATAATTTCTCCTTTTGCTCTTTGCAAAGTAAGTCAAATCATGAATTTTCTTAATAACAGGAAGGAATACCGGGGTTATCGGGAAATTGTTCCAGCTGGCGTCGGCAGTTGAAGTAAAGATAAAGACGCTGCCATTGCCATGGTCTTTTTTTACTAAAAAAGGTTTATTGTTGGTGGTAGATATCAGGATGTTAGAATCTGGGTAAGGTGCGAAATTGAATAACTTCTCAATATTTACTTGCTCCACTTTCTCATTAATATCTTTTGAAAATATATCGGAATCCTCTGGGAGCAGTGATAGTCTATTCTCTTGCAAATTTTGGAGTTCTCCTGGGAGGATATTCTTTAATAAAGTATTATAAGAGCCTGCTCTCACTCTATTTCCTAGAAAGATGACTGTTGTACCTCCATTATTCGCAAATTCCTCAAGTTCTTTTGCAATACGGGGAGTTATTTCTCCAATATTTGCCAGAAATATTAAGCTGTAAACTGACAGGTCTTCATCTAAAAAGCTGTCGTTATCTATTATAGAAATATTTGTATCGGAGAGTTCGGAAATTGTCTCTAAAGCCCGGGCCAGGAAGTAAGTCTCGCTAAGTCTGGAGTCTTCCCTCGGATCACCGTCGACGATTAGTATTTTGAAATGATCCTGATCATTTATAATAAAGTGTCTGACATCATCTGATTTGAGTTTGTCATGTGAGGTCTCAACCGATCCATAACTTGGAGTCTCTCTCTTATCCATACTAAAATTGAACTTTTTAGCTGATTTATCTTCAGGGCCGATATCAAAAAATTCCCTTATCTCTTCATCGCCCAAGCGAGTCCTGGTCAAAAGTTCTTGCACTGAGTCACTTGAGAAGTTTGATACTGTAGCCTCTATTATTATGGAGCCATTCTCATATTTGAGCTGTGTTCGAGAAACTGCGTGATTTGAGGCCTCCTGACCTTCTGAAACATCTATCACTTCGAGCCAGGATCTTAGAAACTCTTCGTTTTCCCAGCCGTTTTTTTGAAGATCTGTAATAAGCGCTACTGTTTTCTTCTCGTTGGGAGCATTTTGTAATTTAGAGTAGATATCCTCAATCCTCTTATCGTTCTCTGTAAAGCTATAAGATAGCTTAATTCCTTTTATTACCTTTTTTAACTGAGTTTTGTCCTGAGATAGAAAGGGTTCTTGCTCATTATTTGGGACGAGTGGGGAAATTAACGCAAAACTCCCCTCAGGCAGGGAATCAATTAAATCTTGAGCTTTTCTGAGGGCGCGGCTGAAATTGTCATCATATCCCATGCTCAATGAATTGTCGATCACAATGGCCAGGGATTTGGGAGTGTTTTCTTGTACCGTGGAGAAAGAGAAAACAGCAGGTTTTGCAAATACTAGCACAATTAATACTAATATGAGTCCTCTTAGAATTAGTAAGATAATATCCTTTATTTTGGACCTTGTTGCGAGATCACCTTGGGATGAAATAAGGAATTTGACTGCCGGAAAACTTTTCTTTACTCCGCTTTTCCGTGATATCAGATGAGCGATTATAGGGAGTGCTAATGCCCCAAGACCTATCAGAAATAAAGGGCTTAGAAAGGATAAATTCAATATGATTCTCTCTATTTATCCGCAATTTGTATTAGGGAGTTTTCTATTGATTTGTTAATTGGTGAAAAAACATACCTTGTTTCATTCTCATGGCATATCAGTTTCAGTCTTTCAATAAATTCCCCAATTCTTTTTTGATAAGTATGTCTTATGCTTCCGGTATCTACAATGACTTTTACATTTGTCTCCATATCTTGAAATTCAACTGATCCACGGAAGTCAAAATCAATTTCATCAGGATGTAACACGTGAAATAGAGAAACCTCTTTCCTTGAATGCCTAATAAGCTTAAGCGATTCCTCTATAGCCTCCAGCTCAATTAGGAAATCTGAAACTATGACAAATGATGCCTCAGAACTATAAGCCTCTAGTGCTTTTAATATGGGTTCTTTGATGCCCGTAGTGCCTGAGGGTTTAAATGACTCGAGTCTGTCCAGTATCGTTGTAATAAAGGAACTTCCCGATCTGGGTGGAATGAATTCAACGTCATTCTCAGAAAAGCCTAGGAGCCCAACTGAGTCACCCTGTTTTAGAAGTAAGTAAGCTAATGTGGCAGAAAGCTTTTTGGCATAGTTGAGTTTTGTCGACTTATTATCACCGTATCCCATAGAAGCGCTTTTATCGATCAAAATACACCACCGCATATTAACTTCATCCTCAAACTTCTTAACGTAGAGGCGGTCGTGTCTTCCATAAAGGCGCCAGTCAATTTGTTTTAGCTCATCGCCCTTATTGTATTCTTTATGGTCTAGGAAGTCCGGACTTATTCCATTGTAATAACTTTTATGGATCCCCGCCTTATAACCTTTAACTTTTGACGGGGTGCGGAAGTAAAAACCTTTAAGCCTGAGTGCTGTTTCTATGTCTAAAATGCTATTTGACATATTCAATGGTAAAAAGCGGTTATACCGTAAGGGAAAAACTAATCACTTGTTGTTAGGATTTTGTCGATTTCTTTTGTTACCGATGCTTCTTTTAAATTCTTTGCAATCGATATTTCTTTGACTAATAGAGATAGCGCAGAGTCCATAATTCTCTTCTCACCAAATGAAAGGTCTTTGGCGTTTTGTAGGAGATTGATGTCTTTTAGTACGTGTGCAACTTCAAAAATGTCCCCGCTCTTTAGTTTGTCGGAGTATTCACGATATCTCTTGTTCCAGCTTTGATGGCCGTTGGGCCGCTCAACTTTGCTTGTGTTTTTAAGGATTTTATAGATTCTTGTAATCTGAGATTTTGAAATGACATGCCTTAAACCTACAGATTCGGCATTGTCAATGGGTACCATGACCGTAACATCGCTGTCAATTACCTCAAGGATGTAATAGTCCTTTTTAGTGCCGTAGATTTCTTTTGATTCTATTGCCTTGACTTGAACAACGCCATGGGCAGGATAAACAGCTTTTTTCCCTACTTTGAACATAATTTCTATTTTGTTATCTCCCATCCCAGAATTGGCCCCAGACCAAGGAAACATAGCATAAATTATGTCCAAGGTCAAATAAGCGGGAGTTACTACTTTAGATTAAAGTAGCTTAATATTATCCTGAAATTATTAAGCATTGCCGGAATCGTGATATATAATATATATGATTAATATTACAATGATTATATCTACAGCATGCATATCCTTTCTGATCTGATAAAAATCTCTTAGACTTTATAATCAATAGTGTTTTATCAGGGAGCTGGAAGATAATGTTTTTTTGTCTCAATTCTAGAGGGATTAGTATAAGTAACTTTGCTTCTCGGCTTTGCATGATTAAAAATTTTCTAGCCCCCCTGTAGCCCCCTAATGAACAGATGATTACCTTTGGTAAGTTAATTTAAAGTAAGATTAATAATAAACAGGAAATATTCTTGCCAAAGTGCTTATCCTTGTATACCATTTAGTCCTTTTTGAAGCATCTTTTTATTAAATCAATATGTAAAGATAGTTTGAGATGGAGGATTTAGAGAAGTGCAAAAATTAACGGATAAAGATCTGGCGGAACAGCATGGAATTAAAAATCCTGGAGGGATTTACTATAATCTGCCAATTCCGGCTTTGTACGAGGAAGTAATAAGGAGGGAAGAAGGACTTATTGGGGAAGGTGGTACGCTGGTTGCCTACACCGGAGTGCATACGGGGCGTTCTCCTGCTGACAGATTTATTGTAAAGGAGCCGGGGACTGAGAACGATATATTATGGGGAACTGTCAATAAAGCTATTTCCCCTGAGCATTTCGATTCACTGCATAAAAAAATTCTGGACTATTATGAAGGTAAAGATCTATTTGTAAGGGACCTCAGTGTATGTGCACATCCCGACTACTGTATCAATGTTAGGGTTATTAACGAATACGCATGGCATAATGTTTTTGTAAACAACCTATTTATCAGACCAGATCCTCAGGACTTGCCGCACAAATCGGTAGGATTCACTGTTTTATGCGCCCCGGGTGTAAAAGCTGATCCTGAAACAGATGGAACGTGCTCAGAAACATTTATCATATTAAATTTTGAGAAACGAATGGCAATTATTGGTGGCACTCAGTACGCAGGAGAAATGAAAAAATCTGTTTTTTCCGCTCTAAATTTCCTTCTTCCTGAAAAGGGTGTTTTTCCAATGCACTGTTCGGCTAACGTTGGAAAGGACGGCGACGTCGCATTGTTTTTTGGCCTGTCCGGTACAGGTAAAACAACTTTATCAGCAGACCCCGACCGAGCACTAATAGGAGACGACGAACACGGCTGGTTTGATAAAGGTATTTTTAACTTTGAAGGCGGTTGTTATGCAAAGGCTATAAAGTTAAATCCCAAGACAGAGCCGGAAATTTATAATGCTTCGCTCAGGTTCGGATCGGTATTGGAAAATGTAAAGATTGATTCTGAAACTAAAAAAATAGATTTTGACAGTGATGAGCATACTGAAAACACAAGAGTTGCCTATCAGATCGATTTCTTAACTAATATTGTTCCAGAAGGGGTTGGTGGAATTCCGAAAACAATCTTCATGCTTACATATGACGCTTTTGGAGTGCTGCCCCCAATATCTAAACTTACACCAGAGCAGGCAATGTACTACTTCACTCTCGGATATACTGCGAAAGTAGCGGGTACAGAAAGAGGAGTGAGCGAGCCTCAAGCTACTTTTAGCTCCTGTTTTGGCGCGCCTTTTCTGCCAAGACCACCCCTGTTTTACGCCGATATGTTAAAGGATAAACTTGAGCAGAGCGGAGCAACCGTTTGGCTTCTCAACACAGGGATTACAGGTGGCCCATACGGAGTAGGGAATAGAATGCCTTTACCACAGACAAGGGCGCTTGTTACAGCTGCTGTAGACGGTACTCTCGAGAAAGGTTCATTTAACGAGGTTCCTGTGTTTGGTCTCGAGGTGCCTACTTCATGCCCTGGGGTGGATGAGAAACTCCTAGAGCCGAAAAAGTGCTGGAACGATCCCGCTGAGTATGACTCTAAGGCAGCGGAACTGGCAGCGAGATTTGAAGAAGAATTTGCCAAACATAAAAGTTAAAATTAAAAAAAAACCAGGGGCAGTCTTCCAAGCCGCCCCCTTTTATTTCAATTACATTTCTTGTCCATAATTTAATCTCAAATTTTTTTGTAACTTCTGGTCTCTCTATATTAAATAGAATTTATTAAATCCTTTGTAAGATTGGGTAAAATAAATATCTGTCGTACCCAAAGGGGACTATCAAAATGAGTGAATCCGGACGTAAATTCTGGGGATGGGGAGTAAAAGAAGCTGATCTCAGTCAGGAGCAAAAAAAAGAAGTAGTCAAACGTATGGAAGGTCTTTTTAATTTAAGCGGACTTACAGTTGATCCTCCACCCACACTTAACGAAATAGATATTCCAGAGCCTAAGATTAAACCTCCTGAAAGCCTTAGCGAAATTTGTGCGACTGATAAACTCGAGAGAGCCTCGCATACATACGGAAAAGGATTTCCTGACATAGTAAGGGCGTATCAGCGGGATTTCAAGATTGCTCCCGACATCGTAGCTTTCCCACGTGGAGAGCAGGATATTGTCGATATACTGGATTGGTGCTCACGTGAAGGTGTCGCTGCCATACCTTATGGTGGCGGATCGAGTGTAGTAGCTGGCACAGAACCTGACGTAGGTGACGGGTACAAAGGTGCCCTCACAATTGATATGAAAAATTTAGATAAGGTTCTTGAGATAGATGAAACTTCACGTGCAGCAAACATACAAGCCGGTATATACGGACCTGCGCTAGAGGGATCACTTAAACCCCATAAATTAACCCTTCGTCATTTTCCACAGTCTTTTCAATTCTCAACACTGGGAGGATGGATTGCTACACGTTCCGGTGGGCATTATGCGACCTTGGGCACACATATAGACGAGTTTGTTGAAAGTGTGAGAATGATCACGCCTTGTGGAGAGATAGAATCGTTTCGTCTTCCCGGCTCTGGTGCAGGGCCAAGTCCGGACAGGTTTTTAATTGGCTCTGAAGGGGCGATGGGTATTATCACGTCAGCATGGATGAGGCTTCAGAACCGTCCGACATTCCGTGAGAGCGCGGCTCTTTTATTTCCTGATTTTCATTCCGCTTCAGAGGCTGTAAGGGCAGTGCTACAAGCCGGGTTATATCCATCAAATATTCGGATCCTTGATTCTAACGAAGCCCGCTTTAACAAGGTTCATGAAGGGACCGAAGCTGTAATGGTGCTCGGGTTTGAATCTGCAGATCATACGCTTGAGGCCTGGATGAAAAGGGCATTAGAGTGTGCTATGGATCACGGGGGAGTGATTCCGGACGAGGAGGGGGGCGATACCGGAGCGCATGATAGAAATAAAGGAGGTATCGCCGGAGCCTGGAGAGATTCTTTTATAGGTATGCCGTATATTTGGGAAGCTCTTGTTGCAATGGGAATGATCTCTGAAACCTATGAGACCGCAATTACGTGGGAAAGATTTCCAGAGTTTCATGAGACAGTGATTACTGAAATGAATAAAGTGATGAATGAGGTGTGCGGAGGAGGTTTTATTTCCTGCCGATTCACCTACGCATACCCTGACGGGCCTGCGCCTTATTACTCAATTACCGCACCAGGCAAAAAGGGCAGCCAGCTTCAAATGGGGATCGAAATTAAAAATGCTATATCTGAGCTATTTGTAAAATTAGGAGGGACGATTACCCATCATCATGCTGTAGGTAGATATCATCACAAGTGGTATAAAAAACAGAGGCCCGAATTATTTGGAGAAGTTCTTAAAGCCGCAAAGCATAAGCTTGACCCGGCCGGCATTATGAATCCAGGAGTGCTTGTTGACCCTTTAAGGTGATTTTATAGCTGGAATTTTATGTCCGGATGTGCTAAAAACCGGATGTGCTAAAAAAATGAAAAACAATTAAGCAAAGGAGATCAGTTATGGATTTTATAAACAAGGGAAATACTTCATTCGTTGTTATTGATGTTCAGGAAAGACTAATGGGTGCTATGCCGGAGGATATAACTGAAACTAATCTTAAGAATATGAAAATTCTGCTCGAGGCGGCAAAGATATTGGGAATACCGGTAACTGTAACAGAGCAATATCCAAAAGGTCTGGGGCCGACTATAGAGGAAATTAAGGAATCTGTTGGAGAGGGGTTCTCTCCTGTAGAAAAAGTTGTTTTCAGCTGCGCCAGGTCTCCTGAATTTGAATTGGCAATCAACAATCTCAACAGGAATTCGGTGCTTCTATGTGGAGTAGAGACACACGTATGTGTGCTTCAGACTGCAATTGATATGGTTAATAAAGGGTACACAGTATATGTGCCTGCGGATGCGGTAATTTCAAGAAGGGAGCTTGACTGGGAAAAGGGAATAAACATGATAGAAAAGGCCGGGGCAATAGTAGGGACAACTGAGGCCTTTTTGTTCCAGTTGCTTGAAACAGCCGGGACTGATGAATTCAAACAGATATCTAGACTTGTAAGGTAGCTTCATGCTAACAATTTAGACCTGGTATAATATTAATACAGACTTCATATAACTTATAGATCACTGCTAGGAGGGAAAAGATGAATATCTATATTTTATTGGCGGGAGTTTTTTCTTTAACTTTTCTAACAAACTTTTTCCCAATGTCTATCTCGGCTCAGGAAGTATCTTTCGAGATAACTGAGGACAGGGTCAGGTGTGATAACTTCGACCCTTTGAGACAGCCCTTTTTCGGGACGACCCACTTACACACCGGACTTTCGTTCGATGCGTCTGTGCGTTTTGTGGAGACCACTCCTCGCGGGGCCTACCGCTTTGCAAAGGGGCTTGAGACCCTTACTCTTCCGAACCCCTCGGGTTTTCAGACAGTAGAGGTTATGATCGACAGGCCTACTGACTGGGGCATGGTTACAGACCATTCGGAGTTTTTCGGCGAAATGGGTATTTGTAAAGATTTTCTGGGTATAGACGCCCCCGGACGCCGATCTATGGACTGCCGAATGATAAACGGTTTTTACTGGGGTCCTAACGTATTGCCGGACCCGAGCTTTCAACGGAGTAGCGCGTCCGCTGCGTTTCGGATGCTCACACCAATGAACGTCAGCCCCTCATCAAAGAATACACATCTGCCGCTTTGCCTGAATAGCCCTGAGGAATGCGCACTCTCGGAGCTTGCGGTTTGGGAAGAGTTTCAGGCGGCTGCTGAGGAGGAATACGACAGATCGTCTAACTGCTCGTTTACAACTTTCATAGCGTATGAAAACACCTCTACACCCAGCGGTACAAACTGGCACAGGAACGTAATATTCAGAAACGACAGGGTGCTCAGAACACCCATTACGGCAATCGATATGGCTGTTGAAGTTAATGAAAATCCGCTTGAGGGCGGGCCCGACGGTGTCGGAGTGCCCCCTAATTTTTTCGGAATACCGCTTCCTCCGCCGTTCGAGACTCTGCTTACTCATCCGCTGCCTGAAAAACTATGGCTCGGACTCGAGCGAGATTGTTTGCTCGGGGGAAATATCACGGACGGTATTGGCACCAGGTGCGATGTGACTGTCATACCGCATAACTCAAACTTGGGCGGCGGACAGCCGCCTTTTATTCCACCTCAGTGGTTTGATCCGCCTGATATAATAAACGCGAGAAATAAAGCCCGGTTCGAGTCTTTGGTCGAGATTTATCAGGATAAAGGAAGCAGTGAATGCAGGTATGACCCGAGGTTTAAAGCTGGAGTAGAAACTACGGACGAGTTTTGCAACTTTGAGCTCCTAGATACCACAAGCTTGCTTGCATCTGTAGGAGCGGGGGGAGGAAGTTCATCCGGGCCGCCTCCACCGTCTGATTTTAACGAGCGCTCTTATGTAAGAAATATCTTGAAGGACGGTTTAGCGTTAGCGCAGAATAGTCCCCACGGGTTCAACCCTTTTAAAGCGGGAATTGTAGCCTCTTCCGATACCCATACGGGCACGATGGGCTGGCACCCTGAGAACGCCCTCTGGCCCGGACACCTGGGTATAGACGACGCAATTCCGGTACGTTCTCCGAGCACCATACAAAACAGCTCGGGCGGCCACTCGGTCGTATGGGCAGAGGAAAACTCACGCGATTCAATTTTCGAAGCACTAAGACGTAAAGAGACATACGGGACCAGCGGAACGCGAATTGTAGTAAGGTTTTTCGGAGGCTGGGACTTTCCCGAAGATCTCTGCAGTGAGGACTTTGTGCCAGTTGGGTATTCAGACGGCGTACCTATGGGAGGTGATCTTCCACTTGCACCCGAAGGCGCGGGCGGGCCGCGTTTTATTGCAGCCGCCTGGATGGACGATTTTATCGGCACACCTCTCGAGCAGATACATATAATTAAGGGCTGGGTCGACTCGGAAGGGAACACGCACGAAAAGGTTTTAAGGATCGCGGGTAAAAGGGGTAAACCCAACAGACCGCAAGCCGGTGTGGATAATGCATGCAATCTTAAAGGTGAGGGGTTCTCTTCTTTATGCGCTGTGTGGGAGGATACCGACTTTGACCCGTCAGAGCGGGCCTTCTATTATGTGCGAGTTCTGGAGAGGCCGGTATGCCGTTACAGCACGCTCTATTGCCAGGAAAACTTCGGTCTTAACCCGCTCACACCGAGCAGGTGCAAACAGGATTTGGCTGAGCTTGAGGCAAACGATCCTGCAATGGCCGTTAATGCCACGCAATGCTGTAATAATGAGAGGAGCGACACAATAGTACAGCCCGCTATACAGGAAAGGGCCTGGACTTCTTCTATATGGTATGAACCCGTAGAGTAATGAGAATTATTTCTTCGCCTGCATTACATTTCATTATCGTTGGCGCGTTAATCTTTGCAGCAGTCCTCTTTAGTCAGGGTGCGTTCAGCGCTCGGGACCGCGCTAGGATTGTAATCCCCAATTACCGTATGGCCCTGGCACGTGCGGAATTTGAAAATACGTTAGGGCGTCCGCCTACAGCCGAAGAATACCGCAATATAGTAGATACGATAGTAGAGAGGGAAGTTCTGTACAGGTATGCGCTCGATCTCGGGATACATAAACAGAAGGTCGTAGAAGAGCGTCTTTCTAAAATCGCAAGATTTGTTGATGAAAACCCCCACGAGCCTAAGACAAAGGCCGAGCGAGCTCTCGAAGCTATGGACCTGGGGCTTCATGAGGGGGATTTAGTGGTCAGGCGTATCCTTGTTGACGGAGCTAAACGTCTTATAAGGGCAGCT
>Ga0209997_10000046_pt1 | contig 32602 bp, 34 predicted proteins | sample CR04metaG_FD_182079 | JGI IMG/M metagenome (GOLD analysis project Ga0209997, IMG submission 182079) | Deep subsurface microbial communities from Mariana Trench to uncover new lineages of life (NeLLi) - CR04 metaG (SPAdes) (version 2) | ecosystem: Environmental > Aquatic > Marine > Ocean trench...
ACTTCCTGCTGACATTTTTGGTCCCTAAATGCAATAACAATTTCTCGATTAACGACGTTTCCTTCTCTTGAGATATTTCGAACTCCTAATGTCCCCTTCCAAAATTTAGGCTCATTATCAATATCTGATACCAACTCCCAAACTTTTTCAGTTGGGGCATTAATCTCAATCGAGGTTTCAATTATTGCCATGGCTAAAGAATAATGCTTTCGCAGTAAATATATTAGATTACACTAGGGAATAGAGCAGACTGTGATGGGCATCATGCCTAAAATCCAGAACAGTAACTCCGGTTCTAACGGCTTATGCCATTCTTCCGTCACAGTCCTTTCAATAACATGGATAACGAAAACATATGACAAAAATTGGAACGTTTGATGCTGCAGGGTTTTGGAAAAATGCTTATGCTCATCAACGAGGAAAATTATTAAAAAAGGTAAATGTTCCTGAAGATCAAATTGTAATTCTAGCCAATAAAAAATATCTAGAATTACCTGCGCCTCTAAGATACGAGATTGAAACTGGTGGCATACAAAAGAAAGATCTAATGTAGCTATTCGAAATTAATTTTAACAAGAGAATTAAGGGATTCTTATGTCACAAGTCTCTTATGATGATTTTGCAAAATTAGATTTACGTATAGCAAAAATAATAGAAACTGAACCAATCTCAGGAAAATCCAGAATCATCAAGGGGATTATAGATTTGGGTGATGAAAAGCGAGATGTCATTATTGGCGGTGCACAATATTATCAACCAGAGGATCTTGTCGGTAAAGTTGTAGTAGTAATTGTAAACCTTGAGCCAAAAAAAATGGCTGGTGTTGAATCTAATGCAATGTTGCTTGCAGCAGATGTTGACGATAAACCCTTTTGGCTAACCGTAAATGGTGACGTTCCTTTGGGCAGTCCAATTAAATAAGTTGATTTTTAAATTAAAATCTAATCGTAAATCATTAGTTTTTTTTCTTCTAATAATGCATGTAGATTGTTAACTGATCTGTAAACATCTTGTTCATTTTTGGCTCCAGTACAAACAAGTTTTCCAGATGAAAAGACAAGAATTACTGTTTTAGGATCAACCATTCTGTGTATCAGTCCTGGGAATTGTTCTGGTTCATACATGCTTCTTGGTAAGGTTCTTGCAGCTTTTTCCAAGTGGACTCTGCCTTGAAGATTGATTGAGGAGACAATGTTTTGAATGGTAACTTCGGCATCTTTTTTTATCTTTATTCCTCCTCTTCGAAGCTTTTGAACCACGATTTTCACTGCCTTTCTTGCCATCTCTTCTGATTTTGAACCAGTACATACCATTTTTCCTGAGGTAAAAATTAGAGTAGCTGTCTTTGGCGTCTTTAGTCTAAAAACCAGACCTGGAAATAGATCAGGATGATATTCTACGTCAGGAAATTTTCTTGTGATTTCATTAAGATCTATTTTTTGATCTACTGATGCTGAAGCCACAACGTTAACTATTGCAATGATTGGTTTTGTTTTTGCCACATCCCCCCTCCATTGTAGTATAATAAAAGGAATCATTAATTTTTCAACATTCAGTGATTAGTATGATTCTCAGAATTGATGATAACTCAAAATTATACGAATGATTTAATTTGGATTCCTAGGTCGTAGTAGTCATGGTAGATTTCACGAATATTGATCTTGATCAACTATTTGGATTAAGCGACGATTCAAATCCTCTTATGATGTTAATCTGGATTCTCCCAATAATTCTTTTTGTTTTCTACGGACAACGAATTCAATTACTAGTTACCTCACGTGAAATCAAACAAAGCATCAAAAAATTAGATGCTTATAGAACAGAAGCAAGAAAAGAGCTAATTGATCACGTTAAGAAAAATATGAATCCAAAAGAAGATCCCACAAAAAAAATTGATCGATTTTTAGATTACTTTACAATAATGCCAGTGGATATGGATCCAAATGGAATTGTAGAAAAGGTAAGGCATACCGTTAGAGCAAGAGAGGATTATTCTAGAAATCATGTAAAATCATTATCTCCAGAAATTGATGAAGTAGGATTAAGTAAAGTTATAACGCTTCTAGAAATCGCTACCTCACTTCACATGATTTACAAAATAATAAACCACATGTATTTGACTGCAAAAAAACAAAACAACTACCCCTTGATTTTACCGCTTCAGATGATTTTGCCTTTTATCATGGAAGAAGCTGAAGCCATAACAAAAGCAATTCCTGTTTTTAAACTAGGACAACCTGTTGGTGATGGAATAGGGCCCATGGTTGTAGGAAAAATGATGCAAGATACAAAAAAAGAGTTGGCGGCATTTCAGACTATAGTTAGTGAAAAAGAATATGATGGGAGGAAATTGGTTTTGTTAAAAGCAGAAGGCCCTGGTTCTACCGTTGGTCGACCAGGAGATGCTGTGGAAACAATAATTGCAAAAAACAAACCTGATATTATCATAATGGTAGATGCTGCATTAAAAATGGAAGGGGAAGATTCTGCCATTACTGCTCAGGGATTTGGAGCTGCAATTGGAGGTATTGGAATAGAACGATTTCAAATTGAAGATATTGCCACTAAAAATAACATTCCAATTTTTGCAATCGTGATTAAACAATCTATTAAGGAGGCAATTACTTTGATGACAAAAGAAATTGCTAACCAAGCAGAAAACGTACTCTCCCAAGTCCATGAAATGATTCATGAGAACACAAAGACTGGACAATCAGTTTTGTTAATTGGTGTGGGAAACACAATAGGAATTTCTCAATAATGTTCTCCAAAGAAAAAACCGTCATTGCATATACAACAGAAAAATGTAAATCGTGTAATATGGAAGAAAAAAGAAAATTCAAAGAAGGTGATTACTTATTTGCAGAGACTCTAAAATGTAATTCCTGTGATGGAATAATGCAAATAGAAAAAATCTTTGGAGAATCTATTGAGAAATAGTAGTTACTAAAGCCCCAGTTTCATTTGGAATGAATGTATGTTCTGCTTGTGCAACTCTTTGCCCGTGAATTTCAACTAGTACCGAATAGGCCTGCACTGCCTTTTTCTTTATTAAATAATCAAGCAGCTCTCTTGCTTCTTTTTCTTCCCACTGTTTTGTAATCCATCGTAATGCAAAAGGAAGCATGTTAAAGTTCTCCCAGATAAAATCAAGCAGTTTATCTGCCTCTAGGTTTTTTGTTTTTTTCCTTGAATTTAGGGAAAAAATATTTTTAATTTTTCCATTTCTTACAAAACCTCCAGCATCTGCTGTAGTCACAAATGGCTCACACGCATAAGCTGAATCTCCAGATAGAGTAAATCCTCCAATTGACCAAATATTTGGAATTGTTTTTCCTGCATGAATTGTATACTTGTCCAAGGAATGTCCACTTAGATTTGCAATTGGTTTGAATCCTCGCTGTTTTATCGTGGCTTCAATTGCTCGTCCAACATCACTGGCCTTAACACCAACTTTTACAACTGACATTGCCTTGTCTAAAGCATCTTCTGCAGCTTGCACGAGACCATCAAACTTTGGATCATAACAAACAGTTACTGCAGTATCTGCAATGAATCCATTAATTTGTACGCCCAGATCAATTTTTACTAAATCAGAATCTGTAATAGTTATGGGATCATTTGGTTCGGCTGTATAATGAGCTGCAATTTCATTGATGCTTGTATTTACTGGAAATGCACATTGTGCACCTTTTTTTTTAATTTCATTTTCTACTTCTTCACATATTTCATAAACTGTTTTGCCAATCCAGTCCTTTACTCTGACGGCCTCTCTTACTTCTGAAGCAATTTTTCCAGCTTTGATATAGTCTTCTAAGTGCAACGGTTTTTGTTCTTTGACTTGCCTTTAAAATGATTATCTGTGAAGCTTAAATTGGGTATTTTTTATGATTCGTTGGGATCGTGGTCTAGCTTGGTATGATTCTGCGTTTGGGACGCAGAGATCGCGCGTTCGAATCTCGCCGATCCCACTACTTACATCATTATTTTATTATCAAACATTGTAGTAATTTTAGTGCCGAGCAATGAAGAAGAGTTAGAGTAATGACTTGAGATGAAGTAAACCTAATGGCTCTGAGCTTCGGCACGTTTTTATGAATTCTTGATAATCGTGATTTAATTGATTTTTGAGAAACGTGACATAATTTTAATTGTAGGAATTTCGTTCTTTGTGATAGGACTAATTCCATTTATCGCTGGAATCTATGCTGTCATAATTGGAATATTGCTATATTTTGGAATAAAGTTCTATGTTAGAAGAAAGAGACGGATGATTGAAGAGGATGTCGGAGAAGGTATTTGCATGGAATGCGGTTTTAAAATTATTGATAAAAAATGCCCAAATTGTGATTCTGAAAACAAATAATTTTAAGAAAACCGCAATAGCTAAAGAGATAAGATAAAAATGGTTACAAGAAAAAATACAATATCCAAAAAGGCCACAACCAAAAAAAGTCTGAATCATCTACAAAAATATGGATGACAAGACGCCTAAGTGTCTCAAAAAATTCACCTGATACAAAAAAATTCAGAAAATATAGTTCTGAGAAATTAAAAAAACTCCAAAGAAAAGATTCAACATACTTCTATAATCAAAGCACAAAAAAAGAGGGAATATTGTTAATGACAAACCAAAAATTAATTCAAAAAAAACATATCAGGTTAGCTCGTAAAGCAAGCAAAAAATGTGTATTAGTCAGATAAAAGAGATGCTTTTTCTTTTTTACTTTGAGATCAATCATACGCACTCTCTAAATACCAAAAAGTTGTAATTTACGCATGAAAAATACACAAAAGGTAAGATTTCTGAGGTCAACTTTAACAACTAGCTCAACTTTTCCTCCATTCAATTCTAAAAAGAGGCCTTTAGGTTATTCCATATAGGAAAAAGCAATGATCAGAAACATCACCATTTTATTTTCCATTTTTGTTTTAGTAGCATTAGCCATTCCGGCCAACGCGCAATCATTAATGACGGACCATGTTGTAATTAACGAGGTTGATATTAATCCACCAGGTGATGATTCAGCATCTCCCTCAGAATGGGTGGAGCTTTACAATCCAACTGATTCAGATTTAGATATTGGAGGTTGGACGATTGCATCCACCACAGTTCTAAAACAGACCTTTACTATTCCCACTGGAACTGTAATTGAAGTAGGACAATTTTTAACATATTCTTACAAAACAGTCTGGTTTACTGATACCAATGAAGTAGTTGAACTTCGTGATGAAAACGGAATTGTTGTTGATGCAACACCACTAATGTCAGATATTAAAAATGACTTTACCTCTTGGCAGAGAATCTATGATGGATATGATCTGGATAGTGCAGATGATTGGAAATTTGAGAAATCTAATGCCGGTTCATCAAACGGAAAAGTACCAATAACTGAAGACACTCAGGCTGTTTCCGTAACAATAAATTCTATAAAATCTAGTTATTTGTTTGGAGAAACTGCAGTTCTTCAGGGACATGTGTCTGAAAAAGTTTTCATTGTACAGCAAGGAGCTTTTAATCCTGAATCAATCAAAATTACAATTAAAGGAGGAGATCATTATTCTGAAGTTTTGCTTTATCCTGATCTAAACTTGAATTTTGAAACCACACTAAGTTTGCATCCTGTTCTTGGTACAACCGAAGGTGTATACACTGTATCGGTAACCTATGCGGGAGCTACATCCTCAACAAGTTTTTCAGTTGGAGATGAAATCATAGTCCCAGAAATACCCGAGGATAGTATTTTTGCAATCATTACTGACAAGTCTCAATATCTACCTGGAGAAACGGCAGTGTTTACTGGAATAACATCTGAAATTATTCCATTCGAGGGATTAAAGTATGAACTTAAAGATCCGAATGGAAAGATAATTGAAACAGGGACACTTTATCCTACTAAAGGAGAATTTTCAGGAACATTTTTCCTAACCACCATCAATCCTATTTATGGAACCTATGTATTAACTGCTGAATATTTGGATATAATTTCAACCTACTTTGACTTGGTTGAGGATGTAAAAGAAAATGTTCCAATTTCTTTGTGGACAGACAAAGAGGTTTATGGCTTGGGAGATGTGGTTACAATAACTGGAAGATTAAATGATCATTGGATAAGTTCCTTAGACTTGGAAATTCTTCAGACCAGAAACACAGCCCTTGGAGTACATGAATTTCCTGGTGGAGATTTTGCTTTCAAGATTTTAGATGTTGTACGGTTAGAAGGTGATAGTTCATTCAAATTTTCATTTCAAATTCCAAACAAAGATACAAGATTAGGTGATTATAGAATTCAAGTTTCAAAAGAAGTGGGAACTGCAATGAAAACTATCTTTGTAGTAGAAGATCCCTCTAATTATGTAATAACTAGGGAACCTCTATCACTTTCAACCGATAAAGCAGTTTATGATTTTGGAGATAAAATAATAATTACCGGTTTTGTTAATGAATTAAGCCAATCTACTGCTGATACCCCTGTAGTAAACGTATCAATCAAAGACGCAGATGGCAATGCTCTAACTATTCTCGGAGGTACGGGGGGAGGCAGATTATCAACTACCGGCTCGATTGTTTCTTATGATTTTACTGCAGTACCAGAACAATCAGGACGATACTTGGTTTCCACTGAACTTAACAGAAACATTTTTGCTGAAGGGCAATACCTTGTAACGGCAAAATATCTCAAAGTTTCAAACTCTGTAATGTTTTCAGTCACTGATTCACTAAATATCGTAGATCGTATTTCTCTATCTCTTGATAAAGAAGTCTATGGCCTGGGAGAAACTGTTCATCTTTCTGGTTTGCTTTCACCTACAGGGAATGCGGCAGTATCTATTTCCCTTACAAAACCCGATGGGAGCATAATAAACGCCGGGGCTACTGTGGATAACCAACAATTCTCTTGGTCATGGATTACTCCTTCTGCAGAAAAACAGCAAACTGTAAAATCTGAAGATGACAGGTCTTTATCAACAACGAATCTAGGAATTTACAAAATTCGTGTTTCTACAGATACATATGGGCAAGACCTATTCTTTAAGCTCTCACTAGATCCTGCCAATGACAGTCTTACAATTTTACCAGTAAGTGTATACACTGACAAAGCAATCTACAAGGCCGGAGAAACACTAAAGGTACTTGGTTCTGTTATTCTTAGAGAACAAGGAGATGAGGGATTAGTAGTTCCTGAAAGAGTACATCTTACCATAACTTCTGAAAAACAACCAACCAAGGCAATTCACCAAGCATCAGTTTATCCAGACCAAGGTGGAAATTTCATGAGTCTTTTTGAATTACCAATAACAATTTTCAGTGAAGGTCAATACAAAGTAAAGGCATTATACTTTAAAAAACAAACCGACCATTTCTTTGGAGTAGCCAATGACTTTACCTTTGGCTTAGATGAGCCAGTAACTTTATTGATCTCAACTGATAAATCCCAATATCATCCAGGTGACGTTGTCTTTGTAACTGGAAAACCAAACAAATTGATCTATCTTGAAGATTATAATGTAAGTGTGTTTAAGAAAACTGGTTCAGAAATTACTTGCGGCTCATTTATCTGTGGAACCCACGAAGGTCCAATCTCAACCATTCGACCAAGTCCAAACGGATCTTTTTCATACCAATTTTCAATTCCGGATTCTGTGTCAAGCCTTGGAAAGTATGAAGTAACAGTTGAGGCCGATTTTGAAATTAAAACCATTCAATTTGATGTTGTAATTCCACCTGCCAAGGAAAAACCCTCTCAGACAATTATTGAAAAAGTAAACAGTATTCCAGATGACAGTATTTCCATTAATATCATGCAAAAAGACTTTGATGGTGTTACGGCAGGTCCAAGAGTTCTATTGGGCTCCCTTATTGCCTCCCCACGCGGTGAAGAGCCAAATGTTAATCTTCGAGTTGTCTCCGAATCTGGAGTCTGTGTAATTGGTCCTGAAGAGAATTGTTTGGTTCGAGATTCAACCAGAAAGCCAGGAGAGATTTATGATATTGTTGAAGTTGATGGTATTAACCTCAAGGTACGATATAGCGGCCCTGATGCTCGCGTAGAGAAATTCTCTATTTTACCTGAATCGGCCACAGAACTGTTGCCTGATTCTGTCTGGAACATTCAAGTAGTAAAAGACAATCAAATATCACGTCTTTATTATAAAATCAATTATTCGGCATTAGAGTAAAATCCAAATAGAATTTCACCTACCTTATTTTATTGAAACTATACGTTATACGATTCCGCCAAGACGATCCAAAAAAATGCACCGCAGCCAAAATGGTAAAATTCAAAATCGCAAGTGATATTCGACACATGAATAAAAATAATCTTGTATTGGATCCTTTTTCTGAAAAAATCCTTTTTCCAAAAGATAAATCACTTATAAAATCAATCGTTGGAATTGATTGCTCATGGAATTTAGTAGATCAGACTTTTTCAAAAAAATTCATTGGAGTTAAAAGAAAATTACCTCCATTGCTAGCAGGTAATCCAGTAAACTATTCGAAATTAAACAAACTTACAACTGCGGAGGCGATTTCTGCCTCATTACTCATTTTGGGTTTTAAACAAGATGCACTTGCATTACTTGATAAATTTAAGTGGGGTCATACCTTTTACGATCTAAATCAAAATCTTTTAGATGAATATTCTAAAATGGAATCCGAAGAGCAGTTGGAGAATATTTTAAAAGAGTACTGGCTCCCTACTTAGATTGTTTTCGTTTTTTAAGGTAAACCACAATTGCAATTATTATTCCAATTATGGGCAAGACAATCCATAGAACTATATCTTCACCCTCTTCAAATTGAATGTTATCTTGAGTAATTACAGGCAATTGATTTTGGTATCCCGAAACTAGGAAGCTAGTAGAATAAAAATCCGGTTTTAGGACGGAATTTGATATTGCAAATATTTTAAGATCGTTTGCTCCCATCCCTAACTCTTTGGTAATCTCTCGAGGAATTTTTATCATTGTTGATTTTTCTTCAACTTCTATTATTTCAGATGATACTAATTCTCCTTTATTGTTATTCAAGAAATAAAGAATGGAATCAGCTTGGGAGGTTTCAATGCTAAAGCTAAACTCTTCATCTTTTTGAATCAGATTTGGGATCTGAACCTTTGTTATTCGTGGAAATTCTGTATTTTCAAAGGACGACCAGTGTCCTGCTTTGAAAGGATATGAATCATCATCAAATGCAGATACGCTTATGGTTCTTGACTCTGGTGAATATGCATCAAGATAGAACGGCCCATTGCTGATTACTGCATGCTTATTCTTTGTAATCCATTCAGAAGATGCAGTATACCTATTATCAAAATATTGGAAATTTGATTCGAATTTTTTTAATGACGGAGGAATATATTTTTCTGTTTTAAATTCATCCAGATAACTCTGAATAACAAATGCATCATTTGGAATTATCAAAGAAACCCAATTGATGTTCTTGCTAGTCGCACCAGACCTTGAAATTGAAACTTTACCATCAATTACTGATTGCTCGATGGCGGAAAATATTTCCCATGGCATTGTGCTCCACAAGGATGCCCAATCAGCAATTTCTCCTTCATCAAAATGCCAAAAATCTACATACACTTCAATTGTATTTTCATCGATTTGTTTTACTCCTATAAATGTCTCAACAGACTGGGCAGCACGTGGAGTAAATTCAGAATCAAAGGTTTTGTCACTTTCATCTGTCTGAGTACCCCATTCAATAGTAAAATACAATGAATGCAAAATATCTTTCATATCCATTCTTTGACCATTATGCCAATTACTGAATTTAAGATCAAAAGTTACTTTGCTAACGGCCTGGGCATCTTCAGGCACGTTTTTCCAATTCTGAATATAGGGATCCCAAATTATTGCATCATCTGGAAGATCTAATTTTCCATTAGGACCTGCGGTTTCTACTTTCCAATTTCCACGAATCGGAATAATTTCTCCAGTAAAGGGATGTGGGAAGGTTACAGGATCTGATAAAATTCCCCAAATTTGTCTACTATAAGCATCACTAAATCCCATTACTGGATTCCAAGCTCCTTGATAGATTTGTTTTACACCAATAACTAATTCATCTTTATCGCTTTGTGCATTAATGGGTGTAAATCTACTCGGTACCCCCGCGCCAAAGTCATTTACTATTCCGTATGTTCCTTGATGTACTACATACTGATCAACCTTGCTTGCCAAAAAAATTCTAACTGATTCATTTACCCCTTCAACAGTTGCCTGTTGAATTAACTTCTCTCTTTCTTTTGATGATTGAAAGTCTCCAGTATAGATCTTTTGACTTAAAGAGTCGATATAGTCATTTTGATAATTCCAATAATCAGGAACATTAAAACCTGGCATATTTGAAAACCACGGTGAATACATTTGACCCAAACCCACAGAATCATATTTCACAAAGGCAGATTTATTCCAGCCCTCAGTGTACAAATTCCACTTCAAGTCCGCAGGGTCTGAACCGTAGACAACTACAAATGCTTTGTTTAAATCTCCGAAATCTTTTTTCACCGTAAATCCAATTCTTTCTAATTCAGAAGCTAAAATTGCCCCAATCGATTTTCTAACAGGATCATCACTTCTTATAAAAAATATAATTTCAATCGGAGCTCCATCTAATTGCCATTTATTCTCAACTTTAATTGCCCCTCTTTCTATGAGATTTTTTGTAATTATCTCCTCAGCTAAGGTTGGATTGTATCTGAAATTGAATGTCTCTAATTGTTCGATTATTGTAAGGTATTCTGGATCAAATGGACCATAGTTTGATATCATCGGAGCTCCATAACCAGACATTAATTCATTTACGATTAATTTCCTATCTACTAGATAATTTAACGCAAACCTATTCTCCTTGATGGAAAACGGATTGAATTTTTCAGTTTCTGCAGGATTTATAAGTATACTATAAGAACCGCCAGAGGAATCAAAAACATCTAATCCTTCTCTGGCCTTTAAGTTTTCTAGCCTATCTGCAGAAATTCTGTAATAGTATATATCCAGATTCCCATTTCTTACCTCTTCAAGAGCAGTATTCTCATCTAAATACTGAATAAATCTCACAGAATCAAAATAAGTATTTTTTTCTGCAAAAATTTCATTAAAGCCAAAAGCAATAATTGCAAAAGCTAGTATCATTACTAGCAATAATTTCATGTTCATAATTTGAGACAGTCTTAATAAAACTTATTTCATTTTGACCTTGGATTGGTATCTCAGAAAACCTATATCATCTTATTAGCAAATAAAAATACAGTTGAAATTTACCGTAAAAATGCTGAATACTTTGTCTGGAATCATTCCTGGAGGAATTTCCGTTCAAGATTTTTCTGTAGTTACCAAAACTGATATTGCGGAATCAAAAAAAATTTTAGAGACTTTTTTTAAAAAAGATATTGGATCAAAACACGAAGGCAAATATTATTTTGAAGACGGGGATAAACTAAAAACAGCAATTATGCTAATTAAAAGCGGCTTGCCTCTTGATGAGGTTGTTATCGCACTTAACTGGAAGGACTTTGAAGGATTAACCGCTGAAATTTTAGAAGCAAAGAATTTTGCAATAATAAAAAATCTTATTCTTACAAAACCACGTATGGAAATTGATGTTGTTGGGATAAGGCTAGGGATAGCAATGCTGATTGATTGTAAGCATTGGAAAAGATATAGTACATCCGCCTTGACTGATGCAGTAAAAAATCAGGTTAAAAGAACAAAACACTATATCTCGAAAACACCTGGTGCTATTGCTGTGCCTGTAATTGTTACATTATATCAAGATAAGATTGATTTTATTGACCGGGTTCCTATAGTTCCAATTTTTCAATTCTCATCTTTTGTGGATGAATTTTACGGAAATCTACAAGAAATGAAAACTATAGAATCTTAGAAATTCCTAAACTATACCTAGCCTAAAGAAACAAACTAGTCAAAAACAATACAGCACAACCACTCATGATCATCTTTGTAATTCTTAGGGAATTGTCTAAGGCTTTGGAAAAATCTTGAAAAATTTCTTGACCCATTATTTTTACTTCAGTCTGATTCTCTAGAATCTCATATTTTGCCACACTAATCCCATCCTCTGCCTTTTTTGCAATTTCTAACAACCAATTTGATAATTTGTCGGCTGTAGTCATCAATCCTAATTGATAGTATCCATTTTTGTTCCTTGCCTTTACGCTGGCAAAATGAGTATCAGATGTACATATCTCTAAAAGATTATAGTTTTTATCTGCAAAATTTTGCACGATTTTTTCTCTAACACCATTTTCCATATTGTTTGCATCTGCCCATCCTAAAAAGAATTTCTTGTCATTGATCTTCAGACACATTATTCCTAGGCCTCCCATTCCCAAGTCCTCAGTCCAAACATCCATATCATCAGAGTTTGCATAGCCAAATTCTATGGGATAGTTGTTTTTTCTAATCAAAGTGTCAAGACAAGATTTTGCAGCCTTTAGCATGTTTTCTGCATCTTCTTTTGAAATTTCTTTCCCCATTGCATTATGAGAATCGACAATAAATGGTTTAGAGTAATTTCTGTTTTTTGCATATTGTTCGATATCTTTTTTCATATAATTTGGAATATCTTCCATACCATAAGGAGACAGTGATAAAAACAAGAATGGATTATTTCCAAATAAGATTCCAAGTACTCTGGACTTGTTAATCTGAACAGTCACAGGCTCTGTACATGTAAGCCCTTCTTCTTTGGTAATACTGCTGTCTAGATTTTTTAAATAATTTTCTACTTCGTTTCTAGAAGGTAGATTCAATGAATGATCAGAAATACTATGCATAACCATTGCTGATGAATCAAAATTCTTGTAAATCAGATATGGAATATTACTTCCTCCTACTGGATGATATGGCCCTGGATGAATTTCTGGCAAAACCATTCTAAAATCAGTCTTATGATTAGGTGAATGTAGCCTGATTTGGGTTGTGGCAACTGTAATTTTACTTGAACGTTGTTCCATTAATTCTTCGGCTTCGGAAAAATCATTTTTTTCTGATGCCAAATATGCTTGAAGTATACTATGAGTGCTTTCCATTCCTGGCCTACCTGCTCTATCAGTTAATTTCACCCAAGCAGTTGCAATTATGATGAAGGATATTCCATATCCCAAGGTCATAGGATCCGTTACCATTGGAATCCACAATTCAGTTGGAATTAATACCACAAACATTGCAAGTGGTTGAACAAGACAAATCGCCCATGCTTTTTTGATACTTGCTCCTAATGTTGTAGTGAAAATTGCAATTCTAAAACTTGCAAATAGAAGCATTCCAAATGTAATAAAAAACAGCGATAACTCCTTAGATAGTATGATACCAGCAGCTATTCCCATTACCAATGTTAAAAGCCAAAGTAGATTTCCAAAAAGAGATGCATGAAGTGATTTTGAATATTCTTTTCTTTTAGTAAAATGTATGTCGATTAATTGAACAAAGCCTAAAGTTGCAACTACTGCTGGAATTCTAAACCATAATTCATCAGTTTCCAAATACATAAAGTGGGTTATTGCTGTAATCGCTGATGCAACAAGTAAAGAAACTACAAGGGAGAAATATTGCGATGATGGATTTACTAAGGTAAGGGAAAATCTGTTATGAATATTTGAAACATCGTCTTCTGATTTTTCCATTAGGCGTTCACGGTGCAAAGAATAATTCAGCAATCCATGAAACAAGGATTAAACTAATTGGTATGCTAACAATGATTTTTGGATCAATTTTAAATCCTCTGGTCTCATCCTCAAAGAATCTCATCAAACCTCCGCTTGATGCTGGTAGCGGTGCAGCTTTTTTATCAGCCATAGTTATTTCTCAAAACCATGATTTTGACATAAATACTTTATTATCATCTTTTGATTTTATCCACAGCCTCTAGGAGTGAATTGATCGATTTTAGTATGGCCTGTTGCCTTTCCGGATCAGACTCTTGCTCTAATTCCTTAGATATCGCTTCAAGCTTTTTTTCTAAGGTTTCAAGCAAACTTGTCTTTAGTTCTTTGTTATCTTGTTGAGGAACGTCTCTTTTTTCAGGTTCTCTCCCACAACTAACACATAATGCTTGCCCTTCCTTCATTACTCTAACTCCTGAACAATAAGGACATGGTTCTCTTAACAATGTGGCTCCTTGAAGTAACATTTCTACTGCTTTTTTTGTAAGGTCTTTTGACACAAATTTCATTCAATATTCTGTTTAAAAAATCCCATTGTTTTTCACAACTGATTTTTTCATCTAAGAAGGCTTAATAGTCTGAGAGGAGAACTTTTTTCTAACGAATGGCAGTAATTTGTAATACTTGTGGCCTTCCTGAAGATCTATGTGCTTGTAGTGAGCTGGCAAAAGACAATACAAAAATCATAATTCGATTAGAAACTAGGAGATTTAAGAAAAAAGGAACTATGATCGAAGGAATGGATTCGAAATTAAATAATCTAGAAAATGTTGCTAGAGATTTAAAGAACAAGTATGCTTGCGGTGGAACCGCCAAAGAAGGTTACATATTTTTGCAAGGTGATCATCGAGATACAATAAAAGAGACTCTTATCAGTCTTGGGTTCCCTGAGGCAAGTATCGAACTTCATTAGACCAAAATTGCAAAATCCACATAAAATTCTTCAGGCTTTTGGAATTCCTTACTCTGCATTATTATCAGTAATATTTGGAATGATGGTTCTTTCATTCCCTATAGGGGCATATGTGATGTATCATAGTGAACTAGGAGATGACATTAATTTTGAATATCCCTTAAACCAATTTGAAATATCTGTCTCAGGAATTGGATTTTCAATTCCAATGGATATTGAAATCGGAGATGCCTTTATTGTCTTATGGTCTACATACATTATTCTTTTTGCCATCGCAATGATTGGTCCTAAAGATGGATTTTTTAAAACCATGTCTTCTCTTTTATCAAAAGGTACACTAAAAACAAAATCGAACTATATGGTTGCCGTCACCATAGGGTTTTCCATTTTGATATTGGTATCTACAATAATTAATTTTATTCAAGAAGGATTTGGGATTTCTACAATTCCACCTGTTGTTGAAAATGATCTAATCCAGTTTTTTTATGTTAGCTTGGCACCTATTACTGAAGAGCTAAGCTTTAGAGTTATCTTAATCGGTCTTCCTTTGGTTGCATTTTATTCTTACAAAACATCAATTAAGAGTTTTTTTAAATCCTTATGGTCTCCTTCAGATAATTTACATATCTACGATTCAAAGAGAGTAATAATTTTGATTATTGTTGTGGCTGCATTTTTTGGCCTTTCTCATATAATTTCTGGAGAGCCATGGAGCGAGGGAAAATTTGCACAAGCTACTATCAGTGGAATAATTTTAGGATGGTTATATTTTAGATATGGATTGATTTCTGCAATTCTGGTTCATTGGGCAACCAATTATTTCATATTTTCATACGTGAATTTTATCTCACAATTAAACTCGATTTCTATAGAAGACGCATTTTCTCATTCTTTGGTTAGCACAATGGAAATAATTTTCTTGGCATCTGGCGCTTTGTCAATTAGTATTTTACTGGTAAATTTTTTCTATTCTAAAAGAGAATCCAAACTAGAGGTTTAATGCAACCTTTAGGCCTTTGTACCTGTTTCGGATGGTAACTTCAGTCACTCCTGCAGCCTCGGCCACGTCTCTTTGAGTTTTGTTTTCACCATTTGTTACACCAGCAACGTACAGTGCTGCTGTAGCTAATCCCATGGGGTCTTTTCCTGCCGAAATTTTTAGTTCTTCAGCTTCTTGCAAAATTTTGGTCGCTTTTCTTTTTGACTTTTCAGATAACCCAGCTTTACTTGCAATTCTTGAAATACATTTTACAGGATCAACAACTGGCATCTTTAATTCAAGTTCTCTTAACAATAAGCGATAACATCTAGCAATATCTTTTCGTTTGATGTTACTTGACTGTCCAATATCCTTTAATGTTCTAGGGGTTTCTGTGTCACGACAAGCCGCATAAAGGGCAGATGCTATCAATGCTGAAATTGATCGTCCTCTAACTAATCCTTTCTCTAATGCTTTACGATAAATGTAAGCTGCCTTTTCAATAACAGAGTCGCCTACTGCAAGTTTATCTTTTAGTCTATCCAATTCGCTAAAAGCCTGTCTAAAGTTTCTATCAACTGGTTCATGTACTTGACTTCGACTATCCCAAGTTCTTAATCTTTCAATTGTACTTTTCATTGCTGCCGTGAGAGGTTTCCCGTAGCATCTCTGTTTTGAGGATTGATTATTGTGGACAGCCCCATATCGTGCATCGCTAAGGAGGTTGGGACTCCTACTCTGCTCTTGTTTTCTCCGTCATTTGAAAAGGATCTCCATTCTGGTCCAGATTCATCTGCCTTTTCGGTAATGACAAAGTCACACTATCCACAAAAATTCTCACCAGTATTGGAATCTGTGACTAGTGTTCCTTTTCCACATCTTGGACATCTATCTTTTTGATTTACACTTTGAACCATTTTTCTCGCACAAATTTATTATGATATTTAACCATTACTATTTTATTTTATATAAGGTTTTGGCTGAAGTTTGACTAAATTAGCTATGATAAAAATTATATCGCTAATTGGTTATTTTGACTCTAAAACACTCTGAATTTTTTTTGCAACATGTGGTTTCTCATTTTGACTTAGTAGAAACTTTAGGTCTTCCATATTATCTACATCCAACATTATTCTTTTTACAAACACCAAAGATACATCTCTAGTAATTTTTTTGGCCATTCTCATATGAATTTTGTAACTATCTTCATCATAATGTGTTTTCATCAAATTTATTGGCATTCGTACAAGGGCATTTGTACCATCAAATCTCCTTGAGGGAACAATAATGGCAAAATCTGAGGCAGTTTTAAATTTTAACATGAAATCGATATCTTGTGTTTTAATGTATGGAATATCTTGAGGAAAAACAATTGAAGCTTCAAATCTATTTTCCAAAAGATACTTGTCAGCTAGGGCAACTGCATTGTTTACTCCCGATTCTTTATTATCAATAATTGGAATCGCATCAAATTTTTTACTGATGTCTAAAGCCTTTTTTTCCTTTGTAACAATTATGATTTTATCGATTTGGGGAGAAATTGATAAGGTGTGAAGGATTTCTTCTAACATTATCTCACAGATTTTTTCTTTTTGCTCTAAGGATACTCCTAATCTTGTCTTTGCTTGTAAGAAAGTTTTTACTGGTATTATTGCAGCGGTTTTCAAACTACGTGAATTTGTTTTAAAATAAAACTAGCCAATGCATCTTCGGCAATCTTGTTTTTCATAGTTATTTTTGTCTCATACCCATTCATGGCTAAATCTTGAATTTTCTTAATCAGAGCCTTATCTTTTGTATCAACAACAATATTGGAACAAACATCAGAATACATCTTTGCCAATCCATATGCATTTGCTTCAATACCTGCTGCCTCCATGTATTTTGCAGCAGGACCTGTAATGGCTTTATCTCCAATCAAGGGGCTTACAGCTATCACTTTTCTCTTTATTTTTGAAAGTTCTTTTCTAATTCCTTTGATTTGAAGCATTGGACCAATTGATGTCAACGGATTTCCTGGTGCAATAACTACCCTGTCTGCGTCATGAATTGCATTAACTGCCTCCGGATTTGGCCTTGCTTTTTCTGCTCCAATGTACTGGATACCTAAAACAGGATCCTTTCCTCGATGCTTTACCCAATACTCTTGTAGATGCAATTCTCCCTTGCTAGTTGTAATTCTAGTTTCTACACTGTTGTCAGTGACTGGTATGATGTTTGCACTCACTGCAAACTTTTCACACAACCATTTTGTAATATCACTTAAATTTTTACCATTTTTGAGCATATTTGTTCTAATTAAATTAGTGGCAGCATCTCGGTCTCCAACTCTAAACCACGTCTCCTCCCCCAGGATTTCCATCTGTCTCAAAAAGTTGAATGTATCTTTTTTAATTCCCCATCCTCTTTCTTGATCAAGTATGTCTGCCAAGCCGTAAATTATAGTATCAATATCTGGGCAAACATAGAGTCCATATAGCCAATAATTATCAGCAACGTTAGCGATTACGTTCACCTTGATGTCTTGGGATACCAATCCTCTAACTAGTTTAACAGAACCTGTCCCACCGGCTAATATAGTTACCATCATATTTCTTCTAAAACCATAAAGTCTGTAAATATTACTCAATATTACTTTTTCAAAATATTCCGATCTTTTTCTTGGATAAGTTTATTACTCTTGATCGAAGAAATTAACCCGTGTTTAGGGCTGTAATTTTAACTATTTTCTTTGTTGGCCTACTTGTAGTAAGTAACAGTTCACCTGCATGGGCAGCTCAAATGGATGCTAGACTTAATCCTAATAGTGATGAATCTACCTTCAAAGTAAGTTACATCAAAACAGTGTTTATTGAATATCCAAATGGCGGAAAAATATTTGATGAATTACATGCCCAAGAATGGACTATCAGCGGAACTGCAGATTCAACAAATCCCGGCGTTCAAAATTTGATTAATGTTCTAAATTCCAAAATTGCAAGTGATGGAAGTCAAGCGCAAATTTCAGATCTAGATGTAACTTATAATTTTCATCTTAAAGGAAGAAACCTTGGTACTGCAGTAGATTACAAATTGGTTTTAGAAGGAACCTTAACTAATTATATAATTTCCAAGGATCAAATTAAAACTTTGATTGATTTGGGTTGGAGAGGATTGACAGCTACTGATGAAATTGTAATTAATGGCGTTGAAATAAACCATCCTATTTCTGTACTTAGAGATAAGGAACCTGCGGTATACAATATACTATCCGGAACTGAAGCTGAAGAAATTTTATCAAAAAATCTGATTGATGCAAACTTTATCTTAGAGCAACCAATGACGAAATGGCACTTTTTGTTTGACCCAACTGGAATCAATGTTGATGCCAGTACTTTTGGGTTAGATGAATCAATGGTAGGTTTTGTAATATCTCATTGGACAATGGGGGAGAGTAGTCTTAGAGAAGGAAGGCAAGTTGAAAGAGTTTTTGAAGCAGAAGTTAATGCTGATCAAAAATATGTAATTAGAAGTGTTCAATCAGCTGATGCAGCAAATCTTTCTACAATTGGATTTGGTGCATTAGATATATTAGATGGCGTGGAAATTGCAGGAGTAACTCCTACTGCCCCTGAAGGCTATGCAACAACTTCCACTGGTGAATTCCCTGTAACGATTGTATATGGAATGGCAGCAATGGCTGCTATTGGCGGAGTTGTATTTTTCATAAAAAGTAGCAGATCCCTCAAGAATCTAGAAACTGCCCAAACCGGAATTGATCCAAGCAAGTTAACTAGCTATCAAACTAGCGCCTCATCTGGAGGTTATCAAACTAACAGGGGAGAAGCCCAATTAACAGATGATAGTGATTATCAAAAGACCAGAACCCTTTATGAGACAGAAACTACCCAACAGACTCCACCACCACCACCACAAAGCCCTCCACCACAAACAGAAACCCCTACAATGGTAGATCAAGCCTGTGGGTGCGAGGCAGATAGTGGCGATCCTGATTATGCATGTGATTGTGCAATGCAAGGCGCTTGTATATGCAGTGCCTGCAAATGTACAACTGACGTTTGTAAGGAAGCTGTAGGACAATTGTCCTAAGATAGCAAATTACAATCTCATTTTTTTAAAAAAATTAGTGTGTGCTGGGAGTAACCCTCCTTCTGTTTTCACGATATTTCGCTTTGCAGCCTACCTGAACTTGGTACAGGATCCTACAGTTCTGTTTGGCCTTGCTCCATGTGGGTCGGCTTTTTTCATTCCTTCTCTGGAAATCTCAGGTTTTGCCATCACAGTGCGCCAGGTTGGATTATTTTCTGCTCCGTTGCCAATCATCTCTGATTATCCATCTCCGGATCACATTTCCTGTATGGAGGGAGGAGTTTCCTCTGCCGTAGCAGTGTTTCGTGCTCCAGCTCACACGTTTTCTAATTTTTTTAATTAAATTTGAACATTTCTTTTTCATTTTTTTCCTATGATAAACAAAGTTCCAAATTCACGTTTCCATTTTTTCTTGCTTTTCAAATCTTTAATGTGCTTTGTCTTTGTTTCAAATCCCGCATCAACAAAAAATTGTCTCCATTCTTGTTTTGAATGCAGATGCATTTGCATATTCATCATTTTAGACCATCTCGCCGTTGCCTTGTTGTCCGTGTAAAAATCAGTTCCACAGAAAAACTGCCCTCCGTGTTTTAACAATTTAAATATTTTTTTTAAAGCGACATCAATAGAATTTGAATAATAAAGAGACTCCATTGCAAATATAAAATCAAACTTACCTGTGTATTTCCAAGATTCAATATCTGTGTGAATGTATTTTTCATTGTACATTTTTTTATTTTTTTTAGCTTGAATTATCATCTTTTTACTTTTATCAATTCCTACGGCCTTTCTACACTTTGGGTTTGCAGAAATTTTTCGAATCACCCAACCATTTCCACATCCAACATCTAAAAATGAAAATGGTTTTTTAAAAGAAACTTTCTCTAAAAACTTTGATACATTTTTACCATGCTCTTGCTCCATTAATTCAGCTCTACCATTTTGAGCCCATTCATCAAATGTTTTTCGGACTGGGTCCATTCTTTTGGTCTATTTCTTTTCCATTATAATCTTCGGCTAATCTAAAGGATGAATGAGTTCTACGTTTTGCTTATATCCAAATTTTTTTAGGTTTTATTGAAAAGAAATTGCCAGACGAATCTTGTAGAATCTGCGGAGGATCTCTAATTGATTTTGCACAATGTGCAGAGTGCAAAAAATTAATCAGTATGATTTGCAAATCTTGTGGTATAAAGACTGTAGAACAGTTTCATAGTGAATGCATAATCACTTTAACAAGATCAAAGTATTTTTCAAAAAACATAATGAAGAATTTTTACGTTACAACAATAGCCAAATGCCTTACAAATTAGACAAATCTTGGGTATCATACCTTCTTAAATTTTAAGTATGATCAAGGTAGCATTTGATCTCTATGAGGAAGAGGGCACTAGTAATCTGTTTTTTCGTAATTTTGTTAATGCCTGTATATGCTAGCGCACAAACATCTAGCAGAATTACCATTTTGGATAATTTTGGTGAGTTTGACAGAGGAGAGCCTCTTTTTATTTATGGACAAGTGGCAAATCCCTCTGATAATGCATTTCTAATAATGCAAATTATTAATCCTCGAGGTGATTTATGTCAAATCCAACAACTAGTACCTCTGACCAGTGGCGCTTTCATTACTGAGGTAATTCCATTAGAGGGAAGAATTTGTGGACTAAGTGGAGAGTATGAAATAAAGTTATTCTATGGTGATTATTCTACCTCTACACAATTTCAAGTTACCTCAAATCAATATACCAAACCTTCTCCAATCGAATTACTAGAATCAGCTGAAACCCTGGTTTCTGAAAAAATTGACTTTATTGATCAGGAATTTGGTGTGGGAACAACTTTCTTTAATCGATTGAATATTGCTGTTTCAAATAATGATCTAGAAGAATTAGAAAAAATTTATGTTGATTTGTCAAACGAGTTTTTCTCTGAGGCATTTACTTTTGAAATAAATCCACTCATACGACTTGCCATTTCCTCATCATTGAATTCTGTTGCCTCAATGTTGGAAGATGATGAAATCTCTTTTGAGGTAGCAAAATCCATTGATAGTGAAATCTTTTCATCTGCTTTCTATTATGAGATTGGTGATAAGAAAAAAGGATTAGATATTTTATCTGATGCATTTGTCGAAGTACGAAACGTAAATCCACAAAAAACTCCTGTTAGGATTCTTACTTTTGATGAGATTGAAGAAACTTTGCTCAATCTAATGAAAAAATCTAATACTATTTTGACAAGGCCTGTAAAAGAAGAAATTGGTTTTATTTTTGCACGGGGAACTGCTCCTCTATATGCGACAGAATTATCTGAGCTTATGGATCTTTTATCAAAGGCAAGATATCTAGACATAATATCGAGAAAACAAAGTGACATTTACAAAATAATAATAACTGATTGGGAAAATGAGAAAGTTTCTTTTGAAACTAAATTCACTATTGATCAAGTACTTGAAAATAAGGAATACACTGCTAAGCTTCATCATGGAGCAATAATCTTGCGTGATTTAGATAAGGTGGATAGGTTCATCTCATCAAATTCTACTGAAAACTCTGATCTTGCCAACATCTTATTGCCTGATTGGAATTCCATGAAATCCAAATTACAAAGCGCCTCATCTGTTGATAGAATCATTGAATCTGAATCAGATATTTCCAAGATGAGACAAACCATTGATATCTCCTCAAGGATTAGCAAGTCCGTAGAGATCTCAAAAGATATCGGGGTTGGCCGTGGCCTTTCTGAGGATTGGGAAGGGTTACTTGATAGAGTAAAAAATGCATCCACAGTTGATGAAATTCTAGAGATTGTTACAGAGTTTGACCGCTCAATGACTGAACTGCGAGAAAAGAGAAATCCTGTGGTCCTTTTAAAATTTGAGTACGAGGCGATGAAGGAACAAGCAGAACTTCAAGCTGACTACAACAATCTTTACTTAATTGATAGCGCCCTAAAAATTCTTGACACTGCAGAACAAATGGCATCTGGTAATCCTTCGATTTCAAGAATTGACAGAATTGAAGTCTTATTGGTTTGGGTCAGCGAGATTGCTCCAAAGATAAAGTCAGATCTTGATAAAAGAGATGAAGAAGCAATAAAGGCACGTGCAGGAAACGTGCTTCAACGAGCAAAGTCTCTAGAAAACCTAGTTGAATTAAAAATGATAAAAAATAGGTTCCTTCCAGGTTTCATAGAATTTTCAGAAACATTTAATGAAAAAATTGACGATGTAAGAGATCTTATAATAAGAAATGATATTGATGCAGCAGATAACATGGTCCGTGATTTGTTTTCTGAATGGAGGCAAGTTTCCTATGCTTATGAGGAGGATCCCTATGGTTCTACAGATGGTTACAATCTAGATGAGTTGAAACGTATTGAGTATAGGGAAAAACTTGATGCTTACTCAATTGCTGTTTCTAATTTTAATCCTTTTTCTTCGGCCGTGATTAGCGATTCCTCATTAACTTCTGGGCTTGCCCAATTTACGAAAGAGTATAATGATCTGACTTCTGATGCGTATGAACTTGTTGAAATTGGTAATTTTGTAGATGTCGAGACAAAACTTTTAGAAATTGGACAATTTCTCAGCGAAAATCTAGTCGCAACAAACAAGAAAATTATCTATAATATTTCATATGATTTAGAGCGAGAAATATGGGTTATTCGAGGCGCAGTTGACAAGGGACAATTTGACAGACGAGAAGATATTTTTGTTACAATTTACAATATGGATGCAAGTACCCATAGCAAATTAAAATTCTCTGCCACCAAGCATGGTGATTTCTTTACACAATGGATAGCACCAGCTGATCATGGGCTATATTTTGTAACTTTACAATATCAAGATTTTAAAGCAACTCAAATAATAAATGTCGAGGAAAAATTTGAAACTGTTTTTACAGAATCTGATTTTGATATCGTTGAACTTGCAAGAGAATTTGAAGAACTACAAACATTCATTGAGAATTTTGGCGGCAAGGATTATGACGATGGATCAAGATTTTCAAAAGTTATTGGAGATATTAAACTCGGTTTCGCAAATAGGGATGAAGAAAATATCGATGAAAAATTAGAAGAGTTGAAAAGATTAATTGAAAGATATCTTCCTATTCGCTCACACTATGCAATCATAGAGGCACAATATGACGGCAGTCTTGTTCTATCTGGTGCTGTCCAAAAAACACTTGCATTCCGAGAAGACTTGTTTGTAGATATCTTTGATCAGCAAGGTAATTTGGTAGAGTCAATTGCCCTAAAGGATGATTCTTCAGGTAGATTCAATGTTTTGGTACAGACTCCCTTTGAACCTGGAGTATATGTAGCACAATTGCAATATCATAATGTAATTGTGAATGATTTCTTTAATGTACGATAATTAGAATTTTCTAACTTTGTTTATTCGATAATGAAGCGTTAACGAGCTTATCGACTGTCAGTAAAAACAGTCTCCCCCCTTTGTCGCCTAGCTTTTGCGGAATGACTTGCGTTATAACGAAAGTGTGAGTTGTTGGGAATTGTTTATTTTTCTGATTTTTAAAAAAGATAAGTAAGATATTACAAATAAAAAGTGAATTGGGCAAAAGAGTAATAATTTTTTCATCAATATTATTTTCAGTAATTTTTCTTTTTTCGATTAATTTTGGTGAGGCATCTGCACAAGGGGATGAGAATAAAGCATTCGAGAGGTTGGAGGGCATTGATCAAGCATATCGAGAAAATTGTGTAATAGCTACTGCATCATATGGCTCCCCAATGGCAAAAGAAGTTCAGATGTTGCGTGAAATTAGGGATAATCAATTGCTTCAAACACAATCAGGGTCTGCATTTATGAGCGGGTTTAACACAGTTTACTATTCATTTGCACCAACTATAGCCCAGTGGGAGCAGGAAAACCCTGCCTTCAAAGAAATTGTAAAGACCACAATTACTCCTCTAATTACAAGCCTTTCACTTTTGAATCATGTAAGTATGGATTCAGAAGCCGAAGTTTTGGGATATGGAATTAGTCTTATTTTACTCAATATTGGAATGTATTTTGTAGCACCTGCAGCAGTTGTATGGCAAGTCAAAAAACGAATCTAAATTCTCATCCTTCCCAAAAAATAATTTCAAATTAACATTTCATTCAAACTGTGGTTAGAACTTAGTAAAGGATCAACTTTTCTTCTCTGGCTTCCTTTTCCCATCATTTCCAGAAAATACAAAGATGAATCTGATAAACAGTATCCAGAGACGAGTTATAGAGTATCAAATCAAAAAACTAAAGAACGAACTCGCAAAAGAGACGGTGTTATTAAAATCTGAAGCCACAAAGAAAGGTTGGGCAACACGGAGAAAGAACTCCATGTTAATTCATTTAGAAAATTAAGGATCCTTTCTTCTTCTTTTTAATTCTCATCCTTCCCAAAAAATAATTTCAAATTAATCAAATTTAGAAAAAAAAGAAAAATTATAGAGTACGGGTTGCCGTGCCTCTTGCAGAGCTAATTCTATATCCAACAGGTACTAGTGTACGTTTTGATTTAGGATACACTGACGAGCGAATTACAGCAGTACCACGTTTTGTTAAAATTATGGTGTTTGCTGATAGTGAGGTCATTTTTTCTTCTTGATATGTTTTGAAAAGTTCACCTGACCAATTTGGAATACCAATTTCAAGTTGAAGACTCTGAGTACCTTTGTTCGTTGTAATTTGAGATTTCATTACAATTTATGAGTTTCAGATTATATTATCTAGGTTTAGGTTAAGATGAATTTACTATCATCATAGTTCCAGAATTAATGAAAATTATAACTTATTCAAAATTAACTTGTAATCTTTATCACTAATGTAAAAATTTCCATCTATTTTTTCATAAATCTAGTCATTACTATGCAAAACTTATGAAATACCATTATTTGACAAAATGTTTATCTAAAATGCAATTCCTTCCCAAAAAATAATTTCAAATATTAGAAATTGAAACCTATACTATGACATTTAATGGATGGCTAATCTAATAACATGGTCAATCTTGAAAAAGTCTACCAAAAAGTGGGATTACAAATAATTGAAAGATGTCATGGAGAAATCAAAATTACAAAACATGGAAAAATTATTGAAGTATATGACATAAAACGTCACATCTGGAGTATTGGTTTAGCAGGTCTCATAATCAAAGAGGAATGCAAGAATGCAAATCTAAGGGATTGGGAGTTTGCAAATGTTCGAAGTTATATTATCAAGGAATTACGTAGTAAATCTGAAAAATAATTTTTTTTAAAAGGATCTTCATTCCCAAAAAATAATTTGAAATGTTTCCACAAATTAATCGATGCTAGCTTATTTTCTTATTCCCTTTACTAATCCAAAAAGTTGTCTTACTGCCAACTTTGGATGGTGAGTGGCAAGTTTTAGCATGTTTGACAATCCAAAGTCCGCCTTTATAAAATTCAAAAATTCTTCTGCTGTTAATTCTTTGATAATATCTAGTTCTTTATCCCATTCCTCATCTGAAAGACCAACCCATCTGTCCTGCACTTTCCCTGCTGATTTTATTTTAGATTCTATTTCTTTTCTCCAATTCTTTTCATATGGCAATAAGGCAGATTCATCAGTTTTTCCTGATTTTAAAGCATCAGCTGCTACCCTTCCTGCTACCCTGCCAAATTTTATGGCGTATCGTATTCCTTCTAATACCAAGGGGTTTGCTTGCCCTGCAGAATCTCCTACTAGAATCAAATTATTGTAAACAGTCTTTCGCGACAAGCCATCATTTGGAATCAAACCGTAATGAAATTCAATTGGCGTAATTTTGCCTAGTCTGCCAATTGGGCCTGGTTTTGATTCCATCAACTCTTTTAACCGCTCTGTGGGGTCAATTGATGATTCAGGCTTTCCAATTCCTACTCCAATCCTAACTTTGTCTTTACCTATCGGAAAAATCCACGCATATCCTGCAGGAGAGTACTTTTGACCTACCATCAACCACCATGTCTCAGGATCTACGTTCTCTGCCCTTACTTCGTATTCTGCGCCAGCTCCAAATCTTTTCCATTGGGTAACAAAGCCCATTGATTTGCAGACCACTGATCCGAATCCACTAGAATCAATTATTATCTTGCCAAAAAATGATACGTCTCCTTCAGGATTATTAGCACTTACCCCTACAATGTCTCCATTTTGGTTTTTTATAACATCTTTAACGTTGGTTTTTACGAAAATATCTGCCCCTTGGTTCTCTGCTTGTTGCGCCAACCATCGAAATGTTTTCCTTACATCTAAAACTGCGGCTCGGGGGACAGAGTCACTTATGGTCACCTCGTTATTGGGAGAACAAAACGAATAATTTTTGATAGGATTATAGCAATCATCTGGTATTTGGAACTCTCTGATATTTTTTATCCATGTAACTCCGCTGGTCCTAACAGTCTCAGCTACGGATTCTTCTTTTTCTAATATTGCGACCTTGGCTCCGTTTTTAGCGGCTTGATATGCTGCTGAAGAACCTGCAGGTCCTGCCCCGACTACAACAATATCATAATGAAACTCTTTATCCAACTTTTTTTCTATATTTCTCGGGAATATAATTTTGAGGTATTTTTAGTAGTGTGAAAATTCTATTTTTTTAAGATTGGACTACCACTAAGATCGTACTGTCTTTCTACATCAAATGTGGTTGTATCTGAAGCATCTCGATGCATGTAACTTTGAGTTTTTCCCTCCTTTTTTCTGCAGAATTTTTTGTGGATTGCCTCTTCTATCTTCAAGGTGTCTTCATTTTCATGGAACATGCGTTTTCCACAATCTTCACAAATTATTTCAGGCACAAAAACTATTCGTATCGAATCTATTTAGATGTTTCAGAAATTGATTAAATCATTGGTCTGATTGTAAATTAAAAGGACTTTTTAATTAGACGAAGTTTCAGAAACCGAAACTTTAGATGGTTAATTTATTTTCCTTATTCTAATGGAGGAATACAACGTAGTTTCATTTGCATTGTGGTCTGTAGTTACTGCAATAATGATGGGAGTTGTTGGGTTTAGCTATAAAGCATATCTTAGGAGAAACAAAAATGAGACCTCTACATCTTGAAAAAAAAGGGTTACGTGGACTTGCAATAGCTGAAAGCTTTCGCCAAAATTACAGAAAATCTATCTTGTCTGGAATAGTAATGAGAAGAGATTTTGTAATTGACGGATTTGTCTTTGGAAGCGCAACTCTGGATGCTGATGATGCTACAGATGTCATTCTTCAAATGTATGAAGATTTAAAACGACCAGATATCAGCTATGTCTTAATTTCTGGTTTGATAATTTCAATGTATAATATCATTGATATTAAAAAAATTCACGAGTCATTAAAAATTCCAATAATTGGAGTGACCTATCACGATTCAGAGGGAATTGAAGATTCAATCAAACGTCATTTTCCAGATTCATATAAATCCAAAATTAAAAATTATCAAAAACTTGGAATCCGAGAAAAAATTACATTACATACCTCATCAGAGGTTTTTGTGAGAAAAGAGGGTTGTACAACAGATGAGGTAAAATATCTATTAAATGACTTGACTTTACAAGGTTCTTTTCCAGAACCATTACGTGTTGCACAATTATTAGCAAAATCTTTACTTCAAAAGGGATTATCCTTCTGAAGCTGTTTTTCCACCATCTACGTTAAGAACTGTGCCTGTAATCCAACTTGCCTCATCTGAAGCTAAGAACAATACTGCATTTGCAACATCTACCGGTTCCCCTATTCTTACAAGAGGAATTCTTTCTTCGATTACCTTTCTTGCTTTTGGGTCATCAAGATATGGTTTGATCATTCCTGAATTTATTATTCCTGGGTTGACACTATTACATCTGATATTCCTTCTTGCATATTCAACTGCAATTGCTTTTGTAAGCATGGAAATTGCTGCTTTGGTAGAAGAATATGCTGCAAGATGTACTCTGGGGATTGCTCTTTCACCTGATATGGAACCAATGTTAACTATTACTCCGCTTTTAACATCTGACATTTTGGATAGAACTGCCTTTGTCATGTGAAAAACTCCAAAAAGGTTTACATCAATTAATTTTTTGATATCTAAATCTTGCATCTCGTGGAAATGAACTGGGTCATTTATTGCACCTGCATTATTTACAAGGATGTCTATTTTTCCATATGTATCTACAATCTGAGTCACTGTCTGAAATACCTGAGATTCATCTGTTAAATCACATGACATTGAAGCAGTTAATTCCTCATTTCCGATCTCTTTTCTTGCTTTTTCTAATTTTTCAAGATCACGTGCTATTAAAATGACCTTGGAACCCTCCTCCACAAAACGTTTTGAAATTTCTTTTCCGATATCGCTTGATGCTCCGGTAACAATTGATACCTTGTCTTTTAATCTCATATTGCAATTTTATTGTTGTAGCTTATAGAATTTGTGGTAAGTCTTAGTCATAAGAATACAATAAAGAGATCAGCTCTTTTCATTTAGTTTTTTTAGGTATGCCAATATTCCTGTATAGTCTAAATTGCCAAACCCGTCTTTTGCCGCATTTTCATAAACTTCCTTGGCTTTTTTTGTCATGGGAAGTTCTAATCCTAATGATTTTGAGGTATCCAAAATGGTGTTGATGTCTTTTTTCAGATTTTCGAGGGTAAATGTAGCATCAAATTTGTCTTGAATCATCTTGTATGCTTTGTTTTCACTCATTCCAGTTTTAAAATAAGTTGAGTTTAATATTTCAAGGAAAATCTTGGGATCTACCTTTACTGCTCTTGATAATGTAATTCCTTCAGATAACGCAAGGGCCAACATTGTAATTTGGAGGTTCATAGCTAGTTTTACCCCATGTGCAGTCCCATTTTCTCCTAAAAAGAAAACTTTGTTGGCCATGGTATCAAAAAGCCCTTTACATTTATCAAATGTTTTCTTGTTACCTGCGGCCATCATTACCAAATCTCCAGTTATTGCCACATTTGGACCTCCCATAACTGGGATATCTAACATTGTAATATTATTCTCAAAAAATTTTTCTGAAATTTTTTTTGATTCTATAGGATTAATTGTACTCATATCACATACCACTAGGTCCCTATGACTACCGTGAATTATTCCATCTTTTTCAAACGAAACTTGCTTTAGCGCACTTGCATCCTTTACTACTGTAATCACCACTTCTGAATTTTTGGCAACTTCCTTTGGTGTCATCACAATCTGGGCTCCTTTCTTTTTTAGCTCATTTGTTTTCTCCATTGTTCTATTGTATGCTGTTAATTGATATTCTGATTTTAACAAATGTAGCCCAACTGCATTTCCAAGCATGCCAGTTCCCACTAGACCTATTTTTTTCATTTACTTTTTCTCCTTGAAATTGTTAACGGTCATCTTTAATGTCTCTCTTCATTTTTTATTTCCCATTGGCCGTTTCCAAACCTTGATATTTCAAATTCTAACTGCCCTATGGTTTTATCTCCTTTGTGAACTTTGGCAAAATCAAATTTTTTCACTCTGAAAAGTTTTTCCTTAGGTTTGTATCCTCCCTCAATAACCTTAATTTTAAATCGCTTACTTGCCTTGATTATTAGTTTTCTAGCAATTTGCACTTCACCTCTCCACGAAAACATTTCAAAATCCCCAAAATTCTGTGTATTAATAGAGTATCCGTATAATCGTGCTTCAAATTTTGTATTCTTGGATTGTTCGTTTAACCAGGCGACTACTTCTTCCCCATGACCTCTCTCAATTCCATATGTTTCAGAGTCTTTCATATACAAAAAATGAAACAAATTCAATACATAATAATCATTTTCAAATTTTTGTTAAACTAAAATATGTATTACATGTTAAAAATTTATGATTACTATTGATTGTAGGGATGTCGAATCCATCAAAAATGAACTAGTTGTCTATGTCGCTGACCAAGTAGCCGCCATTCCCACCCTAAAACACCATGAATTCATTTTATCTACAATAGAGGATGATGAAATATTAGACAAAACCATGGTAATAAATTCCATCAAAGAATTTTTAGATTCAATAGGAGAAGGTCATAATTTTGCTGTTTTTTCAACTAAGGACATTGTTAGTATAAGATCTATTTCTGGAAAGAAAATCGAACGTGATCCTGTTCCACAACCTCAGATGTTTTCCTGTACCCATTGTGGGTTTATGACAAGATTTGAAGTAGAACACAATGCCCACGTGAAACTTCACTATTTGTGATCTCTTTTCAAAATCATGCTAAAAATTGTCCTTTCTTTAATCTCCAGAAGATCTGATTTAATCGAAAAGTCAAGATCTTGGAAGACTTGGATTTTCTTTGATTAAACCAAATACCACCTATGTTTCGGAGTAATGTTTTAATTTCTATTGGTTATGATTAGTTTTCAAAGAGATCATAAATTAGAATGTCACATGTTATTGGTTTCACATGATTCTTGATTCTATAAAACCATAAAATCCCAAAAGAAACAACAAAAAAACTATACTACTTTATCTAATTTTTTTTCAAATGGTAAATTTCAACAGGATCTTTATAAGGACTAAATACAAGAAACAATTATGGAACAATCAAAAAAGCATAATGTTACTAAAGTTTATTGTAGTAAGTGTGATCTTATTTTTGAGTCCAGAGAAAAATTTCAAAGACATCTTGATACACATTATTCAAATGTCACCTGCGAGGCATGTCCAATCGACACGGCAATTGCAAAATTTATGAACCTGTTTAGACGTAAATCTCACAGCAATTTGGAATAAGTTTTTTAACCAAATTTCAGCGATTTGTGATATGAACACTAAAGGCATTATTATTGGTGTCATTGCTGCCATTATTGTTATTGGTATTATTGCATCATACTCCTCCACCCCTAGCGAAACTGTAAACTTGGATATGGGGAGAACTCATGGAGATGTTTCAACTGCAATGGGCTCTCCAATTTTAGGAGATCCCGATGCTCCAATAACCATTGTGGAATTTGGAGATTATCAATGCAGTTCATGTTACAATTGGTTTCATAAAGAAAAACCTGCGATTTATGAAAATTACATTGCAACAGGTAAAGCTAATCTTGTTTTTGTTGACTTGGCTGTCTTGGGTCGTGATTCTCCAACTGCAGCTCAAGCATCATATTGTGCTGAAGACCAAGGGCTGTATTGGGAATATCATGATTTGTTGTACACTTCTCAAGAATCCCAAATTGATAATGGCTGGGCAAGTTCTGAAAGATTAAAGGCATTTGCCTTTAGCTTAGGCCTTGATATGGATTTATTTGAGAGTTGTCTTGATTCTGGTAAATATACTAAAAGAGTACAATACAATGTGTCTGTAGCAAAAAAACATGGTGCACGAGCTACTCCAACCTTTATCATTGTTGGTCCTGATAATCAACAAGAACAATTTGATGGTGCACAACCCTACAGCACATTCAAAAAAATTATGGATAATATGATATGATATGGTTGAAACTCTAAAGATTGTATTCTCAAATTTTAGATATTCTCTATTAGCGATAGGAATTTTCCTTCCTATGTTATTCGTACTACTTATTTTATCTGAGTTTATTTTTCTTGAACCCTATTTTGTAGGACAAATTCCAAAAGGAACAGAATTGGGTTTTTCGCTAATTATTATTTTATCGGCACTGTCTGCTTTAGTTCTTCCTATGAATATTTACAGAATTAATATCTTGAAAAATTCAAAAGGTAAAATTGGTGGAAGCATATTTGGGTCTTTTATTGGAGCGGCAGCAGGAGCCTGTAGTTGTGGCCCTATCGGCTTTGCAATCATCTCTACTTTTGGAAGTGTTGGTGCAACATCTTTGGCATTTCTTACTAACTATGAAATTCCAATTAGAATTATCGCCATTGCCTTATTGGCAATTATTTACTTTACCACAGTAAAATCGTTAAGAGTAGAATGCAAACTCAAGCC
>Ga0209997_10000047_pt1 | contig 32007 bp, 41 predicted proteins | sample CR04metaG_FD_182079 | JGI IMG/M metagenome (GOLD analysis project Ga0209997, IMG submission 182079) | Deep subsurface microbial communities from Mariana Trench to uncover new lineages of life (NeLLi) - CR04 metaG (SPAdes) (version 2) | ecosystem: Environmental > Aquatic > Marine > Ocean trench...
ATTCAATGTGTCGTGTTTTTTCAAGGAATTTTTCTACAATAATGGCCGATTTTCCCACTGATGCCATAGATTCTCCAGTAACAGAATCATAGCCTTCACGTAATTCTTTATCAGTATTTACTATTCTTATTCCACGACCACCACCACCATAAACTGATTTTAACATTACAGGATAACCAATTTTACTTCCGATTTTTACTGCATCATCAACATCCTTTACTAGGCCAGGGCTTCCAGGGATAGTTGGAACTTTGGCTTTTAACATTGCATCTTTACATTTCATTTTGTCACCACAAAGATCCATTGAATCTGCAGATGGACCAATGAAATTGATTTTATTTTTTTCACACAGTCTTGCAAAGTCATCGTTTTCAGAAAGAAAACCATAACCTGGGTGAACAGCATCTGCACCAGAGGATAGCATGACTTCTAAAATTTTTTCTTGATTAAGATATGATTTTGCAGGAGCTGCCTCACCAATGTGATATGCTTCAGTAGCTTGTTTTACATGTAAAGAATTGTAATCTTCATCAGAATAAACTGCAACTGTTTTGATTCCAAGTGCTTTACATGTTCTAATTACACGTAAAGCAATTTCTCCTCTATTTGCGATAAGTACTTTTTCAATCATTTTTAATTATAAATTGATGTTGCCGTGTTTTCTAGGGAGTCGTTTTTCTCTTTTGTTTTCAAGCATCTCAAGTGCTTTAATTAGCATGGGTCTTGTTTCAGCTGGATCAATTACATTATCAACAGTTCCAAGAGATGCAGCAACGTAAGGATTTTCGAATTTTTCAGCAAATTCATCAATTAGTTGTTTTTTAAGGGATTCGGGGTCTTCTGCTTGTTGAAGTTCTTTCCTATACATAATTTTTACTGCTGCTTCTCCACCCAAAACTGCACATCTTGCAGTAGGCCATGCATAGTTAATGTCAGTTCTAAGATTTTTACTTCCCATTGCAATGTATGCACCACCATATGCTTTGCCAATAACTAGGGTGATTCTTGGAACAGTAGCCTCACAAAATGCATAGAGTAGCTTACTTCCATGTCTAATGATTCCATTGTGTTCTTGATTAGAACCAGGCATGTAACCAGGCGTGTCTACTAAAGTGATAAGGGGTATGTTAAAGGAATCACAGAATCTGATAAAACGTGCTGCCTTGTTTGATGAATCAATATCAAGTGCACCTGCAAGATGCATAGGATTGTTTGCAATAAATCCAACAACTCTACCATTCATTCTTCCATAACCAACTACGATATTTGGTGCAAACAATTCATGCACTTCAAAGAATTTATGATCGTCAACAATTGAGTTAATAATTTCTTTCATGTCATAGGGTTGTAAAGGATTTTCGGGAATTATGTTAATAAGATTATGATCTAATCTATTTGGATCATCATCAGTTGCAGTTTTAGGTGGTTCTTCAGTATTATTTTGTGGAAGATATGAGAGTAATTTTTTGAGGATATCCATACAATCGTATTCATTTTGTGCAACAAAATGTGACACTCCGCTTTTTGAAGCATGTGTTATAGCTCCACCAAGATCTTCAAATGAAATTTCTTCACCTAATACAGTCTTTACTACATCAGGTCCTGTAACAAACATAGTTCCTACCTTTTCAACCATAATTACAAAGTCTGTCATTGCAGGGGAGTATACAGCACCACCTGCTGAAGGACCAATGCTTGCAGTAATTTGTGGAATTACTCCAGAAGCTAACTGATTGTAATAAAAGATGTCTGCAAACCCATCAAGACTCATAATTCCTTCTTGAATTCTAGCACCACCAGAATCCATTATTCCAATGATTGGACATCCTGTTCTCAGTGCATGATCCGTTAGCTTAGTAATTTTTTGGGCTCCCATCTTACTTAGAGTTCCACCAAGTACAGTAAAGTCATAAGCAAAGACAAAGATTTGTCTGCCATTTACTGTTCCATAACCACAAACTACTCCGTCTCCAGAGAATTTCTTTTTCTGCATATCATATTCGTGATAATGATGTGTGGTTAATGGATCTATTTCGGTAAAAGTTCCTTCATCAAGTAAAAGATCTATTCTTTCTCGAGCGGTTAGTTTTCCTTTATCGTGTTGGGCTTTGATACGATCTTGCCCTCCTCCTAGTAAAGCTGTTTTTCTTCTCTTCGAAAATTCCTCAATTTTTTCAGAGTGCATCTTGCTTACTAGGATTAGGATCTACTTATTAATTTAGTCAAAATTTGCCATTGAAGAATATGATTTGCAAATTTAATTATTTTTTAAGATTTCAACCCATTTTAGAAAAATTTCAAAATCAGTTTTACAGAAATACATTTAACTAAAGTAAAACCAATATAGTCTGTATGGTTGCTGAGATGAAGGCAAAGGTAATTTACACCCAGTTGCTAAAAGAAGATCTCGTAATTATTAGACTACTTCCAGAAGAAGGAATGCCAGAATACACGACGGGTCAATTTCTTACTATTGGCGTTACTGTTCCCACTGAAAATTACAAGCTAGTACGAAGGGCATATTCAATTGCTTCACATCCTGAAAACAAAGATTATTTTGAATTTGTAATTAGATGGGTAAGAAATCCATTACCAGGGCGTGTTACGACCATGTTATTTTATGCAAGTGTAGGTGATGAAATGAAATTAGGGTTACCTACTGGTAATGCTTTGCTGATTAATGATAAGCTTCAAAACGGAGAAAAAGACACGAGGCGAATTATTTGCGTTGGTGGAGGGACAGGTCTTGCACCATTCATTGCATATGCAAATCATTTACATGATGTAGGAGATAAACGCCAAGTAGTTATTCTTCATGGAGCAAGCTACATTGATGAGTTAAGTTACAAAAGAATGCTCACAGACTTGGAAGATGAAAGCATCAAAAGAGGAAAAGATGAATGGAATTTCATATATAGAGCCGCAATAAGTAGGCCAAAAGAACTCTTTAATCGTTCATGGAGTGGACATGTTGGTAGAGTTGAATCATTCTTCAAAGAAGGGAAAAATGGATCAGCCCCAATTGATGAATTAGTAGGAGAAAAGATCACCCCTGAAAACACGTATCTCTACATTTGTGGATATCAAGGAACAATTGATGGGGTGATTGATAGTGTAGCATCACGTGGATTTGTAACAAAAGACGATAAGCGTGATGATGGAAGCTATGAAATCAAATTCGAATCATACGGATAGATTCTGAATTTAACAAATATTATCAAATTTACTTCTACTAAAAATTCCTTAGAATTTTATTCAAAAATGGTTTAATAAAACAAATCTAATCTTTCCGACGCAGAATAAATTGCATCAAGGCTTCTTTTGAGTAATCAATACCATGCTCTTCCTCAGTATGCTTGCCAAATTCTTGAATTACCTTCTCCATTTCACCTTCACTAATAAAATCACATTCATAGCCATAGTCAGAACATCTTAGTCTTGCCATATTTGGGGAATTATTACTGTACAATAAAAACTAACATATTTTTTAGAATAAAACATATGACATTAGCTATTTTCAACAAGGATGGATCAAAAAATGAAGAATTTTAGAAATTAGATATTAGTCAGATTTTTCTGCTGTTTTTTTGGTAGGGGTAGATACAATACTCTCGACAACAGTTTTTGTCAATTCCTCAATAATCTTTATTTTATTTTCATCTGTTTCACCTAACATTTCTAATGCCTTTTCTAATTCTTTTTTCCTTATATCATCAACAGTGGCTGGTACATCATTGACTATTGGTTCGGCGTCAAGTCTTTTCATTGTTGCCTCAATGATTGGTACTTCCTTGGCAATCATTTTTTCAACATCAGGAACTTTATTCATTCTAATTGTTTCATTTTCTTCTACCATTTCGATAATTTGATCTCTGAACATCAGTTTAATTCCAGGAATAGTTGATACTTTTTCGCCAACTGCTCTTGGATCAGATACATCCAAAATTAAAACTCCCGTTTTCTTATTTCCCATCACCCGACTTATCTTTTCGTAGGTGATCAAGAAATAATCTGCAGTAGTAGCAACAAATACTATATCGAATTTATCAAATGCAGGAAAAACTTCTTCAAAATTAATAGGGGTTCCACCCATTGTTTTAGAAAAACCAGTAGCACGTTCAATAAGCATACTGGTAACCTCAAATGGGTATCCTTTTCTGTTAAGGGTTTTTGCAACTCTTGCGGCAGCCTCGCCTGTTCCAATTAACAAAATGTGTTTCTTTTTATCAATACCTGCGTTTTCTTCAGCAATTTTTACCGCTATATCACCCAGTGATATTGCATTTTCTCCAATCCCAGTCGCATCTTGAATTTTAGTTGCAACACGTATACAAGTATCAAAAAGTTTATTCAAAACTCTTCCAGAAGTTTTTAATTCTTTAGCTTCTGAAATTGATGTTTTTAATTCCTCAAGGATTTCAGTTTTACCTACGACAACAGACTCTAAACCACAAGCTAATCTAAGCAGATTAGTGTAAACATCTACGCCAGAATAAATTTCAAGAGTTTGATCAAAGTGGTCTATATCCCATTGGTCTAATTCTTTTAGTGATATCCAGGTATCTTGAATTTGATTTAATACAAGACCCTTTCCTTCTACTCTTCGTGCATCTGGCACATCTCCTGTTTCAAGATTAATTATTAGAAAAATTTCAACTCTGCTTGCTGTTTGAACTATAACACATTCTGAAACATCAGATATTTTTTTAAATGCATCATAAGCAGCTGAAATATCTTCGAAGGAAAATTTTTCTAACTTGTAAATTGGGATATTTTCGTGAGTGAATCGAGCGTTAATTATCTTAAAATTATTTTCTGCCAAATCATATCACCTTATTTATCAAACTTGCTCCTTCCGCCTTTTGCTGTGCGAAAAACATTCATGCCAAGATTGTAATTTTCAAAAAGATTATCTATAGTTTTAAGATCCTCTTCGGCCTGATGAATCTGTTTTTGATTAGCATCAGGATCATGTGACAACTTTGCTAATTTTTCTTCTATTTCATCTCTAAGTGAGTTAATCCCACTTTCGTAACTTGAGGCTCCATGAAATTCTGGACTTAACATGAGCTGTGGTTCGTATTTTGGAGTTTGATCAGAGGGAATTTCTACTAGTCTTGAAATCTCTTCTTGTTCTTCGGATGTAAGAATAGGTATGGGTGGCGCTAATTCGTGTTTGTGAAGGAAAAATTCTGGTTCACCCATTTCTCGGCGAAAAATTTGGTCTGTAAATCGTTTATTGGTAAATGAGTCGCTAACTTTGGCTATCACTGCTTCTTTTGTTGCAGCAGCATACTCTTCATCCAATGCTTTATCTGCAGCTTCTTTTGCAGCTTTAGATCTCGCTGTTGCAACAGAGGCTTCTGTTTCTGCAATGGCTGCTAATTGTGTTGCAGTGACACCTGATTTTGAGGATTTACTGGAAGTCTTTTTTCCTTTTTTTGTTTTAGTAGACTTTGGTTTTGTTTCAGTTTTTGAGGCTTCAGAAGTTTCTGATTCCTTAGTCTTAGGGGCTTTGCTAGTATCTTCTTTTTTGTCCTCAGACATTAAAAAATAGAATAATTGAGTAGGATTTTAAGCTTTTAGAATATTTTTTTGATCTTACAAAGGAGATTAAAAGAATTTGCTATGTTCTAGAGTTCCATATTCAATAATGGTAGTTTTTTCTTTATGGATTTTTGGTAGGAATCATATGGATTTTTTTCTTCACTGCATTTTTTACAAATGCATAATTGAGAAACTTTTTCAATGTCACAATTATCCCGATATTCACAACTTTGACAGCCTGCAGATCCATTACAAATACTACATCGGAGTTCATTAATTTGAGAACATTTTTCATGTTTAACTCCAAGTCCTTTTGCCCATAATCCTATTTCATTTATGTTAATTTTTTCATTACAAACGATACATGTCCCAGGAAATTTCATTGGAATTTTTCTCCAACTCATTTGATTAGCTCAATTTCCTTTTGAATAATATCTCGAAAAGTTTCTTCTAATTCTAATTCTAATTTTTTATTCTTTATACAAAATAAAACATAAGGTAGACCTATTGCCGAAAAAGAACTGGTAGAAAGATGTAATTTTTTTGCCATGATTGAAGTTAGAGATTTAATTTTTCTTCCGTCCCAACGTATCCGATTCAAAAGTGGCCATGATAAATTGTATCGTGTATATCTGATACGATCATCTTTTTGATATAGTTCAATCAATGTTTCGTTTAGATAACGCAATAACCTCCAATTTTGAGTTGTCATGATTTTTCCATACAAGACGTCAGCCCTAGAAATTGTTTCTAAATATTTTGCAAGAGTATTGCTGTCTAAATTGCTAGTGATAATACTAGAGTAAAAGGCGTCAATCTTTAGTTTTGGTTCGATTTGCATTGCATACAAAACCCCTCGTGCTTCATCAACTGAATTTGCCTTAAAGAAAGCATTGATTCCATCTTCTACATTAATGCGTTCAAATGATTTTTCAGTTTGAGGATTAAAGCCAGTAACAAGTGTTTGAGCCAAATTAATCATGGAGCGAATGTCACCTTTTGATTTGTCGATAACTTTGATTAAAGCCCCTGGACTAAGTTTAGCTGTCTCTTTTTTGAGAATGTTTTCAAGATAAACACGCATAAGGCGTGGAGGAATTGGTTTAAAGGAAATTGTTTTTACAACTTTTTTGATACTCTTCATTTTATCAGATGTGTCGCTATTGGCAGCCAAAACTATTGGGATTGTCGGTTCTTTTAAAATTTGAATAAGGGCTTCAGCTCCCCCATAGTCTCCTCGGCCGTGAATCCCATCCACTTCATCTACAAATATCATTGGAGAACCGAAAATCGTAATATTTCCTAAAACAGGAGAAAGAATTTCGTTGAGTCTAGATTTGCTTCTTACATCGCTGGCATTAAGACCAATCAAATCATATCCAAATTGTTTTGCCGTAAGATAGGCAATGGTTGTCTTTCCGATTCCTGGGGGGCCAACTAACAACAAAGGTTTTGTTCCTTTTTTCCATTTTGTAAACCATTCAATTATAGCTGATCTTGATTCCTCATTTCCAATCATATCAGAAATGTTTTGTGGCCTATGTTTCTCAGACCACATCAATTTGATCACTTAGGTAGTTTTGATTCAAATTCTGACCACTTGTCTGCTTTTTGTAACTGGTTGTACCAAAAATGATTATAGTGATCTACTGTCAAAAATAAAAATTCTAAAAATTCTTTATGAGAAAATTCATCTGGAAGTAATTCAATGGCAAGGCGAGCGTCCTTTAGATACAAATTACTTTTCTCTAGTGTTATTTCAAATCCTTTTTTGACATCATTAGCTAATAGAGAATAATATAATGGCCATGATGGAATTTTTATAAATCCGTTTTTTATAGAATCTTCAATTTCATTTCCGCATCCAACACCCTCTGCTGCTTTTGCCATACCTAAATAGAAAATTTCTCCGAGTGGTCTTTCAGCAAGGGCCATGTTTCTTCCAGCTGTTCCCATTACAGATCTATACTTTTTGTAAGACAAGATCATCTCTTCTTCTGTTATTTTTGTAGGTTTTGATTTTAATTCTTCATCAAGGAATTGTCCGATTCTTGCTTCCTTGAAACCTTCCTCAAATTCATTCAGAACTACATCACCACCTTTAGAAATTTTATCTCTAGCTAATTTCAAAATGTATGGATTCATCAATTTGTAGTCATCAAGATACTCTAAATCTTCATCTTTGTCTACAATTCTATCCATTGGTTCACTAAGATCGATTGCCAAAATGTGACCTTCAACTATATTTTGCTTTAGTTGCAGATCTTTGTTTCCTAAATATTCAGCAGCTCCATCAAATAATGCATTAAAGACAGGAAATGTCATTTTTACAAAATTAGAGTTGAGAATTCTAGCAACTCTATCTCTAACTACTTCTATATCATCTAGTTTTGATCGTATAGGATCAATTTCAGAAGCCTGAAGAATAATTTCAGTAGAACCTACTTCATCACCAAAAGCTTGCTGGGTAGAATTTGGAGATGGATCGGATTTAATTTCTTTGTAAAGATCTTGAGCAAATCTTTCTGCAAAATTTGGAAATTCTTTTTCTGTCTCTTCTTTGTAATGTTTGAATAGTTTATAGCCTTTTGATTTGAATAACGCCTGTTTCATAATTTGTTTTCCAGGTTTTGTGCTCATCAAAGCTTCTTTGCTCATTACAGATTGGTCTTTTCCACTCACAAGGGTGAGTTTCTATATTGTTATTTATGCTTTCAATTCCAAAATACTTTCTTCACTTAAATTACGAAGAAGGAAATTAAGATCAATGGAAGTAATAGATATTCTACGTGAAGTTTCAAAAAAAATTTATGAAAATGTAAAAGATTTAGCAGGAACCGAAGAAGCTGCTGGTGATTTTGGAAGAGGGGCCGGTGGTGACATTTCTCGTAATATTGACATTGTAGCTGAAAAAACGGTGTTAGATTATCTTAAAGAAATTAATTTTGAATGTGTAGTTTTAGGGGAAGAATGTGGAAGAGTAGAGTTGTCAGAAAATCCAAAGGGATTTGTCATTATGGATGCAATAGATGGGTCTGCCAATTCTGTTAGAGGTATCCCATTTTTTTGCAGCTCACTTGCGTTTGCCACCGAAAATAGGCTTAGCTCCATTACCGATGGAGTAATAACAAATCTTTCTTCTGGGGAAATGTATTGGGCCTCCAAAGGTAAAGGAGCCTACTTGAATGAATCCAAAATACGAGTACATGACAAAGATCCTATTTACAAAATTGTAGGAATTAACACTTCGGGGGCCACACCAGAATTGATGAAAAAGCTACATCCAATATTTGAACAACATAACCACACTAGACATTTTGGTGCAAATGCCTTGGAAATGGCAATGTTTGCTAGAGGTCTTATGGATGTTTTTATTGATTTAAGAAAAAAAATTCGAATTCAAGATATCGCTGCAGGATATTTGATAGTAAAGGAAGCAGGGGGACTTCTTTTAGATGAAAATTTTAATTCGCTTGATGCAGATCTTAGTTATGATACTAGAGTATCTTTTATTGCTGCAGCAAATCAAAAAATTCTTGACGATATATTTTCCGAAATAAAAAAGTAATGGCACCCTCGACGAAATTTGTAAAATTATTTTAACACGTTCAAAAATTTAGGCATGATTCCACAGAAAGTTAGAAGTTTCTAATCAAAATCTCTTTTTAATTTTTATTCTTCCCAAAAAATAATTTAAAGATAATCCAGTTTTTAATTGCATTATATTATTAACTTCAAAGGGGTTTAAGAAAATGCATCAGCAATGAAAGTTATTCCAAAATAAATTAACACTATACTTATTCCAATAATAAAAAATCTATAATTTTTATTGGACAAAAAACCAGAACTACGTTTTGATAGATACGCAGTTGATGTTAACCATGTATAATCCATCCAGATATGGGAAGCAAACAATATGGCAATTCCCCAAAATGACCATAAAACTAGCGAATCAGAAATTAATTTGAAGCCTATGGTAAGCCACCAGATTATAAAAAATGGGTTTAATGCACTAAACAAAATTCCCCCTAGAAAAGGACCGTACTTTGTTTGATTAACTAATGTTGATTTGGATTTGAAAACAGATTTTATTTGGATTCCAGCAAACACAAATAATCCTATTGATCCCAGAACAGCAATAATTATCCTAAATTGTGGAAATGTTTCAAGTGACAGTGCACTAAATCCAAGAAAAATGATTAACGGAAGTTCAACTACAGTATGACCACAAGACATCTTCAGACCTGCTGATGCTCCTCCCTTTACTCCATAGAAAATGTTGGCAACAAAAAGAGGTCCTGGCAACATAACTCCTGAGATAGAAATTATAATGACAGTTACTGCAAAACCAAGTATTTCTTCCATTTTAATTTGACCTAATTAAATGAAAATATTAGATGAACAAATCTTTTGTTTTTTGTTGTTTAAGATAGGGTATGGGGGAGTAGTTTCTAGAGGGTTTTTTACAGTTAATTGAAGACAAATGTATTCCTCTGGGCATTTTTTTTCTTAATTCTCATTCCTCCTAAAGAATAATATTTTCAAAGGATTAATGAATTGTATCAAAAGCTTCTTTTAGAATTTTTTTAAGGTTAGTCAAATCCTGATCTAATTCTACTTGGAGATTTTGAGGGGATTCCTTACGATTCTTCTGAATCTTGATAATAACAGAATTTTCTTGAGGTGCTACATCTGCAAACCATCTAAAGGTCATTGTTTTTCCAAAAACAATTCTGTGCATTCTAATGTCTTCAACCACATTTTCTCCTAAAGAAAAGCAATAGTCTCGAATTAAATCAAAGAGAGGTTGAGTTTTAATTGGAATCTGTTTTTTAAAATCCTCATAATTCCTTTTATTACCAAAAGAGGCTAGTTCCACAATATTCTAATATCATTTTAAGATTTAATTTGTATCTTTCGTGTCTGGTTTTTTTCCTTTCAGCCTTCACAAAAAATAAGTTTCAATTTTCCAAAATTATAACAATATTTTATAATGTGATATTTTCAGTCACGATATTGAAAGTAAAGTGTAAAAAAAAATTGTGACGGATAAGTATTCTTAAAACTAACTTTTGCATATATTTCTCAATAATGGGCGATAAGAGGATAGTACATAATCTAAAATTAATTGCAATTAGCGTAGGAATATGGGTTAATGTTTCTTTGGCACTAAGGCTAGTTAGTCTTCTTGATCTTTAGATATATTCGCATCCTTCGCAAAAATTAATCTGTACTTTTCAATTTGTTTTCAGCCATTCTGATAAAATCTTCTAATCTTGCAATTTCATGGGTAATTTTCAATGCACTTTCATTTTCTTTTGGTTCTTCACTGCTCAAGAGCAAATCTCTTTTTTTGATTAGATCTTTTTGTATTTCCTGTGCAGCAGACATATCCTTTCTGAGTTCTTCTCTATTTTTCATTACTTTCCAACGTAATATGAAAAATTAAGTGTTTTAAATTTGTAAAATCCAAAAAATAATTTCAAATATCCTAAAGGAATTTACAACATTAGTTTAACACTCCAATTTGAAGTCGATTTGATAAGTTTTTGGCTCAATCATATAGAACAGCTGGTTGAGATTTAAACTAAATTTATGGCGCCCTCGGCGGGATTTGAACACGCGTCTCAGCCGTGACAGGGCCGAATTCTAGACCGGGCTATACTACAAGGGCACGGTTTTTGTTCATCAAAATCCTAGATTAAAAGTTTCGGTCATAACAAAAAATTTTGTAAAAGACTAAATTATACACTCTAAGCAAATTTCTTTGTGGGTCTATGGCGCAGCCAGGTAGCGCACCGGACTTTTAATCCGGTTGTCGAGGGTCCGAATCCCTCTAGACCCGCCATCCCCTACCTAAATAGAAAGGATCATTGATCCGAACAAATGATTCGTGAATATTATAAACAAATTTTGTGTAAAAAATAACATGAAAGATCAAAATAATACTTCAAGTCAATCTTGGGAAGAAGTTAGAGGGTTATCCTGGATATTCATCGAAGAATAATACATCTAAACGTTACAGATTCATACTAACAGCGGGTCTTTACAGATTCGCTTTAACAAAACCCGAAAGTTTTTAAGTTAAGATCCGTAACTTTGCAGAATAATCTTACTATAGATTATGACATTGTTTGTGATTATTTTCAACTGAATTATTTGGGAATTTGTATAAATAATACTCTCACATCTTGATAAATTATGGTAAAAAGAGTTACAATAATGCTTGATGATGACTTAGACAAAAAATTGAGATTAATTCAGGCGAAAGCAATTCAAAGCACAACCAGTTCAGTAAGTTTTTCAAGTGTATTAAACAACACATTACGAACTAGTCTCAAAAAATAATTCTGATTATAGGTTCTTTCTTGATGCAGATCTTAACAGATTCGTTTCTTTAAATGATCTTTGAATTAGAAAACCATTGCGAAATATTGGTTATTTGAGATCCAGAGGGATGAGCCCACTGAGATTCACCTACCAAATTGTGGATAAAATGGGACACAATTAGGTGTGAAAATCAAATTTCGAATTTGTTCATATAATGTAGGTTCAACTCAAATTTATCAAATCGCTTCTGCAATTGTCGTCCTGTAAATATCTGACGCCTCTTTGATCGTCTCTTTGACATTACGAATAGTTTCAGATTTTTTGGAAGATGCAACAGTTACTTTTAATTCAATCATTAGATCTTTAATGGATACCAACATTTCTTTAGTAGCAGTACTCACATCGCGAAGATCCTGACCATTTATGCTGCCCTCGCCACCGTCATCAAATGAATTAATTTTGCCTTTGGTAGATTTTATTAGGTCTGTGGCTTCGTCAATTACACCCGTTTCTCTTAGCTGTTGCATGGTATTTTGCATCTTTGTAGATGCTTCATTCATGTTTTCTGATATCAAGCGCAAGTTTTCTATGTTCTTTACAATTTCTGGAGTTTTGAGACCTTGTATGATCTCATTAACTATCGTGGCAGTCTCTTTTACCTTGTTTAATGAATCCTGTACTCCTGGAGTACCAATCTGACGCATTATTTCTACTGCATTAGAGGCGGTCTGCTTTATGTCATGTATTTTGCTGGTTTTTCTCTCTTCCATATGATTTCAACTTACGTCCTAATACCTACGAGAGGTATCCTACCGATTCTTTTGTAATCGGAACTGTATTCATATGGATGAACCTTGTGTCTCTGGTACAATTGTACAAGAAAAATAAAATCACCAAGTGCAAATATTGAATTTAGTATCGCAAAAGTAATACTATTTGTAAGAAGGTCATTAGCAGCCATCAAAAGTTTCATACTCGCCAACAAGATAATAATGACTGGAAAATATTTACCAACTTTAATTATTATTTCTAACAAGTGAATCAATCCATTAATCTTTGTAAAATTAAAAATACCAGTTATGAATTGTATCGAATTTAGTCCTATTTTCTCAATATCAGGATTGTTTGTCATCAAGTACCTACTTTATTTTTAACGCCTTTCACCACTTTTTCAGTTACTTGACTGGTTTCCTTTTTAACCCTGTCAATTCCATCTTGCACTGCCTTAGTTGTGTTAGGTGATGCTTTTCCAACATCAGTCGTAATTTCTTTTACAGTTTTTATGGATTCCTCTGCAGATTTCAAAGTGTTTTCTATGGCATTGGCAGTATCAACTACAACGCCATTTTTTTTCAGTTCTCGTGTTGCTTCATGAATGTCTTTTGAAGTATCACGAACAGCGAAGGAGGCTTCACGTATTGCTTCAGCCAACTCTGGGATAGCGCCACTTTCACGAAGAGTGTTCATGGCTTCCCTCATTCTAAGTGAATACTCTCTGATATTTTTTGAAATATTTTGGATGGTTCCAACAGTCTCTTTTGCAGTCAATGGTTGCCCTCTAACTTCTTTCAAAGATGGATTTGAATTATTGTAATCTTTCATATTATATTTTATACAACATTTGTTAATAACACTCGCGAATAATTTATTCATATCAATGATCTTTTTATCGACAGGCTAAATCTTTCTTAAAATGGTTCGAGGCATTGTAACCTAGTTTTAATATTCTCATCCTTCCCAAAAAATAATTCATAATCCTAGTAGAGATTATGAAATCTAAATACAGTGTAAATAAAGATCTGACTTGTTTTGTGTGGGGTCAGATGTTCTTCTTCAAAACTTTTGATATGATCAAACCCTTCTGAAAAAAGTTTTTTCATAGATTCTTCAGAATACTGTCTGGTATCTAATCCACTGCACGTCATAGGTCCTTTGGTAGAAAATGTGGAAATTATTAGATAACCTCCATCCTTTAGGTGTTTTCTTACCAATTCAACATAGTTTTGCCTATCTTCTTCTGATGTTAGAAAATGTAGTAATGCTCTATCATGCCAAATGTCATATTTTTCCTTCGAATCAAATCCGCTTATATCACACTCAATCCATTTTACACTATCTGCTTTTTGTCCAAGTCTTTCTTTTGCTCTTTCCAGTGCTTTTGTAGAAATATCTAGTACTGTAATATTCTTAAAATCCAGTTCAAGTAATTTATCTACAAGTTTTGAATCTCCTCCACCCACATCAATAATTTGAATATCTTTGCTAGGATTTGTAGATAATATCATCTCAAGTGATGCCTTGGGTTCTTGTTGATACCAACTTACTTCATTAGATTGTTTTCTAGTCCAGATATCTTCCCAATGTTCTTTAACATCATATTGCACCATATTTTTTATTCAAATTCTTTAATAATGATTTGCTGAATATTCCTCATAATCTTACTATGGACTACGAAGTGTATTTTTTTTCCATTCATCGAAATCACCATGTATCCTCTTTATCCAATAAATGACACAAAAGATTACCAAAACTGCTATCAAAACTGCAATAGACAAAGTACCTACAACAATTCTTCCACATATTTTTTTGCCATCTAGACAGTAAACTCTAGAACAATTTCTTTTTGATCTAGATATTGCAGATCATCGGTTTGTATATCTCTGTCAAATTTTCCTTGAATATTATTTCCTGCAAGATCTTCAAGTCTCACGTCAACTTTGATGCTATAGTTTCCTTTTTCCCATTTCGAGTTTGAATAAAACTCCCAAATGGATTCATTATTTTTAAATTTGACTTCGCCCTCTAAAGAAGAGTTTGAGGAATCATAGACTCGGATAAAACTTATCATCTGAGCATGATCTAAAATATCATTAAATTCAATTCTTAAAGGATCAAATGTGTTTTCTTTAGGAATAACAATTTTCCAATTATCATCATTAGGAGGTATTCTATCCTCAGAAATAACTTCAAACTCTTTTCTGAATTTTTTTACAAGTTTTTCACCACTGAGGGCCTCAATTTCTGTATCAATCTCCATTGTGTACTTTTTTCCACTCTCAAAGGAACGACCTAGTTCAAGGTTAGCATCTAGTCCTGTCTTTACTCGTCCAGGATCAAGGATGAGTGTAATTCGTTGATAATCAGGACTCCACAACTCTTCGAGTGTTTCTAGGAATATTCCAGTTGCAGAAGAATCTGCATCATATAGATTTACTTCGACGTTATCTTCATTGAAAATGTGAATTGATTTAATCGTTGATCCATCTTTTATTGGTTCAGAAAAATATACATAGAATCGTAAAATATTTTCTGGAATCTGGCTTGTTGTGGGATATACCTCCTCAACAAACGGACCATCAAGAGTCTCTACATTGGTCTCTAAAATTATGTTAAAAATAGTATAGCCTGAAACTGCAATCAGAAATATAACTAGAATCGTTAATGACTTTGTGTTTATTTTCAAGTCTTATTTTTAGTGAAGATAGTCATAGAGTTTTTCATCACTAATTAGCATATTTTGCAGTCCTTTCATCATTTCACCATCTGGCCCTTCAGGATATTGGAATGATGGAAAATCATATTCATTGATGAACTCTGATAGTCTGAAATACAAACCTTTGCGGAATGACTTCAAGTCAATATCACCAGATTCAACATCCCGTTGAATTCCCAAGATAAATTGTTCATCTTGATCATCTACATGAAGTAATCCAACTAGTGGGACTGGAAGATATTCTACTCCGGCTGGATTAAATCCAGATGGAGTCGTGAGTCCTTCTCCTTGATTAAATTCTTCAATGTCTGAGACTTTGAACAATGCAGCACCTCTATGGGTATTTGTTACTAAAACCAATTCCTCTAAAACTGGTTCAGAGCCTTCTCCGCTAAATGAAAATGCTTGGAATGGCAATACATCAATTGGTGAATTACCATACCCAATTTCTGCTATAGTTTTACCTGATACAAGTGCTCCATCAGTAAGAGAATCAATTGGAATGGTTACCATAGGCGTACAAGTATAACCCGCAATAATGCTATCAACTCCATTTAACTCCAGAATTGCCTGTGTTCTAATGGGTGCTCTAGTTTCCATTTGGTTATGGGTAGTGTGATACATCTCAATACTGCTAGTCTCATATTCTCCGTTGAAAGGATATGGTATTTTTCTCAAAGCCGATGAGAATTCTTCATTTGATAAACCTGCTAGATAGATATTTCCTTTGTGATAATCAATGTCTGTAATAGTTAGAGTTCTTGCTGGAGTTTTACCCCAAAATACAATATCTTCATTTGCAGGATCAACAAGATCTATACTTGAACTAGAAAAAGCAGAATAATCAATTTCATCCAAGTTTCCCATAACGTCAATGGTTAGTATATGCGATGTTTTCTCTTGAGAAAATCCTACATGCACCGCAAGATATGCTACTTTAGTTTGTGGGTGAACTTTGAGGTCCATTACTCGAATTTCAGATTGTTCTATTTGGAAATAATCTGAGATTTTTCCCTCCAAGTCAAAAATATTATAAGATTCAGATTCTGTATTGGGTGTTGCCTCTCCTAATTCAATAGCAACAATTTTAGAATCCCTTGAATCTCCAATGAATAATACATTATCTGGTCCAAAAGCCATAACACTAATTGAAGCAAATGGCACATCTTGCATTTTCATACTAGATGGTTCCATAGTTTCTTCATCTGTTTGTTCCCCAATTAGAGTTCCCCAACCTCGCTCAACTAGAACAACAGCAGTAGTGGAAGTCACACATGCAATCTTGCCTTTGAGATTTTCTATCCATACTTTGTTAATGCATATTTCAGTAGCTTCAGCATGAGTAAAATCAAATGGTAAAGCTGGTGTTATTCCCATTAAAAGAACGAGAGGAATGATAGCAAGAATGAAAAATTTGTTAAATCCCACACAGCATCCTTTGAAAAGCGATATTTAAATTAAAAAGCTACAGCACGGTAATAAGTATCCAAGTCGTAAGTTGCAAAATTTTGCAATAAAATTTCATAAAATCATACTTTTATCTTACTCTATTCTAGGATAAGTAATCTTACTATGATTATCCAACATCTCAAATTCAGAGTCTTAAACTAAGATACAAAAATCCTTTGGAAGCCTATGAATTTCTCATGTGAAATGCCATCATGTTATCTGTCCATCCTAACGAGTTGTGCATTCCAACCAATGCAATAGCAATTGTCTGAACCGCACCAAAAATCATAATCCATTTTAACAATTCATGGTCTTCACTCTCACGTAACTTAGCCCATGCAATTGCAGATCCCAGAATTCCAAGAAATATTGGTAATAGAAACCACCAAGCTGATCTTTTCATAATTTTATACTCCTTCTTTTGGCTCCTCAATTACTAATGTTGAAACCATCCAAGGATGTACAACACAGAAATATTCGTATTCACCCAATGACAAGTCAGATGTGTTTAATGTAAAGACATCACCTGCATCCATTGCACCAGAATCAAACATTTTTCCAAAATCTGATTTACTAGTGACCGTGTGTATCGTAGAGTCTTCATTAGTCCATTGAATTGTATCTCCATGTGAAATCACTGCCACATCTGGTGCATAATCTGGATTTCCTTCTTGAAATGAATCATTAAGAATTTGAATTGCAAATATGGGGCCAGTTGGTATAACTTCACCATTTCCTGTCTTTTTTGGTGGTGTGTATTCAATAAAATCAGTCGTTCCTGAAATTTCAAGTGCCAAGAAACTTACAAATGACAATATAATTATCCCAGCTCCAAGTCCAATTTTATTTCGTGTCTTCATTGTAGACCAGATATGAATATGGTTAAAAGCCGTTGTTCAACCTGATTAGTTAACGAGGTTAAGTTAGACTTTAATGGTAAAAATTTTATTCCATCTTGAATGAATAATGGAACGTCAGAGATTTGGGTAAATGTATATTCAATCAAAAAGGATTGTGAGGCGAGCTGGGCAAAGATCCAAGAGATAGAACATACATCAGAAAAGACATCATCTTTATGCTGGCAGAGTATGGTGAATTGAATCTGACTAGGCTTATTGGATATTGTGGTTTGAATATGAAAAAACATAAAGAAATACTAGATGATATGGAAAAAAAAGAACTAATAACAAAAACTGAAGAACCTTGGGGCAGTAAGACTATTAGTAAATACAAACTATCTCCTAAAGGATTTGATTTTTACCAAGAGGTTTTAGAACCATATGAAAAAATGTTCCCTAGAAAAAAAGTGGAGGAAGATAAATAGTGTCAGAAGATCATACCCGTAGTATTTTCAAAACTATGGATGACATGGTTGAGCAGATCAACAAAACCAAAAAAGTCTTCCTGATCCTTCTTGTCACGATTATCATCCCTCCTGTAATCTTGGAAATTATATTTACAGTGTTTGACCTTAGCTATGAATCATTGCATAGCGAATCTGGGGAGGTCATACATACCATTGTATTCATTATGTTTATTGGGATCTGGGTTGGACTTGGTGGAAGATATCTTATTGTTTTAAACAAGTTAACTAAGAGATATCAAGAATTCAAAGAATCTCAAGAGAAACTTGATAAAAAATTAAACGAATAACGTCATTAAAAGTATAAATTTATTTTTTGGGAAGGATGAGAATAAAAAAACGAAAATTTAATTTATTTTGAAATTATTTTATTAAAATAGAAATTTTTTCAGCCAAGCTTTCTAATGCATTAGATATTTCATTTTCCCGTTTTGTTGTATTTGTTCTATAATCATTAATTTTTTTAATACGATCGTCTATCATTCGTTTTTGTTCTGCATAACCTGACGAGCCAAAAGAAATTCTATCTCTTAAAGATGACTCAGTTGTTGTAGACTTTAATATTTCTGAAACAATTTTTTGATCAACTTTTGTTCCCTGTACAGATTTTTTTATCTCACTATTCGTCAATTTATTCAACGGTTTTTTGGAATTATGTGCTTGTTGAACTAAGGATCCTGCGATTTTATGTGTTGTTCTAAAGGGAATTTTTCTTAAAACTAGTTTTTCTGCAATATCAATGGCAATCAAATAACTAGAATCTGCGGCTTTTTTCATTTGTTTTTCATTCACATGTAAGGTCAAAAGAATTGATTTTAAAATCAATAATGCACTGATAGAAGTTTTTGATGTGGACCATATAGAGGATTTGATTTGTTGTAAATCTCTCCCATAACCTGTGGATAATCCTTTGATAGTAGTAAGAATCGCAGTGAGATTTCCAATTATTTCTGCTGTCTTTCCTCTTGTTAATTCTAAAATATCAGGATTCTTTTTTTGAGGCATTACACTTGATGGTGAGGTAAATTCATCAGATAGTTCAATGAAAGAAAATTCAGAAGTGGACCAAAGAACAAAGTCTTCAGAAATTTTACTAAGATTAGTCATCAAAATTGCAATCATTGCAACATATTCTGCAACAAAATCACGAGTACTTGTTGCGTCAATGGAGTTTTCAACAATTCCACTAAATCCCAGCATCTTTGCTGTACTGTGCCTATCAATTGGAATACTTGTTCCACCCACAGGTCCAGAACCAAGAGGGCTTTCATTTACACGAACATATACATCGTTTAGACGTTCAAAGTCTCGAAATAAAGCATCTGCATGGGCCAAAAGATAATGAGAAAATAATCCGACCTGAGCATGTTGTAAGTGGGTATATAATGGCATGATTGTTTTTTGATGATTTTTTGCCAATGATACTAGGGCTTCAATTGTATCAAGTAAACAAATACATAGAATGTTAATGTCGTTTCTTATTTTCATTCGAATATCCAACGTAACTTGGTCGTTTCGAGATCTTGCAGTTTGCATCTTTCCTCCACTTGTCATACCAGCTTTTTTGATTACAAGTGATTCAATTAATTCATGTATATCCTCGGCATTAGAAGGTGAATCGAATTTTTCATTTTTTATGGATTCTAGTGCAGTTAGGATTTTTTTTGCATCATTTGTGGTAATTATTTTAATTTCTTGTAACATCAAAACGTGTGCTTGACTTCCAAGGATATCAAAAAGAATAATTTCAGAGTCATCATTTATGGAGGAGACATAATCTAAGGTGATATCACTCAAATCCTTGCCAAGACGCGACCTATACATCATCTAAGGTTCTAGAATGGTTATATATAGCATCGACGCTTTTGCCAACATGAGTCAAGATATCAAACAACTTCGAGTGAAAATATTCGATGAACTATCAAAGATTGTAGATCCTGAAATAAACACCACCATTACAGAGTTGGAATTAATTGATGAAGTAGATATCAATGACAGTAATGTGAAAGTTGATTTACATTTAACCAGTCCATTCTGTCCTGCGGTGTTTGGATTTAAAATCTGCCAAGATGTTCATGACAATCTATTGACAATAGATGGTATTGATGACGTTAAAGTAAATGTCTCTAATCACTTTATGGCAGAACAGATTAACAATCAAGTAAATAATAGTCCTAATCCAAAAAAATCAGGTTAACTTCTAAATCCTAAAAGATAGCCTCGAAGTAATTGAATTCCCATTGCAGGATCTACTCCTTTTGGGCATACTTGGCTGCATGAACCTGCAAAATGGCACCTCCAGATACCATGAGACTCATCAATAATTTTTAGTCTTGTATCCTTTCCTTTATCCCTGCTGTCAGCAACATATCTATATGCTTGAGCCAAGGCTTGAGGGCCTACAAAAGAAGAGTCTGTGGCCATAGTAGGACATGCCGAATTACATAACCCACACTTAATGCAATTTGCAAATTGAATGTATTGCTCTACCTCCTTTGGAGATTGCAAAAATTCCTTCTCATTTGAGATGATTTCAGAATCATCACGAATCAGATATGGTTTTATTTTGCGATGTGAATCAAAGAGTCTTTCAAATCTTACTGCCAAATCGCGAATAATTGGAAAATTATTCATTGGTTCTACTGTTATCACGTCAGAATCTAATTCACTAATTTTTGTAAAGCAAGCAAGTCTTGGTTTACCGTTAATTATCATTCCACATGAACCACATGTTGCTTGCCTGCATGAATATCTAACTGCCACGGAATGATCAAAATATTTCTTTACTTCAAGAATTATATCCAAAACAGTAGTCCATTTTTCAAATGGAATGGTAAATTCCATAAATTTTCTTTCACTATCATGTTCTGGATTAAATCTTGCGATACGGAGTGTAACTGACTTTGATGAGGAAAGAGGTGTTGATGCTTGTTGTTCTGCTATACTGGACACTTGTGTCATCTATACCATCCCCATGTTTACCATTATTATCGTTCGTGAACCATAGGCTATTAACCCCACCATTGCTGCTACGCAACCATATGATACTGTTTTTTCGTATACTTTTCCTTGCTTTAATTCTAGCAAGATAACTCTCAACCCGTTGAATCCATGTATTGACAAAAGGATCAAAATTATTTCAAGCATTCCCGCATATGGTATAAATTGATAGTTTGCAATTACATTTTCATATTCTAATGATTCAGAAAAGTTCAGTGTTAGACGCATCAGAACATGAACTGCAACAAGTGCTACTGCAGCTAGGGCAGTCCCATAATGAATTTTCATGATGATACTTTCTCTCATTTTACTCACCAAACATTACTCCAAGACCATACAGGCTCGCAATTGCTGCTAAAACTATTGCCGAATAGATGCCTATCTTGTGCTTGGCATTTTGGGATGCTGGAATGTATGGATAGTCGGGTCTTGCAGGTTTTCCAACTCCAACTCCTCCCTCTCCAAGCATTACTCGAATTCCATTCACAGTATGAAAAACACACATCGCAATTACAATTGCCAAAAGAACATGACCTTCAGTAGTTTGAGTTAATTCTAAAAACTCATTCCATCCAACTTCTCCTTTTAAAATTAAGCTTGTTTCATAAATATGACCGATAAAATATGCGAGTAATCCTAGTCCACTTAATCTCATTAACAAGTATGCAACTCGCTCTATGCCATATCTTCGAGGATTTATCATCCCTCTAATACCCTCTTTGTTTTCGTCTCGGTTTTCCATTTAGTATTTCCTTTCCACTGGTTGATAATTTGTGATTGTTACTGGATGTGTTTTCATGATTGGCTCTTTTGGGTCATAATACGCGAGGGTGTGATGTAAAAAGTTTGTATCATCACGTTTTGTATAATCAGTTCTTGCATGAGCTCCCCTTGATTCTTTTCTATTGATAGCTCCTATTAGAACAATTTCTGTAGTTCTAATCATAGAGTCAAGTTCCATAACATTACTAAAATTAGTATTGTACTCTTTTGCACTATCATCGACATGTTTCCATGTTTGTTCTTTTAGCTGGCGAACCTTCTTTAATCCTTCAACTAGATTTTTTTCGTCTCTGAAAACATAGGCTCTATCATTCATAGTGTCAGTTAGCTCCTGTCTAATTTCATATGGATTTACATCACCCTTCCCCCTAAAGATTCCATCATAGATTCTCGTTTCCTCAAGTGTAACTAGATGATGAGGCCAAGGATTAGAGTTGGAATTTTTTTCAATGTAATCAACTGCAAGACTACCTGTGATTTTTCCCCATACAATACATTCAGAGGTAGAATTAGCGCCCAGTCTATTTGAGCCATGAACACCGTTACATGCTGCCTCACCTGCAGCCCAAACACCCTGCAATTCTGTTGCTCCATCAATATCAGTATGAATTCCACCCATCATGTAATGGCATACCGGTCTAATATCAAGAACTTCCTTTGCTGGATCAATGCCAGAGAATTTTATAGAGATTTCTCGTATTCCTCCTAGTTTTTCTTTAATTTTTTCATCCCCTAAATGTCTCAAATCAAGTTTCATACAATCAACGCCAGTTTCATGTTTGAATCCATTACCTTCATCGATTTCTGTCATAATAGCTCTTGAAACAATATCACGTGGAGCTAATTCCATCATTCCAGCTGCATATTTTTCCATGAATCGTTCACCTTTATTATTTAGTAGATATCCCCCTTCACCTCTTGCACCTTCTGTGATCAAAATTCCAGATGGTAAAATTCCAGTAGGATGGAATTGTACAAACTCCATATCTTTTAGTGCCATACCAGCACGATAAGCCATATCTAATCCATCAGGAGTTGAGGATAATGCATAAGTAGAAAAACTATACAGTCTTCCAGCTCCACCAGTTGCAATAATCATGGCTTTACCTTTAATTTGATAAAAATTACCTGAAGAGATTTCTATTGCAGTAACTCCCATGAATTTATATCCATCATGGATAATAGATGTTACAAACCATTCGTTAAGATATTCAATATTATCAAATTTTTGACAAGTATCATAAAGAGTTTGCATCATAAAGAAACCAACTTTATCAGAAGCATAAGACGCCCTTGGGAAACTGTAACCACCAAAGTTTCTTTGATCAATTCTTCCATCATTTCTTCTTGACCACGGCATTCCCCAATGTTCAAGTTGGCGAATCTCTTTGGAAATTTCGTCACATAGTCGTTTAACAACATCTTGGTCTGCAAGAAAGTCGCTTCCCTTTACTGTATCATAAATGTGAGACTCGATTGAATCACCTTCATCTTCAAAAAGAACAGCTGCAGTTCCACCTTCAGCTGATACTGAGTGAGAACGCATAACTTGGACTTTTGAGACAACTCCAATTTTTATCTTGGAATTTTTTTTGGCAGCCTCAATGGCAGCCCTCAATCCGGCCAACCCCGAGCCACAAATAATCAAATCAAATTCGATGGAATCTACCATTTAGACTGATTATTTTTGAGGCGGGTTAAATATGTAATAATGAGCGCAGGCGTAATAGTTAATATATATCGCTAGCGATATCACTAGTGATGATATCAGAGTGGTTTCAAAGAGTTGGAAGTTCCATCCCAAGGGGATTTTCAAGATACTTTGTTCTAGAGTTGTTAAAGGAGAAAAATCGAACAGGTAAAGAGATCATAGACTATGCTTTTGAGCAAAGCGATGGAATATGGAAACCATCTCCGGGATTGATCTATCCTCTTTTAGGAAGATTACTAGATGACGGACTGATTGAAGAGGCTAAAGATGGGAAATATAAAATAACAAAAAAAGGCTCAGATACTGCAGCAGATGTTGACAAGATAAATGATATTGTCAAAAAACAGTTAGAGGTTCTTTTTAGGTTAGGAAATGTTGGCAGATTTGTTGCAATGGATTTGCTTGAAAAAATCTTCAGTATGGGTTCAATTCTTAGCTCTAACATTTCACATATGACTGAGGAAGAAACTGGAAAGTACAAAACTTTTCTAGAAAAAGAACTAAAAAAAATTAATGAGCAAGGTACGAAAAAGAGGAGAAGACAAATCAAAATAGAATAACTACGCTTCAGGGTTTTTAGGCAGATTTTTTGGGAATGATGATTATCGAGAATAAAACCCAGCTACATTATTGTTAAGAGAATTACGAATTTCTATAACCTTATCCACCAATTTACTAACGTCGACGCCAAGTTCGGTGGTCACTAAAATAATCCCGTCATTATCTAGAGGAAATGTTATTCGATTTACTTTAGCATACTCGGCCATTGCAAACTTTGGTTCACCAATTTTGAAACTCAACTTTTTACGAAAGGCCCATCTTTTTTGAGCCTCAGACAATGACGATTTAATTTCTTCTTCTTTAAAATATCCCTGAATTCCTTCTTTGAACTTTGCACTCAATTGTCCATCATAGATTGCCACAAACCTAATATTTTCGTCAAGTTTCAGGACTTTGTCGAAAAATTTTCCATATTCCACTGGACTTACTATCTCTGACATCTCAATCACCCAATTATTGAAGGAGGGTACTGTACTTAACCCTGATCGTACTTAATGAAAATAAGAATAGAGGAAATTTCCAACAAATCATACCAACGTCCTACGTTAGTCAGACTCCTGTTTTTGTAAGTAAGGGGGGATGCCTTTTTACTAACAATCGATAAACTCGTTAACACCTCAAAGAAAAACTAGTATCTAATATCTAAAATCTACAAAATTAAAAGATCTAAATCATAAATAATCCTGAATCAAGTTCTTCGTATGGCAAACCTCAAGAAGATGTTAAAATCAAATAAACCAATTGTGATTCCTGGGGTTTATGATGCAATTGGTGCAAAAATTGCAGAAAAGGTTGGCTTTGAGGCAATGTTTCAGACAGGTTATGGTACTTCAGCTACTTTGTTTGGAATGCCTGATTTCGGATTTATTGGTGCGACAGAAACTGTAGATAATGCAAGAAGAATCTGTCGAGCAGTATCTGTTCCAGTAATTGTTGATTCAGATACAGGATATGGTAATGCTCTAAGTGTTTGGAAATTAGTACAGGAGTTAGAAGCTTCCGGAGCTTCTGGAATTTTTCTAGAAGACCAAAAATGGCCAAAAAGATGTGGTCACATGCAAGGAAAAGAAGTTATCTCACAAGAAGAGTATACTGAAAAACTTGGTGCCGCAATTGATGCAAGACAAAGCAAAGACTTCATAATTGTTGCCAGAACCGATGCACGTGCAACTGAAGGACTAGATAATGCAATAGAAAGAGGGCTTCAAAATAAAAAGACAGGAGCAGATGCGGTGTTTATTGAAGCACCAAGATCAATTGATGAAATGAAACAAATCGGAAAATCAATTAATGCGCCACTTGTAGCAAACATGATTGAAGGTGGTGCAACCCCACTAAGTTCTGCCGATGCGTTGTACAAAATGGGATTTAAAATTATTTTATATCCTTTATCGGTATTATTTGCAAATACTTTTGCAACAATAAATATACTAAAAGAGCTAAAAAAATCTGGAACTACTTCCAAATTTAAGCAAAAAGTCGTAGGTTTTGATCAGTTCAATGACTTGGTTGAATTACCCAAGTTTAGAAAACTGGAAAAAAAGTACGGATTTAAAAAAATATAATAAAAATAAAAATTTTCGGTAGATGGAAATTAAGATGCTGATCTCTTTATTTCAATATCTATTGTTGAAACATTTCTGGTTCTACCGTCTTGTGACTCTAATGCTTCAGAGTCGATTTTAATATCTCCGATAGTATATCCTGCATTTTCTGTTTTACGCGCGATGATTTGGGCAACGTCTACAGCACGTCCAATGCTCATTCCTCTAGCTTTGATGTTAACAGCAGGTAAGTTTGCCAATTGAATTAGGGCAGATGTAACATATGCCATCAATGGTTTCTTACCAATGAAAACTGTGTCTCTTGTTTCGGTCGACATAATAATTTTAGTATTTAAGGATAATTTAAATCTAGGAGAGATTTTTTGGTTTGAAAAAAAATTCTCAAAAAAATGCAATTATAATTAATATGATTATGTTATTTTAATGATAAAATGGAAACTGACAGAAAAATTCTAGAATCAGGTACAAGCGAAGAAAAAATCAAAATTTTAGAAGCTTTAGCTTCAAGTGATGACTTTGAAATAATAAAAAAAATGATAATTTGTTTGGATGATCCAGATATCAAAGTAAGAGGAGAAGCTTTTAGCTCTTTAATATTAAATAAAAATAAAATTTCAAATTTGTTAATTGAAAGTTTGAATAGTGAAAGCAAGAACATTAGAGGATTTGCAGCTTTAGTTTTAGCAAATAGAAAGGATACTAGCACAATTCCTTCAATTATTAATCTTGTAGAAGATGAACATTTCATGGTAAGGGCTTTTGCTTTGGGAGCCTTAGGTCATCTTAGAGCAAAGGAAGCAAAAGATGTAGTTCATAAGGGTATTTTAGATTCTAACATTGAAGTACGAAAAAGTGCGCTACAAGCAATGATAGACCTTAAAGAAGAAATTTCAGAAAAAGAAATTTTAGAAATTTCAAAAGAAAAAGATTCTGAATTAGAACACCTAATTGTTAAATTGAAAAAAAGTGGACCGGAAGGGATTTGAACCCTCGATCCGATGCATGCCATGCACCTATCCTACCGGACTAGACGACCGGCCCATCTGTCAGTATACTGACCGAATTACGTTTTCCAAATTGGTTATTAACGTTTAGCGATTGATACAAATTTTTTGTAAAGAATTAGCACAAGATATTTAACCGCATATTTCCTTAAATTTACGGTATGGTAGTAGATAACGAAGCAACCATTACTTATGTTCAATTATTAAAAGAAGATCTCATAATTTTAAGAATAGTTCCTGATGAAGGCCCAGTTCCTGAATACAAAGCAGGTCAATTCATTACCTTAGGATTGCCAAATCCTGCTGATGGGGATAAAATTGTTAGAAGAGCATATTCAATTGCATCACATCCTGAAAATCGAGAGTATATCGAGCTTGTAGTTAGATGGGTTAGAAAACCATTACCAGGTAGATTAACTACACAACTATTCAATGCAAAAGAAGGCGATAAGATAAAGTGGTTAAAGCCTACAGGTTTGGCACTTTTGATTAACGATACACTTCCAAACGGCGAAAAAGACAAGAGACGTATTATCTGTATTGGTGGCGGAACAGGTATAGCACCATTTGTCAGTTTTGCACAACATCTCCACGACGTAGGTGATAAAAGAGAAATTATTGTTCTTCATGGTGCAAGTTACGTAGATGAGTTGAGTTACAAGGATCTGTTAACTGATTTAGGTGATGAGAGTGTCAGTAGAGGAAGAGATGAGTGGGACTTCAAATACAGAGCAGCAATTAGTAGACCACAAGAATGGTTTAACAGGTCATGGTCTGGTCAAGTAGGTAGGGTTGAGACTTTCCTCAGACCAAGAGATACTGGTAAATCACCACTAGAAGAACTAATCGGGGAGAAGATTACAAAAGAAAATTCAATTTTTTATATTTGTGGATGGCAAGGGACAATTGATGGTTGTATGGACTTTTTGACACCAAGAGGATTTGTCACCGCTCACAATAAGCGTGAAGACGGAAGCTTTGAAGTCAAAGATGAATCCTACGGTTAGTCTTCTTTTTTCAAAGTAATCTTTTAGATAATTTACTAAGAATTTAATTTTATATTTGAACTAAATTTTTCCAGCCTAAATAAGAAAAAAGTCAATCATTGAAATATGACCCATTTTTAGCCATTGATGGTTGAAAACAATTCTATATCTTGCACATCTGAATCCGTTGACAAATGCACATATTGAAATTATTAATCAGCTAAAAGAGGAAGCAGATACGCTAAAAGTAATGCCTGTAATTTTCAAGTTAGGAGAAAAAGAGGTAACCAGTAAAAGTTTTCCATTTAATTTTGAGGTCAGAAAAAAGATGGTAGAGTCAGTTTTTGGTGATTCCGTTTTGATAACAGATGATTATACCTTCGACGCACCTTTCAAAAAATATCTGCCACCGTTGATATCTCTAAAATCTTGGAAATTGCGAAAAAAAATCCTCGCTGGTGTAAAGGGAGATTATTACTCATACACAGGAGACAAAGCTGAAGGATACATGCTAAAATTATACAGGCTAAAACCAAAAATAGGAGAAAGAAGATCAATTTCTTCTTCGTCTGTAAAAGAAAAGATGTATGATGCCATCTTAGATGGTAAATCTGATTGGAAGACAGACATTCCTGAAAGTGTAGAAAGAATTATTGAAGAGAACTGGGATGTAATTGAAAAATATTCAAAACTAGAGGATAAAACTAGACGAGTGTTAGGAATGAAATTTCCCATCGAAGGATGGTCCGAATAGATTAAGTACCAAAGACATTGAGATTTTTTTGTGAATCCTATACTTTCAAAATACGTTTGGTTTGATGGGAAATTTGTTACAATAGATAAAGCAAAAGTTCCAATTACAACACATGCAATTCATTATGGAACATCTGTCTTTGAGGGAATCAGAGCTTACTGGAATGGGAAAAATCTCTTTGTGTTTAGGTTAGATGAACATGTAAAACGTTTTAGAAGATCAGGACAGTTTTATAACATTTCACTTAATTTTTCCGACAAGGAGATTAGTAATGCTATAACAGGCATCTGTAAAAAAAATAAAATTAAAAATTCATGTTACATACGACCATTTTATTTTATTGGGGATTATGGAATTAATCTTCATGTGACGGAAAAAGCTCCAACCAATGTTGCAATTATTTCATTTCCTTTTGGTGATTTATTTAACAAAAATGGAATTACTGCAGGAGTAGTATCATGGAGAAAATTCTCAGACATGTCAACCCCTACCCAAGCAAAGATGGGAGGAAATTATCTCAATTCAATTATTGCAACCCAAGAGGCAAAAAGAAATGGATATGACGAGGCAATTTTGCTGGATCATAAGGGAAATGTAAGTGAAGCCCCAGGGGAGAATATCTTCATTGTAAGAGATGGCAGATTAATAACACCACCATTATCATCTTCAGCTCTTGAGGGAATAACACGGGATTCCATAATCAAAATTGGAAGAGATCTTGATTTTGAGGTATCAGAAAAATTTGTTACCAAAAGCGATTTAATTAGCTCGGATGAGATATTTCTGACAGGTACTGCTGCTGAGATTACACCCATAACCTCAATGGATGGTAACAAAATTGGAAATGGAAGGCCAGGTGATATTACTAAAAAGATGATGGATGAATATACAAACATTGTAATGAACAATAACAATGACTATTTTTCTTGGTTAACCCCGGTGTACTAGATGAAGATTGCGCAAATTGGTATAGGAGGGCAGGGTGAAAACTATACAAGAATTTTATCAGATCTAGGAGTTTTATCTGCTGTTTGTGATTCTAATTCTCAGAAAAGCAAAGAATGTGGGCAAAAACATTCTGTAAATCATTATGATTCTGTAGATAGTTTAGTTGCATCTGAAGATTTTGATGGTGCTTTTGTTGGTACAAATGTATCAGCTCATGTGGAAATAGTATCAAAGCTACTTCTTGAAAAAAAACATGTGTTTGTTGAGAAACCAATAATGTTTGATTCAGTAAAGGGTGAAAAATTAAAAGAAATATCAGAAAAAAATAAAGTGATTTTTACTTGTGGATTTGCTGAACGATTTAATCCGGCAATAGATTTTGTGAAAAATTCTGTCAGAGATAAAAAATATGGTGATCTTGTTATGTTGGAATTTTATCATGAAAGTAAATTATCAGCTCATGAAAATAAGGGAATAGTTTTTGAGAGCTCAATAAATGATATTGATGCTGCAAACTGGATATTTGATGAGATGCCAATTGTAGTTTTTGCACGATTATATGCCTTAAACAATGAAAAAGAAGATTTTGCAAGCATAATGTTGGGTTATAAAAATAACAAAACTGCAATTATTTTATCAAATGGTTCTTCATCAGAAAAGATTAGAAAACTTAGAGCTGTGTGTTCTATGGCAGTAATTTTATCAGATCTTATTTCACAAGAAATTAAAATATCAAAAGAAAATAGTCAAATGTCTCTTGAAAAAAAAGAGCCAATATTATTGCAAATTCAAAATTTTATTGGTGCAATTGAAGAAAAAAATGAGATTATTGTAAAGCCCAAGGAGGTAATCAATATAATAAAAATTGCAGAGGCAGCACTTTTATCTAGTAAACAAGGTGTTCCAATCTATCTGGATCTAAAATGAATAAAAATATGATGGATATTTTAGCATGTCCTATTGACAAGTATCATCCATTGGAACTAAATGTAATTAAAGAAAAAGATAATGTTGTATCAGAAGGAGTCATAGTATGCACAAAATGTTCCAGGTTTTACCCAATTATTGAAGAAATTCCAATCATGTTACCAGATGAACTACGTGATAAAAAATTAGAGATAAATTTTTTAAAAAAATACAAAGAGGAGTTACCTGAAAAAATTATCAAAAAGGGATTACCTTGGCACCTTTAATTGTGTGTTTTTGAATGACTCATTTAATAGTTGAATGTTTTTCTGAATATCAAATTTTTCATTTTTGTTAAAATCAAAATCCATGCTATTGACAAACCAATTGCAATTGTACCCTTAACAATGGAATTTATTAAAGGATCAGATTCCCCAAAGCCAGATATTGAAATTGGGCCAAGAATAACAACTGCAATTGCACCTCCAATTATTATCAGAACCCACATCAAAAACAAAAATGCAAAAAGCTTACCGTGCATCATACTTTAAACTCCATCATAAATGCTGTAATTATTGCAAGGCCGGCAGAAAACAAAGCTAATTTAAAAATTACATTACCTACTTCTTTTTCTGTAAGTGGTGTGGTCGCTACAATCAAACGAACTAAAGAGATTCGTGCTCTTTTGTTCTTTGTTGCCTTTAGTTTGAAATCATCTGTAATCTCTACTGGTTTTTCATTTAACTCTCTGTGATCTACAATTTTCTTTACGCTTGCAAGGAAAAGAAATGAGTTTAGAACAGCAGGTAGTAAGGCTATTGCTGCAATTACCTCTACCTGACCGACAATCGCAATAGCACCGTACATAGCGCCCAAAGTCAGGGCTCCTGAATCTCCTGGGAAGATCTTACTTGGAATTTTATGATATTTGTAAAAAGCCAAGGAGATAAAACCCAATGGAAGGCTAGCTATTGCAATTTCATAATTTTGTAAAATAAACAGAGCTACGCTTAATGAAAAACTGGCAATTACCATAAATCCGCTTGCAATTCCATTTGCAACATCAATAGAATTGATAGTATTTCCAGTGATTACAATCATGAAAATTATTATTGCAAGATAAAGAATTGGAATATGTACTTCTCCAAACAAAGGAAAGGCAAGATCAGAATCATATGCACCAAGTATGATTATTGGTAATGCTGCAAGTACTAGTCCAACAGGTTTGAACCATCCCCCCATAGCTTTTCTATCATCAACCAAACCAACTATGAATGCAAGAGAACTTGTAATCAGTATTGCAAGAATTTCGTTTGATTGAAAAAATGCGTAAAGTACAATTTCTGAGGTAATTACTCCGGCAATTAGTGCCGGACCGCCTGGTCTTACAACCATCACTTTTCCTTTTTTGTGAATGTCTATGACTGTAAGATTCTTTTTATGTAAATATTTGATCAATGGTGGTGTCATAAGAAAAACCGTAAAAAAAGCAACAATACAAGAAACAACTGCTGGAATAATTAATTCAGTCAATATCTAACTTTTTTTAATTCTGACTTTATGTTATCTGCAAGGGTTAAACCAATTTTATCAATTTCTGCTAATTT
>Ga0209997_10000048_pt1 | contig 31276 bp, 32 predicted proteins | sample CR04metaG_FD_182079 | JGI IMG/M metagenome (GOLD analysis project Ga0209997, IMG submission 182079) | Deep subsurface microbial communities from Mariana Trench to uncover new lineages of life (NeLLi) - CR04 metaG (SPAdes) (version 2) | ecosystem: Environmental > Aquatic > Marine > Ocean trench...
AGAAACCCCAGGTGAAAACCCCTACATCGCTGAAATGTACAAGATGGCTTTAGAAGGCAAACTGTACAGTAGAGCAATTCCATAAACAAAAAATGCGTATCCACGCACTTTTTTCTCTTTTTATATTGACCGCCAAGATCGACTTAGGCTGACAATTTAAGAAAGACTTAAAAGTATTCTGAATAGTATAATCCCAAATGACTTTACCGAAGGGTTTTGGTTCAGCTGGCGGTGAAGGTGCAACTAGTGCCGACGTTGAAAGAATGATAGGTAGACGTGTCGAGAACATGGGTGGCATTATCACGCTTTCATATCTCGCAGCATGGTTAGCTACATTTGGAGGTACTGCTGCAGGATACTTCTATTATCCTTGGGCATATCCAACACATAGCGGTCACTATGCATTTATCGTTCTCACAATCATAGAGTCGATTGGTTACATCTTCTGTATCAAAGTAATGGAAGAAGGAACCAGAAAGAATAGTAATCCTCTCATTGCCGGTGTAGTTGGTGCAGTTGCGGTAGGAACTGTTCTAATAGCTATGTTTGTCGGCTGGTAGAGAACAATAATTGTTCATAATTTTTTCTAATTTTTTACTGCTTTGCTATAAAATGTGATCGATAATCCTCTAAAATTTTATATACTGACCCTATTATCTACCTGATAATGGTCTGGCTCAGACGATGTACTCATTATATATTCATAATAGTAATAGCAGTCAATTCAACTCTACTTGCAATTAACGCAGGTGACTATATTTTCTACACAGATTGGGCCTGGACATCCTTTGTAGTATTTTCCATCTCACAAACTTTGATGCTTGCTGTAGGTGCAACATATTACCTAACATTTACAGGAGTTCCAGGTACAGCAACTTACTACGCATTAATCATGACGGTGTATACATGGATAGCCAAAGGTGCATGGTTTTCACTTGGATATCCATATGACTTCATTGTAGTCCCAGTATGGATTCCCTCAGCAATGCTGTTGGATTTGGCATATTGGGCAACAAAAAGGAATAAACACTCTCTGATACTGTTTGGTGGAGTATTGTGTGGAATGTCATTACCGTTGTTCAATATGGTAAACTTGATCACTGTAGCAGATCCACTGGAAACTGCATTCAAGTATCCACGGCCTACGTTGCCACCATACATGACACCCATAGAACCGCAGGTCGGAAAGTTCTATAACAGCCCAGTAGCGCTTGGCGCAGGTGCTGGAGCAGTGTTAGCTGTAACGATGACGGCGTTAGGATGTAAACTGACTACGTGGACGTATAGATGGATGGCCGCATGGTCAAAGTGGGATTAATTCCCCAAATCTTTTCCTTTTATTAGATTTTCTTAGAGAATAGTTTATCTTATTGCGATCAATTTTTGTTATATTTTTTGAATTGTATTTTTAGGCAGACCTACGAACAAAAAAGAGGCTGAATGAGGCACTTTTAGGAACTTTTTTTGATAAGAAATTATTTTTTCAAAAAATATTTTTTTAGTAAAGCATCTGTAATCTTTCTTTATACAAGTCATTTATGAAATCCAAGGAAAATTGAGAACCCTTTGCAGGTGGAGGATAAAGTTCATCTTCATTATCCCACAACAATAAAAGAATGTCAGCAATTTCTCTAAGGGAAATTGGTAATTCATTATACATGATTATGATATCATTTGGGCCCTTTTTACCTGGAACAGTTGATATTGTCATCTTTGGTAATAATATAATACCTTACCATTTTATTAAAATGCGTTCCATATCAACATAAATGACTAATTACAAAAACCGCATTTTGAAATTAAATTTAGAAGGTGGTAAATCAATCGAGCTTAATCTTTCTGAAGAAAGATTTGAAAAATTAGCAAAATTTTGCCATTCCCATTTTCCAGACAAGCAATGGAAAACCAAGAAGGTTTCTCAGGTAGAAGTTTGATAAAAAATTAGTCTCAGATCAAGTTTTTTTGATGTGGTACACAATATGATTTTTTTTTAGTATTGTTTATTGAAACAGGAATATGGTCAGATTTTTTATTCCCATCCAAAACCGTTCGTAAAATGGGCTGGAGGAAAACGACAACTAATACCAGAAATTGAAAAACATTTGCCAGAGAAATTTAGTTCATATTTTGAACCATTCCTTGGAGGAGGAGCATTACTATTTCATCTGCTTTCTAAAAATAAAAATTTGAAGGGATACGTATCTGATCTAAACTCTGATCTTATTTTAGCGTATGTAACAATTCGTGATAATCTTGATGGTTTACTAAAATCACTTCAAAAGCATTCTGACAATTATTTTTCTGATTCAAAATCATATTATTATTTGGTTAGAGAAACTAATCCAAAAAACCAGATTGAAAAGGTTTCAAGATTACTCTTTATGAATAGGACATGTTTTAATGGACTGTATAGGGTAAACAGCAAAGGAAAATTCAACGTACCTTTAGGAAGATACTCTAACCCAAACATTGTTCAAGAAGAAAATCTTCATTCTGTAAATCAATTTTTGAATCACAATAAAATAATAATAAATTGTCAGGATTTTTCATCAACAGTTGAAAAGGTAAAAAAAGGAGATTTTGTTTATTTTGATCCTCCATACCAACCTGTAAGTAAAACTGCAAATTTTACGAGCTATACAAATGGCAACTTTGGATTAAATGATCTCAAACGACTTGCAAAGGTTTCAAATCAGTTAACAAAAAAAGGAGTTAATGTTTTGTTGTCAAATTCATCCTCAAAACAAGTCCGTGAATTATTTTCATCAAAGGATTGGGAAATTTTTGAAATTGAAGCAAATCGTGCTATCAACTCTGACTCTAACAAGAGGACAGGACATTCTGAACTCTTAATAAAAAATTATTGAAAGCTTCGAGCGGGAATTGGACCCGCGACCTTTACCTTACCAAGGTAACGCTCTACCAGGCTGAGCTATCGAAGCATGCAATTCTGACTTTGTAGACTCTTTATAATTTTGATTATGATATTGAAAATCTATAAACTGTTAAATTCTGAATAAATTTTAGCTATTCCTGTGGAGGAGTAGTCAAGCCTGGCCAAAGAAAGCTTTTGCTTTTGGACACGCGAGACTTAAGATCTAAAAATGGGTGATCTCGTCTCTTAGGGGTTCGTGGGTTCGAATCCCACCTCCTCCACTTATTTTAGACGACTGATTCCTTTTGAATTCAATACTTCGTAAACATCAGGAAGTGAAAATACAAATCCAATATGGACACAATCCTTTTCTTCACATAACTGACAGAAAAGCTCGCCTCTTTGTATGGTAACTTCGGCAATTCTATTTTTGATATTATCTTTAATTATAACTCTGTCATCATCTACAGATATTTTTTCAAGTTTAGGTGCATATCTTGCAAATGTTTTGTCCTTTAACATCATGTCTTCTAGCATGTATGTAACGTAGCCAGCAAAACTGTTGACTCCTTTCATAGCAAGTTCTGATTTATTTTTCTGGAAAACGTCGTGGAATTTATCGTAAACTTGTTCAGAAATTGTAATTGACTTAAATCCAGCTTTTGGCATTTTACCTTATCCTACCGTATATTAAGGTACTCAACTATTTAATGTTTGTTCTTTAATAATTATGAATGATGAGAGAAAACAAGAATTAGACTTTATACTTACCAAAAAATGTAACACTATATGGCAAAAGGGTATCAAGTTCAAGAAATTAAACAAAAACTTGTTGGTGTATTGATAAATTCAAAAACAGGACTTTCAGGAGTTGAGATTTCAGAAAAGCTTGGAGTAAATCGAGTTACAATGTCAAAATATCTAAACATTTTTGCAACTGAAGGATTGATTGGCCAAAAAAATATTGGGAGTGTACATTTATGGTTTTTAGAAGAAGGTACAGAACAGTTTGAATTTCCAGCCGATTATTTTCGTGTAGAAACAAAATATCTAGAACTGTTAACTCAACGTTCTGAACAAAAATCGTATAATCTAATTCGAAATTGCATTCACTCGAATGCAAATACTTCAAAAATCATGTATGAGATTATTGTTCCAGCTATAGAATCAATTCATGAACTTTTTGAGCAAGGAAAAATTAGTAAATCAGAATCAAAACTACTTGGAACTATCATTTCAAACTCAATTCAAATACTTTATCTAATTAATGAAGAAATTGACGAACGGAAAAATGTTGTATTAATTTCTGCAGATTCGCAAAGTACCCTGCTTGCTGAAGCAGCTTCTGCATCTTTTCATTCTGAGGGTTGGAATGTTTCTTCTCTTGGTGATATGTCTGATGCAATCGATGTCATGTTTGATTTGGATTTACAGAAATTTCTTGGAAAAATCTGGCAAAAAAATAGTGACATTATGATAATCGTTATATTTTCAGTAACTGAAGAAGGTTTGAAGTTTTTCTCTCAAGCAGTTAATTCTGCTAAAGGAAAAATCGGAAAAAATCTTAATCTGGTTCTATGTAGTAATCTCAAAACAATGACTAGCATAAAAGCAGATTTGGTTGCAAATAATTTAAAAACTGTTTTGCAATGGTCTCAAACGATATTTGAGCGTTCCATTAATTAAAAATTAACGTGGGCCGAGTGAGATTCGAACTCACGACCTTTCGATATCTGAATAGTTTATCAGTCGAACGCTCCAGCCAAGCTGAGCTACCGGCCCTGAAAAATTTTCAAGAGCTAGGTCATTTAAGTTTGCTGTTCTTTCCATTTTATAGAGCAGCCAATTGAAGGATCAAAATCTTTTTCAATTTTTTCACCTGAAAGATATTTCTCAAGATTGCTAATCATTGTCTTTTCTGTTGCGGTATCTTCTGGCTTCATCGCGTTATCAATCCTACCGTGAAAAATTAGTTTCATTTGTTTATCAAAAAGAAATGGGTCTGGTGTGCACATTGCTCCATATTTTTTGGCAATCTCTTGAGTCTCATCTACTAGATAATCAAATTTCATGTTCTTTTCTTGAGCCGTTTTTTTCATATTTTCAAAACTATCATCAGGGTAATTCACTGGATCATTACTATTAATTCCCACAACTGCAATTTTGTCTTTGAATTTTTCGTGAATTTCTTTTATTGCTTCAATTTTGGCTTTTACATAAGGACAATGATTACATATGAAAATTACAAGTAATCCTTCATAATCTTTGTAATTGATTAAGGAATGTTTTTTGTCATCAATTCCCATTAAATCAAAATCTGGTGCAAGATCTCCAGTTTTTAGTTTGACTTGAGATTCTAATAGTACCATAAAAAAAATATTAAATTATTGGAAATAAAATCTTTGCCAAACAAAGAAGACAACAATTAAAATCCACACTCCAACCAACAACCCCATGGGCTGATAGTTCAGACTGGTAGAATACTCGCCTTGCACGCGAGGGGTCAGGGGTTCAAATCCCCTTCAGTCCATTTTTAATTCTAGATTTTTTTTTAAAATTGCTTTGAGTTGACGAATTTCTTCAAAGCGATCATTCGCGAGTTTAAAACTCGAGGATGGATTTAAATATGATATATAGAGTGAATTTGACATGGCATCACCAGCAGACGGATGGCCCGTATGGATTCCTCTTATAGTGGGTTTAACTCCTGGCTTAATTTATTGGCTAGCTATTACTGCTATGAAAAAGCGAAGATAAAATAATTATATCTTTAACATCTTTTTCTTCTTTTCATTATAGAGTAGTAATAGGTAAAACCTTGCTATCCACCTTGTTTACATTATGATATATTCTACAAGATTAATCGCCACTGTCAAACTATTTTGTATGAAAAAGACATTACTAGCATTTTTTCTGATATTTTCATTATTTCCAATTAGTTCAAGTTATTCTCAATTTACAGATAAAGAACCAACCTTGGGAATTGTTCTTACTAGTTTTTCACCTTTTAACTACAAAGACGATGATGGTAAAACTGTAATTCTTGGCGAAGTTGAAAACACACTAAGTTTTCCAGTTAGTGGGATAAAAATTTGGGCCGGCTTTTATGATAATTTTAGTAAGAATCCTCTAGAAACAATGATTGGTACAACCATTCTTGAAGTAATTCCTCCCTTTGGAAAATCCCCATATATGATAATATCTGAAAGTCCCAATTCTGCAATAACTAGTGTTTCTGTTAATTTACTTGGATTCAATTCTTCGCCAGAAAAAAAACCCCAATTAAAACTTCAACTTGATACTTTGGAGATTGGCGCGAACTTGCTACTATCTGGTACTATAACAAATAAAGGCGAACTCAATAGCACAGATACAAAAATTCAATTGATCTCATATGATACATTTAATCCACCACGAGTTTTAGGAATAGCTACTATCAATTTAGAAAATGATATTGTCCCTGGAGGAACTGAAACTTTTGAATTTGATGTCAAACGTGATTCACGTGCAGTAGATTTCAAAATTCTCGGAGAGTCAAAGGACTACTCAACTAGTCTTTTAGATATTACAGATTCCTCCCTTGAAATTCTAAATAAATTGGTAACAATTAATGACATTACCGTTACTGACTCTGATGGAAATAGATTACCATTTTTTTCAGTCGGTTCTACAATTAAGATACAAAGTGAATTAGATTTTCAGAATTTATCACTTGGGGAATCTGAAATACAGTCATATGTTTATTGGATCCAAATAAAAAAAACTGTAGAAATTGATGGTGTTACATTTGTTGAATTTATCGGAAGTGCAGAAGGATCTATTGAATCAGAAGACATAGAAATTCCTTCGGTAGGTTGGATTCCTCAAAAAGATGGGGTGTATTTTGTTGAAACTTTTGTTTGGGATCCAAAAAACATTCCTTTGGCTTCTAAAGGCCCGCTTTCCCTTATCTTAATAAAATAGTAACTTTATTTTCAGAGAATGCGAAACTAAATCATGACACAATATGGTACAGTTGCACTTGGAGGAACTTTTGATATTATTCACAAAGGACATCTTGCCCTTTTGAGTAAAGCTTTTTCAATTTCTTCTCATGCAATTATTGGGCTTACTGGAGATGAATTAGCTCTCAAAATGAAAAAGAAAACAACCAACGATTATTCTAAAAGATTTGAATCTCTCACTAATGTCATTCAAAAAAAATTCCCAAATTCATCTTATAGTATTCGCAAGCTTGAAAATGATTTTGGACCAGCAGCAATGGAGGGAAATGTAGATGCTCTGGTGGTTAGTGAAGAAACTAGCAATAAAGGAGAAATCTTAAACACAATAAGAAAAAAACGAAATCTTTCTCAAGTTGAAGTTGTAATAGTACCTATGGTTTTAGCTGAAGATGGAAACAGGATTTCAAGTACTAGAATTAAAAACTCAGAAATAGATACTGATGGGAAATTGTCCTGATTTGACAATTAACTGGTCTAACTTTGAGTAAGTGAGATAAAACAAAAAATCTCAACTAGCAATCCTTGACGCTAGTAAATCATATGTTAAAAAAAATTGGAGATGATGTATCTAATCTCAAAGATGGGCTAGACCCCAAAAATCTTGCTTATTGGTATGACAAAATAATTCATGAAACACGAGAAATGGTACCACCATGGCTTGTAGATAAAATAAACGTAAAACAGGATCCGATTTTGCATATGAAATTTAATATTGACATTTCAAAACGGGCAGTTAGATATTTGATAATTGTAATTGATAACAATTTGGATGACATGCCATATTCTACTAGACTTTACTTTCTTAAAGTACAAGAAATTATGAGCTCCGAGATGGACAAGTCTTTAGTTTAGATTATTCTTTAGTAATTTCTATCTCATCTTCAGCTATTGATGTGTTGACAATTTTGTGTTCGTTTTCAAATACTGACTGTATAAAATCAGCAAAAGATTCCACCTGAGAATTATCTTTAAACAATATGCTATGGGCAGATTTGTCCTTTAACTTTACAACAATTTCATTATCAATAATGTTTAAAATTTCAGTGATGAATGTTTCCTTTCCCTCTTTGATAAAAATCATTCTTGCAAGCTTTTCAGCCTCATATTTATCAAAACATTTGATTTTCTTTTTCATGAATTATCTAAAAGGAATTTACTTAGTTGGTCTTTTGCTTTTTCACGTTTTTCTTGGTGAACGCTCAAAAACGCATTAATTTTTTCAATTAGTATTGACTTTAGTTCACCTGTGAGCATTTTACCAGACTTGTAATCATCATAAATTTGCTTTAATCTGTTATCATCTGGTTCAAAGAAAATTCGAAGATACTGAAAAGACACATCAATATCTGGATTCCCTCCTTTCGCTCTATGCTCTTCAATATCAGGCTGTCCTCCAGAAAACGCATACTTGTTGATTTTCTTTTTTACAATTTCTGGAGTATCCGTCGTATACACAGTTCCATTTTCATCAGATGCTGACATTTTTCCTCCAGGTCCCTGAAGAGCGGGAATCATAATGTTATGAATCAATGCTGGTTTTAGTTTGCCAATTTTTGGTGCAACGTCTCTAGTCAATCTAAAATGAGGATCTTGATCAACACCAAGTGGAATTAACACAGGTCTGTCTTCAATAAAACATGGAGCTGATTGCATTGCTGTATAGAAAATCATTCCAATGTTGGTATCATTTGAAAAGCCAAAAACTGCTTTAGTATTTGAAAAGTTGATTTTTTTTGCCACTTTAGCTGCTATTGGATATAACGTACTGATATTATCAGAATCAATAATTATCTTAGTTTTTTCAGGTTTAAAACCAAGCGCAATAAAATCAAGAGCATTTTCTAGGGCAAATTTCTTTGTATCTTCTAAGCTTAAATTTTGTTTTGAATAGAATTTTTCGTCATCTGTTAGTTGAAAATACATGTTTGTTCTAAATTTGTCTTGTAACCATTTTGCAAAAACCCACGGAACTAAATGTCCAATATGAGTATGACCCGAAGGACCTCTCCCCGTGTAAAGGAAAAACTTGTTTCCTTTCTCATATTCATTTAGGATAGAATTCATATCCCGATGCGAGAAAAATATACCTCTTCTCAACATAAAATGAAGTTCGCCAGTAATTTTTTCGATTCTGGCAAGCAATTGATTTGAAATTTTTTCAGTACCAAATCGTTTAATCAATTTATCATAATCAATTTCGCCTTCAACATGCCAAGGCGTGACTATAAAGTCATCAGAAGACATTCATGATTGAGTTAGGTTAAGGTTTAAAAAGTCTTTTTGGAACTTTGTCGTATTGTCGCAAGTTCTTCATCCAATAGAAAAACAAATTATAAAATCATTAAAGGAAAGCAAAAGTTCTACTCCAGAAAAACTTGTCGAATCTACAAAACTTTCAATTGATCAGGTTAGACGAGGAATGGAGTGGCTAAAACTAAAAGGTCTAGCAGAAGTAAAAGAAATCGAAAAAATTACACTTAAGCTAGGAAAGAATGGACTGGATGCAAAAAATAATGGCTTACCAGAACGTAAGCTTGTTAATAATATCCAAGGAGAACCCAAATCCTTTGACGAAGTCCAAAATTTACTAAAATCTAATTTTAATGTAGCAATAGCAAACGCAAAGAAAAATAACTGGATTCAAATCGAAAAAGGAGAAAACTCTAGCAAAATCTCACTCAAAGGAAAAGCATTACAATCTCCTGAAGAAAAATTAATCGATTTTATTGGTATTGATGAAAAATTACTAAACGATATTGAAGATACTGAAGCATTGTCAGCATTAAAAAAAAGACCAGATTTTATTTTTCAAAACGTAACAAAATTAAAAACAATTTCTCTTTCTGAAAAAGGAAAAAATATTGATGTTGAGGCATCAGCTGGAGCAATTGATGTGGAGGCTAAAGTGCCTCAAACACACGCAGCAAGAATTCACCCATTAAAAGAAACAATTAATGAAATTCGAGAAATTTTTGTTAGTTTAGGCTTTACAGAAGTTTTGGGAAATTTAGCTCAATCAAGTTTCTGGAATTTTGATGCATTATTTACACCACAAGATCATCCGGCAAGAGAGATGCAAGATACTTTTTACATTAAAAATATGAAAGCGGGTAAATTTGCATCATCTCAGCAGATAACCAATGTTTCTCGATACCACAAGTCAGGCTGGGATTATAATTGGAATATTTCAGAAGCTCAAAGAATGGTTCTTCGTACTCATACTACCTGTGTAACAATTAAACATCTTGCCGATAACAAACCAGACGAAGCGAGAATTTTTTCTTTAGGAAGAGTATTTAGAAATGAAAAAGTTAGTTACAAACATCTTGCAGAGTTTAATCAAGTAGAAGGCGTGGTAATTGGCAAAAATGTTACATTAAGAGATCTAATGGGATTGCAAGAAGAATTTTATCGTAGAATCGGCTTGACCAAAATAAAATTTTGGCCTACATTTTTTCCATACACTGAACCATCACTACAATCAATGGTGTATAATGAGAGACTAGAAAAATGGATAGAACTTTTTGGGATGGGAATTTTTCGACCAGAGGTTACAAAACCTCTTGGTATAACAAAACCTGTTCTGGCATGGGGTGGCGGTATTGAACGAATTGCTATGCTAAAATATGGAATTGATGATGTCAGAGAATTTTATAACAACAATCTTGATTGGTTGAGGAATGCTACAAAATGCCAGTAGTTCAATTATATCTTAACAGATTACAAAAACTTGTTGGGAAAAAATCTAACAAAAACAAAATAATTTCAAAAATCCCATTTTTAGGATTAGATATAGAAGAACAAACTAATGAATATCTTAGAGTAGAATATAGTCCAAATCGACCTGATTTCGCAACTGATTTTGGTGTTGCATTAGGGCTGGAAGGTTTATTTGGAATCAAAAAAGGAATACCAAAACTTTCCATAAAAAAAGGAAATTACAATCTTAAAGTCGATTCATCTGTGAAAAAAGTGCGTCCTTATGTTACTTCAATAGTTGCAAAGCGTGGAATTCTTAATGATGAAACACTTCGTCAACTAATTACTCTCCAAGAAGATCTTCATTTTGGGATAGGCCGAAGACGTAAAAAAACATCCATTGGGATACATGATTTAGACAAAATTTTATTTCCAATCAAATATACCACAGTCACTAAAAACCATAAATTTATTCCACTTGACTCATCTCAGGAAAGTACTATATCTGAAATATTGGAAAAAACTGATGTAGGAAAGCAATACGGTTCTATTTTGAATAATTCTTCTAAAGTACCAATAATTTTAGATCATAAAGAAAATACTATATCATTTCCACCAATAATTAATTCTGACCTAACTAAAGTATCTTCAAAAACTTCAAATCTATTGATAGAAGTTACTGCTACAGACAAAAATACTGCTGAAGATGCCCTTGCTGTAGTTGCTATAACATTGCAATCTGCAGGATTTCAGCTTTATTCAGTAAAAATTTCTGGTGCTAACAATTCAACTCCATTATTCAAGCCTAAGAAAATGATCCTACACTCTGAACTTGTAAACAACATTTTAGGATTAAATCTCTCAACTACAATGATTACTAGTTCTCTTAGAAAAAGTAGAATAGAGGCAACAGCAAGGAAAAATAGAATTATTTGTATAATTCCTCGTTTTAGATTTGATATTTTTGGCCCAATGGATTTAGTTGAAGAAGTTGCTTTAGGATATGGAATTGAAAATCTAAAAGCTACTTTGCCTCCTTCAATCTCTGTTGGACAAAAAAATGATGTCACAAAGGCTATTGACTCACTTAGTTTGATTATGATTGGTCTTGGATATACTGAGGCAGTAAATTCTAGCTTAGTTAGTGACCAAGTTCAAAATGAGTTAACTAATAGAAGTAATTCAGAAATAATCCAAGTTGTAGAATCTAAGAGTCTTGAACATACAATTTTACGTGATGCAATCCTTCCTGGCCTTTTAGAAAATTTATCAAAGAATGTACACGAACAATACCCACAAAAGCTTTTTGAAACAGGAATTATTTTTTCTAAAGGAAACCCTATTCAAGAAGATACCCATCTAGCTGGTATTAGTGCCCATAGAGATGCAAACTTTTCTGAAATAAAATCAATCCTTCAATCATCATTGAAGATTGGATTTAATATTGAGAGTGAAACCAAAACCTCCTCCCACCCAATTTTTTCAGAAGGTAAAACTGCAAACATTTTGGTTAATGACAAAATTGTGGGAATTTTAGGCGAGATTGATTCTAAAGTAATTGGAAATTTCAAGATTCGAGAAGGAGTCAATGTAGTTGGCTTCGAAATAAAACTATCAGGATTAATATTTGACTAGGCCCGATTATTATTCGCCCAAAAAGAGCAATGCATACTGACGGATTAGGATGACGATGATCGTGATGATTACAATGATTTCTAATTCACCCAGGTATGCAACAAAGGGCGCCCCGGTTTTAGAGCCAAACGAGGATATGGCTAAATACCAATGAGTTTGTGTGAGTCAGAACCGGGGAACATCCTTAATTTTTCGTTTATTTTTTTCTAAGAATTAAAATTACTCATATTACTAAATTTACAAATGATAAACTATTGGTTAGCTAATCAAGAACCTGTGGATCTAGTAGTTAAAATTTTTCTACATTAAAAAAAAATCAAAAACTGAGAACTTTTACGAATTTCTAGATTATCTGTTATGTCAATTCCAAAACAAATTTGGGATGCTATACTCAAGATTTCCCTTCGATCAATACAGATTAGCGATAGGTTTATTGATATAATCGTAATTTTATACAAAAGTATGGCAACTGCCTATGTTTTAATAAACTGCGAACTAGGTTCGGAAGAGGCAATTATCGAGCAACTAAAAAGCTTAGAAGGAGTAAAAGAAGTTCATGGGACTTTTGGTGCTTACGATATTTTAGCAAAAATTGAATCTGGAACTGTTGAAACACTAAGAGAAACAATTACTTGGAAGATTAGAAAAATCGAAAAAATTCGTTCCACTTTGACCTTAATGGGTATTGAAGGTCAAACATAATCACTTCTTTTTCTTCTTATGTTACTGCATTTTATTTTTGTAATAAAAGAAAGTGATCTTGGTAAACGAGACAAAGAATTTGAATATGTACAACAAATGTCACAATTTTTTAAGACTTGGATAACGGAAAATTTTTCAAAGGAATTTGATGTACAATCAGATGTTTTGATAACAAAAAAAACTGGTTTATTTAAAATGTTGGATACATACCAATTACTCAGAGATCATAGACAGCGTGGAGAAGACATTTATCATTTTTACCTTACACATTTTAGGCCTTTTTGGACAGATTGTACATGTGAAGGTTACCATGCTGAAAATTTCGGAATGTCACTATGGCAAATACCAAAAAATGACGACGATATTTTGTTTATTGCTGTAAAGAACTGTACAGCTGTTTCTCATGAAATTGCCCATGAACTCTTAAGACAGTTGGGTAACAAAAAATATGTGGATTTAGTTCATGATGTGTGGACTAAACATCTATTTGCAAGTTTACCTTTTGAGCAATACGCAAAAAATTTTGAAAAAACTACTGATAAACCTTATTTTTTAACAATAGATACGTCAAGTTTCCGGTTATAGCACAATCATCATGCATGTACGAAAAGACAATCAAAGGCAAAGCTAAAGTATTACAAAAATAAGGGAACAAACTAGTATTAGTTTAACACTTTGTAACTGAATAGATTCTATTTTCAAAATTAGCAGTTTTGAATTCTAATTTATTTTCTAGATCTTCATTTCTAGATTTACTTAATTTGTCAAGTTCTACTAAAGCATCTCCTTTGAATCCAACAGATGAGCCATAGACTGCGTCAGTGAACATAGTACCATGTTCTCCTTTTTTAACATCATCTGCAATAGCATAGAATTTTTCTAGTTCTCTTTTTTGAACTGGTGTACCTGTAGCTTTATTGAAAGCAATTGCAATGTACATTCCATTGCTTTTAACTGCCACCGGAATTTTGTGATTTTTTCCAGACTTACCCGGAATGATTTCATTAATTAAAATTTCACATTTATGATACATACTGGAAATATATGCATAAAATCGATATTGAGCAAATTTGCCTTTCTCATCTTCTTCACAATCAACAAATACTTTATGCAAAACCTGTAATGCTGCATCATTCATACTTTGTAATCTGTCATCAATTCGTCCTCTTTCAAGCAGTTTTGAATTGCAATCTTTTGCAATTAGGGCAAGAATAAAGTCAGGCAAATTGTAATTTTTCAAAGCTGCAACAAATGACCCAGCCTGCGACATACCAAAACTTGGAAAACCTTTATTGACCATTTCTTATTAAAACACCACTTTTTTCAAGAAATAATGATAACTAAATATTATTTGCTTAGACAACTAATAGTACAACAGATTTTTCGCTTATAATTGTTAGCCATTTTCATATTGGAAAACAGTCATAGAATAGAATATTGATCAAAATTTGTAAATATTAAATTCCCCAAACGAACTTGAATACGTGTGGAAATAGAAAGTACTCTAGAACTTGTATCAAAGGTTTATAAAAAAACCAAAGAAAATATTTCAAATTTTCGAAAAATTGTAGGCAGACCTCTTACACTAACTGAAAAAATTCTTGCAGGACATCTAGTAGAAATGAAAACTAAAAATCTGGATGAAGCTACAACTTATGTATATCTAAATCCTGATAGAGTTGCCTTACAAGACGTTACAGGTCAAATGGTTCTATTACAATTTATGCAAACTAGTTTAAAACAAACAGCAATACCAACAACAATTCATTGTGATCATCTAATTCGTGCTTACATTGGAGGCGAAGCAGATACTAAAACTGCACTTGATGAAAATAGTGAAGTATACAAATTTTTAGAATCAGCTTCAAGCAAATATGGAATTGGTTTTTGGAAACCAGGATCTGGTATAATCCATCAAGTTGTGTTAGAAAACTATGCATTTCCTGGCGGACTAATGATAGGAACTGATTCTCATACTCCTAATGCAGGAGGTCTAGGTATGATTGCAGTTGGTGTTGGTGGACTTGATGCTGCAGAAACTATGGCAGGGCTTCCATGGGAAATTCTATATCCTAAACGGATAGGCGTTTATCTCACTGGAGAGATTAACGGTTGGACTGCTCCTAAAGATGTAATCTTATTTGTTGCAGGTGAGTTAACTGTTTCAGGTGGAACTAACGCAGTCATTGAATATTTTGGACCTGGAACAAAATCAATTAGCTGTACTGGAAAAGCCACAATAACTAATATGGGTGCTGAAATTGGAGCAACTTGTTCTATTTTTCCTTATGATGAAAGAATGGAAACATATCTTAGAATTACAAATCGTGAAAAGATTGCAGATCTTGCTAACATTAACAAAGATTTACTTGTAGCAGATTTAGAAATCGAACAAAATCCAGAAAAATTCTTTGATAAGGTAATTAGAATTAATTTATCAAAATTAGAACCACATATTGTCGGCCCACATACTCCTGATCTTGTAAGACCAATATCTAATTTAGCTGACGATGTTAAAACAAATCAATACATTGACAACATTTCAGTTGCTCTAATTGGAAGTTGCACAAATTCTTCTTATGAAGATATGTCCAGGGTAGCTGATCTGGCAAAACAAGCAAGTGCAAAAGGGATCAAAGCAAAAATTCCTCTTCTAGTAACTCCAGGCTCAGAACAGATACGGGCAACAATAGAAAGAGATGGTCAAATGGAATCTTTAAGATCAATAGGCGCCACAGTACTTGCTAATGCATGTGGACCATGCATTGGACAATGGAGTAGACCTGAGTTAAGGAAAGGAGAACAAAACACCATAGTAACTTCTTACAATAGAAACTTTCCAGGTAGAAACGATGGAAAACGAGAAACTATGAACTTCATTGCAAGTCCTGAATTAGTTATAGCGCTTGCACTAGGCGGAAATCTTTCTTTTAATCCATTAACAGATTCACTTACAAGTGCAGACGGTTCAAAGTTTCGTTTGGAACCTCCTAAGATATCTCCAGAAATTCCAACTAATGGATTTAAAAAAACTGAGGGAATTTACATTCCTCCATCACAGAATCCTGAAGAGGTTGAGGTAGTAATAAACAAGAACAGTAAAAGATTACAAAAACTAGAGCCTTTTCCCGTATGGAATGGTCAAGATTTTCATGAACTACCAATATTAGTAAAAGCAAAAGGAAAATGTACTACTGATCACATCTCCCCGGCAGGAGCTTGGCTTGCTTATAGAGGCCATCTAGATAATTTGAGTGATAACATGTTACTTGGTGCAGTTAATGCATTCAATGATCAGGTAGGTAATGGAAAAAACACACTTAACAATAAGACTGAATCATTCGCACAAATAGCTAGACAGTATAAAGAAAAACAGATTTCGTGGGCAATTATCGGAGATAGTAACTATGGTGAGGGTAGCAGCAGAGAACATGCAGCAATGACTCCGAGATATCTTGGATGTGTAGCAGTAATAACTAGAAGCTTTGCAAGAATACATGAAACCAACCTGAAAAAACAAGGAATACTTACTCTAACCTTTGAAAATCCAGCTGATTATGATAAGATACTGGAAAGTGATAAACTAAATATTGTTAATTTAAACAATTTTCAATCAGGAAAACCTCTAAAATGTGAAATACTTCACGAAAATGGAACACAAGACGAAATAAATCTTAAACACTCTTACAATAATTTTCAGATTGAATGGTTCCGTGCAGGCTCGGCCCTTAATGTTCTTAGGTCCAAACAAAAAACATAAAAAATAATTAAAAAAACGTGGGGCCGACCGGAATCGAACCGGCGACCTACGGGTCACTACAGCTCCAAACTTACATCATCTTTTCATCAGTAGCTTAGCTTAACCTCTGGAGCCCTTAGCGGTGAACATAGTAGTCACAGTCGCCCTACCAGGCTAGGCTACGACCCCACAATTAATGAGAAAACTAGACTTGAATTTTAACTTATTTTACTAAGATTTATTTGCGTTATAATGAATATGAAATCGTCAAGGTAGATTATGGTTAAAACCTCAATGCTAATTGTTGGTGCAATACCAGTAATTTTTGCAATTTTAATTGCTGTATTACTTATTACTCAACAAGAAGTTCCTCCAACTGCAGTTCTACCAGGAGATAAAATTACTATAGAATATACTAAACATCGATTAAAAATATTTTCTTTTGGTGTTACTGAAAGAACTGGTTCACAATTCACTGAAACTTTAACAATAAACAATGATGGTGAAATAAAATACAGTGTAATTGAGGAAGGTTATCCCAAACCCGACAAAAAATCTACTCTAGATCCAGCGAAATTAATAAAACTCACTGCATTGATAAAAGAAACTGGATTCATGGAAATTCCCACTGAATCTTATCCAGTACGTGAAAATGTTACAGATTATCAGAAATCTATCATTAAAGTAACATTAAACGATCAAACACACCAAATTAATTGGGTTGAACAAAACGCTACTGACAAGTTTATACCTCCAATAATTATTATGCTGGAATTAGAATTAAATCAAATTATTAACCAATTAATAGAATAAATAGCGAATAGATTAGTAACTAGTATGATACCTCTTTCTGGTGATTTATCAAAGGCTAAAGGAATAGTAAATGAAAAAATAGATTCTAATGAAATTTCTAGGGGTACTTCCACTTTAAAACGTGGATTAGCACATATGCTAAAAAACGGAGTTGTAATGGATGTTACCTCAGTAGAACAAGCTCAGATTGCTGAGGATGCAGGAGCAGTATCTGTAATGGTTTTAGATAAACTTCCTTCTGATGTAAGAAAGGCAGGAGGAGTTGCACGTACTGCTAGTGTTAGAGTAATTCAAGAAATAATGGATTCTGTAACTATTCCAGTTATGGCAAAATGTCGCATTGGACATGTCTACGAAGCTCGTGTTCTAGAAGAAACCGATGTTGATATGATAGATGAATCAGAAGTATTAACACCAGCTGACGAAAATCATCATATTTGGAAATGGGACTTTACAACCCCTTTTGTAAATGGTTCACGTTCTCTTGCAGAAGCACTTCGTAGAATAGAAGAGGGTGCAGCTATGATAAGAACAAAAGGAGAACCTGGAACTGGTAATGTTGCAGAGGCTGTACTTCATATTAAAAAACTCAATGATGAATTAAGGATTATCAAATCAATTTACGATTCAGGAGACAATCAGGACTTAGTAAGAATGGCAAGAGAATTTAGGGTTTCATATGAATTAGTAAACGATACAGCAAGATTAGGAAGATTACCTGTTGTAAACTTTGCAGCGGGAGGAATATCAACACCAGCTGATGCAGCTTATTTGATGTTACTTGGATGTGATGGAATTTTTGTTGGTTCTGGTATATTCAAAGCTGAAGATGCAAAAGAACGCGCACGTGCAGTTGTATTAGCTACAACTTTCTGGGAAGAACCTGATAAAGTCAAAGAAGCACAAAAAATGATTGATGAACGTCAATCAATGTTAGGTCTTGATGTTAAAGAATTAGAATTAAGGATGCAAGAGAGAGGCAGTACTTCATGAGTGAATTAAACATTGGAATTTTATCAATACAAGGTGATGTAGCAGAAAATGTAGCTTCCACTGAAGCTGCATTAAAAGAACTTGATCAAATTGGAAATGTAATACAAGTTAAAACCCCTCAACAAATTTCAAAATTAGATGGATTGATAATTCCTGGAGGTGAGAGTACTACGATGGGACAACTTTCACTAGTAAATAGTTCACTAAAACAGATTAAAGAAAAAATTGAATCAGATATGCCTGTTTTTGGAATTTGTGCTGGACTGATTTTACTTTCAAAAAATGCTAAAGATAAAGTAATTGGAGACATTGACCAACCATTATTGAATTTGTTAGATGTGAAAGTAGAGCGTAATTCATTTGGAAGACAACGAGATTCATTTGAAGTAAAAATTTCTTTGGAACCAGTAAATATCTCCTCATTTAATGGAGTTTTCATTCGTGCTCCCTCAATTTCAGAAGTAGGGAATGATGTTCAAATAATATCAAAATATCATGAAAAAATTGTTGCTGTAAAACAAGGAAATATTATAGCGACTGCTTTTCATCCTGAATTAACAACTGATATTTCATTGCACAAATATTTTGTAAATATAATACAACAATCTTTTGAAAAAAAATAACTAATTATTACGACTGTTTGTAGTAACTCTTCTACGTAATGCTTTTTAACAATTATTGAACTGAAATTATGAATTGAAAGGAAATAAACTCCTTGCAATATTTGCTATTTCTGCTCTACTTGTAAGCATTTCTGGAACAAATTTTGCATATGCAGATGATTCATCAGAAAATGATAAAGAACGTAAAGAAAAAATCACGAAAGATGAAGAATTCAAAAAAGAACTAAAAGAACAGCAAAAAGAAAAAATTGAACAAGTCAAACAACATAAAAAAGAACTAAGAGAAGAGTATAAGAAAAAAATAGAAGAAAAGAAAAAGATTTTCGTAGATTATAAAAAAGAACTAAAAGAAAAATATAAAGAATTAAAAAATGAATTTAAAGAAAAATATGCTCAACTAAGAATTTCTACAATTTCAGATATTGATGAAAACAGTGAGGATGAAATTGAATCTGAAATCAAACGTTATGAACTTAGATTATTAAAACATGAATTTAGAGAAAATCTCAAAAATTTAAAATTAGAAGCTAAACAACATTTTGATGAACTTAAACACGAATTAAAAGATCAAGAAAATGATAGAAAAAATAAGATTCATGATATAATCAATGAGTTAAAAGAAAAATATAAAAATAAAATCAGAGAACATGATCATCGAAGTACATTTGACTTAGAAAGTTATCCTGTAGATTATGAAAATAAAAAGATTGAAATCTGTCATGTGCCACTAGGAAATCCAGATAATGCACATACATTAAGCATTTCAGTTAATGCAATGAGGGCTCATTTAGCACATGGCGATTACATGGATGAATGTTCAGAAAATGGAGATGATGAAACTGAGGAAGAATTTGAACTAACGGTAAGAGCAGAAACGATAGGAGATCAATCAGAAGTTAAAATAAAGCTTGAGTTTCTAACAGAAAATACCGATCAGGGCTTGATTATTGATGAGATTATTGAAAATTTCGCATTAACCTATGAGGAAGCTGAAAAAGCACTCAAAATAGAGGAAAAAGACGATAATGAACTTGAGGAAAAATTTGAAGTGGAAATTGAAATTGGAAACGAATATTCAGAAGTAGAAGTTGAATTACGATTTGTTTTAGATACAATTGATAGAAAAATGATCATAGATGCAATAATTCAAAAGACACAACTTATGACTGATCAAATTAAAGGAATCCTTGATGGAGAACCTGAAGATGAAAACGATGAAGGGCAAACCATACATGTAGAACTCAAAGAAGAACTTGGACTTGCACAACAATGAAACTTAGATGAAAGTGAGGATCTTGACATCTAATTTTTCCATGAAGACTTGTGCGTTAGGCGTTATCTCTTTATTGTTTTCAATTTCTTTAGTAATCTCATCTGCAGAATCTGTTTCATTTTCACTTGAAAATCAAAATATTGACTATGAAATTGAAGGAGGAACTATTGCTGATATGTTTATTGACTCAGATTTCATTGAATTAATTATTGAAATAGATTCTACAGATGATGGAATTTTACAAATTTCATTTCCTAGAGCACTCTTAGATGCTAAATTCAATAATGCTGATGATATTTTCTTTGTAATTGTAGATGGATTTGATACTGAATATATTGAAATTACTAATGGCGCAAATAGTCGTACATTAATTATCCCATTCTTTGCAGGAGATACTCAAGTTGAAATTATTGGAACTGATGTTTTAGAATTAGGAATAGAAGAAATTATTTCAGAAACTATAATTGAAATTCCTATTTGGGTAAAAAATAATGCAGGTTGGTGGGCAGATGATCTAATAGAAGACTCTGATTTTGTTTCAGGAATTCAATATTTAATTGCTGAAGGAATAATGACAATACCTGCAACCCAATCAGGAACATCTACATCTCAAGAGATTCCAGCATGGATTAAGAACAATGCAGGTTGGTGGGCAGATGATCTAATAGAAGACTCTGATTTTGTTTCAGGAATTCAATATTTAATTACAGAAGGAATAATGAACGTATGATTTTATTCTAAAGTGTGCATTGCTTTAAGATCTTTTTTGAAAATTTCTAGATTTGTTGGAATATCAATTGATATGGCATCTTTTAGTGAAAGACCCCTGCTCTTTTTTTCATTCCATACCTTAGAATTAAATTCAATAATTTCAGTAGTATAATTTCGCATATTTTTGTGCTTATCTTTTTGGACTTGACCTTCTTTGTGAATACTTTCATTAGAATATAGTTTCTTCCAGAGATGCTCAGTAATTAATGGAGTAATTGGAGCCAATAACTTCAAAATAGTTGATAGTGTTTTATGAAGTGTAGATATTGCTGCATTTTTTTCATCGTCTGAAAACCCAATACCATACGCTCGTGCCTTTACCATCTCAATATATTGTGCTGCAAACAAATTCCATGTAAATTCCCTAATAGCAACAGCAGGAATGAAGAAATTATATTCATTATATCCCCTCTCACACTCTAAAACAAGATTATCTAGCTCAGACAAAATCCATTCATCAGTAGGAGTAAGATTAGAAGAATCCAAAATTGGGAAACTGGACAAAAACCTAGAAACATTCCATAATTTGCTTAGAAACTTTTTTGTTGATTCAATTTTTTGTTCAGAACATCTAAAATCATGCCCATGATTTATTTCACTTGCACTCCAAAACCTGAACGTATCTGCTCCAAATTTTTGAATTATTGGAAGAGGATCTAAAGCATTTCCTTTACTTTTACTCATTTTCATTCCTTTTTCGTCTAATCCATATCCCATAATCCATGCTTCAGACCATGGTTTTTGTCCTGTAAGTTGTTCACATCGTAAAAGAGTGTAGTACAACCATGTGCGCACAATATCTTTTGCTTGGGGTCTAATGGTAGCAGGAAAAGTTTTTTTAAAAAACTCTTCATCAATACCAAATTTTGAAATAAAAAGTGGTGAAACACTAGAGTCCATCCAAGTATCAAAAGTTCTTTCTTCCCCAACAAACTCTGATGCCCCACATTTAGGACATTTATCTACAGGACACTTGTCCTTCCAAGGTCTGTAATATTTTCCAGGTTCAGGAACATATGGTTCTGAACATTCCTTACAATACCAAATAGGAATTTCTGTACCATAATATCTTCTTCTAGAAATTGGCCAATCAATGGCTATGGATTCAATCCAATTCATGAGAATTTGTCTATGCATTTCAGGATAAAATCTAATTTGTTTTCCAAGCTTTTTCATTTTTTCTATAGAATCTAATTGCTTTAGATAATATTCTTCCATGGGAATAATTTCAATCGGATTTTTACTTCTCTCCGATATTGGAGTTCTATGGATTATATCGTCTATTTTTTCAACATATCCTTGTTTTTCTAGATCTTCAATAATTTTTTGTCTGGCTTGTTTTGGTTTAAGACCTTTATATTCTCCTGCTACTTGTGTTAACCTTCCATCAATTCCAATAGCTACTACTTCATCTAACTTTAATTCCCTAAATAGTGCAACATCATTTTGATCACCATAACTACACACCATAACTGCACCAGAACCAAACTCCTTTTGTGCAGAGTGATGTGTTTTAATTTCTACTTCATGATTAAAAATCGGAACTACTACCTTTTTTCCTATTAAATCCGTGTATCTTTCATCCTCTTGATTAACAATAATTGTTTTACAAGCACAAAGTAATTCTGGTCTTGTACTTGCAATTATGATATTTTTTTGTAATCCTTTGATTTCAAATTTCATAAAGACTAGTTTTGTTGATAAATCCTGATAGATGATTTCAGCATCAGCTATGGTAGTTCCAGAAACCCAGTCGTAATTATTTGGTCTATTTGCACGATATACCAGTCCCTTTCTCCATAACTCGATAAAGGTTGATTGTGTAAGAATTCTATATTCTTCAGAATCGGTTCTATAATAATTAGAAAAATCTGCACTTATTGCAAGACTCTTCATTATCTGAATCATTTCTGATTCTAAATCATCTAGTGCTTCCTTACAAAGATCTATGAATTTATCACGCTGTGTTTCACGCATTTTTATTCCATATTTTTTTTCAGTGTAAAGTTCTACAGGTAATCCATTTCGATCAATTCCTATTGGAAAATAGACATTATTTCCTTTCATTCTTGCAGTACGTGCAATCATATCAATTTGTGAATAGTGAGATGCTGCACCAATATGCCATGGACGTCCAGATGGATAAGGTGGAGGAGTATCAATTGTAAAATTTTTCTCTTTTGGTTTAAACTCGTAAAGGCGAGAATCTTCCCATTGTTTTATAATTTGTAATTCAATTTCTGGATTCCAAGCTTTCTCTTGTATTTTTGGTTCCAATTTCTATGATTTTTCTAATTGTGAAATAATATGTGCTCCTTTGTTATATCCTTCGTAAATGTATACTCCAATTGCCTCTACATTCTTAGGTAATTTTGGAACAAGAATTTTAATTATTTCCGTTGAGAGATTCTCCACTGTTGCTTCTCCTTCCAACAAATATGTAGTCTCTTTTGGAACTTGTAAATCAAACATACCTTTTGGTCCTTCAAAAGAAATATTATAGTGAGAATCATCTTCTTTTTTTAGATACTTTCTGTTTATGAAAAATTTATGATCAAGAAACGAAATAGCTTCCTTGATAATTTTTTTTGCTTCTCCAAAATCAACTAATAGATTATTTTTCATCTGACCTACTAACTCCACCATGACTGCTGAAGTATGACCATGAAGTATTGAACATTTTTCAACAAGTGGTAAAATGTGAGCATAATCAAAGGCAAAGGATGGGTCTTCCATGAAAATAGAACCTGTTTGGGGTTCTTTGTCATAAAACACAATTTCGTTTAATTCCTTTAACTTTGCCGCATATTTTGGATGACCTACTGCCATAATTTTTGTTTCAGGTGATAATTTTTTGATTTGTTTATATTTTTCAAAATCTTCATCATTATCAATCACTTCAATTAATCCATCATTTGTTTTGAAATCAACCAAAATATTTTTTCCATCAATGGAAAATTTGTGTTCATATTCGTATTCTTTACCTAGAAAGGTAAGCATTTGGGCTATAGAAAGCTCTGTTCGAGATTTCATTAGGATACCATTTTTGTCAATATATCTAAAATCCGAATCCAATATTATTGGTGTAGTCATTTGAAAAAACTGGCTTTATTCTGTATATAAAACGTGGTTATCTTAAACTAATGAATTCAAAGTTTTTGCAAGTTTAATGTCATTATCTGTAATTCCTCCAGCATCATGAGTTGTCAAGTCTACGATGACTTTGTTGTAAACATTAAACCATTCTGGGTGATGGTTCATTTTATTAATATGACTTACTGCCCTTGTCATAAAGTCAAAGGCCTGATTAAAATCATCAAATAGGAATTCTTTATGTAGCTTTCCTTCAATCACCGTCCATCCAAGCATGTCTTTGAGATGATTTTCTATTTCTTCATGAGATAACTGTGCTAATCCCATGATCCCACTACATTCAAGTTCAATTAATAGATAACCGTAAGCACTTTTTATCCCATCTTAAAACAATAGTTAATGGACACTATATCCAAATTAGTAAAAGAACTTCAAATAGCAATTAAAGACACTGTATTAGACAAAAAAATTGGTATTGCTTTTTCTGGGGGAGTCGATAGTTCCCTGTTAGCAAAACTCTGTACCGATCTTGATTATAATGTAATTTTACTAACTATTGGTTTTCAAAACTCACACGATATATTGTTTTCAAAAAAAATTAACGAAATAATGAGATTACCTCATAAAATTTTTGAAATAGAAGAAAAATCATTTTATGACATATCATCAAAAATTAAAACCAAAATTAACACAGATAATTTATCATGGAATGAAAATTGTATTGCATTTTATTATGTTTCAAATTTAGCACAAAGCAACCATCTAAAAACTGTAATTACTGCAAATGGTATTGATGAATTATTTTGTGGTTATGATGCTTATAGAGATGTTATCAAAGAAGGGGAAAAAGTTGTACAACAATTAATGGATTCTAAACTTGAAAATGAATTAAAAATGATGAAGGCAGTAAATACGATATCATCCGAATTTGGAATCACTTTACTTCAACCATTTTTGTCTAATCGCTTCATAAAATACGCAAAAAAAATATCTCTAGAGAATAAAATAAAAAATTCTGAAGATCTAATGAGAAAACACATTATTAGAAAGGCTGCATCAAAAATAGGCGTACCTGAAATCTCTGCTAATCAAAGAAAAAAAGCATTGCAATATGGCTCAAAAATTCACAAAGCGTTAATCAAATCTAGATGAATTTTTTATAAGTTTTTTGAACTGACTTTGAAACATTTGTAATTATTGACGATGAAGCCCCTAGATGATTTTCTGGAGTAAAAATAGTTTTTATTTCTTGTTTGGAAAGATGCGATGAAATTGATTTGTGCTTGCTTACTGCATCAATGTATTCAATTCCTTTATCATACGATTCAAATGCAATTCTTTGAACATCTCTATAAGCTTTCAATCTAGGAATTCCTTTTTTGATTAGAGCTTTCAATAGAAATTCTGCAAAAATTTGACCCTTTGTGATGTAAAGATTTTGATTTATTTTCTTAGTGTTGATATGAAGATTTTGAATTATTCTGATCATTGTTTCTAGCATATCATCTAGTAAAATTGGACACATCGGCAGAATAAATCTCTCATTTGCAGAATTAGATAAATCGCGTTCATGCCAGTGTGGTATATTTTCAAATGAAACATTTACTTGACTTCTCAATAATTTTGAAAGTGAAGTAATTCGTTCACTTTTAGTCGGGTTTCTTTTTACAGGTACCGCACTACTTCCCATTTGTCCTTTTTTGAAATGTTCTGCAACTTCACTAATCTCTGTTCTTTGCAAGTTTCGTATCTCTACTGCAATTTTTTCGAGCGTTGAACCCAAAAGAGCTAATTGAAAAACATATTCAGTATATCTTTCTCTTGGAACTATCTGCGTTGCAACTTCAGCTGGAAACAAACCAAGCCTTTTTGCTACTCTTTTTTGAACTTCAAGAGCTTTTGAGCCCATTATAGAACCGGTGCCAACAACTCCTAATGTTTTACAAATCAATACCCTCTTTTTGATTTCATCAATTCTTTCAATATGTTTAGCCATCTCTGCAGCCCAATTAGCAAATTTTAACCCAAATGAAATAATACTTGTATGTTGTCCATGAGTACGACCAACTGCGGGAAGTTTTTTGTAAGTTACAGCTTTTTTAGCTAAAAGCAAAGCAAGTTTTCCAACCTTTGGCTGAATAATTGCTAACGCATCTTTCATTTGCATAGAATTACTAGTGTCCACAAGATCATTACTTGTTAGTCCATAGTGAATCCACGGTCTTGCTTCAAGTTTACATTTTTCACTTAATGCTTCTACAAGTGACGCAGTATCGTGATCACTTTTTGCTTCAAGTTGTTTAATTCTCTTTGCAGTAATTTTTCCAGATTTTACCGCTCTTAAGATCTCCTTACCAACACTTTTTGGAAACATGCCTATTTCACTTTGTGAAATTGCAACTGTACCTTCAATTTCTAATTGATAATTTATTTTATTTTGCTCTTTGAATAGTGATAACATCTCTTTAGTTCCATAACGTCCACTATCGATAGGTAATATTGACAATACTGTATCTCAATTTGTATCGAAAATAAATCTACGGATGAAGTCTAATCTGAGAAAGTAATGAAAATTTCTAGACTATTCTCAAATCAGCAACGAAAAGTGTTCTAATTTGCTAAATCACTTTTTTTCTTTAAATTAGATAAAGAAGTATTAAAGGTGATTCAATGAGTGAAACCTGGAGACAAAGACTCAGCAGAAGGAGATTAGAAATAGGAATCGAAGGACCAGAATACGATTACATTCAAAAATATATCGAGTTCTATTGCTCTGAGGCAGATCGTAGATGCAAAGAAATTGACATGAACAAAACCGTAGATGAAGTCATTAACTCTATGAAAGATGAAAAGTTTGATAGATTTACAAAAGGAGTTGTTGATTCCATACACAAAAAGCGTGGTTATGATCCTTATGACGAAGATAAGAAAGAGATTGCTCCACTAGCTTCCTAATAATGTTCATGAAATAGAATGGAGTTATTCGTTCCAATTTTGCTAAATCACTTTACAATCTAAGATTTTGCTTAGAATATAATTAAAATAATTTCTGTAGAATGATTTTTCTTTACTTTAATAAAAATTAAGGAACAAAGCTACCCAACATATATTTATGATCGACGACGATCAAATTTTTTATGAAGGGTGCTGTCTATGGTATATTTTTTGCTATACTACTTTTAGTACCAGCCAATGCATTTGCACAAAGTTCTGACAGAATAACACTTCTCGGAAATTTTGATGATTTGGAAAAAGGCGAATACTTGTTCATTTATGGAAAAATACCAACAGTTCAACCAGAATCTTTTCTAATTTTAGAAATTGTAAATCCTAGAGGAGATCTTTGTCAGATTCAACAAATAACTCCTCTTTCAAATGGTTTGTTTTTAACAGATTCAATTCCTCTTAAAGGACTAATCTGTGGAATTGAAGGAAATTATGAAATAAAATTATTTTATGGTGATGATTCTAAAACTGCAGACTTTGTACTATCCTCAACAGTAGTTCAATCAAAAACTGGATCTGAATATTTAGACTTGGCAACAAATTTAGTTTCAAAAAAAATAAACTCTGTTAGGGAAAAAACTAATGCTGGACTAGTCTTTTACTCTGAAAGACTATCTGTCGCAAGTATTCAACCTTCAGAAGACACCATACAAACGCTTGAAGAAATATACGTTGATTTATGGGATGAATTTTTTATTGATGATGAAATCTATGCGATAGATGTAGCTATTAGACCTGCAATAGAAGATGCACTAGAAACTACTGCAAATCTGGTTGAATCAAACAAACTTTCTTTTGAAATTGCAAAAGAGATAGACCGAGAAACGTATTCAGCCATTTTCTATTATCATCTTGATGATACTCAAAAAGCTATTGAAAAATTATATGATACCTTCGTTTTAATTTCTAATGCAGATCCAATCAAAGTATATGAAAAACCACAAAAAAGTTTTGCACAACTAGAAGAGACACTACTAAACATAATGAAAAAAACAAATTCTGTTATGAGTAAACCTGTTAAAGAAGAAATTGCATTTATTTTTGCACGTGGAACTGCTCCTTTATTCAGTGAAGAGATAGAAAATACAATAGACTTAATTTCAAAATCAAGATATCTTGATGCTGTTTTACGAAATACTGATCCTATTTATCGATTAATAGCTAGTGACTGGGAATCGTTAAGGGATTCATTGATTTCCAAAGACAGTCTTGAAAAACTTTTAGAATCTAAAGAAAAAGTTGACAAACTCCATGAAGCTGCATTACTGTTACGACAGCTTGATAAGGTAGATCGATTTATTTCATCAGACAAAGAACAAAATTCCGAACTTGCAAATCTAATTTCTCCTAAATGGTCTGATTTACAATCACAATTAGAATTGGCTTCATCTGTAGATGATATACTAGATTCTACTGAAGAAATAGAAAATATGAAGAAGGTAATTGATGCTTCTTCAAGAATTTCAAAGGCAATAGAATTTTCAAAACAAAGTAATCTTGCTGATGATTTGATTGATAGATGGGAATCTCTCCTCATTCAAGTTAAGAATGAAAACTCCATCGATCAGATTCTTGAGATAGTTTCAGAATTTGATGAAACCATCATTGAGCTAAGAGAAAAGCGTAATCCTCTATCCATCTTAAAATTCGAATATGAAGGAATGAAAGCTAAAGCTGAGATTCAAGCAGATTACAAAAATCTTTTTGTAATTAATAATGCTCTTAAAATCATTAATACCGCCCAAAAAATGGAAGAAGGAAATCCATCCGTTACTAGAATAGATAGAATCGAGGTTTTGCTTACATGGGCAAGTGCAAAGGCCCCAGAAATTAAAAACGAACTAGATTCTTACTCCAAAGATGTCTACAAGATAAGAGCAAGTGATATACTTCAAAGAGCAAAATCTATAGAAAATTTAGTTGATCTTAGTCTTCGAAAAAATAGATTTTTGCCTGGTTACACAGACTTTACTGATTCAATGAAAGAACAAATTGATCAAGTAAGAGATCTTGTGATTAAAAAAGATCTTGACATTGCTGACAACATGGTAAGACAAATTTTCAATGAATGGCAACAAGTATCACATGCATATGTTGAAGATCCATATGGTTCAGAAGTAGGATATAGTAGTGATGAGCTTAAGAGAATAGATTATAGAAATAAACTTGATGAACTTTCAAGTGCTGTTTCAACTTTTTACAATTCAAATTTTGCTGCCTATTCAAATGACTTTATATCTCTTAGTGATAAAGCTTCAAACTTTATAGATCAAGGAAATTTTCAAGGAGCTGATTCAAAAATTAAAGAAATGAATCAATATCTTCGAAATCATTTAGTCCTAAATAATGATAAAATTATTTTCAATTCTGAGTATGATCTAGAAAATGGATTTTGGGTACTGAGAGGTTATCTTGATAAACCAGATATGGACAAAAGAGAACAACTGAATGCTACTGTATATTCTACAACTGGTGAAAAATATGGTGAATTGAGATTTTTTGGTACTAAACATGGTGAGTTTTTAACACAGTGGGAAGCACCTGTTGAGCCAGGATTATATTTTATAATGTTACAATATCAAGATTCAAAGGCTTCTCAAATAGTTAGTGTAGAGGAACGGATTGACCGTTCTTATTCATCATCAGAACTTGGGAGAGCAAAACTTTCAGAATATTTTGAAGACATGAAAAATTTTATTGAAGAATTTGGAAGCAAAAATCTGGGGGCAAATAATGTAAGATTTGATAGTATATCAAATGAAATATCACGTGCTCTTGCAGAAAATGATTTAGAACAAGCCAATGTTAAATTGTCAGAACTTGAGCGATTTATTGAAAGATATCTCCCTACTCGTTCACGATTAGCAGTAGTTGAGGCAGTCTATGATGTAGACAAACTTGTAATTTCTGGAGCAGTACAAAAAACACTTTCATTTAGAGAAGATTTGTATATTGATATTTTTGACCAGAAAGGAAATCATATAGATGAGATTGCTCTAAAAGATACCACATCTGGCAGATTCAATGAAATATATTCAAAACCATTAGAGCCTGGCATGTATGTTGTGCAATTACAATATCATGACTTGATTGTTTCAGATTTCTTCCATATTCCACTTTAATTTCTACTAAACAATCTTTAAGGGATTTTCATTATTTTTTTTCAATACGATCTAATTTATCTAAAAGAGTGATCTTTATCATGTATGGGTGTAGGGATTTAACAAAATCATTAGCTGAAACCATAGTGAAAGATATCATGAATAAATCACTTGTATCGGCAGATTCTTCTACAACTGTTTTTCAAATTGCAAACCTGATGGAAAAAGGAGGAATTGGTGCAATAATAGTGAAAAAAGACAACATTCCTGCAGGGATAATTACCGATAGAGATTTTGCGATAAAAATCGCTACACAAAAAATTCCTCTAGACACGCCAATCGATAAAGTTGCATCATACCCTTTGAAAACAATTAACTCAACTGAATCCATTATAGTTGCAGCAAATTTGATGTCCTCTAAAAAACTTCGAAAGCTTGCAGTCATTGAAAACGAAAAAGTAATTGGAATCATCACGTCGACAGATCTTGTAAATCAATTAGCATTGGAAAAAGATAATTCCTAAAAAATCCTAAATGTATTGTTTTTTGGCAATAATTGCCAAATGATCTACTAGTAAATATCATTATATCATATACATATTGGAAGCTAACTCTGTCGGTACCCACTGGTTTCTAGAAGAATGTTGCCAAGTTCTTAGACCTTAAGAAAAGTCGCAAGTCCTCGCTTGCTGTTAGCTTCCATTTTGCTATAATTAGACTTATGATTTAAATTGTCTTGGCAAGGGGATTTACCGATATTATGTCTAGTTTAATCCCGAAAAAAATTGGAAATTTAACATACAAAATTGAAAAAGACGAAAAAATCGGAATGAATGTTCCCATAATTATTTATGCAACTGAACAACTTCTTGAAAAAATGATGAGTGATAGAACAATAAAACAAGCAGTTAATGTTTCAACTATTCCTGGAACAGTACAAAATGTAGTA
>Ga0209997_10000049_pt1 | contig 31082 bp, 76 predicted proteins | sample CR04metaG_FD_182079 | JGI IMG/M metagenome (GOLD analysis project Ga0209997, IMG submission 182079) | Deep subsurface microbial communities from Mariana Trench to uncover new lineages of life (NeLLi) - CR04 metaG (SPAdes) (version 2) | ecosystem: Environmental > Aquatic > Marine > Ocean trench...
AAAGTTTCCATCCTAAGGCTAAAGCTAGCCTAAGGGGTAAGATTGAGCCTAGCACGGGTTACTCTCAACTAAACTGGGATAAGATAGGACGCTAATAAATGCAACCTTTTGCTAAGGTACGTGAAATAGCCTATGAATTAGGCTATAAATTGCCTATTGAATTGCCTAAAGAGTGTTTAGAGATGCGTGTGCTCACTAATACGCAACTAAGGACTACATTGGGCTATTTCAAGGTACGAAATAACGTAGCTTGGATTGAGCTCAACTATAGATTGTCTAAAGATATGAATGTCTTTAGAAATACATTTTTACATGAACTAGCTCATGCTTGGGCTTGGTTTAGTGGATATAAAAAAGAAAAGCATGGTGGAATTTGGGCCTATTATTGTGAGCGTTTAGGCATAATTCCACATATAAGACACCATAATGCGGAGCATTGTATCCAACGTAATGCTCGTAGGATATGGTAAGGTAAACTAAACGACACAAATTGTGTAACTAAGTATCAATATGGGACACTTGCGCCTAAAATACGATAGGCTAAAACCCTGTAATTACGGTAAGTTACGGGCGGAGCTGCGTATTAGTTGCGTTGGCATGACTCTTGCTTCTTATGCGCGCGGTCGCGTAAGAATAGTTTGGGAAAGGATAAGCTAATGCTAAATAAAAAAGAGGCTAAAACACCTGAAGAAAGAGCAAAGGCAATAGTAGAGCGATACTATCCTTTGAAGCATAATCATCCTGACCTTGAAGCAAGAATTGCTAAGGAAATTCAAGAAGCAGTTGATGATGCTATAAATGATGGCATAACACTAGCACGCTTATGTGGTAGTGACTAAGGGAGAATAAGCTAATGCCCAAATGTGTTGAATGTAGCTTTGAAGGCCCTAAAGAATGTTTTTACTTTATTGAGGGTAAGTTTGTTTGTATCTGTTGTGACTTTGAGGCGTTCTTAGGAGAGGATAAACACTCTGATAGAGCTGACCAAATAATAGGGGTGATGCTTGAAGATATGTATAAGAAAAGTCTGGGAATGAATTGACTCCAATCAAGCGTGACCTAGAGATAATTATAACTCAGTGTAAACTGCAAAAAGCCACTGAGCCTTATCAAATCGCAGGCTTTACCTGGGCTTACCATGAGGCTAAGATATTAGCCCTTGGAGGTTTACAATGGGGTGAGCTTACAGAAACTCGAATTTTAGACTGGGCTGCTATAATTGAGCCTAGAAAGAATAGGCATGGCTATCGTAAGACTCCCGTTCAAATCAAGGGAAATCTAGCTATGTCTGCTTTGCTCATACCTCAAGCTATGGAACAATGGCTAGGTCGGCTCACCGATTACATATTTGAATCAATATTTGAGCCTAAGCCTGATGACCTTTGTGATGAATTTTACCGACAGTTTGAGGAGATTCATCCTTTTATTGATGGTAACGGTAGGCTAGGGCATTTGCTCTGGGCTGTCTCATGTTTTTGGGTTAGGGGAGTTTGGCCCACAGTTTTACCACCTGATTTCTGGAGTTAGACTAATGCCTAAAAGATTCTGTGTCTATGATAACAATAAGGCTGCGTCTGTCAAAGGTTTTCCTTCGATCAAGGGATTCACAGGCTGGGATACTCATAAGTTTGACACTTGGCCAAAGGCTGTAGCTTATGCTTCTTCGTGGATAGGCCATATAATTCAACCTGAGGATCTTCATAAGCCTTATGACTATTCAGGGTATGGTGACATTATTGAAATTAGGATAGAAGATGCCACCGAATGAAGCTAAAATAACTCTAGCCCAAGCTTTGTGTAGATATTACAGAAATTTAACCTATAAGGATGCTATGTCTCTTATAAGGTATATAGATAGCGGTAAGCTATTTGATTACTTCAAACCAAAGGACGCTACACTTCACTAAATGAAAGAAGGCTAACAATGCGTAAGAACTTTCCTGAGCGTAAGAAGCTAAGAAGGGAAGAGGCTGAAGCTAGGCAGGAGCTTAGGGATAAGCTCACCGATGCTCAACAGTTGGCTATGCTCGTTTCCAAAGGCTATCGTGCCTTGAAGGAGAGTAAACGGCTAACTGATAGAATAGTGAAGGATAAGAAATGACATACGTAATCGTATTCGAGTTTACGAGTGCTATTATCGTCTATGCTATTCTCTGGAAGATGGTAGGAGTAATATAATGGGTTGGGAACAATTCACTATACTTTTCCTTGTTTTCTCGGGCTTTGGTGTCACAATGGCTAAGCATGGTCAGAAGAAGCTAGGCTATTGGGATTGGACTGACCTAATTGGTGCGCCAATTATACTAGGCATTTTATGGTCTGGAGGTTTTTTCAGTGGTTAGTCTAGAGGAAACTGATCCTAAAGAGTGCTGGAAGATAGCCTGGTCTACCGTTAGAGGTGGGGGTAGCATAAGTTGGGCTGAAATTCATATTCCAAATTTCCTGCTTATAGCCTTTAGAATAAAGAAGCAGGTTGAAGCTAGTTGGATTGAGGATAATCCTAACTGGGGGTTGAACTAATGTTCAAATGTGACTTAGATGATCGTGTCTCTATCGTAGTGAAAGGTTCAATGGATCATAAGGTAATTTACAGTGTTGAGCCTTTTCAGTTTCCTAGTGTTGAGGATGCCTGGCTCTATGCTCACGGTAAATTTTGGTCTGAGCTGAGTACATACTATTGGGTGGTGGAGTTACAGGTGCCTACAGAGGAAGACTTGACTAAAACTGTTCACGTCCCTACTCAAATGATTCTTTATGGGGTTAGAACCTAATGCCTTATATATCAGATGTTCTTGATGCGATAGATATTCTTGATCTAGACTATACTGGAGGTTGTCCTGACTCACATTTTCCCTTTCACTCACCTATGAATTGTCATATGTGTGAGGAAATGCTAAGTGTTCAAGGAGAAGTTGAGGAGATTCTTCTGCTAGACGTTGTGGAGGATTAGGTTATGCTAGTTGTCATAAATAACAAAGCTGAGCGTGAGGCTATGGCTAAGACGCTTGAAACTGTAAAGACTGCCTTGGATGCAGAAAAGGCTAAGAATGGATGTAAGCCTGTATTTGGAGGGCATGGTATCAATTGCCGTTGCTTTTCAATATATATAAGAATGAGAGAGATTGAACGTATGATCTCTAAAGCTGAAAGGGAGTATAGTCAGGCTATAGCCGATGCTAAGGAGTTTGTTGGTGAGTACCTCAAAAGTTGTAATTGGACAAATAGAACTGTCTAGGGTAGATGATGAGAAGGCAAAGAGGGAAAAGTTTTCTAGGGATGTTGGAAGAACTTTAGACAGAGGAACAAAGTGGCTAGGGGTAAGGGCTAAGCTGCCTAAGAAGGTATACTAAAATGAAGATGCTTTTGCTTTGCGTGGCTATTTGGGCTGGCGCTGGCTACTTTATAGGTAGTTCAGTGGCCTATAACAAGGGTTATACCGACGCTTTGACTATGATAAAAGGGCGTTTAGATAAGATGGATGCAGAGGAGGAAGAAGAAGAAGTGGATACTATGAACCAAGAAAATCCTAAGTGGGACATATGACCTGGATTGTAGTAGTTTTAGTGATAGCAGTTTGCTTGCTATGTTGGAAGATAGAAATTGAATTCTATTGAGGTGAACGTATGGACAAATTTGCAGAAGCCTTGCAAGAAAATAAGATACTTGTATGGGCAGCGTATGCTTGGGTTCTCTACATATATTGGGGCTACATAAGAAAAGATAAGGAGAATGAACGTGGCTCTAACATATCGTGAAAAGAGGTATATACGGGGTACGATGAGAGCTTGTATGAAAATATCCTGTGCATTTACCTGTATCGTGAGTAAGCTGAATCATGTTGAGATGGTTAGGATGTTTTGGAATATATCTCACAAAAGAGTAACTATACCTGAGCATTGTCTATGTAAGGATCGTGGTTATCGTAGGCTTCACTAAGTGGAGATATATGATGAAAAATGGTTTGATAAGGCTTATGGGCCTGGTGGTATAAATATGGGTAACGCTAAAGATGGGACGTGTCGTAGTAAAGACTGTACTGAACCTTGTATAGCCACTATTTGTCTAACTTGTGAGGAGAAGTCTATGAAGAACAGTTTATTGCCTTTGATACGGTTACTACGTATTAGGTATAATATCAAAATAAAAGATGCAAAGACTTTAGCCGAGACGGTAAACTTACTTGTCTTGGGATATGATAAAAGAACAACATGGTAAAGCACTCTAAGTGGCCTTACCACCTTTTCAAGACTGTTGAAAAATGGGGCAAAAAGGTTTACCTATTTGAATTGAAACAGAAACCGTTTAGGTGTGGTAGATGTTTAGCTAAACCTAAATGGATGGGATTCATTCAAAGTTTAGGCGGAGATTTATTTCTTTGTCAAAAGTGTCATAAGTGGTAATATGCTAGCGTGGTGTAATGGTAGCATAACGGATTCCAAACCCGTTGGTCAGGGTTCAAGTCCTTGCGCTAGTGCCAAAATAAGCAAAGGTAAATAATGATACATCTAAAAACTCAGTATCTTCAGTCTTTAGATCCTACTCTCCTAAAGAAAGAGATAGCCTTAGCTGTAAAATCTGTAAGAAGCTTGACATTCAAGTCTATAGCCTTTAGAGGAGTGAGCGGAGCTTTAGTAGCTCCTATTGTAGCGGTTAGACTAAAGAAAGGTTTGATTGTGGTCAGAAAAGAGGCTAACGAACACTCAACCTATTTAGTTGAAGGCCATAGACTTATAGGTCCTCAAAAATATATTATAATAGATGATTTTCCTTCCACTGGAGATACCATCAAGAAAATTCTAAAAGAGATCAAGGATAGACATAACCAATCCGCAAAGTGTGTAGGGGTATATTTTTACAGTCTACATCATATCCTCGCCAAGATGACTAGGAAAGAGATAAAGAGGTGGGAGGGTAGATTGGACCTCAAGGTAATCAGAAGGAAGATCAAGGAATGACTGCTAACACAAGACGTTGTGGTAGCATAGCTGCTACCCACACTGATAAGATAATTGTAAAGCTTCACAGGCAGGGCTTATCTATAGAGAGAATAGCTCGAAGGATAGGTCGGCCTGGAGATCATGAGAGGGTAAAGCAAGCGATAGAAAGGGAAAAGAGAAATGATACGGATACTTAGATGTATGCACGCTGTTATTTGGTTTGGCCTGTCATTTGGTTGTTATGACCACCTAGACATTTGTGAAAAAGCAAAGGTTGAAACACCTGTTGAGGTCTGTCAAAATGACAACTAAACAGTTGTTTAGAAAATTGCTAGGTAAGGGTGACCCAAATAGGCTAAGACGCTTTGAGGTTGTCTATAGAGAGCAAGTTTGGTGTGAGACAGATAAAGAGGCAGCTAGGCTTGTTCTAGATAAGCTAAGAAAGCAGCACGTTGAGGTTATAGTAAAGCAATTTGTCTCTAAAGAAAATGAGGATGATAGAGCTATTCTAACCTTTATCAAGACGGGTGACCCACTACTTAGACCTCTTCTATGCACAGTATGTGGGTCAATTTACGGTAAACATGAGATTATTACGAAATAAACTATTATGGTCTTTTCAGTGTAGCCTATTTACTTTAGTCTGGTACTGGAAGCCAAAGCATAAGATTTTCCTTTACTACAGAGGATATTACCCACAAAGTTTAGACTTTATTGGTATGTCTTCTCATAGTATTCTAAAACGATTATGAAGACTAGCATAAAGGTTACGAAAGACAATAAATCTATTGAGCTAGTCAAGGTGGTGATAGATGATAAAGACTATTATTGGCTGGTTCTCAAGACCAAAGCCAAGGAAAAAGAAGCCTATATCCGAAATGTCTCTTTCAGAGCTTGATAAGGAAGAGACAGCGATAAGGCAGATTTTTCCACAGGTTGAGGGTATCAACAATAACCAAGGTAAGGCTACCAATTTTCTTAGTGGGTTACAAAAACACTATTGGAATCGTATCCTTATTATAAGACAGAGGAGAAAAGAACTTGAGCGAAGTAACAGAGATAAGAAAGCTTGATATATTACAAAGGAAGATAGCTGCTAAGCCTACTCTTGAGGAATTTGAGGCAATCTTCATGGATTGTGTAAACTGTCCTAGCAAAGCTATTGCTGTACTTGTAGGCGCACGTTTACAGGAAATATTCCTAGATCCAAAGTTTGAGTCTCAAGAGCTTAGGATAGCTATAATCGAGAGTGATGCTTTCACTAAGCTTAGTGAGCATCTATTTGAGATTCTAAATGAACATTCAAAGTTTAGGTATATGTCTAAGGATGAGATGCTTCTTAGTAGGCGTGAGCGTGAAGAACGCAAAGCTTATGAGGATAGGGCTAGGCAAGAGCAGAAGGATATAGACGATGCCAGTTGAAAGATTACTAATAGCAGATGCTATAGTCAGAATACGAAAGCAGATAAAATGGGCCAACTGGTTGTTTTGGCTAAACTTTTTCTTTTCTGCACTTAGCTTTGCTAGTTCAAGTCCTATGTTTGGCTTCATAAACGGAGCGATAGCCCTTTGGATGTTCATAGATATAAAGAAAGGTCATGGGGCACTTGAAATTTTGGCTGACATGAAGAAAAAGGGTCACAGGGCTATCTAATGGAAACTGTAATTCTAATGGTAATGATAGGTGTAGGCCTGTTCATCAATTTTGGGTTTATTCATTTTGGCTGGGCCTGTATTACAGGTGACTGGTCAGATTGGAAAGATGCTGTAGGGTTTATCTTTGCGATTAGCGTAATTGTTTCTTTGGGTGTGCTAATCTCATGATAGAAGCTCTGTTTGAAAATTACGACAGTGTAAAGCAATTCTGGGCTGGAAATATAGCCCAGCGTACCAAGAAGAAGAATGTTCTAAGAATAGCTTTTGGTGATAAGACCTGGCTGTGTAAATATCAAGACAAGTCATTCAAAATGGTATACCATGATACACCTATTGTGTCGTGGTATTCAGACGGTTCAATTCGCCTATACACTGGCGGCATGTATTCGCGCACAACCAAGTCTAGAATGAACTCTTTTCTACCTAGAGGTTTCAATATTTTTCAAAGACAGAATAAATGGTATTTATACTGTCAATGGATAGTTGAGTCTATGGGTATGTCAGGTTTAGATACTAAACAAATCAAGAAAAATACGAAGGGCTTTTGGGATCTAACAAAACAATTCAATGAGGGTGGTGAGTGCTTTATTTCTGCTCAGGAAATGCTACTCTACGCTCTCGGAAAGGTTCAAGCATGAGTATGCTTGATGTAACCACTAGTGGTAATATAGCGAGAAGGAAGCAGAAATGCGTGGCATTTTGTTTGGATTTTTGGTAGCTACAATGTGCCTTTGCGGAGGTCACGGGGCCTTAGCAGAAGGGTACAATGATGAAGACTCTGATTCTGAGTGTTATGAAGATTGTGAGGATAGTGATTCTGACTCTGATTCTGAGTCAGACACGGATTCTGACTCTTCTAGCAGCTCTTCGGACTCTAGTTCGGAGTCTAATTCAGAGTCAAGTTCAGACTCTAATTCGGAGTCAAACTCAGAGTCTAGTTCAGACTCTAACTCTGAGTCGAGCTCTAATTCAGAGTCAAGCTCTGACAATAGCTTCAGAGGTAGCAATAGTCAGCGTCAAAGTCAGGTAAATCGTCAAGGTGGTCAGCGTGCTACAACTGGTAGCCAGACTATCAATATTGATACGCCTGCCCCAGATGTTGCTAAGGCTGCGAAGCGTATGGCTAGGCAAGCCGCCAGAGCACCGAGATCTGTGTCTGACTCCAAAACTGGCGTAAGCCCGTGTGGAGATTCGACAGGCTTATCTGTGCAGACTGGCGTAGCTGGAGGAGGTATGGCAACGGTAAGTGAGACTTGTCGTGCTTACAGACTTCAGCAGCTTCAGAAGGTTGGTAAGGGTAGCTTTTCTACTGTGCTAGCTACCATTACTCATTATGTTGGATGGTTGCCTAGGACTATCCTTCATGTTGCTAGCTTCGGAGTCCTGAACTAAAGGATTTCGGTAGCTATATGATTGGGCTAGGGCTCCTTAGAGAACAGGTAAAGTCAACGGGCACCGCCTGTATGGGGTCCTAGCCCTTTCATATAACTATGAGGATGCTATGGATGTGAAGGAGCTTATACCTTATGATGCTATACTTGAACAGCCTGATGGGACGTTTATCGGTCGCTTCTGGTTTCAAGGTAGGATCTTTTACCTTAGTGTATGGCAAGGGGAAGCTAGTGCGTAAAGATGTAATGAAAGAGATAGAGGACGTAGACTTTGCTATGGGTAAAAATATTGCAGGCAGACCTTTACCGTTCCGAGCTATGGAAGCACAGTCAGCTAAGTCTATTTTGGATGAGCGCAAGGAACATAGCTTCACACCTGAGGCAATGGTAAAGTCTGGCTGGTCCCCATTTCAGAGCTTTTGGTTCAAGAAAGGCTGGTCTAGGATTATTTTCCATAACTGCAAAGATGGTGTTAGACCTTATGTTTGCGGTGATTCAATAGATTTTGCAGGTTGCAAAGTTTGCGAGAAGCTTATGCCACCTGAGGTTTGGGCAGCTAGAGAATTGCTTAGGGATTGGACAGAGGAATGATAGTCTACGCTAAACGTGATTGGGTATATCTACCTCCTGGTAAGGAAGTGAAATTTGCTCGTAGGGTTAGTCGTCCTGTTCCTAAAGGAGCTAAAAACCTCAAAGACTTGGGTGAAGATCCAGCTAGTGTCATAGTATGGACTGCTCAAGGTGGTATGAAGGTTGTAGCTAAGGGCACATTTACTGAATGTCAGAAAATAGCTCGCAAGCTATCGACAAAATTAGCCCGTGAACCCTTTTCAGGTATAGAAAAGGTAGGTAATGTGGAATAAGATTACATACTAACGTGCAAGTTGACAGCCTAAGTGTGCGAAATTACACATGGTATGGATCTTGCAAAAGAATATAAAAAGATTTTGCAGTTGACAAGCTAAGGAGAAATTTGAATGAGGCTATTCAGTGGTTTATCCGATTATGAGGGTAAGGCACGCTCAGATATAGATGCTGATGGTATCTTAGACTGGGGTGTTTTCAAGGAAAACAGGTTTCGCCCTAATGGGGATCAAATACCTAACGAGGTTTCAATCATTAGGGATAAGGGTGATGTATTCTTAGGTACTACCAGTCCTGAGTATTGCATTATTCAGAACAAGGCTACCCTTGACTTTTGTGACCTATTTGTAGCTCAAGGTAATGCTGGATATAAGCATGTCATATCCTTGAACAAAGGTGAGCAGATTCACATTATCCTCAAGGCTCCTAACTTTGCTGATTTAGGTGGTGGTGACATTATTGATAGCTATTTCGATATAGTTACTAGCCACGATGGGAGTCAGAAGTTTAGGGCAATCCCCATCGTCTTTAGGCGGTATAATGGTTCTATTATGCCAGCGCCTTCAGGTAAGGGTATCAGCATCAAGCACACAAAGAACGCTACAAGTAACCTAATGCTTGCAAGACTGGTTATTGGTAAGGTCAAGGCATACTTTGAGGAGGTTCCTACTAACTTCGAGAAGTTCGCTAAGATGAAGCTTGACGCAAATGCAACCGAAGAGTATTTCAAGGTTCTCTATGGTGGTGATAACCAGAGGGCTGAGAATATTCGAGATAGGATGATGGCTATTTGTAAGGGAGGCAAGTCTGCTTCAACCTTTATCAACTGTCAGGGTACGCTATTGGGAGCTTATTTCGCTGCTGTAGAGTACGCTGAGTTCAACATGGTGATAAAGGCTAGCAAGCATATGGATGACTTGTCTACTAAGATTCATTCAAGGTTGGTTGGTAGTGCCGCTAAGCTCAAGACTGAGGCTTATTGGACTGCCCTAAAGCTTGCTAGGGATTTCGCTTGAAAAAGTATTACAAGTATGGCTGGTATCTATCCTTTCAAGCGGGGGATTGGATGCTAGTCACTGATGAACTAACAGCATGGGCTATATTTCACCGTCATGATGATGAACATTGTATAAGTATGCGTTCAGACGGAAAACTAACGCCTAATGCCTGTCAGTGTAAGCCTGTAGATAGCGTTTTGTTTCTTTATGAACTGGTAACGTAAAGGAGATGTAAATTGGACATAAATGAGGCTATGGCTAAGATCAAAATGCTCAACCCTAGCCAGAGTATCAATCTTAGGGGTCAACCTGGGATTGGTAAAACTGCTGGTGTTATGCAGATGGGAATGGATCTAGGCTGTAAAAAGGTAAATGTGAAGGGTAAGCTAATTGATGGTATCTACTTTCAGCTAGCTTGTACTATGGACCCAACAGACATTTCAGGTACGCCTTGGGGTCACGATCTATATACAGATTGGAAGCCGCCAAGGTGGGCTTATGAATTGTCTACTGACTATCCTGAGGACTTCCCTGCTATCCTTTTCTTCGATGATTTGCAGAATGGAGATGAGCTAGTCCAGACTGCAATCTATAGGGTAGTTCATGAGAAGGCTTGTGGTCACTATCAGTTTCGCCCTAACGTAAGGGTAATGGCTGCTAGCAACCGAGCTGAGGATAGGACTGGCATCAAGGAGATGCCAACTGCACTTAGGAATAGGTTTCTTCACATCAATATTGAGTGCAACGTAGAAAATTGGTGCAACTGGGCTATGGATAATGGACTCTATCCTGCTATCATAGCCTATATCCGAACTCAGAATCAAAAGCTAAATACTTTTGATCCTAAGACAAATGAGTATTCCTTTTGTACTCCTCGATCCTGGCATATGGCAAGTACATGCCTAAAGGATCTTGGTGGTATTCCAGAGGATCATTTGTCTATCCTAGCTGGGCTTATCGGTGAGGGTGTGACTGCTGAATTTGTAGCTTTTGCTAGGAATACTCAGTCCATCCCTAAGCCTGAGGATATTCTTAGGGACCCTGAAAAGGCGGTAGTTCCTAATGAGCGACAGATAGACATACTCTATGCTACTGTTTGCTCCGTTGGCGCTTACGTTAGAGAACATCCTAAGAAGATTGAGAATGCTTACAGGTATGCTAAGCGCTTGATCCCTGAGTTTGGGATCATTCTGGCTAAGGATGTTTGTAGGGTTTTGCTCAACCCTGAGCTTACCGATAGCGACACTCGGGTTAGCATTATCCAGAGTCCAATCTTCACTGAGCTTACGAAGAAGTGGAACATTTACTTGGGAGCATAAGCTATGTTCTTGGTAGGAGCGTGTTTTGTGGCCTATTTTATAGGTCAAGAATATGGAGAGTCTTATGGCTGGTGTGCTTTTGGCGTTGGCCTAATGCTCTGTGCTATAACCTGTGAGTTTGGTTAGGAGTCTAAAATGTTTGTGGTCGTACACTTAGATGACGGTTGCGGTGTGACTGGGCCATTTGACTCAGAGATAGAGGCAGATCACTATTGCCGAGCCGTATATTCAACCTCTCTTGAGAATATGGTTGAGGCTGGTGATATTGTGTTTGAGGAGATACAGTCACCTACATCCGAAGAAAATGAAATGATTGAGCAGATGCTAGCTAACGTAGGAGCCTAGACAATGCACGATCTATTCATAGCCATATGGGAAGCCCCAAAAGAGAGTGTTGTTCCGGTGCTTATAGCGTTAGGTATACTATGGTTCGTATGGAGCTGCTAGGAGACTAAAATGGAAACGAAACTAACCAAGTTTCCAACTAAACCTGTGAAGTGCGAAAGCTGTTCTCAGGTTAGGGAAGCATATAGCTGGTGTCCAGAGAAAAACACAGCTTGGTGCAAGCCTTGTCATAAAGTTGCGGTTAGAGAATGGATAAAGGATAATGAGCAGGCAAGATCCAGCTAGCGCACAGGCACAAGCTAAAGAGGATAACTTTAGCTTTGATGAGGTTGCTTTCAAGGAGCAGTTCACCAAGGCTAGAGTAAATCTAATCCAGAAGTATCCCTTCTGGGGTCAGCTTGCCCTATACTTGAGGCTTAGGATTGATTGGTCATGCCCTACAACTGCTGTAAATCTAGCAGGGGACTTTCTATACAATCCTAGGCACGTTGCATCGCTTAGCCAGAGTGATTTGGAATATGAAATTGCTCATGAGCTAGGCCATTTGTTCACTAGGACTATCACTAGGTTCCCTCAAGGTGGGAATTTCGCTTGCTGGAATTACGCCAGCGATATAGTGATTGATACCCTGACTATGGACAGTGGGCTAGCTAGGAGCAAGATATCCAAAAAGGCTATTGATGACAAAAGGATCAAAAAGTATAGGGGTAAGATAACTGAAGAGGTCTATAAAGATCTCCTCAAGAATATGCCTAAGATGGGCTGTGCTTGTGGTGGTCCTCAAGGGAAGCCAGGAGGTAATCAAAGTGGGCAAGGCAAAGGTCAAGGCCAAGAGGAAAAAGACGGCCAAGGCTCCGGTGACGGAGATGCTAGCGAAAATCAGCAAGCTAAAGGATCGGGAAATTGTAGTTGCCCTTGTCACTCAGGAAACCAATGCACTAGTAAAGTCCATCCAGACAATGTTAGACAATGCACATCCGCGACAGAAGTAGGTAAAGAACAAGAAAAGCAGGATGAGCATATCATGAACTGGAAGCAGCGTGCCTTAGGCGCTGCGGCTCAAGCTAAGGCTAGAGGTAAGCTCCCAGGTGCGCTTGAGGACTTTCTAGCCAGCCTGCTTGAGCCTAAGGTCCACTGGAAGGATATTCTTAGGCAGTTCGTATCTAGGACTATGAAGGGTAAAAGAACCTGGGCTCGTAGAAGTAGACGAAGCTTCTCCATAGGAGTCTATTTACCTGGAAAAGATCCTAACTTGCCTAGGGCTGTGATTGCTATGGATACCTCGGGTAGCATAGGTAACGATGAGCTACATAGGTTCTTATCCGAGGCTGTGGAGATCATTAGTGTGACTGGTGGTAAAATTAGACTTATCCTATTCGACACCCATGTCTACTTTGACAAGGATGTTGAGTCTTTTGATTTGGGTAAGCTAAGGGTGCAGCGAGGCGGGACAGACTTTGATCCAGTCTTTGACTTGGTTAGAGAGGACCCACCTAATCTGTTTATTGTATTCACAGATTTGTATGCTCCTTACCCTCACGATGAACCAGGGTGTCCTGTAGTTTGGGCACACACTAAGGATCACAATACTACTATGCCTCCCTTTGGTCATCCTATCCTAGTGGAAGATTGATTATGCCTAGGGCTTATTGGGTTCAGACAGCTAACTGGAGACAGAGTGAAAGGATGACCCAACACTTCTATAGGCTAAATGAGGAGTGGGCTTACTCTAAGAGTTGGGATGGTGACATAGATTTTTGGCATACTATTCCTACACCTGAAAAGAGGCCAGAACGTAGCACATATGTAACCTTTGAAAGAAAAAGGTGGCATGAGGCTGGCAGCCTATATACTATGTATAGTAATATAAGAAAAAACTGTGAGCTGTGCAGGAAAAGAGTTCCTATACCCATAAGGGTCATGTTTGACTTGAAGGGAAAGTAATGGCTAACTCGTATAGAGTAAGTAAGTCCCACACTAGGAAGAAGCTTGATAAGGATGAATGTCTTATTAGGCTAACTGACAATTGGGCCTATACGAAGAGTGGTAGTGGTAAGGTAATGTTTTACCATACCATACCTAGGCCTAAAAGAGAGACTATGGCTTGGCAGTGGTATATCAACTTTGAAGGACAAAGGTGGCATGATGCTGGGCCTATGATATTTAGGTATAAGACAAGGAAAACTTGTTACTTGTGTAAGAAACGAATCCCTGTCTCGCTTAGGGTTATGTTCACGCTGAAGGGGAAATAATGGGTCAGTGGAGTAATAGTTCCTTTATAGAAGCCTTTACATATGGTAAACTAGGCCGAAAGAGACAGTATGGAAACTTGTATGTCGTAGCTAGAGAAAACGGCATCCAATTTCTAATGAAGAAAAGCACAACTAAAAGCAATCCTTCATTAGAGGCTATGTCTATCCCAGTAGAGCACCATAGAATTGTTATATGGGCTTGGCGAGGAGATGATATGCCTAGAGACGCCGCGAAGGCAGGCATGATAGTCCGATCAAATGTCCTTGGTAACAGTAGTATAGACTTTACTGACTCTAAGGTAATAGCTGTTGAGACAAGACGAGATGGACATAAAGCTACCCTTATCTGGGTTGCAGGAGAGTTCTGGCTTTGGGATTGGGTTCCTGAAGGACCCTCTAACGTACTTGAGGGTATCTCAGCTAAGCATTGGCTAAATCCATGGAAGTGTAGTAATGTCCCAATCCTCTATAGGATCAAGGGAGATGCCTACACCAATGTAGCCGATGCTAGAAAGTCGTTGATGCCACAAGAAATCATCGACAAGAATGCAGCTATCATTCAAGATAGAATAGCAGTCATTCCAACTAAGGAAACGATACCTGAGATCAAGGATGTTGTGAACCTAAACCTAGCTTCAACTACTCCTTGGCCTTGGGAGTATGACATTCCTGAGCATGTATGTAAGGACTTGCTAAATCCACGCAACCTAGCTATGTATGGTCTTGGGTACAAAAAGGTTCCGACTAGGTACAGGAAAGCGGTAGATATATACATCGAAGCCTGTAAAAAGCATATAGCGGAAAGGGACAAGATACGTGAGAGATTTCCTTTGTTTGAGACTAGCACCCCTATCAACTTTGCAGGCTTTGAGGCTAGTATAAAGTGTCTGAAGGCAGAGGACGGGAAACCTAGAACTCTAGCTAGGGCTTTCAAAACAGATGAAGGGGATTTGCTAATACAAGGACAGCTTGTGCAGAAGAATAGTGATGAAGTTTATGCTAACTGTTATAAGATTCACAAGGTTGTTCAGTTGAAGGCAGAGATAATTTCAGGAGTATGAGAACTAAGTTCAAATTCGTGAAGCCCGCAAGTACCGTAATCAATGTAAAGCCCAAGAAGTATTACCATACGGTATACTTCACAAGTTTTATGGAGGCAATAATGTCAGATGATATGAACCCGAAGCTAATGAAAAGGCTAACTCGCAGCCCGAGATCCTTTGATAAGAAGTTCTACTATTTTCCTAGTGCTATGACAGCTAACCCTGAAATACCTCAAGGGGCACAGCTAAAAGTGTTGGAGAAGGTAGACAAAGCAGGTACTATCCCCGTCAGGTATGGGGGTAAAAAGTATCTTGTGTTCTTGCAAGACCTGTGCGATAATTGAGCGATGTTTCGGACGAACAAAAACCACGGATTCCAGATTGAATTTGAGAACAAGTTTATCTTGTCAGTACAATTTGGTCCTAATAACTACTGCGCTAACCGAAAGAATGTAACCTTCGAGGCTATGGAGGAAGCTATTGAAGGAAACCTTCCAGATCAAGAAAGCGCTGATGCTGAGATAGCTATTATTGACAGCGAGGGAAAGTTTGTTCAGCTAGCCTATGACGACGTACAAAGTAATGTACTACCTAAAACGGTGGTGCTTGTAGCGCATGAGCTACTAATGCCTGTTCCTAACTTTGACAGAATTAGAGATATTCTAGTCAATGGTATGAACAGATGATTGGTCACGTAAGTTATAACGATCCTGTCATAAAAGTAATCCTTGACCGCTGGGAATTAGCTCCAGCTCCAAGGTCAAGTAGCTATAGGTTACATGATGGGCAGGATTGGGTTAAAATAAAGGTACGCTTGCTTCATGCTTGCGAAGATGCTATGTCAGGCAAGGGTGTGGTTGGTAAGGTAGATGGTAAGTTTATCTGTACTTTATGCCATGATGAAGCACCGGATGCGGCTGTTCTTATCTGGAAACTAAACCAGCAAGGACTGTGAAGATAAAGCGGAAGGCCCTGCTAAGGATATTTGACCGCGCCTATGATAAGGTTGCGGCTATGAAAGCAGGAGATCCTAACCCCCTCAAGCCTATGGAAGAGAAGGTTTTGAGAATGTTTATGGATAGGAGAAAGAAGTGAAAATCTATCATAAAAGATTTCTGGATTGGGCTCCAAGTAGAAGATTGGAACTCATGAAGCTAACTATGAGGTCATTCACTGATATGCGAAGTGGAATGACAAAAGACATTGTTGAGAAGCCTGATAAATTGGATACCTTTGTTTGCATAGAAAATGGCAAGATTATAGGTTGGGCAACCGTAGATGAATGCAATGAGGCTAATTTTTATGTCGCCTATAACCACAGGAGACGCGGAGTAGGAACTAAGTTAGTTGCAGGACTCCGATCTATTTATGAAATTGTCCACGTAATGCACTGGGATAAGCAAAGCGGGGCTTTCTATAGGGAGATGGGATTATGAAAGTAATAATAGCAGGATCTAGAACTATCTCAGATAGAGAATCAGTTGAAGCTGCTATAAAAGCTTCTGGCTTTGAGATCACAGAGGTAGTCTGTGGTATGGCTAGAGGAGTTGATACCGAAGGTTTCAATTGGGCTAAGGATAACAATATCCCTGTAAAAGAGTTCCATGCCGATTGGGAAAAGTACGGTAGAGCGGCTGGGCCTATTAGAAATAAGCAAATGGCTGAATATGCTGATGCTTTGATTGCTATTATGGCTCCAAATAGTAAAGGAACTAAGAACATGATTGAAACAGCTATCAAGCGTGGCTTGAAGCTATGGGAAGTAAAATATGAAAAGCAATTTGACAGATCCACCAACAAGTAAAACTTGGCCTTACTGGCTACAGGAGCTAAAGAATCTCAAGAAAGAAAATGAAGAATTAAAAAAAGAGATAGAGAGGCTAAAGAAATGAAACCGATGTTATCAGGTAAATTGTCTAGCTTAGATAAGCTGTTCTTTCCATGCTACTGTACTCCTAAGTTTGATGGCATCCGTTGTCTAATAAAGGATGGGGTAGCTGTATCTCGTACCCTCAAGCCTATCCGAAACAAGCACGTCCAGGCTATGCTGAAGGGACTACCAGACGGGCTTGATGGTGAGCTAATGCTGGAGTATACAGCTAACTTTAGTGAGATTTCCTCAGCCATTATGCGTGAGGAAGGGGAGCCTAAATTCCGTTATCTAGTCTTCGATTACATCATGCAAAAAGGCTACTTGCAACGATTAGAGTACCTCGAATTGCAAGCGTCCCTTGTATCCAGATTTGTTTCAGTCATCTTGCCAACGAAAATCAATAACTTGCTTGAGTTTGAAATGTTTGAAAAGAAGTGTTTAGAGTCAGGCTTCGAGGGAGTTATGATCCGCAAAGAAGATGGTCCCTATAAGTTTGGCCGGAGCACATCTAACGAAGGCTACCTCTTGAAGTGGAAAAGGTTTATGGATTCTGAGGCTGAGATCCTAGGATATGTTGAGCAGACTCACAACGCTAATGAGAAGGAAAAGGATGCCTTCGGTAATTCCAAGCGGTCCCAGCACAAGGAGAATCTAATCCCAGTTGGTACTTTAGGTGCCCTATTGGTGTGTGATGTCAAGACTAAGATTGAGTTCAGTATAGGCACAGGATTCAATGGGGCGGATAGAGCGTACATTTGGAGTCTGCGAGAGAAATTTATTGGTCATATCGTAAAGTATAAGTATCAGGAGATAGGAGTAAAAGGAAAGCCTCGCTTCCCTGTGTTCCTAGGCTTCAGAGATAAGGATGATATGTAATGCGATACATTTGGAAATTCCATGATTGGTACGATACTCTTCAAGAGCCATATAGGTTTCTGTTGATGCTGGTAATAGTGCTGCCACTCATCACTCCTGCCTTGTGGATCAAGGGGTGGATAACTCTTTTCATCTACATGGCATACTTTCATCTAATGCTAGTCACGCGAGTATACCGGCATCACTTTAGAAGGTCTAAGTCTAATGGGCGTTGATGCCTACATGAGTTTTCGTGTGGCGAGGATAGTGACTAAAGATGAGGTAAGGAACTGGTCCTATCATCTCTGTCATATCATGCGTCCTAAGAACTTTACGATAGATAGGAAGTCGGACAGGCACGCCTTATCTCAAAGTTACACGCAAGGCATGAATGAAACCACGGTTAGCGTAAACATTTGGGGTAGACTATACGACTTTGCATATGAAAGAGGAGATTGGAAAATCTATTACTTCATTTACCTCTGGATAAAGCAGAACGTACCTGATGCTAAAATATACTATTATGGTGACTCTACCAGTGATGAGACAGAGTTAGATGATAGTAGAGCTGCATCTCTTCTATTCCATTACTTAGACGTTGGTAATGCACCTTATTATGAGGTCTTCAACAACTCTGATCCAGACTTACCTACGCCTTACTGTGACCTATGTAAAGAGGTTATGAATAGGTTTGGTTGGGGTAACGCAGGGTTACATGGAACATGGCGCTGCATAGGTTGTGACTATGTAATGGAAACTAAGAATGGTGGCGTAACCTATGAGGAGGTCAAGAATGATTAGGTGGGGCCAAAGAAGTGTTGAGGGCATAGCTATCGAAGCGATGAACGCTAGTCAATTTACATTTTACTCAACTGGATCTCGCTTTCTAGGAACTGCAAAGAAGAATTCGGATCGTGATTTCTTTAGCCTAAACTGTCCCGATGTTATTACCTTCTTAAATTTTATGGAGTTTGAGAAGGTAGAACCTTCTACAAATCCTTCGTACAGTCGTGACCCTAGCATTAGCTCTGTCTGGAAACGAGGCAAGGTAGATATTATGCTAGTTAATGAACCAGAGCTTAGAGAGAAGATGCAACTTATCTTGAAGGAATCTAAACTAGCTTACTTATACAAGGATTGCTCACTAGACAAGAAAATGGTAGACTCTATTGTTTGGCGGGCTGCGTGGCAACTAATCAAGGCAGGAAAAGAGGATGCAAAATGAGCGAAAAGGGTTTCTTTAGACATTACAGGCTTACCGATGGGGATGTAATATTCCCCCAAGGTGGAGCTACTGTTTACTATATGAAACAGCCTAGTTGTGACTGGCATGAAAAGGAGAATACTTGCGAAGTCTGTGTTGTGCCTACGTATCTCGTAGGAGTATCTTTCTGTTCCCTAACGGACAATTTCAAGAGGTCTACAGGCAGGGCTATTGCAGAGGGAAGGTTTATGGTGAGCCAACTCACGTTTGACGCTAAGGACAGAGATGCTCTAAACACAGCACTACTTTCGTTTGTACGAAAGAAGTTTTACTCTATTCAGGACAGACAAGAACGTAATTTCTTTGGAGAAATAAATTGAAGTTCATGCGTGATGATAAAGCAGACTTGATAGTCGGAGCTAAGGGAGTCCTCCTGCTAGGCTATGGAGGGGCTCTAGGCTATGGCCTTTCAATCGTTGGCACCCTGATGACGGCTGCTAATGATATACTATTTTTTTGTGGAGTCTGTATAGGACTCATATGGACCCTCGGTGCGTTTGATTGGGTTAGGCGTGCTGTACTTTGGGGTGATTCTGTACTAAAACTAATACGTAAGGAAAGAAATGAGTAGATTACTTGTTGCTATGATAGCAGTTGTGCTTATTGCCGGAACGGCGTGTACTCGGATTGAGCCGGGTTATGTTGGTATCAAGGTAGATATGCACGGTACGGATAAGGGTGTGGACTCTTTGCCTTTGGTTACTGGCCGCGTTTATTACAATCCGTGGTCCACTAACATCTATGAGTTCCCTACCTTTGTTCAACAGTTCACATGGACTATGGACAGACATGAAGGCTCTCGGAATGATGATTCAATTACCTTCAATAGTGTTGAGGGTGTTCTCATCAATGCTGATATTGCCGTAGCTTATGCTTTCCAGGCGGATATGGTTCCTCATATCTTTGCTACCTTTAGGGTGCCTGCGGAGCAGATTACTCAGGGCTACGTCCGAAATCAGATCCGTGATAGCTTTAGCCGTTTTGCGAGCACTATGCCTATTATTGAGATTTACGGTATTAGGAAGCAAGCGCTTCTAACTAGCGTTATTACTGATCTCAATACACGGCTAGGTCCACAGGGTTTCACGTTCGATATGATTAGCTTTGTCGGTGGTCTTAGGGTGCCGGAGCAGGTCAAAATGTCTATCGACAGTGTAATCAAGGCTCAGAATCGTGCTAAGGAGGCTGACGCTAAGGTAGCTCAGGTTGAGGCAGAGGCTCGACAGCGGGTGGCTCAAGCCCAAGGTCATGCCACGGCTATTCTTCTTGAGGCTAAAGCTAAGGCTGAAGCAAATGTCGTGATCGCTAGGTCGGTTACGCCTGCGCTTATCCAGTTCGAGGCCCTGACTAAGTGGGATGGTGTTCTTCCTAGGTTTACGGGAAGTGCTGTTCCTTTTGTCAATCTTGAAGGTCCGACTGGCCGCTAGTCTTATCTTCATATGATTGGGCTTAGGGGAATCTTAGGGCGATAAGGCCCGCCCCTAAGCCTTTTCATATGAGTGTAATGACAATGACTGGAGCTATGAATATCTTTCATAGAACTGGCTGGGAGGTTTGTCATGTGCAGGGAACTTGGGTAATAACTAGAGCTACGAAATCGTGGCAAACCCCAGGTTATTATCTATTTCACATTCATCCACAACGGATAGTTCGGTATATAGAGTGCAAACATGATATGCCAAAGAAGGTAAGATTTTTATTCAACCTAGTACAGGACTAGATGAGTGTGAAAGAACAAAATTTTAGATTTACAATGTCTTCAGCAATTGCTGATTTAGATAGGGCTGGCTGGGACATTGTTCATATAGAGGATAGCTGGATACTGACTAAGGCTAGAATGTTTACGAACAGCCATCACTATTTTGCGTTTCATGTTCATCCCGGTATTGCCGGTAACTATGGACTGTTGGACAGTATAAAGCCGTACAAAAGTTGCACACACGATATGCCAGATAGTGTATGGTTTTTGTTCACACTAATGAAGGACGACTAATGAAAAAGTTTAGAGTTCTCACAGAACGTGACTCTAATGGGCATTATATGTCCTTTGAAGTAGAAGCAAGTCACTTTGAGATAAAAGATGCTTGTCTTCTATTTTACAACAAAGGAACAACATACTCATTTATGAGTATTAGTATTGGTCGCTGGCGAAGTGTAGCAGAGGTTAGCTAATGATAATCTACAAAGGTGATAAGGTTCCGATCAAAGCTTGGACTGAGGGTGTGCCTATAGAATCAGTAGCCCTAGACCAGCTAAAGAATGTAGCTTCAATGCCTATTATTTTCAAGCACGTTGCTGTGATGCCTGACGTTCATTGGGGGATGGGAGCCACCATAGGCTCGGTCATTCCTACCCTTCACGCGGTCATACCGGCTGCTGTAGGCGTGGATATTGGGTGTGGTATGATGGCAGTCCAGACTGGATTATCTGGAGAGGATCTACCTGACTCTCTAAAAGAGATGAGACAAGAGATTGAAAAAAGGGTCCCAGTAGGTTTTGGAAAGAGCGCCAGCCATGCTCAGGGGGGATGGGGTAATCGTATCTCAAATTACACCAAGCGAGAATGGGAAGGTAAGCTAGAAGATCGGTATAACATAATCCAAGAGAGGCATCCTGGCATTAGGCGTGGGAATGACATAAACCATCTAGGATCTCTTGGCTCAGGCAACCACTTCATCGAGGTTTGCTTAGATGAAACCGATAAGGTCTGGATCATGCTTCACTCAGGCTCGCGTGGAGTGGGCAATCGTATTGGTAGGTACTTCATAGAAAAGGCTAAGGAGGATATGAAGCTATACCATATCAATTTGCCTGACCGAAACTTAGCCTACCTCCCTGAAGGGACTAAGCATTTCGATGATTATATCGAGGCTGTAGGCTGGGCTCAAGACTTCGCTCGCATCAACCGAGAGATAATGATGGGGACTGTCTTAGATGCCCTACGGAGTGTGAAAGGAATCAATCAAGCTAAGGTAATGGCTCATAACATGGTTGTGAATTGCCACCACAACTATGTTGAAAGAGAGCATCACTACGGTAAGAATGTATTGATAACTCGTAAGGGTGCTGTGCGTGCTAGAAAGGGAGACTTCGGCATAATCCCAGGTAGTATGGGAGCTAAGTCTTTCATTGTAAGTGGCAAAGGTAATCCTGAGAGCTTCAATTCCTGTTCTCATGGGGCAGGAAGGGCTATGTCTAGGAAAAAGGCTAAGGCAACCTTTACCTTAGACGATCATATCAAGGCTACGGAAGGGGTTGAGTGTCGTAAGGATGAGGATGTTATTGATGAAACCCCAGGTGCATATAAGGATATAGATGCCGTGATGGCTGCTCAAGCTGATCTGGTAGATATAGTACATGAACTTCGACAAATAATCTGTGTGAAAGGATAAGACAATGGACTGGATGATTGCTTTCAATTTTATAGTTGGCTCTGTACTTACATTACAAAGCATTCAGGCTTTCAGGCAGAGAAGAATGGGATGGGTATATGTAACCGCATTTTTTGCAGCCGCAAACTTTGCCTGCGTCTGGGCACGCTTTAGTATAGAAAGGCTAGTATAATGGACTTCGTAATGCTTATGAATCTTGGCATTGGACTATGGCTCACCGGCTTGGGAGTTATGTGGTTCAAAGAAAGAAACTCCCGCCCACACGCTATGAGGTGGGTCGCTTTGAATTTAACTTTTGCAGTCCTAAACTTTGGGAGCGTATGGTGGCGCTTGGGTGTAGACGGGACGGTAGGGTAATGTTAGCAGCGCTTTTACTTGCAACAGCGATAATGGTAGTCCCAGCTAGTCCTAGCGGTGGGATTGTGAAGGAAGAGATTAGGTATGAGTGGATCAATGGGGTCTACCAGCCTATTCAAATCGTAACCCAGGACGGAAAGGTTCTCCTAAAGAGGAAGATCCGTTCTACAGATGATATGGACAAGGGTGGCCCTGTCTTTGACGATTGGAATGGAGACCGATAATGTGGAAATCTATAGGTTTATTTAGTCTGTTTGCCATAGTGTATCTAAGTTTGCTACTTGGCTTTATGGTTGGGCATCGTGATGGTATGGGATGGCACCCTGATTATGTGATGTGCCAAAACTTTTGTGGGGGTAAGCTTGCTCAAACTGATATGGATAGAGGCTTCCTTGGCTTTGGTGAAACCGTCTGTACCTGTAAAGAAGATGGAAAGCAGTTGAGGTACTAAAATGCCGATATGTCCCGTATGTAAAATTGTGGTAAAACGAACGAGGAAGGGTAGGCGCGAGGTCAAGGGTACGGCTAGCCAGAACTTTAAGAACAGAGCTATCTGCCCTAATAAACATACGCACCCTTCTATTCTAAAGTATAGAAAGCTAAATGAGGAACTGCAAGAAGATAAGGAAAACCGAGAGCTCTTTTATTCAAACACAAACGAACACCTTGCAGGTATTCTCAAAAGGAAACTAGGCATCGAGAAGAAAACCAAAAAGGCTAGGTTTGGTCGGAGTCGATGTATGGCTACCTGGGAGAGAAAACAATGAGTGACAGATCAGAAAGCACAAGCTGGCTTTTAGGACAACTGGTACACCATGATATTCTAACGGCTGAGGAAGAGAAAAGTATAGCGACTGATAGGAACAAGGCGTACAATGCCTTCAAGGATGAGCTTATCAGCTACCCCTATACTTGGAGATTCTTCCTTGAAAAGTATGCGACCTATCTAGCTAATGAGTTTACTCTAGCTAGATTCTGTGAGAACTATGGGGCCAATGTATTTGATATTAAGGTGGGTCACCTTAGAATAGATAATGCAATGAAAAACCTCAACGACCTGACGTTTGACAATGATGCTGAGGGAATCAAGAACCTCTTTCAAGGGCTAGACATATCCACAGAAATGTTCTTTGAGTTGTGGAGTCATCTGAATAGCTTACCTGGATCTGAGACTGGTCTTACTCACGATGAGATGAGGGTGCCACGTAAGCTATACAAAACTTATATTGCACAGAGGAATCGTCTAGTAGACAAGAACTATAAGCTAGTCATAAGCATAGCGTATCGTTATGCTAAGCGATGGAATGTTCCTGTAGAGGATATGGTTCAAGAGGGTACTGTTGGTATGATCCGAGCGGCTACTAAGTTTCAAGCTGAAGCAGGCGTAAAGTTCTCCACCTATGGTACGTGGTGGATTCATCAGTACATAGCTAGACATTTACAAGACAAGGAAAAATTCATCAGGGCACCTCAGTATGTCCAAAGGATCGTACAAAAACTGAATACAATTGAGGACCATCTAGCTAAGGAACATGGAAGGGAACCTACTAGAGCTGAGATAGCTGAGTTTGCGGAGATTCCTATGGATGTTTTCACTAAGATTCATCCGCTCACTAAGTACCCTATATCCCTTGAGAGTACCATTGTCCATCGTGATGACTTTGGTAATAATGGTGCAACTCTAAAGGATATGCTCGTATCAGACTCCAAGGTAGAGGAAGAGGTTGACATTAGCTTACAACATGCTAAACTCAAGGACGCTCTCGAAAGACTGCCTGAGCGAGATAGAAATATCTTAGAGAGAAGATATGGACTAGGCGATAGGACAGTTGAATCCTTGGAAGAAGTTGCTGAAGTCTATAACCTAAGCCGAGAGCGAATTAGACAAATACAAGGTAATTCGATCTTGAAAGTACGTTCATTCTTAAAGGAGGCTATAAATGACTGAGTTTGACGCTGATGAGAGAGTAGATATTGGCAATGTTATCGGTACGGTAGTACGAGCAATTGTTGACGAGCCAAATGCCGTTAGTATTACGGTAGTGGAGTCAGAAAAGACTACTATCGTTGAGGTTCGATCTGCTAAGGCAGACATTGGTAAGATCGTAGGCAAGCAGGGGAATATGGCTCATGCCCTTAGGACTATCTGTACCTCCGCTAGTGGACGAGACGACCATCGTTACCTAGTAAACATTCTAGAGTAATGGGCGAGGATAAGGATAAGAGTAAGACTTTCTCAGTTTGTGGAGGGGGTATTACCTTCGGTACAATTGCCGCTGGTTTACTCTCATGGGCACAATGGAAGTCTATAGGCTGGGCTTTATTCCACGCATGGTTAGGCTGGATATACATTTTCTGTTGGTTCCTTAGCTGTGTGCAAAAGGCACCGCTTGTCTTCCCATGAGAAGGTATACTAGAATAACGTGGAAATCTGATCCGAGATATGAGATGGGTCAACGTAAAGACCTACACGTAGGTCAGCGTAGACGTTATAAAAGAGGGCACAAAAGTAAGCAAAGAAACAGTCGTCAGGTAAAAAGACTACGTGAGATTCTTTCTGAACTGTATGGAAAGAAATGTGCATACTGTGGGGAGACTGATCTTAAATTGACTATAGATCATATATGGCCTAAGTCTGAAGGTGGTACTTGGGAGCTAACTAACCTTCAACTTTTATGCTGGCCTTGCCACTCTAGAAAAGATGGTCCCCAAAGGAAAAGAAAAGCACCAAGTAAGGTTCTCAAAATAATAGAGAAGTGGAAGGTAAGATTATGAATAACGAAACTATTACGGTTGTGCTTGCTATTGCTAACAAGCTACCGGATGCTGAAATTACTCAAGACGATGATGGTTATCTAATCATTCTTACTAAGATAAAGTATAAAGGTGACTTCATCAAGGATATAATGGAAGATGGTAAGACGGATGATGGGAAGTATGAGCTAAAAGGATAACTCTTGAGAATAATTCTTCTAGGCTTAGTGTTCCTTCTATCGGGCTGCTTTACTACAGGCAGACCTGATAGTACGGACCAGCTAACCAAGAGTTACACTCACATAAAAGGTGTACTAGCTGCCCCTCCGGTACTAGAAAGAGGGAACGAAAGACTGATCCTCTATTTGCTGGTAGAGAATAAGATAGAGGAGAAGGAAACAATTTACATAGCCATTGCTGAGAATGAGGAGAAAGAAGAGATCCTCATAGAAGTAGAGCTAAAGCTACGTAATACCAACGAGGCCGTTTTCCTTTATGGAGAAAAGGTAACTGGTCGTTGGCAGGAGTTTATATCAGGTGTAGACTTTGATATTTATGCTGTTGGTTACTACGTACCGGCAGCTAAGAAGTATCAGATAGTCATTACTAGATATGGAAATAATCTAATGGACACGATTAGCTGGGGTAATTTCCTAAAGGCAGCGGGTAAAGCTGTGATTAAAGCAGGATCAAAGGTAGTTAAGCCATGATTTTCAAGTACAAAGGCTACGGTTACAGGCTAAAGCAACGTGACCAGGATCATATTTGGTACAAAATAAAGAAACTAAAGTGGCATTGGTATAAGCGTGCAGAAATTTTAAAAAGAGGCTATGATTCTGCCGTGAGGTGGGTGTACGTAGAAAGAGAAGAGCACGAAATAACAGAAGAGTTTATTCTTAGAACTCATCTGCACTGTCATACTCAGATAGACAAGTTTGTAATTCGAGATGAAAAGTTGCAAGAGATGAAGGAACTTCTACATGAACCTAATATGGACTTTATAAGTAGGGTAATAAAATGAGACACAAGTACCGAGGATACAGTTATAAGCTTAGAGTCCGTCATGAGGATCAGCTTGAGTATCTAGTCTTTGGAAGAGGTTTCTTGGGCTGGATAGGTATAGACTTCGTTGCTTCTGCTGACTATAAAAAGGATCATGGTGAGAGTGAGGAAGGATTTATCGCGGACATTCATAAGAAAGCTCACACTTGTATAGATGAACAAGCAGATAAAAATGATCGCAATGCTAATCTAAAGAAATTGGTCAATGATAACAAAGTTGAATTTATAGGAAGGCTGACGAAATGAGACACAAGTACAAAGGATATGGGTATCAAATTATAATTTATGATAATGATACTCTACGATATAAAATCTTTGAACGAGGAATTAGAAACAGATTCAGGTGGAATCAACCTTATACTGTTGGAGAACGCATACAATCAGAGAAGGATGAGTGCGAGGAATCTTTTGCTGTACGGCTTCATCAGATGGCGCACCTACGTATAGATGATATGGCATATGAATCTGATAGCTTGGCTACTCTAGAAAAAGTATGTAAAGATACAAGAATAGAGTTTCTGAGCAGGGTGGCAAAATGAAAACGAAAGAGATACAGATAGATCTGGCTAGTCCTAGTCTAGACGTAGCGTTCCATGAGGCTATGAAAAAGGCAAGGGAGATAGCTCCCAGTGTCTACGAGTATGAGGTACGTCTAAGGGACATTAAAGCTCTAGCTTATAAATTCGGACGTGAGATTGAGTACCTATACATATTTGATGTTGTAGCTGAAGAGTTCTATAAGGAGGAAGAATGACAGACTTTATGTGGGTTGTACTATTCTTGCTTGGCATAATCGGAGCCGAGCTGGGCCTATTGCTAGTCATCTTTGGTCTGCTTACGTGGGAGGTAATCCGTCCTAAGAGGAACCCTGAAGGGGTGCAGCCTGTCTTTATAGGTATGCCTCCTGGGATGCACCCTGGGATGCACCCTGATAAGAAAGAAGAAAACGGGGACAACAAGGAAGAAAAAGATGCTCCTAATAAGGGGTTGTACGTTTGAACCAAACTAAAGAGCTAGTACAGACTTACTTCAAAGAGATCAAACAGTATCCTCCCCTAGCTAAGGAAGAGGAAAGGGTGCTCTGTAGTGCTCTGTTGATAGCTCTTGAATGTTTCAAACGAGACATTCTTACTATACCCCTAGCCTGGAAGCTACTGGCAGACAAGTACCATAATGCTAAACCTTCTAAGCGTGCAGTAAAAAAGCTGTTCGAGAATCCTTCGCTAACCCTCAGTCAGATAGATGATATATTCCACTTCCTACACGGGGCACCGTTAGACCGTCTTATCATCTCCAATCGACAAGACGATATTATCCACCATCTCCTAAAGGCAGACATAGCTCAGGAAGTATACTTTTCTTTGCTCATAGAGCTAGAGCAATACGATAAGCCAGGTCATGTGAAGCGGCTCGTCGGGCTTTGCAAAACAGATTTCATGGTGTCTCTCAAGGCATCAAGGGCGGCGAAAGACAATCTGATTGAACTCCGCAACCAATTCCTTTGTGCAAACTTGCGATTAGTGGTCTCCTTTGCGTTGCAATATCAGCACCTTGGAGTTGATCTAAATGACCTGATTCAAGAGGGTAACACAGCCCTGGTCCGGGCGATTGAAAAGTTTGACCCTCGAAGGAACCTCAAATTCTCTACCTATGCGACGTGGTGGATCAAGCAATCCTTTATTAAACTGTTTCGCAATCAGGGCAGAGCCGTCCGACTCCCCGCGCATATACACGAACTATCCGCCAAGGTTTTGAAATTCGTAAAGGAGTATGATGCTTCTTTCCATCGGAACCCTACCGTATCTCAGATTTCTAAAGCCTTAGCTGTGCCTGAAGATATGATAGAAAGCCTCAATGATCTGTATGCGGATCACGTTTCACTGGAGGCAGAAATATCTCCAGGTAGCCGTAACTCCCAAGTAAAAAGTCTAAAGGACTTCCTCGTAGCTGAGACTCCTGATCCTATTGAGGAGATCCAAACTATTGAATTGTCTAAGGAACTCCATAATAGTATAGAGTCTCTTTCTCCTGAGGAGCAGCAGGTTATTAGACTTAGATATGGGTTAGAGGGTTGCTTTTATACACTGGATAAGATATCCTACTACACTAAGAGTAGCCGAGAGAAGATTAAGAAGATTGAGAAGACGGCTCTCTCCTACCTTGGGGAGAAAATGAAAGGCTTTAAGGATGAGTGTTCCTAGCATCGGTATCATTGGAGCTGGCTTCGTTGGGTCTGCCATAGGCGAAGGCTTCTCGCATTATACAGACGTGAAAATGTATGATAAGAACAAGGAGATGGGTTTCGATTACAAGGACGTTCTCCAACAGGACATTTTGTTTGTCTGCCTGCCTACTCCTATGTTGAAAAACGGTAATGTGGATCTGTCTATTATCGAGGGGGCACTCGAACGTATAGGAAATTATCTGCCAAAAGATGAGCAAAAAGCTATCCTAATCAAGAGCACGGTCCCACCTGGAGTTTGCAAAAGGTTTCAAGACCAGTGGGGGAATCTGGAGATCGTATTCAATCCAGAATTTCTCACTGAAAGGACAGCTAGTTTAGACTTTATTCAGCAGCGCAGGGTTATCTTAGGTGTTGGCACCGAGTCTAACACAGCAAATCTCCTAAGGATTAAAGACTTATATAAGGCTAGATTCCCTAGTACTAGGGTTGCAATCTACCATTGGGATCAGGCAGCGCTGATTAAGTATGGAACGAATGTATTTTTCTGTACGAAGATTTCGTTCTTCAATGAGCTAACTCAAGTGGCCCGAGCCTTGGGGTTCAATGGAGATAAGATAGCGGCTGAGATTCTGGAGGACGGACGCATAGGTCGTTCGCATTGGCAAGTACCCGGTCATGATGGTAAACTAGGGTTTGGTGGGTCTTGCTTTCCAAAGGATCTCAATGGCTTCATGCAATTTGCTAGAAGCATTGGGGTTGATCCTACGGTTAGTGAGGCAGTGTGGAAAAAGAACCTAGAGGTCCGGCCTGAAAAGGATTGGGAAGGACTGAAGGGTCGTGCAGTATCCGAGGAGGATGAATAATGGACTGGTCTTCAATTTTACTAAGTGGTTTCTATGGATTCGTTATTGGAATAGGTGTTCTTATATTCACCGGGAAGTGGGCTTTCGCAAAGGCAGACGCAAAGTATGACGTTATGGAACAGCCCTTTAAGCACTGCTTACGTTTCGTTGGCTTTGCTATGATACCAATGCTGCCCGTCGTTCTAGCTTTTAACTTGCTGCGCTTCTTTGTCGGCTTCTAATATACTTATAATGGGTGCTGGCCGCTGTGGCACCACGTTCCTATGGGAACTATTCAAAGAGCTAGGCTTTGACACAGGGGATGAAGCAGAGTTTTTCCAAAACCAGGAACGACTCGGGCTGACCCGTATACCTAGAGTTATAAAGGGGACAGGCGGCCTCTGTATCAATCTGGATATGTACGTCAGGGTTCATGCCTTGCAAATCGAACACATTTTCCTTTGCACTAGGCAACTAGGACCGATGGTGGCGAGCCAGTTGAAAATGAAACAAGATAGAGGGACTTACAAAGGGATGTCCTTAACGGCTTTGCAAGAGATCCTTTACAAAGAAATTCCTGGGACATTTGGCACAGCCCTCCTCCAGATAGCTGATGCAGAGTATCCCTTTAGCGTAGTCAAGTTCCCTAAGTCTGCGGAAGATCCAGACTATCTTGCCTCCGTACTAAAGAAGTCTCATGCTGAGGGGTTCGACTACCTCCCAGAGTTTCATAAGGCATGGATGAACGTAGTAAAACCTGCACTCATAAGGAATAGATAATGCCATACATACCTAAGAAGGATAGGGACAGGTACAACCCACATATTAAAAGTCTACTTCAAGAGCTACATATATCGAACTATGATATAGGTCATATAAACTATATCTTTACCCTCATCATCATCAACATATGGAAAGCGTTTCCCAGATATGCTACCATCGCCTCTATCCGTGGTATGCTAAGCGACGTAAAGGATGAATTTTATAGACGTTATGCCGCCCCTTATGAGGATAAAAAGATCAAAAGGAACGGAGACGTGAAGTAATGTTTGAAAAAATTGCTATGTTCTTACTTATGGGAGCCTACGGTGTTTTGATGTTGTTGTGTTGTGCTCTGTTCGTAGGTGCCTGTATCTTTGGGTTGTACTCTGCATTTATGTCTTCTCCTATCTGGACAGGAATTGGTGCATTACTCTTTATCATCTGTGGCGTTACCGGGCAAAGGATACTACAAGGAGAGATTAAGAAGTGAACTATGATCTAGTCGCTGAAGGTGGCGGGGTCAAAGGAACTGCCTTAATCGGGGCCATGCAATCTATTGAAGCTCATGGCTTCACCCCAGCTAACCTAGCCGGAAGCTCCGCAGGAGCCATCGTAGCTGCCATTAGAGCAGCAGGATATACCCCTGATGAGATGCTGAATATAATGTCTCAGGTGGACTACAAGGACTTCCAAGATGGCAGCAGATGGAAAATCAAAAGGATAATAGACTTTTGGAATCATCTTGGAGTTCACAAGGGCGACGTTTTCTACAACTGGATAAAAGACATACTAGCTGCAAGAGGGGTGAAAACATTTGGTGACTTGGTTGTAACTGGAGAGGAAGATCCTAGATGGAAGTGGAAGCTAAAGGTACTGGCTTCTGATGTTTTCAAGAAACGTATACTGATTTTTCCTAATGATGCTATCCTTT
>Ga0209997_10000051_pt1 | contig 31073 bp, 30 predicted proteins | sample CR04metaG_FD_182079 | JGI IMG/M metagenome (GOLD analysis project Ga0209997, IMG submission 182079) | Deep subsurface microbial communities from Mariana Trench to uncover new lineages of life (NeLLi) - CR04 metaG (SPAdes) (version 2) | ecosystem: Environmental > Aquatic > Marine > Ocean trench...
CCATGCCGTAGATGTCGTAGTCATATAGTGGTTGAATATAGTAATCAATGTCATTTACATCGATAGAAAATTCCGGCTCCTTGATTTCGACTTGCAAAGATTCCTGCGACAGATCATCAACAACAGGCATGTTCTCGTAAAGATTGTGTCTATTCCAAAAACTAATCACTAAAAGTATAAAGCTAACCAGCACAAGGTATTTCAGTTTCATAACATATCTGCTTCTGATCCCTTGATTCACGGTTTAGATGTGCCAAATATTCGATTAGACTTTACCGTGGCGACATCCCTCATAATCTCACCGATTTAAGGAAACAGAAAATGAATAACGTAGTCCAAATGATTCCCATTTCCAATCTGGCATGGACTTTTGTGCCGGTGATCATTGTTATTGGTATTTTATATAAATGGTCCCTGGATGCACGAACGTCTATTTATGCTGTTTTCAGGATGCTGATGCAGCTACTTTTGATAGGTTATGCACTGGTATACATCTTTGAAACTGATAATGCCTGGATCGTGATGCTAGTTCTGGCAGTTATGTTGCTGGCTTCCAGCTGGATCGCAATCCGACCAGTGAAACAAAAAAGATCAAGCGATTACCTGAAAGCTTTTATATCGATTTCTATCAGTGGGATCTGTACCCTGTGGCTGATCACCCAGGCTGTGCTGGAATTGCAACCATGGTACTTACCGCATTACATGATCCCGCTGGCCGGAATGATATTCGCCAATTCCATGAATTCGGTGAGTCTGGCTGCGGAACGTTATGAATCAGAAATCGCAAATGGTACGCCCCTGAACAAAGCCCGTCATACTGCTTTGCATGCCTCACTCATTCCGACGATCAATATGCTGTTTGCAGTCGGGCTGGTATCTTTACCTGGCATGATGACTGGGCAAATACTGTCTGGTGTTTCACCACATATTGCAGTGAGATATCAAATCATGGTGATGTGCATGATATTTGGATCTGCGGGGATTTCATCTGCATGTTTTCTGACCCTGGCCAAATTAGATTTTGCAACGAAGATGAAAGATTAGTAGGCATAAGAAGGAAAAGTTTTGTACATGGATGTATTTATACTGCGATCGCATGGGCGCGAAGGAGCAATGCACTTAATAGTAAAAGGCGAAACCAAACCCTAACGTAGCCGGTAAATCTAGATAAATAGAAGGTTCACAACTAAACTAATAACTAATAAGGCAGAGACATCATAAAAAGCTATGATGGCTTAACACACCTTCGCCCAGTGAGGTGTTGCCGAATAGACTGGGCACTTCTCATTCTGTAGCCGTGCCTCGTCGTGGTGCACCGCAATATCAACTGCCCTTTATCAGGGCAAATCTCATCCCTACCCTCACCTCTAAATATATAGTTTTATAAACTAATCAACTAGTTATAAGAATACTCCAGAATGGCACGTAAGCTGCGTTGTAGAGGCTAAATGATTAGCAACATCTGGATATTCTCATGAAAAAGCAAAAGCTCGTCATCATTGGCAACGGCATGGTTGGGCAGGCCTTCCTCGAATCTATGACCGAGAGCAAGGCTCGGGATCGATACGATATCGTCGTATTCTGTGAGGAACCTCGGCCCGCTTATGACAGGGTTCACTTGTCAGAATTCTTTTCTGGAAAAACTGCGAATGATCTCTCCATGGTTACCCACGAATTTTTTATGCAGAACGATATCTCGATATATATTGGAGATAAGGCTTCCCGTATCGATCGAAAAAATAAACAGGTGATCTCTGCACAAGGTGTCACCATTGCCTATGACAAACTGGTTTTAGCCACGGGTTCTTATCCGTTTGTTCCCCCTGTGCCGGGCCATGATCGTGATGACTGCCCTGCCACAATCACCGGAGAGGGAATGTTATTAATTCCCGATTCAGGGAAATAGTTACGCGCAGATGAATATTGTCCTTTGGGGTATCTCTATCACATCAATGATCACTTACCGGGAGCGCTTCATATTGTTTTAGATCACCAACTTCTTCATACCATGGTGCCTTGTCGGCCATGAATACATTGTGGGTTGGCTTTGCCTTTGGATCATCATCCAATGTCCCCGCCGTAACAATAATTGCTTTCCCACTTTTTGTCAGCCACGGTAATGACGAACCACAATTTTTACAGAACGATGTTGCGAAGTGCTTTGCATCTGCATGTTCAAACCGTCCTAGTGAATCTTCACCACTCAGCCATTGGAATTGCGCCGGATCAATAATGATATTAGATGCGTAAGCAGAGCCCGTGAATTTACGACATCTCGTACAATGACAATATTGAAAGACTTTTATCGGACCAACGTATTGATATGACACCGCCCCGCATAGGCAACTGCCTGAAACTTTATCATCTTCCATAAACGCCTCCTCTGATTGCTAGCAAACAAATCCTTCAGATATTACTATAAATATCATATGGCTAAAGAAATAATATTTTAGGCCATAAGAACTTATGTTAAATACTCAGAATACTTGTAAATGCAGGTTACAAGTAATTTGAGTATACCCAAATCACAATGATAAGATGGTTCGAATAATTATAATCAATTTAACCTTACAATAATTTTATGGCTTCTTCACGAAAACTGGTGATCTACGCTGCCCTCGCGGGTAATGCGCTGATAGCGATCATGAAATTCATCGCTGCCTCCATTACTGGCAGTTCAGCGATGTTCTCCGAAGGCATACATTCAGTCGTTGATACCGGTAATCAGATGTTGCTTTTGTATGGGCTGAAGCAAGCAAAAAAGCCTGCGGATGATCGCTTTCCATTCGGACATGGGAAAGAAATCTATTTCTGGAGTTTTATTGTCGCCATTATGATCTTCGCTGTTGGTGCTGGTATTTCGATTTACGAAGGGATTCATCGTTTACTAAATCCAGCCCCTCTGGAAAATATCCTGGTGAACTACATTGTGCTTACACTTGCCATGGTCTTTGAAGGTGCTGCATGGTTTTTTGCTTTGAAAGAATTTAAACAAGCAAAAGGTAAATGGGGATACATTGAAGCCGTACAACGAGGCAAAGATCCTTCCCTGTTTGTTGTCTTATTTGAGGACTCCGCAGCGATGTTAGGGCTAGCTGTTGCTCTGCTTGCCACCTTCCTGACCCAACTCACGGGCAATTTATATCTGGATGGTATCGCCTCAGTCGTTATTGGTTTGATTCTTGCTGGTACTGCCATGTGGCTGGCTTTTGAAACCAAGAGCCTGCTCATTGGGGAAAGCGCAAATATTCATGTTGTGAACGGCATTAGAAAGCTTGCTCAGACCTATGACAAAATCGAACATGTTAATGAAGTATTAACCATGCATATGGGGCCTGAGTTTATCCTGGTCAATATCAGTGTTGAATTTAAAGATGCAGCAACTGCTACTGAAATTGAAGATACTGTTTCACAACTTGATGCTGCAATTAAAAATAAATATGAAAATGTAAAACGAATCTTTATTGAAGGAGAGGCAAGGAGAAGTCATCAGGCCTTTTGACGGTAACCCCCCAGAAATTATTTAGACTATGGTTTTTGTTATTTCAGACAGATTTATCCGATGAAGGACAAACAGATACTTGACCTTGATAAGTCACATGTCTGGCATCCGTATAGCGCGATGGGCTCGGACTTGCCTGTTTATCCTGTGGCATCTGCCGATGGTGTGCGACTGAAATTAACAGATGGTCGAGAACTGATAGATGGCATGTCTTCCTGGTGGAGTGCGATTCATGGTTATAACCATCCTGAAATGAATTGTGCGCTTGAGGCGCAATTGCAGAAGATGTCACATGTGATGTTCGGTGGACTGACACATCAACCTGCTGTAGAACTTGCAGCTCAACTGGTTGCACTAACGCCTGATGCATTACTGTCCGTTTTCTTTTCAGACTCTGGTTCCGTGTCTGTTGAAGTAGCTATGAAAATGGCCATTCAATATTGGAACGCTAAAGGACAACCCAGCAAAAAGTACTTTCTGACCATTCGAAATGGCTATCATGGTGATACCTTTGGCGCCATGTCAGTGTGTGATCCTGACACGGGAATGCATTCCCTGTTTCAGGATGTATTAACACAACAATTTTTTGTGGATGCCCCAGACTGTCGCTTTGGTCAAGCCTGCTCTGATAAAGATATCGCAGGTTTTGAACAAACACTCAGTACCGAAAAGGAACATATCGCTGCCGCGATCATGGAACCAATTGTTCAAGGTGCAGGTGGTATGCGATTTTATTCTGAAGAATATTTACGCCGTGTGCGGGGTCTATGCGACCAATATCATGTGTTATTGATCCTTGATGAAATCGCCACCGGGTTTGGCCGAACGGGAAAATTATTTGCCTGTGAATATGCTGGTGTCACCCCTGACATTATGTGTGTTGGAAAGGCGCTGACAGGAGGTTATATGAGTCTGGCAGCGACACTCACCACCACAGATGTCAGCGAAACCATCAGTCAGGGAGAGCCAGGCGTTTTCATGCATGGCCCGACGTTTATGGCGAATCCCCTGGCCTGCACAGCAGCTTTGACCAGCCTGAAGATTTTGCTGGAGTCCCCCTGGCAATCAGAAATCTCTAGAATCGAAAAACAACTTGTTGCAGGTCTTGAACCTTGTCAGGTATTGGATGTTGTTAAAGATGTGCGTGTGTTAGGTGCCATTGGGGTTGTGGAACTCGTCAACCCTGTCGATATGGCGAGTGTTCAACCGTTATTTGTCGAAGCAGGCGTTTGGATAAGACCCTTTGGTAAACTGGTCTATCTCATGCCTCCATTTATTATTCAAAATGATGATCTGGAAAAATTAACAACGTCGGTTGTCGATATTGTGTCAAATATTTCGTCTTGATTTCATCTCGGCACTGCTTGAGTTGCAAACTAGCTTGACCACAAAATATTCTGACTTCGGATATTCCAGATTATTTGAATTACCTAGGAGTCTGTCGGACTAGTGCAATCTGACCTTTGATTGAATCTTAATCAGCTCATCAAATATTTTTATGAGTTCTAACAAACTGCCTGTGTGCGGGTCGTTTTTGTGCAGACATTCCTGCGCATAGACGAATATGCTGCTTGTAGCAGGGAATGGTTTTGTCTCTTCCAGGGCATTTTTCATACGTGGCAGAAAAACCCACTGCAGCCATTGTTCGAAGGCCAGCGTATCCATACAGAAGGGTTGTTCACTGGCGAGTTCGCTGCTGCTTGGCCTGGTTTTGTTCCATTTGCCGTTGATTCTCAAGGTAGCTTCTACCTCTAGCAGTACGTCGGCAATGCGATTCTGAATATCGTGCATTGCCTAGATTATACTTTTCTGTTGCCTCAATTCAACAATACAGCAACGCCCTGAGCCCTGGATGGATATGAAATTGAGGCCAAAAATGCCTTTCTAATCACCTTTGATATCTATACTGTGCCAGTCAAACACCTGCTACGAAAGCATATTAGGTGGTTTTATACCGTCATTCTGGTTTATAATCGCGCGTTTTTTGGCGCAGCTAAGCTTGCGTCCATTTGAGTGGTATTTAACAGGTGTCTATCCAAGCAATACGTTTCTGGCAATGCAGTCGGTTACGACGTGTGCTTTGGGTCGCTGATCGATTCATTGAAGTGTAACGGTATAGAGTAGTAATAACATGGCTGATTTATCCAAATATAGAAACATAGGCATCTTTGCCCACGTAGATGCTGGCAAGACAACCACAACAGAACGTATTTTAAAACTCACCGGTAAAATTCATAAAACCGGTGAAGTACATGATGGAGAAGCTACCACTGACTTCATGGAACAGGAACAGGAACGTGGTATTACTATCCAGTCTGCAGCGACCAGTTGTGAATGGAATGGTCACCGCTTGAATATTATTGATACTCCTGGACATGTTGATTTTACGATTGAAGTATACCGTTCATTAAAAGTGCTTGATGGGGGCATTGGTGTGTTCTGCGGCTCTGGTGGTGTTGAACCACAATCCGAGACCAACTGGAGATATGCGAACGAATCTGAAGTATCTCGCATTATCTTTGTCAATAAACTTGACCGTGTAGGCGCTGATTTTTACCGCGTAGTGAAACAGGTTAAGGATGTCCTCAGTGCGAACCCTCTGGTAATGGTATTACCCATTGGTATTGAAGATGAATTTACAGGTGTTGTCGATCTGCTAACCCGTAAGGCATGGATATGGGAAGGCGTCAGTGATGCAAGTGATTATAAAATTGAAGCACCACCTGAAGATATGTCAGATGCCATCGAAGAATGGCGTGAGAAATTAATCGAAACTGCCATCGAACAGGACGACAACATCATGGAGAAGTATCTCGATGGTGAAGAACTGTCGATTAACGAGATTAAGGCTTGTATCCGTAAAGGTACGATTGCGCTTGATTTCTTTCCCACCTACTGTGGTTCTGCTTTTAAAAACAAGGGCATACAGTTAATCCTTGATGCGGCCGTCGATTACCTGCCTGATCCGACCGAAGTTAAGCCACAACCAGAAGTTGACCTGGAGGGTAATGAAACAGGTGAATTTGCTATCGTCGATCCTGACAAGCCATTGCGTGCATTAGCATTCAAGATTATGGATGATCGTTTTGGCGCACTCACCTTTGTCCGTATCTACTCAGGTAAATTGGGCAAAGGAACAAACGTACTGAATACCTTTACAGGCAAGACCGAACGTATTGGTCGCCTGGTTGAAATGCATGCTGACGAACGTATTGAACTTGATAGCGCCCAGGCGGGTGATATCATCGCCATCATAGGTATGAAAAATGTGCAAACAGGACATACCTTATGTGATCCAAAGTCCCCTGCGACGCTAGAACCCATGGTCTTTCCTGATCCAGTGATTTCTATCGCCGCATCGCCCAATGACAAGGCCGCGTCAGAGAAATTGGGTATCGCCTTAGGCAAAATGATCAGAGAAGATCCTTCTTTCCGAGTGGAAACGGATCAAGACAGTGGTGAAACTATCCTCAAGGGAATGGGAGAATTACACCTTGATATCAAGGTTGATATTCTCAAAAGAACCCATGGCATTGAGGTGACCGTCGGTAAACCTCAGGTAGCCTATCGTGAAACCGTCACCAAACGTATTGAAGATAGTTACACCCATAAAAAGCAATCCGGTGGTTCAGGTCAATACGGTAAAATTGATTACATCATTGAACCGGGTGAGCCAGAGAGTGGGTTTAAATTCGAATCAAAAGTAACGGGTGGTAATATACCACGCGAATTCTGGCCAGCGATTGAAGGTGGATTCAAGACAAGTATGGAAAAAGGTGTTTTAGCTGGTTATCCGTGTCTTGATTTCAAAGTCACCCTGGTTGATGGTGCATACCATGCGGTTGACTCTTCAACAGTTGCATTTGAACTGGCTGCAAAAGCTGCTTACAGACAAAGTATGCCTAAAGCCGGTCCACAACTGATGGAACCTGTTATGAAAGTAGATGTTTTTACCCCAGATGCTCATATTGGAGATGTAATTGGCGACCTGAATCGTCGACGCGGTATGATTAAATCTCAGGATGCAGGGCCAACGGGTGTCCGAATCAAGGCTGAATGCCCGCTGAGCGAGATGTTTGGTTATATTGGCACCCTGCGTACATTGACATCAGGTCGTGGACAATTCTCTATGGAATTCCTGCATTACGTGGCCTGTCCGAAAAATGTTGCAGAGGAAGTCATCGCCGAAACAAAGGCTCGTGAAGCCGAAAGAGATAAGTAAGCCTTATTACCATTGAAAAGATTGGGTTAACTACATAAAGTTGATTCATGGGCCATTATAGACCACCACAACCCAAATCTTCGCCATACATCACCGAAGAAGGCTTCAAAATGCTTCAGGCTGAACTCAAGGCCTTGTGGGAGAAACGCGGCAAGGTGACCAAAGCACTCACTGCCGCGGCTGCTGAAGGTGACCGTTCTGAAAACGCAGAATACATTTACCGTAAAAAAGAATTACGTGAAATTGATCGACGACTACGTTATCTACAGAAACGTTTACCGGATCTGAAAATTATTCCTGCACAACAACAGGATAACAAACAAATTTTTTTCGGTGCCTGGGTTACTGTTAAATGCGTAACCGTTAAAACATTCTCTGCCGACGAGGCCACTTACCATATTGCCACTTATCGTATTGTCGGCCCCGATGAATTTGACCCGGACAAAAATTATATCAGTCTTGACTCACCCCTTGCCAAAGGACTTCTCAAGAAAACAATCAACGACGAAGTCATTATTCACACTGATAAGTCGGAACTGCGTTATTCCGTCATTGATGTTAATTACACGTTACCGGAATAGAAGAAGATGATGGGAAGTATTGGCAAATGAAATTTTCTGAACCCTTCATTGAAGGAACCTTAATCAAACGCTACAAACGTTTTCTTGCTGATATTGAGCTCACAGATGGAAAAATTATCACGGCACATACGCCAAACACTGGCGCAATGACAGGTTGCTCAACTCCCGGTGCCAGAGTCTGGGTACGAGACACAGGCAGACCGGATCGTAAATATCCATATTCATGGGAAATAGTGGAATCGAATCATGATGTGCTTGTAGGTATTCATACTGGATTAAGTAACAAATTGGTACAAGAAGCCATTTTAAATGGTGTCATTAAAGAATTACAAAACTATCATAATATTCTTACTGAAGTTCCTTACGGTGATGAGAAAAGTCGCATAGACCTTTTACTAAAGAAAGATGATGCTAATGATACCGGGCAATGTTACGTAGAAGTAAAAAATGTCACCTTAGTTGAGAATAACATTGCCTATTTCCCGGATGCTATCAGTATCAGAGGCACCAGGCATTTACGTGAATTAATGGAAATGGTGAACCAGGGGCACAGGGCCGTGATTTTCTATTGTGTACAAAGGAGTGATGCTGCTGAAGCCAGGCCTGCTGTGTCTATTGACCCCGCCTATTCAGAAACGCTGCGAAAAGCAGTCCAGACCGGAGTTGAAGCAATGGCCTACCGTGCCAGGGTCTCGATTGAAGAAATCAAACTAGTTGAGTCCATCCCGGTTTTAATTGCAGATTGAACTAAGCAGGTCTTCCATGATCATAAACATAAATGTTAATGTAGGCTCATAACAAATACACCAGAAAGATTATGACTCTGAACATAGAATCACTTTTGTCCGAAACACGGGGGCAAAATTATGACCTGCACAACGAACACATCAATCCTGCGTTCACAAAGGTCTTGCGCACCATAGGATTTGATCGGAATTATGTTCGTGCTGAAGGTCAATATCTTTGGGATGACAAAGATAATAAATATCTGGATATGCTTGCGGGATATGGTGTATTTAATATTGGACGTAACAACGCAACAATAAAAAAAACATTAATTGATTTTTTAAACTGTGATTACCCCAGCCTGGTGCAACTTGATGCGCCTCTGCTTTCAGGTCTACTGGCAAAGGAATTAAAAAAACGATTGCCATACCAACTGGATTATGTTTATTTCACCAATTCAGGCACCGAAGGTGTTGAAACAGCGATTAAATTTGCCCGCTGTGCCACGGGTCGTGCCGGTATCATCCACGCGCAAAATTCATTTCATGGCCTCAGCACAGGTTCATTGGCCCTGTGCGGTGATAACACGTTCAAAGAAGGATTCACGCCGTTCATGCCCGATACCTATACAGTTCCTTTCAATGATCTTCCAGCTTTGGAAGAGGTACTCACCAGAAGTAAAATTGCCGCATTTATTATCGAACCCATCCAGGGGAAAGGCGTAAATATTCCTGACAAGGGATATTTAACTGAAGCCGCCCGTTTATGCCGAAAACACAAAGCCCTCTTTATCGCAGATGAGGTACAAACAGGTATGGGACGTACAGGTAAATTTTTGGCGCTGGAACATGATGAAGACGTCGATCCGGATATGGTAATACTGTCTAAATCACTCTCCGGTGGATACGTCCCTGTCGGTGCCGTGCTCACCAGAAAATGGGTCTTCAACAAAGTTTTTTCATCAATGGAGCGATCAGTCGTCCACTCTTCGACATTTGGCCAGGGCAGTCTTGCCATGGTGGCAGGCTTGGCGACGCTGGAATACATTGACAACAAAAAACTGATAGAAAATGCCAGAAGGATGGGCAACCTGGTAGGTGAACGTCTGAAAAGTTTAAGCGAACAATACGAATTTATTCACGATATAAGATGGCGCGGTCTGATGATCGCAATTGAGTTTTCAGAACCAAAATCATTTTCATTACGCGCTGCCTGGAATATGGTACATAAATTAAACAAGGACTTGTTCCCACAAGCCGTGACTATTCCATTGCTACAAGATTATCAAATCCTGACACAAGTCGCTGGACGCCATATTGATGTTATTAAACTTATACCTCCGCTAATTATTGATGAGGAAGACGTTAATTATTTCGTTAATTCTTTCAGCAAAGTGATGGATAATTTGCATAAATTTCCTGGGCCAGTGTGGGAAGTATTATCCAGAATTGGCAAATCAATCTTTGCCAAAAACAATGTTGATGAAAAACTTCAATATGCTTCTTATCAATAAATACAAATACTGACGTCAAAAGATTTTTAATTAAACACAAAACATATCATGGAGAACACATGACCTGGAATATTTATCTCTCCGGAGAAATCCGCACCGACTGGCGTGAAAAAATAGAGGCCGGACTGAAGGCGGCCGACCTGCCGATTAATCTAAGCACACCAAATACTGATCACGCATCAAGTGATGATTGTGGGAACCGACTTCTTGGTGCTGAAGATCACTCTTTCTGGAAAGATCACAAGGCATCAAAGGTTAATTCCATTCGCATTCGTAATTTGATTGAAAAGTCCGACGTTGTTATTGTGCGTTTCGGTGAAAAATATAAACAATGCAATGTGGCATTTGATGCGGGATCCGCAGCGGCATTAGGTAAATCAATCATTCACCTGCACGATCCAGAATTAACACATGCCTTAAAGGAAGTAGATGGTGCCGTAACTGCTGTAGCCAGACACCGGAAGAAGTTGTTAACATTATGAAGTACGCGACCAATGGAACATCACCCTAATTGATTCACACACCACATCGTATGCTCGCGGGCATGAAGAAAATCCGCTTTGTATTTCTGTTATTCATCACAGGCTTGTCCATCGCAATATTGGCAGGCGTTCAATTTGGACCGGATTGGCGGACAGCTGATCGCTCCAGCGCGGGGATTGCGCCAGACCCCTCAGAGCTATCAGAAGCTGTCGTTCAGGTATATGCTGCCCGTGCATTTAACTGGAGAAGTTTATTTGCTGTTCACACCTGGCTTGCAACCAAGACCAGGGGGGCATCGGAATATCATGTTTATCAAGTTGTTGGTTGGCGTAAATGGAACGGCTTACCTGTCGTCGTGAGAGAAAAAGATATCCCGGACAGAAACTGGTTTGGCAACCCTCCTACAATCCTGAGGGAACTAAAAGGTGCTGATGCAGAAGCAATCATTTCATCTATTGAAAGTGCCGTAGCGTCTTACCCTTATCCTGACACTTACCACATATGGCCTGGCCCCAATAGTAATACCTTTGTTGCGCATATCGGTCGTTCGGTACCTCAACTACAACTGGATTTACCACCGACTGCCATTGGTAAGGATTTCATGACTCGAAATAGATTTATTGATACGACGCCCAGCGGACATGGGTTTCAGTTTTCATTTTTTGGTATTTTTGGAGGTCTCGTCTCAGCAGTTGAAGGAATAGAAATAAATATACTCAGTCTCAACTTCGGTTTGGGATACACGCCTGATACAATCTGGCCTTTAAGACTCCGTCTTCCATTCTTTGGTATCATCACATTGAGCTCCGCCTCACGACCCGAGAGATTAACCCATAACATTTATACCCAAACCACCTGGAAATGCAGCCATTAAAAACGTAGCGTTTGTGAGCTTGTCTCAGAAATATAATCTCAGGAAATTGGCGCGCCCTTTCACTTACTTTAATCGGCCGAATCGTCTTCCTCTGCGATACCACATAAATCTGCTCCCTCCTCCAGTGCTTCAACTAATTCGGAAGGCTGTAATTTTTTCTCTATTTTTTTCAGTGCTTTAATGGCTCTGGACTCATCATCGGTGGCAGCAGCGTAAAACCAACTATAGGCTTTTACATTGTCTTTTTTGATTCCCTTGCCATTGGCATACAAAGTCCCCAGATGGTACTGGGCCTTGGTATGCCCTTGTTCTGCAGCGTGGAAAAACCAGGTAAATGCGTCAGTAAAATCCTCTTCACTCTCTGCCTCATCCATAGTTATTTTAGCTACCTGATATTGTGCTTTCGCATAGCCTTGTCTTGCGGACTTTCGGAACCAGACAAGTGCTTCAGAATCATTTTTTTTAACACTCAGTCCATTTAAATAGAAGTTTCCTAAATAGTATTGTGCTCGGGAATAACCTTGCACGGCAGCTTCGCGCAATAATTTTTCGGCCTCCTGATAATCCCTGGGGACTCCACGGCCTTCTTTATACATTAATGCCAGGTTGTATAGCGCTTTGTCATAACCACTTTTCGCTGCCTTCCTGTACCATTCAACGGCCTCAATATCATTCCTTTCCACGCCATTTCCTTCGGCGTACAAGGCACCCATATTCAGTTGTGCCTTCGCGTTACCTTTTTGTGCAGCACGCTGATACCATTTAATCGCTTCTTCAATATTCGGCTTTACACCGTATCCCTGCGCGTACATGTAACCAAGGTTGTAACGTGCATTAACATGCCCAAACCTGGCCGCTTTTTGATAGCCTTTTAGTGCCTTTTCATAGTTTTGCTTGACGCCAAGCCCATTCTGGAAACACCAGGCAAGATCGGCCAGACCGTCCATATCATTCTGTTCCGCTGCTTTATTCAACCAGAATATAGCCTGTCCATAATCCTGTTCTACACCATGACCATGTATGTATTTTTCACCCATGCTAGCCTGGGCCTTGGCAAAACCCTGTTTGGCCGCCTGTAAAAACCAGCGTGCGGCCAGACCAAGATCCTGTGCTTCTCCCAGGCCCTCTTCATAGATGCCTGCGAGCGTTAATTGAGCAGTAAGATTGCCTTTTTTTGCCTGGGTAATGAGTTGAGAAATATCTGTATTTTCTTCAGCCATATTTGTATCTCTTACCTTCGTTGAGGATTCCCGACAGATTTCACAAAATCGGTCAGCCTTCTGGACCATTGTCCGACACTTATTATCCGAAACCACCTAAGTTCTTCATGACATTTTTTACAAAAACAGCGCGTTTTATTTTTTTGAATTTTATTATGCCGACGACTCGTTATCTCATGTGTCATACATGAGCAATGATACGCATGATGTTGATGTCTTCTTACGGGGATACCCTCAAGATCATAGTCACAGGTTCGACTGGCCTCTGCGCCAAGTGCCTGCATCACACCACACCATTCTTCCCCGTGTGGGCGACTATGGCCAAACATTATGTCAGTCAAATAATGTGCAACTTCATGAGGCACTGTTGACCCCAGATTATCTTCAAAATATTTTGCAAAGATATATGGATTATACCGAATCACACGCTGGTTCTTGTTTGTTCGATACATTCCTGCGACACGTCCTTTCAATTCAAAATCAATTGATATGAGTTCAAAGTTACGTTGATAAATTTTGCATGCTTCATCAATTAAATATCTGGTTCTGTCGATGACACATTCTTTCTGACCTTCATTGATAGGTTCAATCTTATTCAATTTGGCATGATCACTCTAAATCAGGTTTCATTCGCGACGATTGATAATTTGTTGTCAAGCAACTGAATGGTCTGATTACCGCGCATAAACTCACTCAAAGCATCTCCAACCAATGTTCTTCTCCAACCACTGAGTAATACAGACTCATCCTGGTTTTGTACAAATGCTTGCAGCTCTTTTTTCGAGGCAAGGGCAGCGGGATTCAGTTCATGAATTTCCGCCTGTAACCTGACAATGACTGATAGTGCGTCCACAATTGCCTGTTGCTGACCTGTCAGCTTGTCACGCTGCTGAACATTGATTAACGGTTCCGGCAGCATGTTTTTGGCGTTGTGAATAACACTCAATAATACCTCACCATGATTTTTTAAAAATCGTTCCTGTAGACCTTTAATCTTCGTCAGGGCATTCCTGTCTTTGGGAAGTAATCGCGCCATTTCAACAATGGCATCATCTCGCATCAACCAGTTTCGTGGCCTGTTCTCCGCTATTGCAGTTGTTTCTCGCCATGCAGCCAATTTCTGCAAAACAGCCAGCTTTCCCCCTTTCAACTTTTTTGCTTCACGTATTTTCATCCAGACATGCTCTGGATCCGGTTGATAACGATCTGGATCTGCCAATGCAGAAAAATCTTTTTCCAGCCAGGAAAGCCGATCTAATCTTTTGAGTTTCTCGACAAATTGAACATAGACCTTGCCAAGATAGATTACATCATTGATCGCATATTCAAGCTGGCCCTGCTTCAGTGGGCGCTGCTTCCAGTCTGAACGGGTAAACGCCTTGCCTAGTTCAACACCTAATAATTGATATACCAGTTTTGCGTATCCGATTTGTTCAGCATAACCAAGAAGCGGCGCAGCTATCTGTGTATCAAAAATCGGTGTTGGAACGACACCCTTGAGGTTAAAAAATATTTCGAGGTCCTGATGTACAGAATGAAATACCTTGATGATTGATTTGTTGTAAAGTATCTCGAAAAATTGATCAAGATTGATAACTGCCAGTGGATCGATAATCGCAGCAATATCTTCATTCGCAACCTGCACCAAACATAGCTCTGGGTAATATGTGCTTGTTCTCTCAAACTCAGTATCAATCGCTAACCAGGCACTTCCTTTTAATTGTTTGCATAATTCCCCCAGGTCTCCTTCATTTTCTATCGTCAGAAATTTTCTTTTCATTAAATTGTCTTCAATCTCATTTAATAAATAATTGTATCAAATCATTCAGATAACGATGTCCGGTTTCTGTAGGTTTTATCTTATTAATATCCCATTCTATTAATGCTTTTTCTTCAGCTATTTCCAATTGTTTCTGGATATGGTTCAGTGGCAAGCCTGTGCGCTCAATAAAAAGGGACGGATGAAACCCTTCGTTTAGACGTAAGGCATTCATCATAAACTCCAATGGCAACTCATCTCTGCCAAGCTGTCTGGAGTCTGTAATTGCGTTTAACTGGCCTACCTTATCGATATAACTCTGGGGGATCCGATGGCGAGAATAGCGCTCAATCTTACCTTCTACCACATGCGTCAGTTTTCCATGCGCCCCGGCGCCAATTCCCAGATAATCCCCAAACTGCCAATAATTTAAATTATGTTGACATTGATGATTCATCCCCTTTCTTGCGTAGGCAGAAATCTCATATTGATCAAATCCACTGTCAGATAAATACGCCTGCCCCTGTGCCTGCATACTCCACAACAAATCATCATCCGGTAATGCAGGTGGCTTCGAATAAAAAATAGTATTGGGTTCAATAGTCAATTGATACCAGGAAAGATGCGAGGGTTGTTGTCCCATAGCCGTTTCCAGATCGGACATCGCTTCACCAATCGATTGTTCGGGCAAACCAAACATCAGGTCGATATTAATCTCATCAAAACCGGCATCTTTTGCCATGGCAATCGCAGCCTTAGCCTCGGCACTATTATGAATGCGGCCCAATACTTTCAATTTCTCATCATTAAAGCTCTGCACACCAATCGAGAGCCGATTGATCCCTGATTCACGATATGCCTTGAATCGATCCGCCTCAGCCGTGCCTGGATTGGCTTCCATGGTTACTTCAGTATGGTGATAAAAGGTCAACCTCTCACGTAAGGCCACCATCAGACGGTTGATTGCCTTTGCTGAAAACAGACTCGGTGTGCCACCACCGATAAAAATACTGACAATGGGTCGACCCCAAATACGCGGCAATTCAGATTCAAGATCACTAATCAATACATCAATATAGGCATCTTCTGGAAACGTTTCTTTATTTGTTGCATGTGAATTGAAATCACAATAAGGGCATTTCTTGATACACCAGGGAAGATGGATATACAAAGATAATGGTGGGTTATTTTTAAAATTCAACATTTAGTCGTTGATAGATTGTAGATAGAGTTGTGCTACTCCATTGAATATACTTCGTTAAGTTTACCTAATAGATGTGTGAGAGCCTGACCACGATGACTTAATTTATTTTTTATTTCTGGCGTCAATTCTGCCGAAGTACACTGCTGAGATGAGACATAAAACATTGGATCATAACCAAAGCCATTGGAACCTTTGGGATCGGTGATTAACTGTCCTTCCCAAACACCCTGAGCAATGATGGGAACTGGATCATATTCATGCCTGAGATAAACCATCGAACAAATAAAACGGGCCGTTCGTTGTTCTTCAGGAAATGGTTTGATCATCTCGATAAGCTTATTTAGATTATCTTCATCACTCGCACCAACACCTGCAAAACGTGCTGAAACTATTCCGGGGCGACCTTGCAAGACATCAACAACAATCCCTGAATCATCCGCAATTACAGCTAAGCCGGTATGATGTGCTGCGTTTCTTGCCTTGAGTATGGCATTCTCAACGAAGGTGCATCCGGTTTCCTCTATTTCGGGCACATTAAAATCTGACTGAGGCAGAACATCGATGCTCAAGCCTTCCAATAGCTGACCTATTTCACGTACCTTGCCAGCATTACCACTGGCAAAAACAATGCGACTTACTTTTGCCTGCACATCTTTATCCAATTTTTACTAAACCAGTCAATCTTCACAATAACCGGAAAATAAATTTATTAAGCCAGTGCATTTCGCTGGATCTCAAATAATTCATTGATTCCCGTTTGTGCAAGCGCCAACATTTCGTTGAGTTCTTCTGCGCTAAAAGCATGCCCTTCAGCAGTCCCCTGCACCTCAATAAAGTGGTTATCACCATTCATCACAACATTCATGTCTGTCTCCGCATTCGAGTCTTCTGCATAATCCAGATCCAGTACTGCTGTCCCTTCATAGATACCCACAGAAACAGAGGCGATGACATTATTCACTGGATCCTCGTTCAATATTTTTTCATACTGCAAGGATCTGACAGCATCTACCAGCGCCACATAGGCACCCGTAATAGATGCAGTCCGTGTGCCTCCATCTGCCTGAATCACGTCACAATCGACTGTTAATGTTCTCTCTCCCAGTTTTTCCAGGTCAACAACAGCACGCAGAGAACGTCCAATCAAACGCTGGATTTCTATAGTTCTCCCTCCCTGGCTACTTTGCGTTGCCTCCCTACGCATACGTGACCCGGTGGAGCGTGGCAACATACCATACTCTGCAGTTAACCAACCCTGCCCCTTGCCTTTAAGAAACCTAGGAACCTGATCATCAATACTGACTGTACAGATGACCTTGGTTTTGCCAAACTCAACCAGCACGGAACCTTCAGCGTGGCAGGTGTAATTCCGGGTCAGTTTGATTTCCCGCAGTTGATCCGGAGCTCTTCCACTTGGGCGCATTCGCTGCCTCCATCTTAAAAATTTGACGAATTATACATGAGGTGTCCATAATTAAACCACGGGCGATTTGCCTTAAACCCCCCAAGCAGTTATACCCAAATTACTTGGAAACGCAGGCTTCAGAGTTCAGGTAGAATGTCGGGGCAAGGCGCACCTCGCAGTGAATAACTAGTCCTTCACAAGAATTGTAAAACTTCCGCTCCCAGCTCGCGCCCCTTACCTACATCCATGTAGGTAACGCGGCTCTGGATTCCTACCTGAGCTCCCGCAGGGCAAGGCGAGAAGTATCCATCTTCATCATTATAAAACCTTGGACTAGAATGACTAGTCCTTCGGCTTCATGCCTTGAATATGGGTACTTCCCGTCATGCTGAAACCTACATTTCCAAGTATTTTGGGTATAAACTTACCGGCCTCAATAGACGTAATCAGAGATCTTATATGACTGCTAGCATGACGGCCTATGGTCGCACCGAAGAATCCAATGAAACCGGACACATCACATGGGAGATCAGGAGTGTCAATCACCGCTACCTTGAATTAAATATCCGTCTACCGGAAGAATTGAGAATGCTTGAAGCCAAGGTGCGCGAACATATTTCTAACAAACTCAAGCGAGGCAAAGTAGATTGTTTATTGCGTTTTGATGCAAATGAAATACCCGGTAACGGTTTGTCGATAAACAAAGATCTTGCAAACTGTCTTGTTAAATCTGCAGAATCCATACAATCATCGATAACCGATCCAGCAATGCTCAACGCGATGGATGTGCTCCGCTGGCCTGGTGTGATCAATCGAGACACCATTGATGCTGAATCAATCAGTGTGCATCTACTGAAGCAGTTGGATATAACACTGGAACGTGTCGTTGAGACACGTGTCAGTGAAGGGAATAAATTACAGGCCATGATACTTGAACGTTGTGACACAATTGCATCCCTGCTTCGTGCATTCGGGGAGAAATTGCCGGAAATACAACAAATGCTGCGTGACCGACTGACTGAAAAATCACAGGAATTAGCGATCGATTTGGATAAGGACAGGTTGGAACAGGAAATATTGTTATTGGTTCAAAAATCTGATGTCGCGGAAGAACTGGACAGACTGGATGCCCATCTAGATGAAGTTCGGCAAGTCGTGCAAAAAAATGAACCTGTCGGCAGAAGGCTGGATTTTCTAATGCAAGAATTGAACAGGGAAGCGAACACACTGGGTTCAAAAGCAGCAAATCTTGACTACACAAATACTTCTGTTGACCTAAAAGTACTTATTGAGCAGATGCGAGAACAGATACAGAACATTGAATAATAAAAGCAATAATAAAAACAACAAAGCTGGCAGGCTAATTGTTATCTCTGCACCCTCAGGAGCCGGGAAAACAACGCTGGTTAAGGCACTTTGTGAGTCAGATCCAAAATTAATAGTATCGGTTTCTCATACCACGCGCCCGAGACGTGATGGAGAAACGGATGGAATTGCATACCATTTTATTGATATCGATTCATTCATGGAGATGGTTGATAGTGATCAGTTTCTTGAACACGCTAAAGTTTTTGATAAATATTATGGGACATCCAGAAACGGAGTTGAATCCCAGTTAAATGAAGGTAAAGACGTTATCCTGGAGATTGATTGGCAGGGAGCAGCACGAGTCCGCTATCTCATGCCTGGCTGTAATAGCATTTTTATCCTGCCGCCGAGTCTCCATGCACTAGAAACCAGACTAACAGAGCGAGATGACGATGACCCCACCACCGTACAAAGGCGACTGCGAGATGCCAAAAATGAGATTTCACACTACAAGGAATACGACTTTTTGATCATAAATGATAAATTTGAGGCCGCATTGTCCGAATTACGGGATATTTTAGCTTCTTTGAGAGAAAACCGGCAAGTCCAGCAAGCAGATTTAAGTCAATTTGTCGCTGGCTTAATAGCAGAAACCTAGATTTTTCAGTAGAATAGCGCGGAATCCGTGATCACCGACTTGTCAGTAACCCCTCCTTAATAAGGAATCTGACATTCAGTTTCACCAGAATTTTTTTGTTTACATAATTTTGAATTACGAGGTTTTAGAATGGCCAGATTGACGATTGAAGATTGCCTGATACACATAGATAACCGCTATGACCTGGTGTTGTTAGCCAGCAAACGCGCCAGGCAAATTACTCTGGGTAGAGATACCCTAGTGGATGAAGATAATGATAAACCCACTGTGATTGCATTACGTGAAATTGCCGAAGGTCTTATCACAACTGAAAATATAGACACCATCGGTAAAATTGATTTGCTCGATGAATTCGCAGTTGCGGATGATGGTGAAGCAGCAACGACTAAGGAATAATCCATGCCACCCTGTGACATGACAGGGTGGTGTCTTGTTCCGTTTTCCAATACTCCGTTTTTCTATACGCGGAATAGTAACGACAAACGACAATTCGTAAATTCACTCCAAACAGTCTCTGTTAGAGAAACAACTTGGTCGCTTTATGTATCAAGTTAGTGACCTCACAAAACTGGTTAGCTCATACCTCGACCCCCATCAGATTGAGCGGATATTTCAAGCCTATCAATTCAGTGCCAAAGCACATGAAGGGCAACAACGCTTGAGTGGCGAACCCTATATCCATCATCCGTTGGAAGTTGCTCATATTCTCGGTGAGATGCATATGGACCATCAGACCATCATGGCCGCCATTCTCCATGATGTCATCGAAGATACACCGACAGCCAAGGAAGAAATCAGGAAAAAATTCGGAAAAACTGTTGCCGATTTGGTTGACGGCGTGAGTAAACTCACCCAGATCAAGTTTGATACTGTTGAAGAGGCACAGGCTCAAAATTTTCGCAAAATGTTGATGGCCATGAGTCACGACATACGTGTCATTATGGTCAAGCTGGCTGACCGACTACATAACATGCGAACCCTTGGATCACTGCGTCATGAAAAACGTGTACGCATCGCACGCGAAACGTTGGAGATATACGTCCCGATTGCACAACGACTGGGAATAAACAATATTCGCCTTGAGCTAGAGGAGCTTGGATTTTCAACCATGTACCCCATGCGCCATAGAATCCTTGTTGAACAGGTACGAAAAGCTCGCGGGAACAGAAAAGAGGTCATCACCAAAATCAGAAATGCGTTACGTCGAAGAATGCGACAGGAAAAACTGCCCGTTGAAATTCATGGACGGGAAAAACATCTGTATGGCATCTATGAAAAGATGCGCAGGAATAAACTGACTTTTGATGAAGTCTATGATGTGTACGCCTTTAGAATTCTGGTTGAAGATGTAGACACCTGTTACCGGGCGCTTGGCGTGGTACATAACCTCTATAAACCCGTGCCGGGGAAATTCAAAGATTATATTGCGATCCCCAAAGCCAACGGTTACCAATCCCTACACACCGTACTGTTTGGTCCCTTCGGTGTCCATATTGAGGTACAGATTCGCACCAGGGAAATGAATGACGTTGCCGAGGCTGGTATTGCTGCACATTGGCTGTATAAATCTGGCAAGAAGGGCGGTGATAGAAGTGGGGCGCACCGTAAGGCACGAGAGTGGTTACAACGCATAATGGAAATTCAACGAACAGCTGGGAATCCTCAGGAATTTCTCGATAATGTTAAGGTTGACCTGTTTCCTGATGCTGTCTATTTATTTACACCCAAAGGTAAGATTATCGAATTACCAAAAGGGGCCACGGCGGTTGATTTCGCTTATGCCATCCATACTGATGTGGGGGATACCTGTACCGGTGCCAGGATAAACCGGAGGTTGGCCCCCCTGGGGACAAGACTTTATAGCGGGCAATCCGTTGAAATTATCACCTCGCCCGAAGCCAAACCAAACCCGGGATGGCTAAAATTTGTTGCGACGGCCAAAGCCAGGACCAGTATCCGGCATTATCTGAAAAACCTGAAAGAAGATGAAGCCATTGCGCTGGGCTTACGTCTACTCAATAGAGAACTAGATTTATTTGGCTATCGCTATGATCAAATACAACAAACAAAACTAAAAGAAGTACTGAATGAATATCATCTGCAGGATGATCAGGCTTTATTGGCTGAGGTTGGCTTAGGCAATCGCATTGCCCCCCTGATTGCCAGACGCCTAATTGAAACAGAAGACACATCAACGAAACTTACAAACAAAAATACCACTTCCCCACCTTTCGTCATCAAAGGCACTGAGGGAATGGTGGTGCAATTCCCTAAATGTTGTTATCCCATACCGGGCGACCCCATCGTCGGCTTTAGCTCTGCCGGACGCGGCATCGTTATCCATTATCGTTCCTGTAAAAATATTGCTGAATATCGTAATCAGCCTGAAAAATGGATTGATGTTGAATGGGAAGAAAATATCGACCGTGATTTTGCAACAACAGTTCGCATGTATGCAACAAATCAGCGCGGCGTACTTGCCACCGTCGCTGCTGCAATTTCTGAACAGGAAGCCAATATTATTAATGTTGATATTGAAGACAAGGATGATCGCGACACACTATTAGTGTTTGAAATTGAGGTTAGAGATAGACAACATCTGGCCCAGGTTATAAAACGCATCAGACGTATCAAGCATATTTCTCATATCAGCAGATAACACTGTTCTACCTTATATTTTTTGCTCACAACATAGCTTAAAATGGAAGGACAATTAATATACCCAAACTACTTGGAAATGCAGGCTTCAGAGTTCAGTTAGGAAGTCAGAGCAAGGCGCAACTCGCAGTGAATGACTAGTCCTTCATAAGAGTTGTAACGCGGCACTGGCTTTCTACCTGAGCTCCCGCAGGGCAAGACGAGAAGCAACCATCTTCTTCGTTTTAAAACCTTGAACTATAGTGACTAGTTCTTCGGCTTTATGCCTTGAATATGGTTGCTTCTCGTCTTGCTGAAACCTGTATTTCCAAATAGTTTGGGTATACTGAGGTGCCCTAAAGTTAATGTTTGGAGAAACATCATCATGACAAGAAGTATCATTTCTACGGAGAATGCGCCCCAGGTAATAGGCACATACTCTCAAGCAGTGAAGATTGACAATACAGTCTATCTTTCAGGACAAATTCCACTCGTGCCCGAAACAATGGAGCTTGTTGAAGGTGATATGCGCACCCAGATTACCCAGGTGTTCAATAATCTCACGGCAGTTGCCGAAGCCTCGGGCGGTTCATTAGCCGATGTTGTCAAACTAAATATCTATCTAACCGATCTCGGTCATTTCCCTCTGGTTAATGAAGTCATGTCTGAGTACTTCAGTCAGCCATACCCGGCAAGGGCAGCGCTCGGCGTTTCTGAATTGCCTAAGGCCTCTCAGGTTGAAATGGATGCCGTCTTAATCCTGCCTGATTAGTATTGTCTGAATAATTATCAGAACCTATTTTGGGTACCAAAGTTTCTCCCTCACTTACCGCTTCTGTCCTGAATTTGTCTGGAGTAGGCCCCAGAGTAAAGGAGAAGTTAAATCGCATCGGGATTCACACAATTCAGGATTTACTCTTTCACCTGCCTTTACGCTATCAGGATAAAACTCGTATTTCTCTTATTGGGACACTCCAGCCTGGCCAGGAAGCTTTAATAGAAGGCACAGTAGAAGTCACTCAGATCAAATATGGGCGCAGACGATCCCTGCTCTGTATGTTGAGTGATGGGACCGGCACACTGACATTAAGGTTTTTCCACTTTTCCAGGGCCCAGCATCAACGGCTTAATAAGGGCATCTTACTTCGGTGTTATGGACAGATCAGGAGAGGTGCCCAAACATTAGAAATAATACACCCGGAATATAGACATATTGATCCTGATAATTCACCAGCGACGGATACGCGGCTTACCGCAATCTATCCACTCACTGACGGTTTACAGCAAAGAACGATACAAAAGCTATCTTCGCAAGCATTAGATATATTAAGCAATCTTGAAGACAAACCCGTCGAGTTATTACCCAATCAAATTCTTGCTACCTTTGACCTACCGGATCTAATTTCTGCTTTAAGTTATGTCCATCGCCCGCCTCCAGAGGCAAAGCTGCAATTACTAAGGGATGGGAAACATCCCACTCAACAGAGACTCGCCTTTGAAGAACTACTCAGTCAACACTTGAGTCTGCAACGAGTCCGCCAAAAAACCCAGGCTTTGCGAGCGATGCCCTTGGTAGACCAGGCTCAGTTACGCAAAAAATTCATTAAGCAACTGAACTTCAAGTTGACGCACTCTCAAGAGAAAGTTCTGAGAGAAATAGCGCAGGATTTGAAAAAAAGCACGCCAATGTTACGACTGTTACAGGGAGATGTCAGCTCAGGTAAAACAGTCGTATCAGCATTCGCGACATTACATGCCTTGGAATCAAACAATCAGGTGGCACTAATGGCGCCGACAGAACTTCTGGCTGAGCAACATTTCCAGACCTTTAGCCGATGGTTTGAACATTTGGGAACCGGAGATTCCAGTATTGAGGTGTTGTTAATCACGGGCAAATCTACCAAATCAGAGCGTGATACATATCACAACGTGCTTAGTAATAAACAACGAGTCATTGCCATTGGTACACATGCCTTATTTCAAAAAGACATCGTTTTCTCAAATCTGGGACTGATTATTATTGATGAACAACATCGATTTGGCGTCCATCAAAGATTATCGTTACTGGACAAAGGTATTGTTGAGGATTCCATCCCACATCAATTAATCATGACAGCGACACCGATACCAAGAACTTTGGCAATGACAGTCTACGCAGACCTGGATTTATCAATCATTGATTCTCCTCCACCGAACCGACAAGCCATTAATACTGTTGTTCTCTCAAACGATCGCCGTGATGAGATCATTGCCAGAATAAAAGCAGCCTGCCATCGTGGTCGACAGGTCTATTGGGTATGTACATTAATCGAGGAATCAGAAGTATTACAGTGCCAGACGGCAACCGAGACCTTCCAACAACTGACTGAAAAACTTCACGATATTAATATCGGTCTGATTCATGGCAGAATGAAAAATAAGGAAAAGGAAGCCATTATGGCTTCTTTCAAAGATAATAGAACGCAATTACTGGTGGCGACAACCGTCATAGAAGTCGGGGTTGATGTCCCTAATGCAAGTCTTATGATAATTGAGAACGCTGAACGTCTGGGCTTATTCCAACTACATCAATTGCGTGGTCGCGTAGGTCGTGGCAACATAAAAAGTGATTGTGTTTTATTGTATCAGGCACCCCTAGGCGAGTTGGCACGATCCAGACTGGAAACCATGCGAAATACCAATGATGGTTTTGAGATTGCCGAGAAAGATTTGGCACTCAGAGGCCCCGGAGAGCTCACTGGCACCCGACAAACCGGATTACCTGATTTGCGTATCGCTGATATCCTTAGAGATGCTAATCTACTTGCAGATGTTCAACGGGCAGCAAAACTATTACAGCAAAAATACCCCCAACATATTGATCCATTGATCAAGCGTTGGATAAGCAAGGAACTTGAATATAGTAATGTGTAATTTAGCAGACACAAACTCGTGGATATAAAGTGGAAAGATACGAGCCTCGCTGACGATACCCCGATCTCAGGGAATCTTCGAGCGTGCTTGCTAGAATCTGGTTCACTCATCAAACGACTGGAAAAATTTTCACCAAAGAAAATATCATTAACCCTTGAAGCACAATCCTGGAAAAGACCATACCCCGATGAGTCCAAATTACTGGATCTACGAAGCGGTGGATATGGTTTATTGCGTGAAATATTTCTGACATGCGATGCTCACCCCTGGGTATATGCGCGCACTATCATTCCCCCACGAACACTGCTGGGATCTAGAAGGCTGGCACACTGGGGAAACAAGCCGCTAGGTTATTTCCTGTTCTCAAACAAACTGACATATCGTGGCAAAATTGAAATCGCCGGGATGACGACCTCAACTATTCCCTATGAGCCAATATATAATCTTGCCGTTGAGGAAGATAACTTACTCTGGGGGAGGCGCTCAATTTTTTATATCAAGAATAAACCGTTACTACTAATAGAAATTTTACTGCCAGAAGCGATTAAATGCATCAACTCGTTGAAAAAATAATCATTCTTGCGAAGGGATTTAGCACCCATGTTCTCAAACTACTTCATCAAATAAATGGAATTTTAGCAACGCTTGCAAAAAAATCATTAATAATATTAAAACAACACAGTATAAATATAAGCAACTTCATCAAATCAAACTGGCCATTCATAAAAAACAGACTCGACCAGTATTACTTTCTGATGAGGCTTGATAAGCCCGTAGGCATTCTGCTGTTGCTATGGCCTACTTTATGGGCATTGTGGATAGCTGCCGAAGGTCATCCTGATTTAGATATACTGATAATTTTTATTTTTGGTGTCATTGTCATGCGTTCAACAGGTTGCGTGATTAATGACCTTGTAGACCGCAATCTTGACCGTCATGTAGAGAGGACACGCTACAGACCAATTACTTCAGGAAAAGTAAAACCGATTGAGGCTATGGGACTCACTACAGTATTACTGATGTGTGCCGCTGTTCTTGTTTTGAATCTTAATGCCCTTACATTCAAGTTATCCTTGGTTGCCGTGCCTCTTGCCATTATTTATCCATTTATGAAACGGGTTACCTATTTACCACAGGTATTTTTAGGATTAGCGTTTGCCTGGGCAATACCTATGGCATTTGCTGCACAGACAGATTCTGTCCCGGAGATTGCGTGGTTGCTTTTTATCACAACAGTACTCTGGGCAATTGTTTACGACACTATGTATGCCATGGTAGATAGAGAGGACGATATTAAAATAGGTGTTAAAACTACTGCAATATTATTCGATGATGCTGATCGAGCTATCATTGCTTCGGTTCAGATAATGATCCTCTTATCTCAGATACTGACTGGTGTTAAACTGGAACTCGGACAATTTTACTATGCCGGTATTGCAGTTGCGTCCCTGCTTTCGATCTATCAACAGTATCTAATCAAGGATAGAATACCTGAAAATTGTTTTCGTGCTTTCCTGAATAACCAATGGTATGGCATGGCTATTTTTGCAGGCCTGTATTTACACTATATGTTTGGGTAACTTATGCTTTCTAAGTATCTTATACTGTTGCTTTTACTGCTACTTCCGTACTCCATATGTGCAGAGTCAAATGAAGATTCTCCAATATTGCAAGAACATTGTAAGAATATAGCCAACAAACTCGCCAGTGTGAATTACAAAGAATGCCTTTCGCATAAATTTGAAATATCCGATGGTCATTCTGTCAAAGGAGCCCCCATCCTGGTAAAAAGGTTTGATTCTGATACTGGCAATACTACCCATAAACGAATCCTTCTCATCGGAGGAATTCATGGAGATGAATATTCCTCAGTCAGCGTTGTATTCAAATGGATTACGCTACTGGACCAGTACTATACAGGCTCCTACCAATGGCAAATTGTTCCGCTTTTAAATCCAGATGGGCTATTGCGAAAATCTTCCAAACGCGTCAATGCAAACGGTGTCGATCTGGATAGAAATTTTGCTACGAGCACTTCTCATAGTAAGGCCAGTCAATATTGGGAAGAACACACACACTGGGATCCTGAATATTTTCCTGGCAAAACGCCCTTGAGTGAACCTGAGACACGATGGTTGGCTGAGGAAATAGAACGTTACCAACCTGATGCAATCGTCGCTGTTCATGCGCCGAATAGTACTCAGGCATATAAATTACCAAAGGATAATCAGCCAGAATTAGGGGGCCAGTATCAAAATATAATCGCTACCTACCCGGGTTCATTTAACCAATACGTTGGTTCCGAAATCAATATTCCAATAATAACGATAGAACTTCCTTACGCTGATGTTATGCCAGCAAGATCAGAAGTTAACGAAATATGGAGAAATTTAGTCAGGTGGTTGAACGAAAATCTTTGAATCATCTTGAATGATCCAGTACCGAAAACAATATTACAACACCCGTATCTTTAGTCGGCAAGATACCCAGAAGATATTACACTGCATTGCTTCCTAACTGGTGAATAGCTTTTCACACTTCACAGGAACTGAATTAAACCGTGATGGATAGCCATTAAAAAAATCGGACAGAGTATTTTCCTGTTTGTCCAGTTTAGCATCAACCCAGATAATTGATTGGGTTTTATGATAGGGCACCATAAATGGCAGATAGCCAATATTTTTTAATTCATTCAATCTCCGGTTTGCCGCAGCCTGATTGGAGAATAAACCCAGGGAAATTGCGTTCTGTAACTTTCCTTTATCGATGAGCTTGTAATCATGAATACCCTTGCCTCTTAATTTTTCAATTGCTGCTATCGCTTCATCTTTTGATTCACTTGGGGATAGGTATATCCAGAATAATTGATCTTCCCCATCACTTTCAGTTCTTTGTTTTGTCCGTATTTCGTTTTCCTTTAGCCAGTTGCTTAGCTCACCTGCCTGATGTGACTCAGCAAAAGGTCCAAAAGAAACACATAATATTCTTTCTTCTTCAGGTTTCTGAGTGTGGTTTTTTGTAAATACTGGAAGACTGCTTACCAACTCCTCGATAAACTTCTTTTCAATCATCACATCACCTTGATCCATCAGTGAAACAATATTCTGAAGAAGAGAATCCTTTTCATCAGGGAATTCAACTCCTCCTTCCCCCGCCCCCTCCCCCTTAATTTCATTCCTATTCTCATTTTCATCTTCAACTGATGACAAGATTACCGGTGTTTTGCCTGGTAAATTTTCCAGTTCCTCCAGTAAAACCAGCTTCTGTACATTGGCAGGAATAGTAAATGGCCTGACCGAGTTACTTACTTCAATACGTGTCTGTCTATCAAGTTCCCACCCAAAGTAGCAAACATTAAATAATAAAAATATGATAAACAGCCACTTCATTGTTTCTGTCCAGAATACACAGCCAATCCGTGCAGTACCAGATCTGGTTCGTGTTCAAATTCTGCTGCGAGTTGTTCAAGAACAAGCTCTGCATTACCTCCAGTAATAATGCACCTCAATTGTCCACCATGATCATCCTTCATTGAAGTCACCACCCGATTGATTGCAGCGAACATTGCCACGTAACAACCACTATTGACACCCTGTTCTGTGGTATTTGAAAAAGTGATTGACGGGATTATCTGTCTAACTGTGTTGATATTCGAGGTATTGTTAAGCAAAGCTTCCTGCATCATTGTATATCCGGGGAAAATAAATCCACCCATATGTTGACCAGATTCCGATATGCCATCTATCGTCGTTGCCGTACCACAATCTACTACACATATGGCTTCTTCATATCTGCGGTATCTTTGCCAGGCAGCGATGATTGCCATCCAGCGATCAACTCCTAACTTACAATAATCAGAATACGCATTTTGCACACCATGACTAAATGCTTCCGTTTTCACATATTCCGCTTCTACATGCCACTCCTTCTCGACGCAGGCATCCAAAATATCAGCAATGTTCGGGCCAGACACATTCGAAACCAGTACTCTATCCGGGCAATCAAGATGATCCCAGTGTTCATAAAATAATGCCGGCATATTAGGCTTATCATAAAGCATTGCCCCAGACGAACGAAAACCATTCTCTGCATTATCATGAAGTAACCATTTGACACGGCTATTACCAATATCAACCAGTAGATTCACGATTCCATCCTTAAACTGATTTCGCCGGCAGTATATTTTTGAATGCGATTATCAACGGACATAAGTAAAGAACCATCATTATCAATACCCATAATCAAACCATGAATATTTTTGCCCTGTAATTTTAATTTTGCTTTTTTGCCGCGCATACAGTCATATTGTTGCCACTCATTAATAATATCTTCAGTGCTGATATTCGCGTAGCTGTCGAGAAGCAACATTACTGCAGAGACCAGTTCTGCAGCAATATGATTACGTGAAGGTGTTGGATCTTTGATACTTAAGAGGTCTGTCCAGTGTTGTTCTATATTACCCTCAAAACCAAGCGGGAAGGCAAAGTTCAATCCCAACCCTATGACCACATCGCACGGCCCCGCTGTCTCTCCTTTCATCTCGATGAGCAAGCCCCCCAGTTTTTTCTCCTGAAAAAATATGTCGTTAGGCCATTTGAGCCCAACACCATCAAAACCCATTGTTGTAAGTACCCTGATGACTGCAGAGCCAGCTGCCAGTGAGAGGCATGTTAATGATTCAACGGGCTGTTCAAAATGCCAGGCTATCGACAAGCTGATCCCTGAACCAAAGGGTGAGATCCACGAGTTCCCCCGCCTGCCCCGACCTTGTGTCTGATATTCAGCCAAAATAACACACGCATGTTTATCCGAAATCTCCGGACTTTCCAACAGATATTTATTGGTCGAATCAATTTCTTCAAATATTTCAAGCTTGTTCAGAATTTTGACTGCAGGCGAACGCATTCTGGAAAGCAATAATTGTTTATCCAGAAACTCTATTGATCTCGACAAGCGATAACCCTTACCTTTCATCGCAACGATTGTCAGCCCATAATGACTCAGCGAATTAATCATCTTCCAGATTGCTGCACGCGATACACCTAACGCACGACCAAGCTCTTCACCTGAATAAAGTTTGCTATCAGCGATTAATCTCAATAGCTTAACTCGGTTTTGCATTGGCTTGTGCCAAAATTAGAATGATGGAAAGGGTTAAACGAGTTTCGGTACTAGATGCAAGTTGAGAACTGCTCTTGGTAATTCAACCGCATTTATCAGGAAGAAGAATAGCAATAACTTTTAATCATAATTACTGATCATAGTTACTGATCTGGGCGAATCGTGGCATCGTCATCATCATACCCGTCCATAACATCATCTCCACCATCGTCATCCAACATGATGGTTTCATCACTGCCTTTAGAACCTTCTGCGTCGGGCATATTCTCCATCATTACAGTATCTTCTTCATCTTCATCAACCTCATTAACGGCATCAGAATCATCAACAGTACCCGTAATATCAAAATCGAAATCCGGTTCTTCGGGAAGATTATCATCCAACTCATCACGATTTGTTCCCGAGGGAACTGAGCCTGGTATCAATGTCGCTGCGTCAGAACTTGAAGTTCCCTGGTTTGCTATTACTGTGCTTGATATCACCGTCATCCCTGAATCGGCCATTTCCGGCATGACGAATTCAAACTCCACCTTGTGCAATCGAACCATATCACCATGCTTTAAACGAACCTCTGATGTCACTGCTTTGTCATTCACAAAAGTCCCATTAATGCTTCCCTGATCAATTATCCAGTAGGAAAAGTCCTTGTATTCAATCAGTGCATGACGTCGGCCGATGGTTGTCTCTGGAATAACAAAATAATTCAGATATTCGGTATCCTTGCCAGCGACGCGCCCCAGCATTGTAGGTTGATTTCCTAATGCATAGGCTGCCTGTCCGGTAACCCCGTGGATGTCGTTTAAATATGCTTCATGAGCAGTCTCTTCACCACGCGATCTATTTTTACTGCCTTTCAACAACATAAGGACCATGGCAATAACTGCCAGAATAAGCACTGCTAACGCAACGAGTATTAGCATTGAGCGCTTGCGCTGTGCCTCAGCTTC
>Ga0209997_10000053_pt1 | contig 30677 bp, 38 predicted proteins | sample CR04metaG_FD_182079 | JGI IMG/M metagenome (GOLD analysis project Ga0209997, IMG submission 182079) | Deep subsurface microbial communities from Mariana Trench to uncover new lineages of life (NeLLi) - CR04 metaG (SPAdes) (version 2) | ecosystem: Environmental > Aquatic > Marine > Ocean trench...
ATAATATTAAAGAAAAAACTCTATTTTTAAAAATTCTGGGTTCTTATCCAAGTGCAGAAAATAATTAAAAACCTCTAGGTTTTCTTACACTAAAGCCAGCACTAAATCCTATTATTACTACACCGGTAATTATGACTAGCAGATGGTAAGTGATTAGAATTGGATCTGTCAATATTGTCATGTATCCTTTAATGTTTAATTCTGAATTACCTGTATTATTTACTTTTATTCTGCTTTCTCCATCTTCGAGATGAACCCATTCAAAAGTCAATTCCCTTTTGAACTGTTCATCTTTAATTTGCAATCCTCCTGAAGGAGATCTCAAAAAAACTTCAAAGGAATCAGCTGTGATGTTAAGATAATGTTTAGATCCTTCTGGAGCTGAAAATGAATAGGACGTAGATTCTCCAACTTGAAAAGTATCATCTACATTAACTGTTTGAAGTCCAAAAGAGGTAACAAGAGCATAACTTCCAATTGCAATAATTGCACCTCCAATAACAATGCCAATGATAGTTCTGGTACTTAACACAGTAAAAAAAACCAATATTCGTTAATAAAGACTAGCTAAATAAAATATTTTTAATTAAAAAATAAAGTTTCACTACATCAATGAAACATCATGAGGTTGACTTTCAGCAAAGCCAGCACCAGACATTTTTATGAATTCTGAGTTTTCTTGCATTTGTTTAATAGTATGAGCTCCACAGTAACTTAGACCTGAACGAACTCCTCCAGTTAGCTGTTTTAGAATATCAGTAACACTTCCTTTGTATGGTACCAGCGCGTCTACACCTTCTGCTACATAATCATTAATTTCATCATTTTCAATTGAAATATTTCCATTTTCTTTTGATTTACGCCCAAGTGATGCATAAAATGAAGCCATTCCTCGGTAAATTTTGAAACGTTTTCCATTTTTAGATATAAAAGAACCTGGGCTTTCATCAGTACCTCCCAATATACTTCCAACCATTACTGAAGATGCACCAGCTGCTAATGCTTTAGTTATATCACCAGAATTTCTTATTCCACCATCAGAAATTATTGGAATGTCATGTTTTCTCCCAACTTCTGCACAATCTAAAACTGCTGTAAGTTGAGGTACACCAGAGCCTGTAATTACTCTAGTGATACATATAGAACCAGAACCAACCCCAACTTTAACTGCATCAACTCCTGCCCCGATTAGATCCTCTGCTCCGGTAGCAGTAGCTACATTTCCAGCAATTAATTCACAGTCAGGAAATGCCTTTTTAATGTGAGTAATTGTATTTACTGCATTTTCACTGTGCCCATGTGCAATATCTACTACAATAACATCTGCGCCTGCTTCTAAAAGAGATTCGGTTCTATCCATAAAATCACCTTTTACTCCTACAGCAGCTCCAACAAGAGGTCTTCCTTTTTTGTCCTTTGATGCTAATGGATAATTTTCTATATTTGTAATGTCTTTAGTTGTAATCAAACCTTTGATTCTTTTTGACTCGTCAACTAACGGTAATTTTTCAATTCTATTTTTGCGAAGAATTTCCTTGGCTTCATCCAAATTAATTCCTGGTTTGGCAGTAATTACATCTGTAGTCATTTCATCTTTAACTAGTTGTGTGGATTCTGATTCAAACATTACATCTCTTTTGGTAAGAATTCCAGCTAGTATTGAATCAGAATCACTCACTAAAAGTCCAGAAACATCTTTTTCTTTCATATAAGCAATTGCATCTTTTATGGTTTGTTTAGAACTAATGAAGTAAGGATTTTCAATCATAACGCTTCCGGAACGTTTCACTTTGAGAACTTCATTTGCTTCTTCTTCAATTGTAAGAAATCTGTGAATAACTCCTAATCCTCCCTCTCTTGCCATAGCCACTGCCATCTCAGATTCGGTTACAGTATCCATGTTAGCACTAATTAGAGGTATGTTTAATGAAATTTTTTTAGAAAGTTTAGTTTCTATGTTGGTCTGAGATCTACTAGTAATATCAGAAAATTTAGGAACAAGGAGAACATCGTCAAAGGTTAATCCTTCTCTAAACTCCAATGAAACCTATAGTCATGATTTATGAAGCATTATAAGCCTTTCTTGATTTTTTTTGAGCTAGACTTTGTACAAGTTTGACTGAATCTTTAGTTTCTCGTACATTATGTGTACGAATAATATCAGCTCCATTCAATATTGTCATTGCTTCAGCAACAACTGAACCAAATAATCGATCAGAAGTATTTTCAATATTTAATAATTTTCCAATAAATGATTTGTTTGAAACAGAAACAAGTAATGGTTGTTTCATTTTAACGGATCTTAAATTATTAAGCATGAGTAAATCTCGTTCAAGCCAATCAGAATTTATTTTTGTAAAAAATGGACTGGTTCCGGTTTTTCTAAAAAATCCTATAGCTGGATCTAAGACAATTTTTTTTCTGGGAATATTTGCAGATTTGGCCAATGCAAGGCTTTGTTTTAAAAGATCTTTTGTTTTGTTGATTTGGTTTCCAGTTACAAGTTTTTTACTAAAGGCACAAAGAATTAGTGAAGGTTGATAATTTTCAATTACATTTACCATTTTTTTATCATATTTTAATCCAGAAATATCATTGATTATCTCAACACCTTGATCAAGAGCATCTTTTGCAACACCTGCTCTACAAGTATCAACAGAAATAGGAAGATTACATAATTGTTGGATCCTTTTTATTGCCTGAAGAATTCTTTTCGATTCAATTTTTTCAGATACTAATGTTGATAAATAAGGAGCAGTAGACATTCCCCCTACATCTATAAAGTCAGCACCTTCATCTACAAATTTTCTAATTAATTTCTCTTGTGATTGTTTTTTTGTTACAATAGTTTTTTTGTAAAATGACTCTGGACTCGTATTTAATATTCCCATAATACGAATAGGATTTATTCCTCCTACAGAGACATTGCCTAGTCTATTCACATGATTTATGATTGGGATTACCAATTTGAGTCATATGACAATATTAGGCTGGGAAAAAAGATACTCAGAGATATTAAAGGAATTTGGATTTAGCAAAAAAAGAGATCTCAAATCAGCAAAACTCCTAAATTCTATACTAAAAAACAAATTTTCTTGTAATAAATTTCGTAACTTAATACTTAATCAAGATGTTTTTGTAATAGGTGCTGGCCCAACTCTCATATCATCTATCCCAACTTTGAAAAAGTATAGTTCTACTACAAAAATAGTTGCAGATGGAGCAGTAAAAGCTCTAATAGAAAATAAAATTATGCCAGATATTTTAGTAAGTGATCTTGATGGTGATGAAAACTCATTAAAAAAAATTGGAAAAAGCAATACTATAATGGTAATTCACGCACATGGAGATAATATTAATCGATTAGAATTAGTTTCAAATTTTAAAAATTGTGTTGGTACTACTGAGACTAGACCTTTTGGAAAAATTCATAATTTTGGTGGGTTTACTGATGGAGATAGATGTGTATTCCTTGCCAGACATTTTAAAGCTAAAAGGATTATTTTGTTTGGAATGGATTTTGGAAATAAAATTGGAAAATATTCAAAAACAAAAATTGAAAGTAAAAAAATCAAAATAAAAAAACTAAGAAGAGGAAGGAAACTTCTTGAATGGTTAGCCTCAAAAAATTCTTCAAATCTTTATACAACATCAAAACCTATCAAGGGTTTCAAAAAAATATGCTACAATGAGTTGGAAAAGGTTCTTTCAAATTAGAATGCGTTTTAATACAGTATCTATCTAACAATAATTATGGAGTTTTTAGAAGAACAGATGAGAGATATATTGGAGTTAAAAGAAAAGATATCGCAACAGATCGAAAAACATAAAGAAGAAATTGAAAGTCTTGAAAAAAACTTATCAATTTTAAATGTAATTCTAAAACAATCAAGTTTTACAAAAGCATCCTTACTTGAAACCATAAAGACTACACAAAAATCAGAACCAGTAATTCCAATTACAAAAACTTCTGATGGCTCGGTTATTGCAAATGCATACGTAACACCAGAACAGGTTTCAATCATAATGGAAGAAGATATAGGATTACAACCCGAAACTCCACCATTAAAATCATTTTTTGTTGAAAGAATTATTGGAGATATGAAGAAAAAGGATAATGCAGAGGTAGAAAGTGGTAAAATACAAAAAGAATCTGTTATTGATTGTATCATCAACAAAAATGGGAGTAAGATGACCGAAATAATTATCAAAAATTATCGTCAAAAAGAAAGGATTAATGAAATTATTAATACTGCTGCTTGGTCACTATCAAAAATGATTGATAACTCAAACCAGTGAGATTATGGAAAAAATTGTAGTATTAGATTTTGGATCTCAGTACAGTCATTTAATTTGTAGAAGAATTAGAGAGTTTTCTGCATATGCAGAACTTGTGCCTTATGATATTTCCATTGACGAACTTAAAAAACTAGAACCAAAAGGGATTATTTTTTCTGGGGGACCTTCAAGTGTCTATAATTCAGGTGCACCTATACCTAAAAAAGAAATTTTTGAAATGAAAATACCTATACTAGGAATATGTTATGGTCATCAATTAATAGTAAATAATTTTGGAGGAAAAGTCAAGCATGCAAACAAAGAATATGGTTCTTCATTACTAACAATTGAAAGTGATTCTGACTTACTTAGCGGAATGGGCGAATCAATAAGAGCATGGATGAGTCATGGTGATGAAGCAGAACAAATTCCATCGAGTTTTAAAATAATTGGGCATACTGAAACTGCAAATGCTGCAGCTATTGCTAATCAAGAAAAATCAATTTACGGTATTCAATTTCATCCTGAAGTTGTACATACAGAACATGGAACTGAAATTCTGAAAAATTTTGCATTAAAAATTTGTAGAGTAAAACAAGAATGGACTATGGAAACTTTCGTAGAAAATACAGTAAATAAAATTTCAAAGATAGATGGCAATGTATTATGCGGTGTTAGCGGTGGAATTGATTCAACTGTTACTGCTCTACTAATTCAAAAAGCTATAGGAAATAGATTAAAATGTATCTTTGTAGATAATGGACTTTTAAGATTAGATGAAGAAAAAGAAATTGAAGAAATGTTTAAAAAAAATTTTTCTGTAAATTTTAATTCTGTAAATGCAAAACAACAATTTTTATCAAAACTAAAAGGAGTAACTGAACCAGAACAAAAAAGAAAGATAGTGGGAGAAGAATTTATTAAAATCTTTACAGATTTTGCAGGAAAAAACGGACCATTCAAATGGCTTGCTCAAGGAACGCTTTATCCAGATGTAATTGAAAGTGGTGTTTCAAAAGGTCCTGCCTCAATTATTAAAACACATCATAATGTAGGCGGCTTACCTGACTGGCTTAATCTTGAGATACTAGAACCGTTACGTGAATTATACAAAGATGAAGTACGAGAAATAGGAAAGATTCTTGGAGTTCCAAAGAAATTATTGTTTCGTCATCCATTTCCTGGACCAGGTCTTGCAGTGAGAATTATAGGTGAAGTAACTGACGAAAAGTTGAAAATTGCAAAAATTGCAAGTAAGATTGTTGAAGAAGAATTAGAGGAGTCTCAACTCTATGACAAGGTCTGGCAAGCATTTGCAGTAGTAGGGGACGATAAAGCGGTTGGAGTTGTTGGAGATGAAAGAAAATATGGCAATATAGTAATGATTCGTGTGGTTGATTCCATAGATGCGATGACTGCAGATTGGACACGACTACCTCACGGTTTACTTGAAAAAATCAGCAATAGGATTACAAATGAAATTGAAGGTGTTACTTGGGTTACCTATGTTGTATCAAGTAAACCTCCAGCAACTATAGAACCCCAATGAGATTTTAACTTCTACTTTCTAAAAACAATGAATAGTCTAATACCAATGAATATTACAACAGCTGCAATAATTAATCCAATTGTAATAAATAGCCCAATTTCATGTTCACTCATAATAAACTGGCTCCAAATACTCCAGCCGAATCACCTAATTGATTTTTTAGAATAGGGGTTTCAACCAAGTCACTGAATACTTTATCGTATACGTAATCTCGTCCTTCATCATAAAGGAATGGAATATTTGAAACACCTCCTCCCAACACGATTACATCTGGATCTAAAATATCAATTACATTTGCTAACCCAATTGCAAAGTTTTCTAAAAATTCTTTTTTCCATTTTAATCCCGATTTAGTGTTATCAATATTTTGAATAATTAATGGTAATGCTTCAGTTATTCCAGTAATGCTAGTCCATCTTTTTTCTAGAGCGGGTCCACTAATGTAAGTTTCAACACATCCTAGCTTCCCACAATAACATTTGTTTCCATCAATTCTAAGTGTATGATGCCCCCATTCACCAGCTATGTTGGTTCTACCACGGTGTAAATTCCCATTGATAACTATTCCACCACCTACGCCTGTTCCCATTATTACCCCAAACACGACATTGTATTCTTTGGCTGCACCCAAGGTAGCCTCTGCTATGGTAAAACAATTTGCATCATTATCTAACGCAATTTTTTGTTTTAGAGCTTGCTCAAGATCTTCTTTTAGAGGCATTCCAATAAGACAGCGAGTATTACTATTTTTAATTAGACCAGTTTTTTTTGAAATTGCACCAGGAGCACTAACACCTATTGAAACAGTGTCACCAGGATTTTTTTTTAATGAATTTACTAAAGAAACAATAGAATTTATGATTGAGTTGTATCCTTTTTCTTGTTGTGTAGGTATACGTGTCCTTTCAATTACATTGAATTTATCATCAAGAAATATTCCTTCAATTTTTGTTCCACCAAGATCAATTCCTATTTTATTCACAATAGTTGTTTATTGTGATGTATTTTGAAGTTTTCATTAATAGCTATGAAAAAATTCTTCTATATTAATTACTGCCGGGTGGTGAAGGTGCCCCGGAGGGACCACCGGATATAGAAATTACATCATCAATTCTTAGAATCATACATGCAGTTTCAGTAGCAGAAATGATAATCTGTTCTTTAACAACTAAAGGCTCAACTATATCTTGAGAATACATATCAGCAATCTTGTTGTTCCTTGCATCTATTCCTGTCCATTTATGTCCTTGACTTTGCTTTGATCGAAGAGTTATCATGGTATCTATTGGATCCATTCCTGCGTTTTCGGCAATTGTTAATGGAATTACTTCTAGTGCTTCAGCAAATTTTTTTATTGCAAGTTGTTCACGTCCATCAAAGCTGTCTGCCCATTCGTTTAGATGTGATGCCAAAAATGCTTCTGGAGCACCACCGCCACCAACAATTGAAGGTTTTTCTATTACATCTTTTACAACCATCAAGGCATCATGAATGGAACGGTCAACTTCATCTACTACTCTTTGTGAACCACCACGTATCAAAAGTGTCACCGATAGTGGGTTTCTACAGCCCTCTATGAAGACCCATTTATCAGATTCAACCTTTTTCTGATGAACTAAATCTGCATAACCAAGATCTTTTTCATTCAGATCATCAAGGTTAGTTGAAACTCTACCATTAGTTGCCTTTGCAAGCTTTGTCATATCACTTTCCTTAACTCTTCTAACAGCTAAAATTCCATGTTTTGCAAGATAGTGTTGTGCAATATCGTCAATGCCTTTTTGACATATGACAACATTAGCCCCAGCTTCATGAATTTTTTCTACCATGGTTTTTATCATTCTATTTTCTTCATCTAAGAACATCTGAATTTGTGATGGGTCGGTAATTCTAATTTCAGCACTAATTTCAGTTTTTTCTACCTCTAGAGCAGTATTTATCAAAGCAATTTTTGCCTTTTCTATTTTAGTTGGCATTCCACTATGAACAATTTCTTTATCAAGAACAATTCCTTTTATCAAAGCAGTATCTTGGATAGAAGCACCTGATTTTTTCTCAACTTTGATATTATCAAGATCAACAGTATATTTTTCAGCTTTTTTTGTAGAAATTTTTAAAATTGCATCAACAACTATTTTTGAAATTGGTTCGCTATCCTCAGAGATTAACTTTGATTGCATACTTGTTTTAGCAATTTTTAGTAAAGAAGCTCTATCATCAGGAGTTATTTGTTTAGCTATTTGAGATAGTAATTCTAGTGCTTTTTCAGCTGCTGCTTGATAACCGTCAACTATTACAGAAGAATGAACGTCTTTATCCAATAATTGTTCAGCTTTTTCGAGTAAGGAACCTGCGATTACTACTGATGAGGTAGTACCATCTCCTACCTCATTATCTACGGTCTTTGAGATCTCAACCATCATTTTAGCTGCAGGATGCTGAACATCAATTTCTTTTAGAATAGTGGCGCCATCATTTGTAATTGTTACATCTCCAATGGGATCAACTAGCATTTTATCTAATCCACGAGGCCCTAGACTTGATTTAACTAAATCCGCTACTAGTTTTGCAGCAGCAATATTGTTTTTTTGTGCGTCTTTACCTTTCTGTTGAAATGCACTCTCTTTGAGGACTAAAACAGGTCCTTGAGGTGTTTGTTGAATTGATGCCATATGATTCGATTCAAATACGAATAATACCCTTTTTTAAGATATCTTAGTTCAAAGTAGGGATGAAGCATCTATTTTTTACATCAACTATTCCGCGGTAAAGAATCCTAATTGATGGTAATGCTAGAAAGGGTAAGAAAAGGGGAATTAAATGAGGTTTTTTGAATTTACATCCTGATTCTACAAGTGTAGAAATCAAATCTGCGAAGTTTTGTGATACTTTTTCAAAAGGATCAATTGAGATAATTCCTGCAATTTGGAGTGGTAAGGTGGCAAGTGTTTTACCATCACTAACTACAGTCATACCTCCTTGAGTTTTTACTAAATTATTCGCAGCAACAGTCATGTCTTTTTCATTTGAACCAATTACAATCATATCATTTTCATGAAAATTCCATGTTGAAGCAAAAGCCCCTATTTGTGCACCAAAATTTTTCAAGAATCCTACAGTATGTTTTTTGGATCCAAAAGTTCTATCAAATGCTGCAACCTTCCAGATATCCTTATCTTGAGAAGCCAATACATTACCATTCTTTGTGTGAAGCTCAGATTCATCCTTTTTAGTAATAATTTCAGTTTGCATACTAATCAAATTTACATTTACAGAAGAAGATTTTGATGTTACATGAAAATAATTTTCAGAAAACGTTCTAAGCTTTACGGTTTGTTTAATCCACTTGGGAATGATTTTTGACTTTATTTTAGAAACAAGTTTACCGCTAGAAACCACAAGTTTTCCACCTACAAAGACTTTGGTTGGTTTAATTGTAGTAAGATTATCAAAAACCAATATATCTGCAAGCTTTCCTGGGGCAATACCGCCAAGATCTTTTCCCATATTATAATAATCAAAACAATTCTTTGAGGCCATAGTAATTGCATCAATTGGATCCAAACCTAGTTGTATTGATTCACGTATGCAGTGATCTATGTGACCATAATGCAAAAGATCTAAAGGATCAACTCCATCTGAACAAAACATCAATCTCTCAGTATTTGTTCCATGACTCATTACACTTGGAAGAATTTCCTTAAGATCTCGTCTAATAGAACCTTCACGAATCATTATCCACATGCCAAGTCGAAGTCGTTCTAAAACTTGTTCAAAATTAACTGGTTCATGACATGAAAGAATTCCTGAAGAAACATAGGCGTTGAGTTTTTTCCCAGAAGCTCCTGCAGTGTGACCGTTAATAATACAATCATTATCTAGCATCATAGACAAAGTCTTCATAGTTTTAGAATCTCTTTGAGTTACCTTAGTCCACGAAAAAACTTCACCAAGTCCTACTACATTTGGAAGATGAATTGCAGTTTTTTCTTGAGAAGAAGAAAGTGTTTTTACGTGACTAAATTTTCTGTCTACTGGTAAACCTCCTGGCACAACATGAAAAAATCTGAGTGGAAGGTTCTGAGTAAGTTTTAGAAATTCTCTGAATCCACGATATCCACAAACACTAACGATATCAATTGGATCAGAAAAAAGTGATGTAACACCACATAATAGTGATTTTTTTGCAAGCTCAGATGGTAAAACAAACTGATCAATGTGAATGTGAGGATCAGCAAACCCTGGTGTTACATATTTCCCTTTCAAGTCTATTACAACAGTTTTTGGACCGAAAGCATGCGAAGCATCTGGACCTACATAGGCAATTCTTTCTTGTACTATTGCGATTTGGATTTTTGGTAAAATTTCATGTGAATAAACACTTACAAGAGAACAATTTTTGAGAATCAGGTCTGCCTTACTATCTCCCATAGCAACTGCATTTAAAATTGAAATTGAAGAGGAAATATTTACCATGTAAATTATTATTTTCAGAACCTATTATAGATTCAAAGCGATGTTTAAATTACCGACTAGGCTGGGAGGGGATATTGAACTTACCAAAACAGATTAAAAGATACTGTCCAAAATGTAACACACATACAATTCAAAAGATGACTCAATACAAAGCTGGAAAAAGAAGAGGTTCAGCAATTGGTGAGCGCCGACATGCAAAAGATAAGAAAGGATATGGTGGACAGAAATTTCCAAAGCTTGCAAAGCCAGCAAAAACTACAAAAAAGTTTACACCCATTTTAACATGTACAGTTTGTAAGAAGAAATGGAATAAATCTGGAATAAGAATTAGAAAAATAGAGTTGATAGCCACATGAAAAGAGAACATATACTCATTCCTAAACCTAATAGTAAATTTCAGAAAGTAAAATGTAAAGAATGCGATGAGGAAAATATTGTATATTCACACGCATCCTCATCTGTTACATGCAAATCATGTGGTAATGTAATTTCTGAACCGTCAGGTGGAGTAGCAACTCTGCATGGTGAGATTTCAGGAAGCGCCGAGTAACTTATAATCTTCATAAGTATTTAGATTCATTGCAATCCTTTTATCATTCAGTAAATGATAGATTTCTTCAACTAAATCAAGATTATTAATTTCCTTTGCATTTACAATTGAAATACCCGTAAAGCAACACTCTTTGTTTTGAAAAGCTACGGTAAACTCAGGAATTAATCCAAGAGACGTCAAAAAATCCTTTGTTACAAGAAAGCTAGTCCATATCTTATCAGGATTATGAATACTAACAATTTTTTTAATAATTTCCTCATCAAGTAATGGTAAATCTCCTGAAACTACTAAAATATCATCATTAATTGAACGTAAAATTAGATTTAGATCGTTAACATATCCTTTTCCAGGCGTATCAAAAATTTCAATTCCTGCATTTTCTAACATCTCCTTAGTTTTTGGGGAGTTGGAGCTTGTAGCTGCAATTATTTTTGAAAAGCAATGTGCATTTTGAAGTGCAAAGATCACGTGTAAAATTGTAGGATGAACGTACCTTAGCAAGAGTTTTTCTTCTTGTGTTTTCATTCTACTTCCTTTGCCACCTGCCATTACAAGTCCAATCATACTGATGCAAAAATTACTAGGGATGACAAACGGGTTATTTCGTTAGTAGCACCCAACACATCTCCTGTAATTCCTCCAAAGCTTCGAGTTGAGATTGTAAGAATGAACATTGTAATGACTATAGTACACGCTAATACGATTAATCCAGTAGTTTCTCCAAGTAGAACTAATGGAATAAGAGTAATTATTCCTGCTATTGCTAGTTTTTTCTTGTCTTGCATTATTTGCAAGAATGGAGAATTTGAACCGACAGCAGCTGATCTACCAAAACTTGCTTGTAGGACCATTGAGAATTTTGCTAAAATTTCACTTAGGAGAATAGCTTGGAATAGCACAAAACCGCTCATCAAAGAAATAGCTAAGATCATACCTACAACATAAAGAACTATTGAAACAATTCCTGCAGAACCTGTGGAAACATCTTTCATAGCTTGCAGTTTTTTTTCTTTTGTTCCTTTTGTCATCAATCCATCAGAAAAGTCAGCAAGACCATCGGTGTGATGTATTCCTGTAATTACAGATATTGCACCCACTACCAAAAGTGCTACAATAAGAGGATCTAAAAATATTGAAAGGCCTAATGCAAATGAACCTACAATTAATCCAATGATAATTCCTACTAGTGGGAAAATGTACATGTACTTTGCAACAGTTTGAAGATCAGAATTATTTGCAGGAATTATTGTTAAAAATGAAAATACAGATCCAATTTCTCTAAGCATTAATCCACCAACCCAAATAAGATAAAACAATTATTATTGGAATAGTAAAAATTATACAGAATAAAATTGATGTTACCTTCATTAATGCAATAGCAGAACGTAAATGAGATTTTGTAAGTTCTATGTTACCTTCACCAACACTATAATGATCAATTTTTTCAAATCTTGTTCCTAATGCACCTGCAAGTGCAGCCATAGGATAACCTGCATTAGGGCTTTCAGTATTTTTGCCATCTCGTTTCATTATTTTATACGATTTTCTCCAATCATTCCCAAGAATCATGGCACCAATAACCATCATCAGACTTGTAATTCTTGAAGGAAGATAATTGAGAATTTTATCACAGTTTGCACCAAACCATCCTACATTTGTAAAAATGCTGGTTTTGTAACCAATCATAGAGTCAATCGTGTTAATTATCCTGTAGATAAATGCGCCTGGAATTCCAAAAAAGGCAAAATAAAATAATGGGCCGGTTACTCCATCTACAGTATTCTCACTAATACTTTCTAGAGTACCTGATAATACATGATTTTTATCTAAATTCTTAGTATTACGTTTTACAATCATTGATAGATTGTTTCTGGCAGCATCAAGATCATTTCTTTCTATTGATTCCATAACAGCCATTGCATGTTTTTCCATACCTCTAATGGCAATAGTAGTTTTTAGTAAAATCACACCAACAATTACGGATACAATAATTCCTATAAAATCAAATGCTATATTTTGTATTGCAACTTCAAGAAAAACAAGTAATGTAGTGACTAAAGTGGTAAGAAAGATTACTAAAATTATCCCTCCAAACTTTTCTCTCCGAGGTGATTTGTTTTGAATTATCGGTACAAGCTTTGCGATCAATGAACCTATCCAAGAAGTTGGATGAAATTTATTTTTAGGATCACCTACTAAAAGATCTAAAATTACCGCAGATATTACTATTAAAATTGATTCAAATATCATTTTATGAGTCCCTCAATTGCTTTAATGTTAAGATTAAATTTTACTAATTTACTTAATTTTTCTATCTCTCTATCCATCTTTGCAATGTTTTTTTTGTTCCAGCTCATTGCTTTAGGTTTAACCCCCAGGGAATCCTCTTCAGGTAGTGAAAAATTAATCATTGGGATTACGCCAAAAACTGATTTTCCAGTGTGCTGTTTTATTTTTCTAAAACCAGGTTTTAGAATATTAATATCACCTCTAAATTTATTAAATACAAATCCTTTGACAAGTTTTCTGTATTTTTTGTCAAGTAGTTGTAATGTTCCAACAATACTTGCAAATGAACCACCTCTATCTATATCTGAAATTAAAATGACAGGAGAGTTGGTTTTCTCTGCAACTCTCATATTTGCTATATCAAATTTTTCTAAATTAATCTCAGCTGGAGAACCAGCTCCTTCAATTATTATTAGATCATGATTTTTTCTAAGTATATTGTATGACTCAAAAACTAGATTTAGACCATGTGGTAGTACAAATTTTTTGTAATATTCATTTGCATGCAGTTTTTTATAGAATTTTCCTTGCAAAAATACAGAGCTATAGTAATTTCCCAAGGGTTTTAGTAATATGGGATTCATGTGGGGTGTAATTTCAACTCTAGCAGCAATTGCCTGCATTGCTTGTGCACGGGAAATTTCAAAATTTTTAGTTTTGTAAGAAAAGTTTGACATATTTTGAGATTTGAATGGGGCTACACTATATCCAAAATTTGAAAAAATTCTACAAAGAGCTGCAACAAGTATAGTTTTGCCTGCTCCAGACGATGTGCCTTGAATCATTAAAGATTTTGTTAATTTAAACTGCCTCCAATGCTTTGATTAATTTTTTATTTTCTTTAGGAGTCTTAACAGCAATTCGTATATATTGATTATTTAATCCTCTAAATGAATTACAATCACGTATCAATATTTTTTTCTTAAGTAGTTTTTTTTGTAAAATATTAGATTTAATTTTAGTTTTAATTAAAATAAAATTTGTATCTGTATTATAACAAGTAAATCCATTTATTTTTGAAATAGATTTTCTAAGAATTTTTTTTTCTTTATAAATTATTTTAGAGGTTTTATCCAAATAATTATGATGATAACATAATGCAGCACTTGCAGCTTTTTGAGCAATACCACTTACATTCCAAGGAATTTTTATATTATTTAATATAGTAATGAGATTTTTATTTCCTAAACCATAACCGATTCTTATTCCTGCTAATCCAAATGATTTTGTCAATGAGCGTAAAATGAAAAGATTGTCATATTTTTTTAGATCTTTTATGATAGATTGTTTTTGATCAGATAATTCAATAAAACATTCATCAACAAAAACTAAAGTTGATCTTTTCTTTGATGTTTGAATTATTTTTTGCATTTTTTTTCTTGAAATTAAAACTCCAGTAGGATTATTTGGGTTGCATACAAAAATACATCCTTTTCTTGGAATTTTTTTTAAGAAAGAATCAATATTTGTATTAAGATTCATTGTTTTAAAAAAAGAGACTTTACAATTTTGTAATTTTGTAGCAACTTCATATTCACTAAATGTTGGAATTGGAATTAATACGGGTGTTTTTTTATTTAGAAATGCTTTGCAAAAGTTGTAAATTATTTCAGTTGCTCCATTACCAACTACTATCTGATCTACTGGAACTTTAGTGTACCAATGAAGATTTTTTCTTAGTTCCTTAGAAGCCGAATCAGGATATATTGATAATAATTTCATCTGTTTTTTTAGGAATTTTTTGACTCCTGGATGACATCCTAAAGGATTAATGTTAGAACTATAATCAAGTATTCCAGTTTTTTTAGACTTAATTGAGTAAAGCCCACCATGCAAACTTGGTTTGTGTTCTATAACACGTGGATTTGGTTTTATTTTCATTAATACAAATAGACTCAGAGGGATTTAGTATGTTTTGGTTAATCTCTCTAAAGGATTATTAATCGATTTTAAAGAAATTTGATCGTGAAAAAGAAAGTAGCTATTATTGGAGTAACAGGAGCAGTTGGTCAAGAATTTGTAGTGTCATTAAAGGATCACCCTTGGTTTGAAGTAGTTCAAATTGCGGCTTCAGAAAGATCTGCAGGAAAAAAGTTTCTTGATGCTATTAGAGATCCTGCAAGTGGAATTAATAATTGGCAAGTGGGTGGAAATATTCCAGACTATATCAAAGACATGACAGTTGTTTCTGTAGATGATCTAAAGGTTAATGATCTTGATTTCATATTCTCATCAATTGAAAGTGAAGCAGCTAGAGAAATTGAATCTCGATTTGCAAAAGATCTTCCTGTAATTAGTACATCATCTGCATATAGATACGAAGATGACGTACCAATACTTATTCCAGGTATTAATGATGAGCAAGCTGATTTACTTGATGTTCAAAAGAAAAATCGTAATTGGAAAGGCTTTGTAGCACCATTACCTAATTGTACCACGACTGGACTTGCTATAACAATGAAGCCTCTATATGAAAAGTATGGAGTAAAGAAGGTTTTGATGACTTCTATGCAAGCGATTTCGGGTGCTGGAAGGACTCCAGGGGTATCTGCTATGGATGTAACAGACAATATTATTCCGTATATTCCAAAAGAAGAAAAGAAAGTTAGAATTGAAACTGCAAAAATTCTTGGAAAACTAAAAGATGGGAAGATAGAACCTGCTAACATTAAAGTAAGTTGTACCTGTACAAGAGTTCCGGTAATTGATGGACATACAGAATCAGTTTTTGTTGAAACATCTAAACCAATTGATCCAAAATCAGCAAAAGAGTGCTATGAAGAATTTTCAAAGAATGTTTCAATAGCTGGTTTGCCATCTGCACCACCTGACTACTTGATAGTACATGAAGATCCTACCAGACCACAACCAAGAATTGATCGGGAGATTAATGATGGAATGACTACCTCAATTGGGAGATTAGAAGAAGAGTCATTATTTGATCATGGAATAAAGTACATATTATTCTCACACAACAAAAAGATGGGTTCTGCAAAAGGAGCGGTACTTTTAGCTGAAATGCTATACAAAAAAGGTAAAATCTAAACAAATTTTATAAAATTTTCAATAATAGCTTTATTAGTTAGAGATTTCTCAACGATCTTTACTGAATGTCATGGCAAAAATTGATGATTTAGATCTCCAAATTTTATCTGAATTAAGTGAAGATGCCGCAATTTCAGTTCCAAAATTATCTAAAAAAATTAAGGTAAATTCTTCAGTAGTATATAGTAGAATAAAGAGACTAGTAAAACGGAAATTAATTGAACGTTTCACAATTGTAGTAAATGATCAAGAGTTAGGATATCAAGTAAAAGCCTTGACTGGAATTAATATGGATTCTAAACTACGTGATAATGTGATTGATGAGCTTTTCAAGGTAGATGGAGTAAGAGAGATCGCTGAAGTCACTGGCAGATTTGACATTTTGGTTACAATGTATGCTAAGACGCTTGATGATATGCACAGAATGGTATCTGATAAGATTGGTCTAATTGATGGGGTGCTTAGCTCTGAGAGTTTCATTGAAATGAAGACAAGAACAAAACCCATGCCTTATATGACTTTGAAGTAACATTGGTACATTTAATTTTAAGAAAGTTCATTTTTGAAGGGGGTAAAGATTAATGCAAAAAGCAAAAAGGGAATCTAGAATCAAGGTCTATTATGAACTCACCAAGCCAAAAATTTGGTATCTTCTTCTATTTACTGCATTTGCAGCTGCCATCACAGCATCAAATATCTATTCTCTTGATATATCTCTCATAACTTGGGCATTGATGTTATTTGGTGTAGCTGCAGGTTCAGCAGCTGCTAATACTTTAACAAATTATCATGATAGAGATATTGATGCAATAATGGAGAGAACTAAGGGAAGACCTATTCCTAGCGGGAGAATTGCACCAGAGAAGGCACGTGACTTTGGTTTTGTTTTGGTTGGAATTTCTCTTGCTTGTGCATTTGGATTATCATATACTACATCATTTTGGCAGGGAATTTTAGCGGGTACATTTATGGCATTTGGGTTAGCTGATAATATTTTCATTTATAGTTATTTGCTAAAAAGACGAAGTTGGACAAACATTATTCTTGGTGGATTTTCAGGTGGGGCTCCTGCAATGATTGGCTATGTTGCAGTTACAACTCAAGGATTATGGGATCTTGGATTGGTGATGGCTGCATTAGTTTTCGTATGGATTCCCATGCATATTTGGGCTTTGACACTTCACTTTAAGGATGATTACAATAAAGTAAACGTACCAATGTTAACAGCTACACGTTCAGAAGGAGCTGCTGCCAGAATTATAGCTGGTACTACACTTATGATGGTACTTTTTTCAATAGTACCATTTTTCCTAACTCATGAAGACGGAACATCTGTGATGGGTTCTGTGTATTTGTATACTGCAATTGCTTCAGGATTACTGATGATTGTATTAAGCGGTTGGGTAATCAAAAAACCAACCGAAAAAGCATCATGGACTCTATTCAAATTCTCTAGTCCATATCTTGCAGTTTTGTTTATTGCATTAATGGTAGATTCTGCTCTTTGAAATTAATCAAATCTGTGTAAAAAAAGAACTAAACGTACCAAACATCACTTTTTTGATTCTATTTGCAAGTTCCAATATAACTTTGATCTGTTCGTTAATTACTTCATCTTTTTTAATTAATTCTTCTTCAAGTATTCTTATCTTTTCTTCAAGATCTGTTGCATCAACAACTTGTTGAGTCTCAAGAATATTTGATTGAAGATCTGGGATATTAACATTTAATGCAACATGTCTGGTCTGAGGTTCCACAGGGGCTTCTGCTTTAATTTCTAAAAGTCTGGCACTTAGTCTTTCTAATCGATCTTCGCCAACATATTTCCATATAGAATCATCATACAATGTAATACAATCATTAACAATTGCTTCATTTTTTTGTAAACTAAACTGATATTCTGTTAAATATCGATATTGAGGATGCCAATCTTCACATTTTTGCAAATTGTTTTCAATAGCTCTTTTTTCAGCCGATTGTTTATAATTAATTTCTATATTTTTGTATTGATTAGTAATATCAGTTTCACAGTTTCGCTTTGCAACCGTTTTTTCAGCTCCAGTAGAATATTCATCTGCCATTACTCTATCTTGACATTCTTGAATTAGCTCACGAATCATAATATCAACATCGTCATTTGATGTGTTTTGAGCATAAGCTGTAGAGAAAGATCCCACTACTGCAATTAAAAATAGCATATAGACTACTTTCATGCCTGACAACTCAAGATTTTATTACTTAAGGGGTGCGTATAATTTCTTAGTGGAGCAAAATGCACAGCATTGTTTTTATTAAAAATTCTTAAAATAAATCTCAGATTATTTCAATATCATGTGATGTCAAATAATCCGGCTAGTTTTTCCATGAAAATTGTCAAACCGCTAAAAAAATCATACATTATTTTTACGTAATCATTAATAGGAATATGAAAGGATTTGTGTAGTTATTGAACTAAATTTGTTTTAATCACTAGTATAAACAACCTCGTATAGATTCCAACTAAATTTAGAAATCTTTTTTATTTCATCTAAAATTGGTCTGGCATCAGAATTTGTATAAACTGCTTGGTAAGTCTCTTTAGTATTCCATTGTGCATAACTAACTATTCGAGTTCCTTCAAAGCTTCTGTGAACATTAGCAGAAATAAATCCAGGTTGTTTTTCTACAACTACTCTTAAATCTTCTAATAATTGTAAAAGTTTTTTCTGATTTTCAGGTTTGACAGAAAACATATTTACAACTGTCACAAGATTAGCGTCTTTTGAAATTCTAGTCGGATTAGTTCCAGCTGAGAACACTAATTCATATATGTTCCAGTCAGCGTCAGCAATATCAAAAATTTTCCCGCCAATTGCAACTTCATCTAGATTCAAAAAGTTAATTGCATCTACATAGGATTTACGATTCTCCCATTGTGAATAATTAACCACAGAAGTTCCATCAAAGCTTTTGTGAAAGCTTGTAGAAACAAATCCTGTTTTTTTCTCCATAACCTTTTTAGAATTTTCTATTCCAGCATCAATTAAAGCAGATTGGTTTTTTGGATCTACTTGGAAGATTAGGATTGTACTAGAAAGCTTATTGTTAAGAGAAATTGTAGGCATCGGATCAAACGAACACCTATGCTATATTAATAATTATGAAAAGTTATCTAAGAATTTTCAAAGCACAAATTAATTCTACAGATAAAATGACCATGTAAGAGTTATGACTGAAATTATACCTGTAAAGTATGAAGAATAATATCCTGTTTTGTTTTTTTGTTTAAACATTTTTCATTTCCTAATTTTTGGTATATTGGAATTTAAGACCAGAAACGATGAGTACTCTGGTGACAATTCCAATATTAATTGAAAATTTGACTTTTAGTATTTAGTTCATACTGATAATTTCTACGAAACTGCTTTAATACAATTTAACAAACAAAATCTAACCATAGCCCAGACCACACTTCAACTATTCCCAAAACTAAAGTCGGGAGTAATCTTCGTGTGGGGGAGGTACCGGCCTCCCCTCATTAATAAAACAAGATTTCACTGTTTTGTTCTACGGAAATCTTATCTAAGTACGTTCAATAATTGAGATCCTTGAGCGTAAGTATTGGGTTAGTATTGATACCTATTTTTTTAGTGGGTGCTGCATTTGGTCTTGGAATAATTGAATTCTCTCCTCAAGGTGGTATGACATTTGTACAAAGTCTTGAGAACGCAAAAAACGAAATACTTGATCTTGCACAAGGAAAAACTACAATCAGTAAAAGTTTTGAAAAAGCAAATACTTCAGTAGGAGAGCTTACTGAAGAAAGTAGTAAAAAGCTTGATAATGTGATAAAATATGCTCAAAAAAAGATTGATCCTTCACAAGTAGATGAAGGAAAACCTGAGTATAATGCTAAAGAAATTGAATACTTGGTTCACGAACTGACAAATCTTGAACGAGAAAAATATGGTCTTTCACAATTAACATTTGATCCGGAGATTCGACAAATTGCAAGAGGACACAGTTTAGACATGGCAGTTAGAGAATATTTTGCTCATGAAACTCCTGAAGGTTTAACCCCTTCAGATAGGGCCGCAGAGAATGGCTATTCTTGTCAAAAAATGGTTGGGTTATTGATCTATTCTGGAATTGCTGAAAATATATTCCAAGGACATCTTTTTAATTCGTATTACACAATTAATGGAGAAATCACTTCATACGATTGGAATACAGAAGAGGAGATTGCAAAGACCACCGTTGATGGATGGATGAATTCTCCAGGACATAGAGAAAATATCCTAACAGAGATTTACGATAGAGAAGGTATAGGTGTAGAAATAACACATGACCATAAAGTATATGTGACTCAGAATTTTTGTTAATTACAAATATAATTAAAAAATGAATAACTTATCAATTCTTCGTCTGCCTTATATCCAAAATTTCATTATGTAATTTATGATAGTAATTGGAACCAGAATTTTCTATTATCTTTTAATATTAAAACCCGATTTTGAAAAATTTTTGGATATTGCTTCATATTTTATTTGAAAATAAAGTCAATCTAGTCACGGACTTTAAATCTACAACTATAGGGCTATAGGTCAAAAAGTCACAACTTAGTTGCTGAATAGGGAAATTCTCAATTCCGAGTCGATATGAATAAGAAAATACTTTCAGTGGTTTTGGCAATTACGTTAATGGGAGTTCTCATAGGTGATTCTAAAGCCGAAATTATTACCCCTTTTGATTATAGTACTATAGGAGTTGAAATTGTAGATTTTAATCTTGATTTTAAAGATATTGAAGTGATTTTAGATATACAGGTTACAGAGCTTCCAGCAACAATTGAAATTAGTTTTGAACGAGAGTTTTTTGATTCAGTAAATTTTGATAATAATAACGAATTTACAATTATTGCAGATGGAGATATTATATACTATGAAGAGATATTTTCTAATTCTGAAATTAGAACTCTCAAATTTAATTTATCTTCAGATACTGAATTAGTTGAGATATTTGGTACACATCTAAAAGGAATTTCTGCACAAACTCAAACGAAAATTATTGCAGAAGAAGTTTCTATAAAGGAAATAGATCAAACAGATAAGATAAATGAATTATTAGATGAGAACAAAAAACTTCAAGAATATAATATCCTTCTAAAAGAAGAAAATAAAGAGCTTGATGGAAGAATTTTTGAGCTTGAAAATCTAATTTCTGCTTTAGAAACACAAGTTAGTAATCTAAACACAATTGTTATAGAACAGGTCAATGTAATTTACAACTGGGTTCTAGGATATGCAATTAGTTAGAATCTTGACAATTAACTAAAGTTCTAATTTTTTTAATTTTTCCATACGTGCTAGATGTTCTATGATAGTAGTATTAATAGAAGCTAAACATTCGGCAGTTTCAGCAGCATCTTTTTTTAAATTAGAAATTTTTTCTTTTGCAACATCAAAATCTGTTTCTGCCGGTGATTCTGTTTCGTTAACGATTTCAACTGATGCAATATCTTTAATTTCTAATTTCGATCTGACTTTTTCCACGTAATTTTTATCGATTTTTGTGTATTAACAACTTGTGTGTAATTTTCTTGCAACAGATCGTTATAGAAAATTTAGTGTGTAAATTCAACATACATCACAATTTTATGGAATTTTTATACCTAATACCAGATTCCAGTTTCATATGAAATAGATTTTTCTTTTTTTTCTAATTTTTCTAAAATAGGGGACCATTCTAAATTTTCTTCTTTTGCTTGTGCTATCGCATTTTTGTACATCAATTCAAATGTCCACTTTAAAATTTCACTCCATATTGCTTTTAGTGATTCTTCATCAGACCAATAAACACTGTTTCTAACTGCAGTCATTGCTACAATATTACTTCGTTTTTGATTAGGATCCCCTTTCCATTTTGTAAGAACTTTATCACAAAATTCTAAAATTTGGTTTTGGGATAGAACCAACTCATCGGGATCAAACTCCTTACGGCCTTTCTTCATAAGAAATAAAAAAACCTAACAGCTATAAATGTTAAAAGTCAAATCGGAGTAAAAAACGTGGATCACTTTATGAGGAGTATCGATCAAATCCAATCATGTCAAAAAGCAGTAAATCTTCTACAGAATGGGATAAACATTGGCAAGAGTACTCTAAAATGTTAGAAAAATGGAAAGATGTTTTTCAAACATTTCAAAACACAACTATTGAAATGCAAAAAAAATACAATGAAGTAATGGAACAAGCAGCTACCTCATCTAGCAAAGATACCATGAAACAGTTTGGAGAAAATTGGCAAAAAGCCATGAATCAAGCTGGAATGGACACATTCAAACAATTTAGTACTAATTGGGAAAATGCTATGAATGAATATACTGCAAATGCATTCAAACAATTTAGTGAAAACTGGCAAAATACATTGAACCAATCTGGAATGGAATATTTCAAGTCATATGGAGATATGATGAATAAGTTTGCAGAAACTTGGCAGAACATGTGGCAAAAATAATACCGTTAAAAAAGAAAATCTAACGAAAAACTGGTTTGGAATAGTTTCCTAGGCTAAAGGTATTTTTTTAGAAAAAAATTTTCTTGTTTTGGAATTTTTGCAATCTCAAAACCTCCCTTTCTTTTTGAGAGCGGTGTTGTAGCATCAATTCCAAGTTTTGTAGTTTTTAATCTTTTTTGGTCGCTTGATGGATCCAAACTAGACCCTCTAACGTTTTTTATAATTAGCAAATCGCGATCCGCTTGAAATCTTGTAGCCATTGCATATTCTACTGATTGGGCATCATTTGGGTCAATATCAGTATCAACTACTGTTACCATTTTCAAAGAGCGATGAGTTGCAAAGGTCTTTTTTATGATGGGTTTTATGTCGGAATCTTTTCTTTTTTTGATTTGAACTACTGAATGAAGCCAATTACAACCGCCATTTGTCATACTTACTTGCTTGATTTGTGGAAAAGTCTTTTTCAAGTTTCGATTAAGTTTAGATTCTATAGGCATTCCCATTAGCAACCTATGTTCAGAATATCCTGACAGAATATCATGAAAAATTGGATTGTTCCTATAATACAGTTTTTCTAATTCAAAGACTGGTTGAGGTCGAGCAAAGTCGTATGTTCGAAGCATCTCAACCATCCACTCTTTGTGAGTTTTATTATGTAAGATTTTTCCTTCCATTACAATTTCAGCTCCCGAAGGGACAAGCATTCCAGAATAAGGACACTCGGCTAATCGAAGTTTTCCGCCCAAAATGGAATTTGCGATATTAAGTTCGTCTTTTCCCCAATCTGCTTGGTATGCTCCTGCAATAGAAACAGCAGGATGAACACCAATAGTAATTGCAACTTTAAGATTTTTTTTTTGTTTTTTTGAATTCATGAAAGCCTGGTGAAGATCTCTTCCATCAACCATTCTAACTGAGAAATGTTTTTTGTCTAATGGCATTAGTCGATGAAATGAAGAATTCTGTGTTCTCGTTTCTGGGTTTTTTACATAAATTATTGATGAAGTGATAAAAGGTCCTGATTCTTTTTCAAAGTGAGTTACTATAGGTAAAACTGAAGCGTCTGATGATTGATTTTCCATAAATTGGCCCTCTGAGATTTTTTTAGGTTTTTTGGCATGTTCAATTGCATGGATTATTCTTTCATGAATGTCATCTTCTTTAGCACCTACTGCTTGGGCAAATCTGGTTCTGGTTCCTACTAGATTCGAAACTAATCTGAATTTTTTTGCTTTAATTTTTTCAAATAGCAAAGCAAAGGAACCGTCAGCTTTTGCGGTTAGGGCCGCAATTTCGTATTTGGTAGATACGGAACGTTTAACGGTTTTAAGATCCTTAGTTTTTTTCAATGTTCCAAGATAGCTTCGCAAATCGGTCAAGATTGTACCATTTCCATTATATCACCTATCAAAATTTTAGCAGCTTCATTTCCAAGTTCTCTTTCAGCATAAAGAGAAACAACAGCAATTCCCCTAATAGAAGTAGATATTTTTTCTGCAGTTAATTTTAAAAAAAGAGAATCAGTTTTTGCACGAATCACAGTAGCTGTAGTTGCCATAGGTCCTGAGCCTATGGATACTACCATAGAGCCAATTTTTTGCTTTCCCTCACTAATAGAAACAAAATTTCCATTATCAAAAGTAAGTAAATGAATAAAAAATTTTCGATCGCCTACATCAACGGTTTTTTGTGTGTACCCTGATGTAGACATCTATGAGCTTCGACTAAACTTATGCCTTTATTGCTATCGCTTCAGCCTGTCTTTCCATTTTAGTATCAGCTTCCACTCTTGCTCTGAGTTTGGCTTTGTACTTGAGATTTCGAGGCTTGGTTCGGAGTCGATAACCACAACATGGACACCATAATCCTTCCCATTTGATGAAGATTTCACAAATTTGACATCGTCTCTGTCCAGAAGCATATCTTCCGGTTCCTACTGGCTTTTGAGCCTTATATCGAACACAAATTCCTTTACAAGTCATCTTTTCATCAATTCCTTAATAATTTAATATAACATTCACAACTATTTAAGGATCGATCGATAAATTCTATAATATTTCTATACTTTTTTTGTAAAAATTTCATTGATCGTTCATTAATTAAAAACAGATTTCAGATAACTTTGAAAAAGACTATAAATATTTACCTATTATTTTGAAGATCGTATTTTTTGAAATTTTCATAATTGCATCCTTGGAACTATAAAAAATTTTCAAACCTATGAACTTTATTCTCGATTTTTTTATCCCGTTCTAGAAAGTGGCAAAATAAAATGTCGGGGACCTTCTCTTTGGGTAATGTATTTTGCTGACATCATATCTCGTTTTCCTCGCTGATTGTAGTTCTTTACTTTAAGTGATGTTCTACTTTCATCTACAAATTCCAATTCAAAATCTGAACAAAATCTCAGATTAAGTAATTCGGTGATTTCTTTTGCAATACTCATGTTGCCATTGCCTATTTTTACAATTTTTCTATCTGCTCGAAGCTCGGCAAGAATTTTTGCCATATGCATAACTAATACTTCAATTGAAGTAAAAATTGATCTTTCAATTTCTTGTCCATAATAAAAAACTGAAAGTCCAATCCTAAGACCTGGATCAATCCCAAGTACTAACTCATTTTTTTCTATACCTACTTGTAATTTTTGAATCATTAGGCCTTGAATTATCACAGGGTCTTTATCAATAATTTCTTCATGAAGCATAGGTTTTTGAGAAATTTCAGGAGTCTCTTTACACGTAGTTAAGATCAAATGTCCTTCATAGGAATTTATCTCCTCTGGAAGAAGTGAATCATATTTTAATTTTAGTGAATTAAGGGCCTTGACGAATTTATAATAAGGTCTACCATAAGTTGTCGCAATTCCAATACGGGCTTGTTTTAAGGGTTGGATAATTTTGCAATCTTCAAGTGAAATTTAGGTTTATGCCTTCAGAACAGTTGACACAACATGGTCAACGGCTTCATTAAATTTAGTATCAATTTTATTTTGTACATCCTTTAGATTCACATCTCCAGAAGTCAAAATTCTTTGAGATTCAGATTTGGCCTTTTCTGTAGCCTCAGAAATTATGACCTCAGCCTCTTTAGTAGCCATTTGAATCACCTGTTCACGTAATTTGTCAATTTCTTTTTGGGCTTTTTGATTAAGCTGCTTTTTCATATCGGCTAGATTCTCATTTAGAGAATCAATATCAGATTCTAGACCAGAAAGAGCCTTGATAATTTTTTCAACAGTTCCAGGTGCAGCTGTAGATGCTGGAATCTCTTTTGCCAGAGTTTTTTGAGAGTTTTTTGAACCCTTTAATTTCAAGTTATGACAAGCATTCAAATCCAATAATTAAATCCTTCATTTTTGCCATCTTTCCTTTCTTAAAATATGATTTTTAGTATACTGAAAACTGACAAATAACCTATAAGGTTTAAGAGGAATATTGAAAAAAATTAGCATACATTCCAAAACAAAATTGAAAGCTAATCTAGATTACTTTACAGGTCAGGTTCTTATGCAAGAATTAACAAGTATAGTTAAATCCAAAGAACAGAAAATTTTTCATGTTACATTCAAAAATGGGGCTCGGACCAAAATTCACCAACACAATGGAGGTCAAATCTTAATTATTACCAAAGGAAAAGGAAGTCTTCAAAAGTATTCAAAATCAGGAAATAACAAATCAAAATTTCAAATCAAAAAAACAGATAAAGTCAATCTTTTGGAAGGAGATATTGTTTACATATCTGCAAAAAAATTACATACTCATGGATCTATTGATAAAAAACGAGTATTTTCACACATTGCAATTAATGCAAATCCCTCAATTAACCAAAGTGCAAAAACAACATGGTATGAATCAGATTTTAAAACAAAAGTTACAAAAATTTTGTCGTGATTTAATATCAGAATATGCCACAAAAACCTTCATTTAGTTGTGAGTAGTAAAATGGCTCTAGCAAGATCACCTTTGGATTCAGTTAATGCTTCTATTGCTTGTTCTTTAGATACACTTGCTTGTTGAGATACTAGTTCTAGGTCCTCATCACTAAATACTGGAACTTCTCTCTCCTTTTCTTCATAACTTTCTGCAATTACCTGAAAAATTGTATTATCCTTTGCCTTCATCTCGGTTACGGAAGGTTTTGCAATTATAATCTCTTTTTTGTCAGTCTTGATGATCACCTCTTGAACATTTGGTATCTCTGACATATCAAGACCCATCTTGTCCATCATCCTTCTCATATTGCGATTTCCACCGCGCATCATAGTGACCGATCTCCTTTATTCTGACTTTTTAAACTATCTCTGATTTTTACAGCAACTCCTCTATTTTGAGAAGAAATCATTTCAGATGATAAAACTGATCTACCAACAGCAATAACTTTGGATTTGAATAAAACTGGAACATCAGAAGAAATTCTGATGTTTTTGCCACACCATAGTACATGTTGACAAAAAACGGATCTACCATCTTCAACAAATGGTTTTGAATCTTTATCTATCTCTAAACAGTTTTCTTTGAATTTTTTACTTTTTAGAAGAATTTGGGCAAATAGAGGAGATATTGCAAGACCTCCATCTATCCTCAATGTACATAGAAGTTTTTCATCATAAAAGACGCTTCTAATTCTTCCATTTTTTTTAGAATATGTAATTTCTATTTTTTTTGGCATGTATTTAGAAACTCCATTTCCAAAAAGTGCATCTAATGTATGATTGAGTTTTTCGATAGAATCCATATTCTTACAAAAAAAGTATTCTAAATATTTATTATATCTAACTCTATATTTAAGAGAACAATCTATATAGATAATCTAAAAATGTATAGAATATGGTGGAACGAGAAGAAACAAGGAAAATTCAGTTTACTGGAAAATCCTCATATATTGTTTCATTGCCAAAACGCTGGATTATGGAACTTGGTCTAAAAAAAGGAGATCTAATCAATGTTGTAAGACAGGGTTCTTCTACTTTATTAATTTCTCCAACACGATATCAAAACAAAGCTCTTCAAATTGAAGATGCGACTTTTGAGGTTGATTTAGACGATGATAATTCATCAATCGTAAGAAGATTAATTTCCCTTTATTTTCTGGGTTTCAAAACTATTAACGTCAAACCTAAGACAGGAAGATTCAAACCGGCTCAGAGAACTGCAGTTAAAGATGCAGTAAAAAAAATGTTAATGGGAACTGAGATTATTTCTGATTCAACTGGTGGTATTACAATTCAAGTATTGGTAAATTTATTAGAACTCTCAGTTAATGGCGCAGTCAAAAGAATGATTCATCTGGCCAATTCAATGTTAAGGGATGTCTTTTTGGCAATGCAAGAATTAAACTATGATCTTGCTAATGAAGTAATTGATACAGATGACGAGGTTGATAGATTTGGTTTTTACATAATCCGTCAGCTAAAAATTGCGATTCAAAATGAGCATTTGCTAAAAGAAATGGGATTTAAAAATTCCAGAGATTGTTTGGGATATAGATTAATTGTAAAAAATATTGAAAGGACAGGAGATCATGCTGTAATTATTGCTAAAGATTTGTTAGAATTTAAAAAACCTATCAAAAAAGAGATCCTCTCAAAAATACAAGATATGAATGAGTTTGCTTTATCTGTATTAGATGACTCTTGTCTTGCTCTCTTTAAGGAAGATTTTGCTCATGCAGAAAAGATCATAAAAAAATCCACAGAAATTACGAAATTTGAAAAAAAGGTCCTTGATAGTACTAAATCATTAAATGACGATGAAGAAATATTCAGAATTAGAAGAATGGTTGAAAATATTCGACGAATTGCAGAATATTCCAGTGATATTTCAGAAATTGTCCTTAACATGAATATTGAAAAAATTCTTAAAAAACCTAAAATGTAAATTTTGTTATAAATGAAATCTGCGATACTAATTACCTATGATGAAGATGATGCTGTAAATGAGGCTTTAGCCTTATGTGATGCTGCAGGTTACAAAATTTCCAATGTAATAAAGCAAGAATATTTACAAAGAGCAAAATTTGGAATTAGTGAAAAAAAAGTTGAGGATATTGAGAATCTAATTACAAAATTTAGGCCAGAAGTGATAATTTTTGATGAACTTCTAAGACCTAGTCAAAATTACAATTTAGCTTCTAAACTAAAAATTCTAATCCTTGATAGAGAGACGTTGATTTTAGAAATATTCGAAAGTAGGACAAATAGTTCTGAATCAAAACTTCAGATAAAGCTAGCACATCTACGTTACGAAATGTCAAGAGCTAAAGAGAAAGTACGTCTTGCTAAAAAAGGAGAACAACCGGGATTTTTAGGAATTGGAAAATTTGAGGTCGATGTTTATTATGATGACATTAAACATCGAATGATAAGTATAAAATCAAAGCTAAAAAAAGCAGGAAAACAACGTGAGCTTCACAGACAGGGAAGAAAAAGAATGGGATTTAAAACAATTTCATTAGCAGGATATACCTCAGCTGGAAAAACAACTTTGTTTAATCGATTAACTGGCGAAGAACGCCCAAAAGGAAAAGAGCTTTTTACAACTCTAACAACAACTACTAGAAAATTAACCATTGGTAAAAAAGATGTATTAATTTCAGATACAGTTGGATTTATCAGTAAACTACCAGCATATATGATTGAGGCTTTCAAATCAACTCTTGAAGAGCTTCTCTATACCGAAGTTGTTCTAGTAGTAATTGATATAAGTGATTTCAGATCTGACTTGAGAAAGAAATTTCAAAGCTGTACAAAAACTCTTTATGAGTTAGGAGTTGAACCCGATAAGATGATTTTTGTATTAAATAAATCGGATCTAATTAAATCAGATAATATTATTGATAAAGTAAAATTTTTAAAAATAGATGAGACAAAAAAATGGATTAGTATTTCATCTAAAACTGGAGAAAATATTTTACAATTAAAAGGTTTAATTTCAAATATGTTAGAATTAAAAAAATCTACAATCATAGAAGAATCAAGTAAAGAGGAGCTTGACAAAAACTATGGATTTTGAAGTGCTAAGAATTGGTCAGAGACTAGTAAGAGATGACCGAGTAACTACACATGTAGCATTAGTTGCAAGAGCATTTGGTGCTTCAAAAATTTACATGAATGAAGTTGATCCAGAAATTAAAGACACTCTTAACAAGATTAATGCTACCTGGGGAGGGAATTTTGAAATTGAGTTTATTACCGATTGGAAAAAAATTGTCAAGGAAAAAAAAGTGAATTCTAAGAAAATTATTCATTTGACAATGTATGGAGAAAACATAAATGATGTAGCTTCATCGCTTCAAAAAGAGGAAAATATTCTGATAGTAGTAGGGGCAGAAAAAGTTCCACGTGAAGTATATGATTTAGCAGATTATAATGTGGCAGTGGGACATCAACCACATTCTGAAATTAGTGCACTCGCAGTATTATTAGACAGAATTCAGAATGGAAAACAACTTTTGACAAGATTTGAAAATCCATCTAGAGAAATAATACCAACAAAAAATGGTAAAAAAGTAATTATGAACAAAACAATGGATAAATAATGGAATGGAAGGGATGTATTGAATCATGATTGACAAATATGAAGATCCATTCGTGAGAATTTCTACAATGATAGGAGGAGATGAATATCTCAAAGTAGCAAGATCTCTTTTAAAATCTCAGGATGCAACTGATGAAGAAATAGCTAGTTCTACTGGATTACGAATTAACATGGTAAGAAAGGTGCTTTACGATCTTTTTGGTAAAGCATTGATTACAGGAATTAGAGTTAAAGATGAAAAGAAAGGATGGTTTGTTTATCGATGGCGTTCAAGAAGAGACGAAGTAGAAAATTTCATTGAAGGACAAAAGAAGAAGATACGGAATAGACTTCAACAAAGATTAGATTATGAAAATTCTTCAGATTTTTATCATTGTGGAAATGAAGATTGTCCAAGAGTTACTTTTGAAAATTCATTAGATCTTTTCTTCAAGTGTCCTTCCTGCGGTAA
>Ga0209997_10000055_pt1 | contig 30310 bp, 31 predicted proteins | sample CR04metaG_FD_182079 | JGI IMG/M metagenome (GOLD analysis project Ga0209997, IMG submission 182079) | Deep subsurface microbial communities from Mariana Trench to uncover new lineages of life (NeLLi) - CR04 metaG (SPAdes) (version 2) | ecosystem: Environmental > Aquatic > Marine > Ocean trench...
ATTATTACCAAAAATGTTTGAGCGGGTGACGGGATTCGAACCCGCGACCCTAAGCTTGGGAAGCTTATGCTCTAGCCAGCTGAGCTACACCCGCATCTGAATAAGAAATCTATTATAAGCACCAACAAAAGTCAATTAAACTATGATACCCGGTTAATTTGTAGTGCTTTACAGGATATAATAGTTCCTGTGACTGAGAGCAGAAAAACAGGACACCTTCTTACCGAGAAAATAAACCCACGTACTTTGCATCTGGACAAGTGCTCTCCTCTAGAGGTAGTCGAACTCATATTGCAAGAGGACAGAGCAATTGTAGAAGCGGTTCATAAACAGAAAGATAGTATCGCCAAGGCTATTGAGCTTGTAGTCGGTAGGTTAAAGCTGGGAGGGCGCTTATTTTTTATAGGTGCCGGTACGAGTGGACGTTTAGGTGTAATAGAAGCCGCTGAGTGTCCGCCTACTTTTGGAACAGACCCGAGTTTAATTCAGGCCTTCATTGCAGGCGGTAGGGATGCTATATGGCAATCAATTGAGGGTGCTGAGGACTCAAGGACCGAGGCCGAAGGGTTTCTCACAGAGGCCGGGTTAAGTAAAGACGACACTGTTATTGGTATAGCTGCAAGCGCTTCTACACCTTTTGTTGAAGGCGGACTCCAATATGCAAAGAACTTGGGGAGCGGCTCCGTTTTAGTCACATGTAATCCTGTTAATTCCTCAATTGCTGAGGTGACTATTGAGCTCTTGGTAGGTCCTGAAGTGGTTGTAGGTTCTACAAGGATGAAGGCGGGTACGGTAACAAAGATGGTTTTAAATATGATAACCACTGCTTCGATGGTACAGCTTGGCAAAACATATGGGAACCTTATGGTTGATGTCCAGCCAAAGTCGGCCAAACTGAGGGATAGGGCTAAACGAATTGTTATGCATATCGCTGAAGTTAACGAGGAAAAAGCCCAGGAATTGCTTGAGCAGTCCGCCTGGAATGTTAAAGCGTCAATTGTTATGGAGAAGAAAGGATTGGGCTTAAAAGACTCAAAAGAATTGCTAGAGAAATCTAATAGATTTTTGCGCGAGGCGCTTAAAAAGTAGTAAAGACTACTACTAAAATTATGACAGTGGATCTTAAGTCTCTAATTGATAAGAAAGATAAGCTTGTAATTGGTTTAATGTCGGGCACGTCTAAGGACGGCATTGACGCTGCTCTGGTTAAGTTACAAGGAAAAGGATTAAATACTGATATTGAGTTGGTGAAGTTCATCTGCGTTGAATATGAAGCGGAGGTTCGCAGTAGGTTAGATAATTTATCTAAAGTATGCTCCCTTAAAGCAATATCAGAACTTAATTTCGTTATAGGAAACGAGTTTGCTAAAGCCGCGCTGGATGTGATTTCTCAAGCCGGACTAAGTCCTACAGACATTGATTTAATTGGCTCTCACGGTCAGACGGTATTTCACAACCCCCCTTCTTATAGAGACGGCACACCTTCTACTCTTCAGATAGGTGAAATTGATGTAATTGCCGAGGAAACAGGAATCATTACGGTTGGCGATTTTAGGACCCGTGATATTGCAGCAATCGGCGAAGCCGCACCGCTGGTTCCCTATTTGGATTACCTTCTATTTAGAAAGCCGGGAAAGGTTTCCATAGCTCAAAACATTGGTGGTATTGCCAACGCGACTGTAGTGACTGAGGAGTTAGATGATGTAATCGCCTTTGATACCGGACCCGGAAATATGCTTATGGACGGGGTTATCCAAATAGCTACGGGAGGGAAGCAGAAATACGATAGAGACGGGCGATTGGCTTTAGCAGGAGAGGTTAATAAAGAGCTCCTGGATAAACTTTTATCTGATCCTTACTACGGCAAGCCCCCTCCAAAGTCCACTGGAGAAGAACACTTTGGGAATGAAAAAGCAGCAGAACTTTTTTCCCTTGTAGCGAGTGAGGAGCTTTCTCTAGAAGATATAGTGGCTACGCTTTTGATGCTAACTGTAAAGACAATAGTATCTTCATATAAGAATTTTGTTTTCCCGAACTGGGATATAAGTGAAGTTATATTTAGCGGTGGAGGGTGTAATAACCCATTGTTGATGGAGAGGATAAAGGCTAAATTACCCTCACTAAAATGTACGACTTCCGATGATTATGGAATCTCGGCAAATGCTAAAGAAGCTGTAGCATTTGCCGTACTGGCAAACGAATTGATATCGGGAAACAAGGCGAATCTTCCGCGGGTTACCGGAGCACAAAGAAAAGTTCCTTTGGGTAAAATTGCTTTGGGAAGACCATAACTATAATTCTTATTGAAATTCTCGCATAAATATAAAAAACACAATGAGTAAGTTGAATATCAGCAATCTAAATATGGCTCAAAAAATAGGCCAGGTAATAATGCCGAGGATAGATTTTAACGATCCTAATTCTCTACCCCTGGCAAAAAGGCTTGTGAAGGAATGCGAGGTAGGCGGATTCATTATTTTTAACGGTAAGCGGGATATTGTGACAGAGACAACCCGGGAGCTGCAAGCTGTTAGTGAGATTCCTCTTCTTTTCGGTTGTGATGCTGAGAGGGGCTTAGGGCAGATAGTGTCCGATATGACACTTTTTCCATTTACTATGTCTCTTGGTGCAGCCCGCGACGAGGAACTAGTCTACAATCAAGCACATTTTATAGCCCATGAAATGAAGGAATGCGGGCTCAATTTACTATTTGCACCTGTTGCTGATGTAAATACTAATCCTGATAACCCAATCATTAATATTCGTTCATATGGAGATGAATATGCACTTGTTTCACGTTTATGCGTTGCGTTTATTAAAGGTTGTCAGGAAAACGGAGTTTTAGCTTGCGCAAAGCATTTTCCAGGACATGGCCGGACAGGGGTTGATTCGCATGTGGATTTGCCTGTATTGAGTACGAGCAAGGAAATACTACGAAATATCGACTTAATTCCGTTTGAGAAGTCCATAGAAGCCGATGTAGCCTCTATTATGACTGCACATATAGCTTTCCCCAAGATTGGGGACGGGAATGCTGTAACGATCTCAAAAGCGCTTGTTTCTGATTTGCTCCGAAATGAGATTGGATTTCAGGGTTTGGTCATTACCGACTCTCTTCATATGGGGGGAATTATCAAATTGGGCGATGAACAATATCTCTCTCTAAAAGCACTTAATGCAGGCTGTGACATAATACTCGATCCGACAGATCCTTTTACTTTAATTCAGAATCTTAATAAATCTCCAGATCCAGAGCTTGATGGAAGCCAATTGGAGCAGAGTGTTGAGAGAATAATATCAATTAAGGAAAAGTGGCTTACCCATGGTACAACTAGTGATACAATAATCAAAGAGCAAGGTGTAAATCTGAGAGAACGGATTGCTAGGCAGTCCATTTGTATTGTAAGAGGTGGCGTGCTTAAATCGAGAAATTCAGTCGTCTATACTTTTGATGTAACTGAATCGGATAAGGATATATCAAATGATTTTACAGAGCGACTTAAACAGGCGGGAGTGAACTCAGAAAAAATATCAATTTCTCTTAACAGTGATGATGAGCCGATAACAGATAATATTTCCGATGATACTGCAATAATCTGCCTTATATATACATCGGTCGGTGCCTGGAAAAAACTGTCTTTTTTGCATGATTCTTTCAAGGATATTTTGACCAAACTGGGATCCATGCCTAAGGAAACAGTTCTTATCTCTTTTGGCTCCCCATACGTAGTTAGGGATTTTGGTAATTTTAAAACTGTTATATGTAGTTTTGATTCGTTAAGTGAATGTCAGAAGGCAGCGGCTGATATACTTTTAGGCAAAGTAGATGCAAAAGGACACTTACCCGTAAGTCTTGGCTGAAAGCTGTGCCGATTTAATAAACCCATACAAATCAATGCCATCTTAGACAAGCTTTTCTAAAAGAACTATTTTGTTAAATCCGCGTCAGGTAAATTACAATTTCAATGCCCGAATCAATTGAGACCGCTCTATCGGCACTTAGTACACTAGATTGGGTAATAGTTGCCGCATATCTCATATTGTCGCTTGCAATAGGTATTTATTTTACAAAACGCGCGAGCGGCAGCATGTCATCTTATTTTGTTTCCGGAAGGAGTCTGCCCTGGTGGATTTTAGGCACCTCAATGGTTGCTACAACCTTTGCGGCAGATACCCCTTTGGCAGTAACCGGTTGGATACGGACAGAGGGGATATGGAAAAACTGGTTCTGGTGGAACTATCTATTCAGCCATGTATTTATCGTCCTTGTATTCGCGAGGCTTTGGCGAAGAGCTGAAGTTATAACTGACAACGAGCTTATTGAGATTCGCTACGGCGGAAAACCTGCGGCATTTCTTAGGGGATTTAAAGCCTTATATTTTTCGACCCTATTTAATTTTATAGTCATGGGGTGGGTTATTAGCGCGATGGCCAAGGTTTTTAAGGTTTTTTTCGGAGTTGATACTACTATTGCAATTGTGATCTGTATTTCTATTGCGTTTTTTTATACCATGATGTCTGGTCTTTGGGGAGTCGCTCTTACAGATTTTCTTCAATATTTCATTGCCCTTTTTGGGACAATTATTCTAGCATGGATTGTAATAGGATCTCCCGAAATTGGAGGGTTCTCGGGCTTTATAGATAAGCTTGGCAATATTGATGAGAAACATATTTCATTTTTTATGACCCCTTCGGGAGGTGACCCGGTAAGTGCGGGATTTTGGGACTCAAGCTTCTTCGCGTTTCTAGTATATGTAAGCATTATCTGGTGGTCCTCTCATAATGCGGACGGTGGAGGGTACTTTATACAAAGGATAAACTCCGCCAAAAACGAGCGTCATGCAGTGTTAGGCACTGCCTGGTTCGCCGTTAACCACTATATAATCCGTCTATGGCCATGGATTCTAGTAGCCTTGGCTACGCTTATTATCTATCCCCGAGTTCAGGATTACGGCGGGGATAATGAAGCAATGTATATAGTAATTATAAGGGACTTCTTGGGCCCGGGTTTAAAAGGGCTCCTCTTTGTTACTTTCCTAGCAGCCTTTATGTCGACGCTATCGACACAGCTTAATTGGGGCGCCTCCTATCTGATGAACGATATATACAGACGTTTTATAAAGACAGATGCTTCAGAGAGCCATTATATCTTGATTGCGAGATTATGTACGCTAATGTTGGCCGTTCTAGCAGGGTATTTTGCGTTCTATATAACCAACATTGGAAAAGCATGGATATTTCTCTGGGCTATGAGCGCCGGAGTGGGGCTGGTTCTTATACTACGATGGTTCTGGTGGAGGATAAACGCGTGGTCTGAAATTTCTGCTTTAGCCGCTTCACTTTTAACGATTTTAATCCTGTTTATATATACGAAGTCCCAAGGTGTGTCCCTAGAGTTAAAGCATCAGATCATTGTTATCCCGATTTCTATAATAACCTGGATAGTTGTTACTTTTTTAACGAAACCCGAATCAAACGATACTCTCGGCAAATTTTATAAGAGAGTACGTCCCTGGGGTTGGTGGAAACCTGCAAGCGATATGCATCCGGATATTGTACGCCCCCAATTTATGCCGGTAATTTACAATTGGTTACTTGGGGTTAGCTTTCTTTTCTTCGGGATGATCGGGGTGGGGAAAGTACTGTTAGGTAATTATTATTTCGGTACGATTTGCTTGGTCATTTCTATAATTTCGGGTGTTTTAGTTTATAGGAGAATGAGGGACGAGCTTAGAGAGGGATAGTAAACTTTTTATACTTTCAAAATTGTCTGACTGTGTTATAACTTATTGGAGTATTACAGACGGTTAATAAATATGGCTATAAAAATAAAAGTACTAAAACACCCCGAGCTAACATGGTATGAGAAGCTATACATTCCTCAAATATTAGGCGGTCTTGTAATAACTTTAAAGCATTTGATCCGCTTTAAGCCGATTACCGTCCAATATCCTGAAGAAGTGAAGGAGCTCCCGGAAAGATACAGGGGACTTCATGTGATGCCAGCAGATGATGAAGGGGAGATAAGATGTGTTGCGTGCAAGCTCTGTGAAGTTGCATGCCCTACACAGGCTATATCTATTGTTGCCGAGCCCGCTGATGATTATGGGATCGAGAGAAGACCCAAAGTTTTTAACATAGATTTTATGAGATGTGTGTTTTGCGGGTTTTGTGAAGAAGCCTGTCCGGTTGATGCCCTTAGGATGGGAATGAAATATGAGCTTTCGTCCTATAACAGAGCAGGGTTGATACACACGAAAGAGGTTTTCTTTGACCCAAACGTAAAAAGCAACGCCCCCAGAAATAATGCTAATTTCCTCTACGAAATGGGGAAGGGTGACATTTTAGATAATATTGAGGAAATTGATAAAGTAAAAAAACTTACCGGCATCTATACTGAATCTTAGTCTTTTAGACCCTGTATTAATCCTAAAGTTTAGGAATATTTTTGACTTGAGCCAAAAAAGATCTTACTTTGTATCCAGCAAACGCCAAACGAAGCCCCGCAATAAAAGTAGTATAAAAAGTGTAGAGGAATCCTGACCTTCCCCCAGAGAACTGGACCAGCTATAAGTAGAGGAATCTGGCAAAATAACCCTATATAACAGGAGGTATTTTGCCATGAAGAAGTCTAGGTTTACCGAGGAGCAAATAGCGTTTGCATTAAGGCAGGCGGAGACCGGCACAAAAGTATCCGAGGTATGCCGTAAGATGGGAGTAGCAGAGCCTACATTCTACAACTGGAAGAATGGTCTAGGGGTAAGTGAGCTCAGATGTCTGAAGCAGCTTGAGGAGGAGAACAGACAGCTAAAGAAGCTTGTGGCTGACCTGAGTCTTGACAAGCAGATGCTTCAGGATGTGATAACAAAAAAAGCTCTGAAACCGGCCCGTAAGAGGAGCTTGGCGGAGTACCTGGATAGGGCTTACCGTGTGGGGATGAGAAGAGCGGATATTAACTTAATTTGCCCTTTGTAAGAGATTGTAAAAATTACTCACTATCTGCATTATATCTTTGATGCCAGGGGGTAATTCTCAGTAGTCCTGCAATAGAGGATTTTAATTGACTTCTCTCAGTTACTAAATGAATTCCCCCATGCTTGGAAAAGAATTCTGATGTCATGGTATCCGGATCAACACCTCTTCCGCCACTGGCAAGTTTAACCACTCGATCGCCAGCAAATGCTACTGTAGCTTTCTTTTCCGCAATCATAAAGTCCCCCTGTACAACATAGCTTGCTAGTGCACCTCCTGTAGTAGGGTGACCTAGGAGGGATATAAAAGGGAGGCCGGCCTCTTTAAGATTGATTATGGCAGAAATAGTTTTAGCCATTTGATATAACGCCACTGTACCCTCCTGCATTCTGGCACCACCGGATGCAGTTACTGAAACCAGAGGGAGATCCTCACTCATCGCATGTTCTGTTATTAGTTTCATCTTTTCCCCGAACACTGCTCCCATAGAGCCGCCCATAAAGCGGAAGTCAGATACAGCAATTGCTACCGGAATGTCATACATATATCCGTATCCTACAACTAGTGAATCTTTGGAGTCTGTACGCTTTGATGATTTCTTTCGGGTGTCTAAGTAATCATAAAAATTAAACCGCGCATCGATATTCTCTGTACTAAGATTAGAGTGAAGCTCATGAAACGAATCTGTATTTAATAGCAGGTCAAGATAATCATCTGATCCCAGAGGGGATGGTTTTTCACAGTAGGGACATGAAAAGAAATTCTTTTGAAAGTCCTCTTTAGCAAAGTGCTTCCTGCAACCAGGTCTCGTTATGTTACCCTCGGCATCCTTTTCATCATTACAGAAATGAGGTTCAGCTCCATAAAGGGCTATCTGCATATGAGATATTTCAGGCGTTGCACTTTTAAAGGCATGAGGTAGCCAGCTCCTAATCTTTTTAGCTATGGCTTGGTAGCGATGGTCGCCCTTTTCAACCTGTCCGACTTGCTGTATTTTTTCTATTAGAACTTTCTTAAGGTAATTTGTATCGGATTTTTCAAGTTCTTCAGTTGTTTTGACTAATATTTTATCAATTAAATTAAGAGTTTTTGTTAAATATGTAGCACTGTCAAGAGAGGGTTCCTTAATAACTTTATCCACAATGCCATACTTAAGCATATACTCCGATGTCGGCTGTAATACTTCAAGCGCCTCTTCAATTTTATCCCCGCTTCGGAAAAGTATTGCAGAGCAGCCTTCCGCTGTAATAACAGAATATTCGGCTCGTGACAGCATAAACCTTCTATGCGCGAGCTGAAATGCAATAGCTCCACCGCTGCCACCGCTGCCAAGTACAATCGAGATTGATTTGGTTTTAAGGGAAATCATTTTTGACTGGCAGAAGGAAATGAGCCAGGATTGGAGCTTTTCGGCTGAGTATTCAAAAGGGTCTCCACCTATTGTGTCCACATATGTGTGGAGCATCAGATCATTTTCTTCGGCGTATTCCATCATATTGTAAGCAAGTCCGTACCCATCAGCCTTTACTAGTCCAAAGTTATATTTTAGACGGGTGTCATCGCTAGTGGGCATTTGCTGCCCAATTATTGCTACCTTTTTATTTGTACTTTTTAGTATTGCGGTTCCTATAATTACGGCCGGGTCGTCAACTAGCTCTATTAGTTTCCCGGAAGGAGTTTTTAATTCGAGTGAGAAATCTTCAAGCTCACTGTAAGGCACAAAATCCTTGTATAAGGAATCAACTATATCTTTAGACTTTATCTTTTTATATGACCTTGCCTGTTCATGTATCAACATCAATTTTGAAGGTCGGCTCATTTGTAATTCTCTCCAGTATTCTTTAGTGCTATTTTTTCTTAATAGTTTTAATATGTGATTTAAATCTTCAAACTCATCAAAACATATTTTCCATAACTTCAATTTTTCTATGAAACATTGGGTAGCACCTTTTCTACAAAAAGTTTCATAGATCTCATTGCTTCTTCATGACTGATACCGGGGAATTTAAAGCGGCAAATAAGGTTATCAATCGGAAGCTCATCCTGGTATTGCTTAATTGTCTCAATACACTCTTCAGGTGTTCCAATTATAGACTGAGCCCTGGCGATATCATAGAGGATCGGGTCATCCGGGTCAGATAATAAATTTCCTTCCGTATCGACCATAGAGCCCCATGAAGCATAGCCTTTAGCGGTGTAAGTTACATGTTCTTTTATTTGTTCCCATGCATCATCAGCGCTTTTTTCTGATATATATATCTCTCTAACAAGAGGTTTTTCATAATCATCTGGATTTCTCCCGTATTCATTTAAAAGGGAGCTATGAAGATCAAAGAGATATTTAACAATAGGGATTACACCAATCGCCGGTATAAAAAGCGGTGCACCTATTCTTGCAGCTCTCCTTATAGCAGGCTCGGTAAAAGCCCCTACCCAGATCGGTATAGGTTTTTGAACAGGTTTTGGTGTTATATTTATGTTTTCAAGTTTATAGTATTTCCCATCAATGCTAAAAGGCTCGTCTCCCCAGCTTTTTGTAAGGATTTCGATACCTTCTTCCATACGCCCTCTTCTTTGTTTCAAAGATCGGCCAAACCCGTCAAATTCTTCTTTTCTGTAACCAAGCCCTATTCCCAATATTAAGCGTCCCCCTGAGATTAGGTCTGCAACAGCGGCATCTTCCGCTACTCTGAGCGGGTCATGAAGCGGTAGAAGCAGTACACCTGTGCCAATACGAATATTTTTTGTTTTGGCAGCGATGGCAGCGGCGGTTAACAAAAGAGAGGGACAGTACCCGTCACCTACAAAATGGTGTTCTGAAAGCCATGCTGAGTCAAACCCCATTTGGTCCGCGGTGCTTATTTCTTCTAACATTTCAGCATATAACTCTTTATGAGGTCTTGGCTTGTGTGGCGGCGACTGCATAGTGTAGTAACCAACGCCGAATTTCATTTTAATCTCCTATCTATATTGTTATAGGTGCAATACTTCATTGACTATATACTGCCTGTTCTGGGAATTTGGATTATTATAACCTGAAAGGTTAAAAATTGGTAAGTTCGGCAAAAAAAATGGCTGGATTGAACAAATGTTCTAACCAACCATTTATGAAATTTAATTTTTATAGTTTATGCTGTAAATGACGTTCCACAGCCACAGGTCCCAGTTGCGTTAGGGTTACTTATTGAAAACCCTGTACCGTTAAGACCGTTATTATAATCCAATACGCCACCTTCAATATAAGGATAGCTCAACTCGTCAATTGCTACTCTCACACCATCTGCTTCAATAATCTCATCAGATTTATCAATTTCGTCATCAAAACCCATCTCATATGAAAATCCTGAACATCCGCCGGGCACAACTCTTACTCTTAATACGGACTCAGGAGTGTTTTCCTCAGCTAACAACTTTTTGATTTCTTCAACCGCTTTAGTAGATACACTGAACATTTAATAACTACCTCCCTGTAAATTATTCACTATTAGTATATGCATTAATAAACACTAAAGCAACCCCAAATATAAAAATTGCAGAGTTTAAGATCGCTGATTTTCTATGTAACCGCCCAAATTCCTTGCGAATTTCCTGGTATTGATGACTATTTTCTTGAACGCTTCTCATCTCTGTTCTGACTTTATGGGTCTCGGGAGTAACAATTTCACCAGCGTAGACAGCTAGTCCAATCATTACTACTAGCGCCGTCAATTTTATTATATTTGTCAGATGTGAAAAATGATTTCCTATGTAAATTAGAATTATGGAACTAATAAGAGCAACCGCTCCGCAAGCATACGAAACTAGGTAGTACTTTGGGAATATATCTGAAACAACATTGCCCGCCTGCTCTCTAGAGAGAACCTTAAATATACTCGGAGCCGCAAACATAGAAAAAAAGAATATACTCCCGATCCAAAATGTTAGAGATAATGAGTATAGAAACTTGAGAGTTATTTGCATCGTCAGTTAAAAGTACAGTTTTGAATAGTTAACGTGCACTGTTTAGATTCACTTTCAAAAAAGGACGCGGTCATGGATTTAAATGTACCCTGTATATTCAAAGTACTGCCCTTGGCAGTATCAAGTACGCTCTTTTGATCAGGGGAATTACAGAAGCATTGCACAACCCTTTCACTTTTGGTGACAACTTCCATTGTAAATGTTCCCTCTGGGGCGTCTGAGCATAATGAGTGAATTTTTCTAACCATTGCCGCTTGAACGGTGGTTTGGACTGTTTTGTCTTTATAAAGACTATCTGCAGACATCGGCTCGTCTATATAAAGCTCACAAACTTGATCGACTGATATTTTTTTAGCCGAATCGGTATCTTGGGCCTCTGCAGGTTTGATTGTCCCAATAAATGAAAAAACGAAAGCACTCAGAATTAAAATGAAAAACGCAGGTTTGTTAGTCATAGTACCCTCTTTTTTTGTGTCTTTTAGATTTAAAATCCCACCAGTATTTTAATTATAACACGTGTCTAATCCAATATAAGGAGTAATTTATATTATTTTGATTTTTTACTTCAAAAGCTACCTCTCTTGATATTTGGATCGGTCGTTGTGTATAGTTTTTCTAATGAAGAAGGACACTTTACTAATCATTGATACTACTGAGAACAACGCGGATCTACTTTACAGGACCAATTTTTTTGTTCCGGATCCTGTTATTTACATAGAGCATAAGGGGGAAAAGATACTTGTTCTGAGTGATCTTGAGATAGATCGGGGAAAGAATGAGGCTACCGTTGATACGGTACTATCGTTGTCGGATTACCAGAGGAAATTATTATCTAAAAAGCGCAAGCGTCTTAAGTTCGTGGATATAGTGGATGAGGTTCTTAAAGATCTTAAGATTAAAAAAGCTCTTGTACCCGGAATGTTTTCTATAAAGTATGCCGATGAATTAAGGAAGCGGGGATATAAAATTAAAGTCAGCAAGGAAGAGCCTTTTTTTACAGAGCGTCTTAAAAAGACTCCTCAGGAAGTGAACTCGCTTAAAGATGCTTTAAGAAAAACAGCAAGAGCAATGGACTTAGCTATTAGGATGGTAGCTTCTTCAGAGATCAGAAGAAATAAGCTTTATATGAATGGGCAGGTACTTACTTCGGAAAAGGTAAAGGGTGAGATTAGCGCTGAGCTCTCCAGAATGGGCTATAACGCCTCACATACAATTGTGGCATCGGGAGTTCATTCTTCCATGCCTCATCATAGTGGCGAGGGGCCGATTTTTGCAGATAAACCACTTGTAATTGATATTTTCCCCAGATCCCAGGATACAGGGTATTTTGGAGATATGACCAGGACCGTAATAAGGGGGGAGCCGTCTGAAAAGTTGGTAAAGATGTATAACACCGTGCTCAATGGTCAGAAGCTAGGAATTAGCATGATAAGGGACGGAGTGAAGTCTAAGGACATTCATAGTGCAATTGTCGAGTATTTTGACGAGTCGGGATTTGAGACCGGAAATCTTAACGGAAAACAACAGGGATTTATACATTCTACCGGACACGGTCTTGGGCTTGAGATACACGAGCCCCCACGAATAGGTATGGGTGATGAAATACTAAAAGAGGGAAATGTCGTTACTGTAGAGCCTGGGCTATACTATGAGAAAATAGGCGGCATTAGGATTGAGGATGTGGTTGTCGTTGAAAAGAACGGTTGTACCAATCTTACTAAATACCCGAAGAGGTTTAGAGTTAAGGTCTAAATAAGTTTGATTTATTCTATCCATAGAGATTAATTATTCCAACTAAGTTTAAAGTAAGTTCTTTACTATTTGATCAGTGTATCTTTAATGTAAAGTTTCTACTCTGTTGTAAACCTAATCAATAGGAGAAAACATGAAGAAGAATTTTAATGACCTTGTTGAGCTTTCAAAGCATCTGAGAAGCCCTGAGGGCTGCCCCTGGGACAGAGAGCAGAAGCTCGAAACCTTGAGACCCTATATTATAGAGGAGGCGTACGAGGTCGTTCAGGCGATTGAGCTAAAAGATAAGGATGAAATTATAGAGGAGCTTGGTGATCTTTTTTTTCAGGTCATATTTGCTTCTCAGATAGCTTCTGAGGATGGAGAGTTCGACATAGAAGAAGTTATTGACAGGCTCCATAATAAACTTGTTAGGAGGCATCCGCATGTGTTCGGGGATGAGAAGGCTAAGGATGCCGAAGAAGCTATCAAGACCTGGCATAGACAAAAGCTCAAGGAAAAGTCGAGAAAAAGAAGGCTCCTAGAAATACCACGTACTATGCCATCTCTTCTCAGGGCCCATAGAGTTGGGGAGAAAGCATCTCAAGTCGGTTTTGACTGGAAAAACGCCCAGCAAGTTCTCCCAAAAGTGAAAGAAGAGCTGAATGAGCTTGAAGTAGAGATAAATAATAAAAACCGCAATGGGATTGAAAAGGAGTTTGGGGATCTTGTTTTCTCTATAGTGAATTTGGGGAGACATCTAAAACTTGATTCAGAGAGCACAGCACATAAGGCAATAGATAGTTTTATAAACAGGTTCAGTAAGGTTGAGGATAAGGCTCAAGATATGGGTAAACAGTTATCTGAATTGTCATTAGAGGAGATGGATGAACTGTGGGAAGAGGTAAAGAGGGGGCGCTAAAAAGATAAAATTCTTATGTTTCATTCCCTATTAGCATGCTAACGAGTTTATATCCTTCATTAACATATACGTCAGATCCGCTTGCCGATTTCTCGGTATAAACAAAGGAATCGTTTTTAACACTTTCATCAGCTGAGCTGTAAATTGCAAAAGGCACAGGCTCATTTATATGAGTTCTAATATCTATAGGGGTAGGATGATCTGACATAACTAGAATTTTGTAATCACCAAATTTCTTTATACCGTCCAGAACGCGTCCCACAACCCTGCCGTCAAAATCTTCAATTGCCTGGATTTTGAGCTTAGCATCTCCCATATGACCCGTTTCATCAGTCGATTCAATATGAATCATGGTTAGATCGACTTCTTCAAGAGAATTTAAAGCATAGTCAACCTTACCTTCATAATTCGTATCCAGATAACCCGTGGCGCCTGGAACATCTATTACATCGAGACCCGCATATTTTCCTATACCTTTAACCAGGTCTACAGCTGATATCACAGACCCTGTTAAACCATAGAGTTCTTTGAATGAAGGCATAGTGGGCGCTACACCCTGACCCCAGAGCCATATGCTTGTGGCCGGGTTTTTTCCTTCTTCAATTCTTTTTTTATTTACAGGGTGATTTTTTAGAATTTCTCTTGATCTTTCGATGAGTTCGTTTAATTTTTGAGCACCCTCACCGCTAGGCAGATGAGTCGCTATATCCTTTCCCGATATATCGTGAGGAGGAGTTGTTTCAATATCTTTATTTCCTCCAGACCAGACGAGTAGGTGTCTGTAGCTAACTCCGGGATGTAGTTTGATATTATCTTCTTCTAATTCACTTTTCAGGTCCAAGATAAGTTCCCTTGCTTCCTCAGTCGATATGTGACCTGCGCTGTAATCCTCCATTATTGTACTTCCGTTCTCGGTAGCTAAAGTGACTAGGTTGCACCTCAGAGTGACGTCTGTTGTGCCGAGTTCGACCCCCATACTCGCAGCTTCGAGTGGTGATCTTCCGGTGTAGTAGACCATCGGATCATATCCAAGCACAGTTAGGTTGCCGACATCACTTCCCGGAGGAAGCGGGTCGGGAATGGTCTTTACCATGCCGAATTTAACCGCGCATTTAGCAATTTTGTCCAGATTAGGAGTGTTTGCGACTTCAAGAGGGGTTTTTCCACCGAGTTCGGGGAGCAAATGATCGGGCATCCCGTCGCCCTGCAGGATTACATATTTCATAGAGCAAAGATGTTAAATGCTTTTAGAAAATTAGCAAGGTGTTTTTTGTTCTATATATGGGAGAGCGTAAAAAATTGTTTATCTCAGCTCAATGAGCTGTTTTCAAACTTCATAACCTGTTTCTCTGCATGGTAAGAGCTTCTGACTAGCGGGCCTGCTTCAACGTGGGGGATACCGATAATGTTTTCGCCGTAGGCTTTTAAGGAATCAAATTCAAGCGGGTGATAGTACTTGGATACCGGCAAATGGTCAATTGTGGGCTGCAAATACTGCCCTATTGTTACTATATCACACCCTGCGCTCTTCAAATCATGCAGAGTTTCTAATATTTCTTCCATCTCCTCACCAAGCCCGACCATAATTCCTGATTTAGTAAGCATTCCGTGATGCCCCTTTTTTTTGCTCTCAGAAATTACCTTGAGCGACCAGGTGTAGTTTGCCTGTGGGCGGACTGATCTTTTCCTTCCGCTTTGCGTAACCTGTTGCAGGCGGTAGAGTCTAGGCACGGTCTCTATGTTGTGATTAAGCACATCGGGCTCTGCTTGTAGAATCTGATTAAGTGCCTGGGAGTCTCCTTTAAAATCGGGGATTAAGACCTCAATTTTTACTTCCGGGTTATATTCTCTTACTGTTTTGATGGTGTCGGCAAAAATGCATGCGCTTTCATAGTTTTTGTCGTCTCTATTAACTGAGGTTATTACAACGTGGGTTATATTGGCGTTGTTTTCTATAAGGCTGTTTACTGCCAGGGCTACCCTTTTAGGCTCTTCTAGGTCCAGCTCTCCGCCGTTTCCAGTCTTTACATGACAAAAACCGCAGCTCCTGGTGCACGTGTCGCCCAGAATCATAAATGTAAGCGTCCCTGCTCCCCAGCATTCTCCTATGTTAGGGCAGCGCGCTTCCTGGCAGACTGTGTGGAGGTTGAGCTCTTTAGTCAGATTTTTGAGGAGTGTGTAATTTTTACCAGAAGGGAGCTTGGCTTTAATCCAGCTGGGTTTTCCTATGTTACGCATATTAATATTCTAATCTACAATCCCACCCGAGGACAGTAAAATTAGCCCGATTTTTTTCCAATTTAATCCATGGATACAACCCAAGCTTTAAGACGGTGAAGAAAAAGGAGTAGATCCACCTTCGGAGCTCAAGCTTTCGTCCGTAGAAGTTTGAGAGCTCCCGGATAGCTCGCTCAACTGAGCTTCCAGCTCTTTTATTCTTCTACTTTTTTGTCTAGATACAGATCCTGCAGATATAGACTGAAGCGCACCGAATATGAGCGCTACAATTGCTCCCAATACAAAAGCAGACAAGATGAGCACAATGTTCTTGGTTATGTATGGTCCGATCAGGTACTGATTTAAATCAAGCTGCAGTGTGAATGTGTGCGTGAATACTTCAAGGTTCTGAGTGTAAATAATTGCGAAGAAGACAATTATTAAAACTAATATTATTAATCTTATGAATCTCATTGCTCACCTCTCAGTTATTTTTTAGTTGCTCACTTAGGGTTTCATAGGTGTCTTCAAGGTACTCGGGCATTACTTTTACATCTGCAATCAAGGGCATAAAATTCGTATCCCCATTCCAGCGCGGGACTATATGAAAATGGAGATGATCATCAATTCCTGCCCCTCCTGCAGTACCTAAGTTCATTCCTATATTAAAACCGTCAGGGTTCATTACTTTTAGGATTTCAATACATTTTGTAGTTAAATTCATCAGTTCAAGTCTTTCTTTATGGTCAAGTTCTGACATATTGTTTATGTGTCTGTAAGGAACAGCCATTAGATGTCCGTTTGAATATGGATAACGATTCATAATTATGAAACTGGTTTCACCTTTATAAAGTATAAGATTTTTTTTATCATTTCCTTCTTTGGGTTTATCGCAAAAAATACATCCTTCTTTTTTCCCCCCTGTTATGTACTCAATTCTCCAGGGTGCCCAAAGCGTTTTCATATTCAGTTAATTATATCGGCAAGATAGAAAAGTCCAAAACGTGATTTTGTCGGAACACCGGTCAAGAAGCTTGTAGCAACTTTTGAATTAAGAAGATCCATGAGACGGGATTTCTTTTTTGGGAAATAAATCACTTCAGGCTTACCTTCTATGCCCCCTAAATCTCCCGCCATGCGAATAGCGTCATTTATTGTCCCAAGCTCGTCTATTAACTTGAGATTAAGAGCTTGCTCACCTGTATATATTTTCCCATCAGCTACCTTATCTATCTGTTTAGTATCAAGATCTCTTGCGTCAGCTACTGCCGATTTAAACTGTTCATAAACATTATCTATAAGTTGTTGAATATACTGTTTATCAGCTTCGTTCATTTTTCTAAAGGAAGATCCAACGTCTTTGTATTTACCGCTCTTTATGATCTCTACATCTATCATGGCCCAATCAAGGAGTTTCTCATAACTCGCAAATTGAGCGATAACCCCAATACTACCTGTAATTGCACCAGGGTTAGCATATATTTTTTGGGCAGCGCATGCTATTAAGTAACCTCCAGAAGCGCCTACACCACCGATGCTTGCTACTATCGGGAGTTCCTTGCCCAATTTCTTGAGTTCACTGAATATCTCTTGCGAAGGACCTACAGCACCTCCCGGAGAATTGATTCTAACGACGAGTGCTTTAACGCTATCATCTTTAGCTATAGCATCTAGGCTTTCCAGATAAATTTGAGAATCTAGTATTATATCTTCAACTCTGAGTACGGCAACCTTATCTCCTGAAGAAAAGCTGCTGTCTCCAGATAATAGAAGCCCGCTTCCTATTCCTGCAAGAAAGATGAATATAAGTAGAAAAAGTATGACTATTGCAAGGAAAATGCCCCTCACTTCTAGACTACCTCATCATTGTTGATTGATTTTAGCTTTTCGTTGAAAAGATCGCCAAGTGTAGCGTTAGGCTCCGCTTGAGAAGAATTAAAGTCGGAAACCCTCTCTTTCTCAAGTTTAGTGGTATATCTTCTAACACTTAGGTTCACTTGCTTGTTTCTTTTATCAAATCCAATTACCTGGGCAGTTATTTCATCACCCGGTTTGATTTTCTTTAATACATCTGTTTCTTCTTTATTCTGACTAAGCTCATTGGCCCTAATATACCCTTCGATATTATCTCCAAGATCTATTACCACTCCGCGTTCTTTTATCTCTTTAACTTTGCCCGTTGCTACAGACTGACGTTGTTTGTACTTTTGTTGTGCGTCCTCCCAGGGATCGCCTGTAAGCTGTTTTACTCCAAGTCCTACTCTTTCGTTTTTCTCGTCGACATTTAATATTACAACGTCAATTTCATCACCTTTTTTATAAGATTCCTCAGGATTAACTCTTCCAGCCCATGAGATGTTGTCCGGTCTTACAAGTCCGACTATATTCTCCGCAACTTCTACAAAAATTCCTCTATCGGTAACATTTCTTATTTTCCCTTTCATCACTGATTTCGGAGGATTTTCATTTTTGAAGAGCTGCCACGGGCTAGGCTCAATTTGTTTTATGCTAAGCGATATTCGTCTATTCTCCGAATTGACATCAAGTACCATTGTATCCACGATACTGCCAGAATCTACTACCTCTTTAGGATGGCGAAATCTTTTTGTCCAGGTTATCTCGGATACATGGACAAGCCCTTCAATTCCAGGTTCAAGCTCAACAAATACACCAAAGTCCATTAAAGAAACTACTTTTCCTTTAACTTGGGTCCCAGGTTTGTACTTGTCGTTAACCAAATCCCAAGGATCGGGTGTTACTGCTTTAAGACTTAGAGTAACTTTCCCCTCTCCCTGAATATTTAATATTTTGGTGCTTATTTCTTGGTCTGCGGATATAACATCGCTTGGGTGATGTATTCTTCCCCAGGACAGCTCGCTAATTGGAATAAATCCTTCTAATCCGCCTATGTCAACAAATACACCCTGGTTTATTATATTTACGACTTTTCCTTGGATTACCATGCCTTCTTCAAGCTTGGAGAGTGTTTCCTTTTTCAAGGCCTCTCTTTGTTCTTCTAAAAATACCCTTCTTGAGACTACAATATCCCTATTTGTATACTTTATGATTCTTACATCTAGTTTTTCGCCTACGAACTTATCCAAATCAGATTGGGGTCTTATATCAAGCTGCGAAGCCGGAAGAAACGCCCTTATTTCTGTCTGGCCCCCTATATCGGCTATAAAACCGCCTTTTACTTTTTGCAGTACTTTAACCTCTATAAGCTCTCCGCTATCGAACTTTTCCTGTATTGCTTTATTCTCTTTAAGCAATCCAGCTTTTCTTTTTGAGAGTCTGGGTAGCCCATGGTCATATTTTTCCAGCAGGACCTCGACTTCATCACCCACTTCTACTTCAAGCTCACCACTTTTACCGTAGAATTCATCAGTCGGAGCAACTCCTTCAGACTTTGAGCCAAAATCAATAAAAACATCCTCTTTATCTACTCGGACAACTATACCGGTGAATATTCTTCCCTGGTCAGGGATATTCATGCTTTCATCAACTAGTTCTGCAAAATTTTTCTCTTCTTCCATAGTCCTGCCTTCTTATAATTAGACATGATCCAAATTTACCGGTCGATTTTCATTGTTAGAATTAGAATTAGGTAACGTAGGTTTATTACTCACCTTTAACTTCTGTAATAATTCTGTTTATAACTTCGTCGGCAATAAGATTTGTAGTATCTATTATTACTGCATTCGGAGCCGGATGCAAGGGAGATTCTAAGCGCTCTTTGTCCTGTTTGTCCCTTAATTCAATCTCTTTTATCATATTATCCGCTCCAATATTATGGCCGGTTTCAATTAATTGAGTCCTTCTCCTCTTTGCTCTTTCTGCAAGTGTAGCATCTAAATAAAACTTGAAATCGGCACCTGGAAATACATAGGTTCCCATATCCCTTCCCTCCACAACTATATTACCGTTTAACCCTATTTTTCTCTGTATTTCAACAAGTTTCTTTCTGACAATCCTCTTTGTAGCTATATCAGATGAGAGCCGGGAAATCTCAGGACTTCTAATCTTATCGGTAATGTCTTCATTATTTAGGGTAAGTATCAGATTATTTTCTTTATTGTTAATAAATTCAATATTAGTATTTAGCAATAATGATGAGAGCTCGTCGTCATTATCAATATTTAAAGGGTATCTTTTTACTTGAAGAGCTATTGCCCTATACATGGCTCCAGTGTCCAAGTATGTGAGTCCTAGATGTTTTGCAACTGATTTTGCTACAGTGCTTTTTCCGACACCTGAGGGGCCGTCGATGGTTATTATTAGACCTTTTTCCATTTTCATTTTTTTGGGTTTTAATACTAGGATAATTCATTTAACGGCGGAGTTCATCTATAACCTTAAAAAACCCCGGATATGACACAGAGACACACTCAGCGTCCAGTATCTTGGTTTCTCCTCTAGCTCGGGTTGCCGCTATTGCAATTGACATTGCTATTCTATGGTCACCCCAGCTTGAACATACGGACCCCGTTAAAGATTGAGACCCCATAATTGACATGCCGTCTTCAAATTCTAAAACCCGAGCGCCTAATTTTTCAAGTTCGGTTGCCATAGCTTTAATCCTATCGGTTTCTTTTACTCTAAGTTCCTTAGCATCCCTTATTAAAGTCTCTCCCTCTGCAAAGCATGCGGCTACTGCAACAAGAGGTAGTTCATCAATTGCTTTGGGTATAAGCTCTCCGCTAATTTCAGTGGCGTGCAGATTACTTGAACGTGCTACAATATCTCCTATAGGCTCTCCGTTTACCTCTCTTTCATTTATAATCTCAATATTCCCGCCCATATTTTTTAGTATATCAATTATTCCTGTTCTAAGGGGATTAACTCCCACGTTTTTTATTAGAACTTCGGAACCCGGGGTAATAAGCGCCGCAACTATAAAAAAAGCTGCAGAAGATATGTCGGCCGGAACAATGATTTCACCAGGGTTAATTACATCAACACTATTCATTTTGATGCTATTGCCGTTTTTTTTAATAGGGACTCCAAGATAAGAGAGCATCCTTTCTGTATGGTCTCTTGAAGCCTCAGATTCTATTACTTCAGTTTCCCCTTCAGCGTAAAGCCCGGCAAGAAGAATGGCTGATTTTACCTGAGCGCTCGGAACCGGTAGTTCATAACGGATTCCTTTGAGTTTGGTGCCGGTTATTGTTAGAGGCAGTTTGTTTCCATCATCTTTTCCTGCAATTTGAGCACCCATTAAAGTGAGCGGGCCTACAACTCTTCTCATTGGTCTTGCTTGGAGATACTTATCACCAGTTAGGGTGGAGGTAAATGTTTGAGCGCTTAAAAGACCGCTTAGCAACCGTGTGGTTGTGCCGGAGTTACCGCAGTCAATAACTTTTTCAGGTTTACTGAGACCATATAACCCCTTTCCAATAATCTCTACCTGGGTTCCATTAATTTCAATTGTAATTCCGAGAGCTCTCATAGCATTTGCGGTTGAGATTGTATCATCGGAAATTAAAAAGTCTTTAACCAAGGAAGTTCCATTAGCTATAGAGCCTAGTATTAAGGACCTATGGGAAATAGACTTATCGCCGGGGGGGTTAATCTCTCCTTTAAGAGGTGCTGAACTATATTTAATTATTTCTTTGGACATATCATAAATTTTAAGAATATACTTTTAAGACTATTTTGCCTGATAATTGCCATAGGTAAAATTGTATTGCTTATACTAAAAAAGGGAAACTATATTGATTAAACACTATAGACTTAGATTAGGTGGTTATTATTTAGCATTGATTTTTGCTTTAATCTCGGTTTTATCGATTGGAGAAATTAGCCGGGCCGCTCTTTGCAGTAAATGGAGTGAGGGCAAGAAATCAGGAACACTCAATCATAATTTAATCAATGAGGCTAGTGGGATTGAGGCTTCAAATAAGTTCCCCGGAAGGCTTTATCACATAAACGATTCAGGTGGCGGACATTATTTTTACATTACTGATTCAAAAGGTGATAAGACACAGAAGATAAGGATAGAAGGAGTTACTCATAAGAGGAGTGATTTTGAAGATCTAAGTTTAGGCGAATGTTTTAGCAATAAATCATGCGTATTTATCGCTGACATCGGTGACAACAAAAGGAGAAGGGAGTCTGTTGAGATCATTGTAATTGAAGAATTAGAAAATTATGGACATTCAGTTTATCCTCTTAAAAGACTGAATCTTGTCTATCCCGACCAGTCTCACAATGCTGAAGGTATGGCGATTCATCCTAACGGAGACATATATATACTTACTAAAGAAGAAGACCTTGATGAATCAGAGGCTTATCCCGCAAAGTTATACAGATTATCAAGTGAAAAATGGCAAAACTCAGGGGAGAAAATGCAGCTTCTTGAATATATAGCAGACATAGATTTCCGTCATCTTAACCCTTCAGGCACTGCTTATGGTCAGGTTGTATCAGCATTTGATATTGCTCCTGATGGAAAGAGTTTTCTAGTCTTAACCTACGAGAATGCATTTGAATTTAATACGGATCTTGCAAAGAATGGCATAAAAGAGACTAAGCAACTAAAGAATGCGCAAGATTACAATATGATTGAGCTTAAGTCCTTGCCTCAGCAGGAAAGTATTTCTTATTTACCAAGCGGTAAGGGGTTTTTATATAATACTGAATTTCACTGGTTTGAGGTACCTATGATCAGAGTTGATTGCCTGGATTAAACAGAATCTTACTTCATCAGAAAAGAGAGGATTATTGGTGTTGTAATAATTGATAATATTGTTCCCGCCAATATTATAGACGCTACTGTCTTAGAGTCCTGGTTGTATTTCTCTGCAAGAACGAAGTTAAATATTGCTGGCGGCATAGCAGATTGAAGAATAACTACTTTTGCTGCGACTCCGTCGAGCTTAAATACCCATACTACAAATATACCAAGCATTACCCCAACCAATATTCTCATACCACCAATTAGAAATGACCTGCCCACATGAGTGAGTCTTACTTCTGAGAGTTTATAACCAAGAGCAAATATCATTGTCGGTATACTGGCCTCTCCCAAAAGATCCACTGCCCTGAAAAGAGCAGTTGGGATTTCAACTTCTGATACACTGAGCACTACCCCTGCTACGGCGGAGTAGACAAGTGGTAATTTAAATATTTCAAGCGGACTTTTATCGTAGTTTAAAATCATAATTCCCACTGTGTAGTGAAGAATTGTTGTGGAGACCATATAGAGTATTCCCACGTAAAATCCTGTTTCTCCAAAAGCAAAAAGAATTAAAGGCAGACCCATGTTTCCAGTATTGGCAAATAAAATAGGCGGTAAATAAACCTTTAGCGGTAAGTTCAGTTTTTTTACAGCCAGATAGCCTATAATAGATGAAACGCCGATAATTATGCATACCGAAATGAACAATGTTCCAGCAAGGCTTATTTCAATTGTGTCTTTGGATAGTGAGGATATTATTAGAGCAGGTGTAGCAAGGTAGATTACAAAATCGTTTACCGAAGAAAGGTCAATTTTTTTTCTTTTACCAAATAAGTATCCAATGGATGCAATAAGGAATACAGGGAGTACTACGTTAATAATTTCACTTAAAATAGCTATGAATCTCCTTTCAATAGTCAGAAAGATTTTTCGAGTAGGATCTTCATTTTACCAGAGAATATAGCTTATCTTAATATTTGGGAAAGGGTTTAATACGAAAGTTCTAAGTTTATTGCCATCTAACTACTGAAGCGCCCCAAGTGAATCCGGCGCCGAACGCGGAGAAAACTACAATATCTCCCCTTTTCAACCTGCTGCTTTTAACAGCTTCATCAAGTGCTATGGGCACGGAAGCAGAAGATGTATTACCATATCTGTCAAGGTTACTAAATACTTTTTCTTCAGGTAATTTCAGACGCTTTCTAACCGCCTCAATGATTCTATAATTAGCCTGGTGCGGAATTAATAGATCAATATCATCAGGTGTAATATCCGCCAATTTAATAGCTTCAAGTGTAGATGATTGAAGGGCTTTTACCGCCTCTTTAAATACTTCTTTGCCTTCCATCCGTAAAAAGTGGCTGCCATTCTTTAAGGTTTCCTCAGAAGTAGGCATACGAGACCCGCCTGCCGGCATATAAAGAAATTCCCCGCCATCCCCATTAGCTCCAAGACAGGAAGATAGGATTCCAGGAGTATCTGAAGTAGTGATGACTGCTGCCCCAGCTCCATCTCCGAATAAAATACAGGTCGTCCGGTCTTCATAGTTCATTATTTTCGATACTGTTTCGGCCCCAACTACGAGAAGATTTTTAGAGCCGCCACCTTGGATTAATCCTTTTGCCACGTGTAGCGCATATATAAATCCGGAACAACCCGCAAGCACATCAAAAGCAAAGGCATTATTTGCCCCGAGTAGGCTTTGAAGTACGCAAGCTGTGGAAGGGAAGATATAGTCAGGCGTAATTGTGCCGACTACTATACCGTCTATGTCTTCAGGATCCATGGAAGCATCTTCTAGTGCTTTTATGGACGCTTCATAGGCAAGATCAGATGTGGCTACTTCCGGTTCGACTATTCTCCGTTCAGCTATACCGGTCCTACTAAGTATCCACTCATCGGAAGTATCTATCATCTTCTCAAGGTCTAAGTTGGATAATATTTTTTCAGGTACAGCGGAGCCAATTCCAAGAAACTTTACAAAACTCAAGTTTGTTAATACCCCATTAAGTTATTGATGGGATATTATCAGGCAACCAGACTCTTTTGTCAAACTATTTAGTAGCCTTATTAATCAGTGAATTCAACTCCGACTTTTCCTCTTCAGTGAGCTCTATAGTTTTTGAATATTCAATTTGGGTATTGAAGAATAAAATATCAAAATAATTTTGATCTTTAAGTTTATTAAGTAGGTCGATTTCTTCCATAGATTCAGTGCTGAAAAAATATTCAAATTTAAATGAAGCATTAGAAACTGTGTTTATTTCTAAATGCATGCCCAAAGACGGGAATTCCGGTCTTTCTATCAACTCAAAATTCAAAGTTATTCTATTGATATTTTTGAGCAGCTTTATTTCATCAAGGGAACTTTTTATTATAAGGGCTGCTTTCTTGTTTAAAGAGACGAAAATGCAACCCGATTCTATTAGAGAAAGCGATATTTCGGTATCGGGAGGTAGATTAATGTCTTCAAGTGTTTGATTAGAATTTTTAAGTAAGGGTTTTAGTATTAAGGATAACAATTTCAATCTCCTAATATTGTAGACGGTCTATAATAATAGCATTTTATAGTAAAATTATAGTTTTATTCCACATATTGGCTTCTAAAATTTAAAGAAATAGGATAACATTTGGCTAGTTTTGCAAATTTTTGCTTGACATATATATACAAAATTTATTAGTATCAAGGTATTGGTTAAATAAATCATAGAGATTGAATGATTGTTTTTTATGGGATTGGGATATATAAAGATTAAAATCAAGCATGCCTGTATTCGTTTATTAATGTAGAGAAGTGTTGTAGAATTATTAATAATTTAATAAGGAGGAAATAAAGATGTGGACACTAATTATAATAGGTTTAGCGTTTTTAGGTTGGTATTTTGTATCACCTCATGGGGAAGCTGATGGCGGCGCCGCCGATGCACCACCAGAGCCACCGTCGGCACCTGAAGAACCTGCCACTGATGGCACTGAATTTGCTACAGCGGACGCGGCTGAATCCGCACCTGCAGAGGCTGCACCTGCCGAAGAAGCACCTGCAGAAGGTGGGGGTGGAGGAGACGACGACCCATTTAAGGCTGCATGATAATAGGGGATAGCCGTAAGGTTTTAATTTAAAATGGTCCTAATCAGATTATTTTCTCTCTATTCAAATCTGAATTAGGTTTAAACTATTATCTCTTTCTTGGTTTTTATTAAGAGCCAGAGGAAGAAAATTCCGCCTATAGAAGCTGTAATTATTCCAACCGGAATTTCAACCGGAGAGATAATAGTTCTGGACACCGTATCAGCAGCGGTTAAAAATGTAGCTCCTAAAAGAAAAGAGCATGGCAGGATAATTCTATTATCCACTCCCAATACCATTCTCAGAATGTGAGGAATAATAAGTCCAACAAACCCGATCGGGCCGGTTACTGAGATTACAGCACCCGCTGCAAGGGATGTTGCAAAATAAATTTTCTTTTCCATCCGCTTAACATTCACACCCAGCGATAATGCTACATCATCGCCGAGACCAAACAAATTCATATCTTTTGTTAAAGAAAGTAATATTAAGCATCCGGGAATCACAAATATAAGAGTTTTCCAAACTGTATCGAACCCAACTATATCAAGACTTCCCATAACCCAGCGCATTGTCTGAAGTGACTCAGTAAAGGTCGAAAAAAACTGTATAAACATTATTACTGCGGAATAAAGAAAGTTAGCTACAACTCCTGCGAGCAGCAACCTGCCTGTGGCAACTACTCCTCCTCGCACTTTTGAGACTGAATAGACAAACAGCATTGTTAGTAAAGAAAAAATAAAGGCGGAGATTGAAACCATCGAGAATCCTAAGAAACCTACTGCAAGACCCGACTTTAAAGCTAATAGCGCTCCCAGGGACGCTCCACCGGAGATTCCAAGTGTAAAGGGTGATGCTAGTGGGTTCCTAAAGAGCGCCTGAAGAGCTGCTCCGGTAATTGCCAGAGTACCCCCCGCAATTGTTGCCATGAGCACCCTCGGGATTCTTATTTTAAAAAAGATTGTTTTAGATAATTCATCTGAATTAGAAAAAGCTTCAAAGGCTTCAAAGGGTCCGATACTGTATGTTCCGGTGAATATAGCTATCAAGGCTACGATTATCCATAGAACGAATAACAGGACGGTTGAGATTAAAAATTTTCTATTCGTGCTCATATTGAATAAACCAAACTCGATCTGCTTCATAAACAGCCCTCAGAACGAGTTACTGATTAGGGAAAACAAAGACCCTCCCGTTTTCCTTTTTGACTGTTACCTGAATTCCGTAAGCTGAGCTTAGTATTTCGCTATTAATAACCTCATCCGATTTTCCTTCAGCCAGAATACTACCGTCCTTAAGTATCATAATTTCATCAAAGTAGAATAGTGAAGAGAATATATCGTGTGTAGCTGCAATTATCGATAGACCTCTTTCTTCTTTAAGTTCCCTCAGTATGTTCATAATCTCGGTTCTATGCTTCACATCAAGATAGGTAGCCGGCTCATCTAAAATCATGATCTCGGGCTCCTGCACGAGTCCCCGCGCTATCGACGCAAGTTGTCTTTCACCTGCCGAGACTTCACTTATCAGCCGGTCTTTAAGATGGATTATGCCTACAGTTTCCATTGCTCTTTTGGCTATTTCTCTGTCTTTTTCTCTTTCAAATTCGAAGCTGCCTATATACGGGGCTCTTCCCATTAGGACAACTTCGTTTACTGTGAATGGAAACGCAAACATAGGGTCCTGAGGAATATAGGCGATTCCCTTTGCAATCTCTCTTCTATCCATTTTAGAGAGCTCTTTATCTTTGAAGAGCGCTTCGCCGCTTTTTGGTTTTAATACTCCACAGAGGATTTTAAGGAGAGTCGATTTGCCGGCCCCGTTTGCTCCCAAAATCCCTAACATCTTCCCGGGGACAATTGATAGGTTAATTCCCCTTAGAACGCTGGTTTCGTTATAAGAGAAGACGAGGTTGCTACAATTAATTATTGTTGCCATATTTTTCTTTTAGTTCAGGATGGAGAGTTTCAGCCAGTACCCTGGCACCATCGACAATTCTTTGGCTCGGATGGAGCAAGAAGGTGCTTGAAAGTATAAATACCTGATTGTTCCTCACAGCTTTAGCAAGTTTAAGATTTGCCCAGGTATTTAATATTTCAGATTCCCTATTAAGTTTCTCGTGATTTACTTCGACAATTATATCAGGGTCAAAATAAAGTATTGCTTCCTGAGTAATTTTGATTGAGAGCCTTTTATTCTCTACTACGTTTTCCCCTCCGGCTATAGTAAGCAGCTCGTTTATATAATTATCTCGTCCTATTACATATATATCCTCTAGTGTTCCCGGACTTCTGCCGACAACTATTAGGACTTTCTTCTTCTGGCTGTCCTTTGTCAATTCTTTAATTTTGTTTAGATTAGTTTCAATATTATTTCTCAAGATTGTCGCTTCCTGGTTTTTATTGAGTACAGATCCAAGATCGGAAATTGATTTAAGTATATCGCTGATAGAGTCATTGCTATCAATTACGTATGTTTTTAATCCCAGATCTCTTATCTTTTCACCAAATATGGTGTCCTGATCTTTCATAAGCACTACGAGATCAGGTTTTAGCAAAATTATTGCCTCGTAATTTGGGTTTATCCAACCACCGATTTTAGGCAGCTCTTTTGCCTCGGCGGGAAAATCATCATAAATAGTTACCCCTACCACTTTTTCCCATGCACCAAGAGCGTAAATCACTTGAGTCAAGTTTGGAGATAATGAAACAATACGCTTAGGGTTATCGTCTGAGTAGCTATATAAGCATGTTATAAATATAAAAAATGCAGTTAAGAGTCCTCTGAAAAATGTCTTTCTTATCATTGATTATCCCGAAAATAGTTCAAGCTGCATGTAATTCCTTAGATTAATAATTGAGTCAGGAGGCGGGGCATATCCTTTAATTACTTCCGGGTGTATGGCTCTTGCCAGGATTTCGAGACCGTCCACAATCCTGGGTCCCGGCCTGCTAAAGTATGAGTTAGCATCGACTAAATAAATTTGCCCTCTAGTTGTTGCAGGGAGAGAAAACCACTCGTCTTTTGAAGATGCTGCATCTAATTCATTTAGGGTTTTTTCTATATCAAAGCCGCAGGGCATTATAAAGAGCATCTGGGGGGCAAAATCCACAATTTCTTCCCATGTAACTTTAAATGAAGGCTCTCCGGGCTTTCCTATACCGTTGTCTCCACCTGCCATTTCAACCATTTCAGGTACCCAGTGTCCCCCGACATAAGGAGGGTCAAGCCACTCGAGACAAAATACCCTGGGACGGTCTTTCTCGTCTTCAAGTAGTGATTTAATTCTCTCTACTCTGGCTTTGAGCTTATCTGTAATCTCCCTAGCTCTTTCTTTAGTCCCGGTAGCCTCACCGATTGTGATTATCGTGTCCAAGATTTCACTAATAGTTGTAGGTTCTAAAGAAATTATTTCAGGACTGTGACCCAATATCTCCACAGCCTCCATAACCTGATTACCCGATACTGCGCACACTTCGCACAGCTTTTGAGTTAAAATAATTTCGGGGTTAACTTCTTTAAGGACATCTTTGTCGACAAGATAAGTGCTTTTTCCCTCGGCAGCGTTCTTAGAGACCAGATCGTCTATTTCTTTGCTGGAGAGCTTCTTGTGATCGAGAAAGCTCATTATAACGGTCTTTTTATCTTTAGCCTCAGGTGGGTAGTCGCATTCATGGGTCACTCCGACAAGGTTATCACCCAGTCCCAGTTCATATACGATCTCAGTCGTGCTTGGAAGAAATGAACAAATGCGCATCTTTTACGCCCCTATCTTATTCTTTTTTAGGGGAGAGGCAAGATTAATTTTCCTGCCTCCCCCATACAATTATCATTAACCGGATTGGTTATTTATGCAAATACTTACTGTGTCTGAAGGGTTGAATCTACAGAACCCAATTGCTCGCTTATTCCGGTTATAAAGTATATATCCGCACCAGTAAAATCGACTCCCGATACTCCAGGTCTTATAGCAAGCGATTGTGCACCGTCGAAAAGCACCGAATTAGGATCATCTGCCCTGATTCCAACTGGGAAAGGTGTAATGTAAGGGAACGGATCTGCCTGATCTGTATTAGTGTCAAGGACAGCAATTTGATCTGAGTTAAAAAGAGTTGTAAATAGCAAATCATTTTTTATGGCTATGTCCCTTGTATTATTAAGTCCAGTTATGTCTGTGATAACTATTGGGTTATCTGTTCCATTTATAACCTCGCCAGTCAAAAGATCGACTTTTAACAACGATCCCACTAAACCAAGCCCCAGATACCCGAAGCCCCTCGAGTTTATAGCCAACGCATTGGGTAAGCAGACCAATGTATTTACTTCACTCAAAGGTATTTCAATTGTATCGATTATAGTGTCTGTTTGAGGATCAATTATATCTATTGAGGGGGGGAATTCTTCATCACAGAAGAACTCGGAGAAATCCGGAGTAGACAACACATTCCCAACGTTCACAAGTAGCAAATCGCCGTCAAAAACCACCATAGTTGTGCTATTTGCCGCTGAGGCATCAATAATGTCTATAACTTGGTTTTGAATCGGGTCAATGACGGTAACAAAACCGTTGCCCATAGGTTCTGAAAAACCAGCTAGGTTGTTGTTTGATATATAAACTTTTCCATTTGTTATAGCAACCCTTGAGGGGTCATCGAATGAACCTGTCGGAGCTGTGACGACATTTTGACAAGGTGCAGTAATATCCTGATCTTCAGCACTAACTATTAATGTTTCACAATCTCCTGTCTGAATATTAACAACT